>WBZY01000601.1_pt1 | contig 26058 bp, 16 predicted proteins | sample 5204191 | NCBI WGS metagenome assembly WBZY01 (sample SAMN12344363, study PRJNA552823) | activated sludge metagenome | biome: Activated sludge suspended growth; feature: Anammox Sidestream; material: Wastewater; isolation source: activated sludge from anammox sidestream of wastewater treatment...
TGTATTCAACCGGAAGTGCCTGCGCCGATGACAGCAGTATGTCTAATTGCGGAGGCTTTTGCGGACGCTGTTGTTGTCCGGTTCCCAGTGATGGCAGGGTAATGGTAAGTACGCATGCCGCCATAACTGCCTGGCCATGGTGATATGAACGGCGAGTAAAGGCTATTGCATCCATGAGAATCGACGCACCCTTCCCAAGAAGGAAGTATACCGCCCGCGAACATCATCTCTATCATTTGGAGCGAAACGCCCAATGCATGCCGGTGGCCTCCGGTTTCTTTACAAGCATCTCGGAGTCCTCGATTTCGCGCTCGCCGGTACTTGGCCGAGTCCGCCACGAAGTCTTGTTATCGCTCCGATGCGGGTTGTTTCCGGCCTGGCGCACGCTCCGAAAGTGCATTTCGAAGCGCCGCGGGCCGGCACGTGTGCCGGACGAAATGAAGTGCCATGTCGAGTTGCAACGCCACGGCTGCGAAGGGACTGGAAACGTAAGGGCCGGTCCACGCTGACTTCTCCGGGACGGATTACGCCGGCATCACGGAGCCTTCGCCGGCTGCGGCGACAGGCAATCCGCGGCCGGTGTCGTCCGTCACCGTAGATGATTCCCGCAATGTCATATAACGCCGCCGCCGCAGTTAGCGTATGGCTGGGCGCCCCCTTCAGCGGCGCCTATGGCGCGCCGGCGCGCCGGTAGGCGAAACTGGAGCATATTCGCTGAACGTTTCAAAGAATGGATCCGGCCCTGCTATTTGAAGTGGGTTTATTTTCCTTTGCGGCCGGGGGCGCGGCCGCGGCAGTGGGTGGATTGCTGGCGCTACCCGCGGTGTGATCTGGCGCGCGGGCAGGGAAGAGCGGCGCGGCAGCCGGACATCCTGATTCTGCCGATGACGGACTGGCATGCGCGGATGCAGCGCGCGCAGCATCTGGCGCGGGCGCTCGCCGGACTGGGCTACCGCTGTTTCTATCTCAATCCGAATCTCGGCCGGGAGTTTCCGCACCCGGTCTGGCTGAGCGTTTCGCCGCGCGTGTGCCGGCTCGAGCCGGGGGTTTGGGAGATTCATGCGGGGCTTGGGCGGGAGCCGGTTTTTCACCACCGGATGTTGACGGAAGGGGAAACCCGGAAGCTGCTCGAGGACGTCGAAGCAATAGCGAAATCCTTTCAGGTGGAGCGCCTGGCGGTGCTGTGCCAGTTCCCTTTGTGGAACCGGCTGGCCGGCGATGTGCGCCAGCGCTTCGGCGGTCCGGTGATCTATGATTGCCACGATCTGTTGTCCGGGTTTTCGCGGATGGCTCCGGAGATTATTGCCGCCGAGCGGGAACTCTTTGAGCAGGCAGATGCGGTAGTGGTATCGGCAAAATCATTGCTCGAGAAGAAAGTGGCCGAGATGCCGTGGCTCGGCGAGAAGGCGCGGCTGGTGCGCAACGGGGTGGATGTGGCGCATTTTCAGCCGGTGGAAGGGGGGCGGCGGAAGGTGGTGGGCTATGCCGGCTCGCTCGATGAATGGTTTGACGTGGAAGCGGTGCGGGCGGCGGCGGAGGCCCATCCGGAATGCGAGTTTGTGTTTCTCGGGCGGATTGAAGACAAGAGAGTGCTCACTCTCGAGGCGCTGCGGAATGTGCGGTTTTATGGGGAGATTCCTTACAGCCGGCTTCCGGTGTATATGGCGGAATTCGACGTGGCGTTGATCCCCTTCCTCATCACTCCGCTCACGCTGGCCACCAACCCCATCAAGCTCTACGAGTATTTCAGTTGCGGGCTGCCCGTGGTGAGCACTCCGTTGCCGGAAGTGGGTCTCTTTCCGGAACTGGTGTATCTGGCGGAGTCGCCCGGGGAGTTCGCCGCGCAAGTGGGAAAGGCTCTGGCGGAGGCCGATAGCGGGTTGCGGGCCAGGCGGCGGCAGGTTGCCGGACAGGAGAGTTGGACGAAGCGGGCGGAACAGGTGGCGGAGGCGATCGAGGACTGGAAGCCGGGGGGGACGGGAGAGGCTCCCTAGCGCGCTGGAGTAATGTAGAAGGCGTGACGCAAGTGAGAACGCTGGTTGCCGGCGCCCTGCTTGGCTGGTTGGCATGCGGGGCGCAAACGGTGGATGCGCGGAAGGCGGTGGACCTGACGTACACCTTTGACAAGAACACGATCTACTGGCCGACGTCGCCGGGATTTCATTGGGAGAAGCAGCAGTGGGGGAAAACGCCGGGTGGTTACTGGTATGCGTCGGCGAACTATGGGGCGAACGAACACGGGGGGACGCACCTCGACAGCCCGATCCATTTTCACGAAGGTGGGGCTTCGGCGGATCAGATTCCAGTGGACCGGCTGATCGCTCCGGCGGCGGTGGTGGATATTTCCGCGGCTTGCGCGAGGAATGCGGACTACCGGCTGGCGGTGAGCGACCTGGCGGCGTGGGAGCGGCGGAACGGGCGGATCGCGGACGGCTCGATTCTGCTGGTGCGAACGGGGTGGGGGAAGTTCTGGCCGGACAAGAAGAAGTATCTCGGGACGGACAAGCCGGGGGATGTGGCGAATCTGCATTTTCCGGGCATCTCGAAAGAGGCGGCGGAGTGGATTGTGAAGCAGCGCAGGGTGTACGGAGTGGGGATTGACACGGCGAGCGTCGATTACGGGCCGTCCAAGGATTTCATCGTACACCGGGTGTTGTACGGCGCGGGGCTGTATGGACTGGAGAACGTGGCGCGCCTCGAGCGCGTGCCGGAGAAGGGCGCCACGCTGATCGCGCTGCCGATGAAGATCGGCGGCGGAACGGGCGGACCGGCGCGGATCGTGGCGCTGCTGCCGTAGGCGGCTTTGAAATGGGCTCGGCGCGCGCCACGCGAAACGCGCCGAGGAGCGGCGGGAGGAGCACGCTTTCCGATTCGCTGTATGCGGCGCTCTTACGCCGGAAGCCAGGAGAGATCTGAGATTCTGCCTGACATGAGGATAATCCGGACACGGCGCATGGGGGCGTTGTCCGGCTGCTGGCCAGCTTATTGGTTGTAGAGAAAGGCGGGATAGCGCGTCTGAGCGGCTCCGGGACGCTTCCGGGCGAGGCAGTACATCTGCTCGCCGCGCAGGGAGGCGTCAAAGCCGTTGGTTTCGAGAAATTCCCTGACCCAACCGGCTTCATCCACATTGGGCATGCGCTCCGTAAAGAGAGCTTCGACGGTGAAGCCGGCGGCAAGGACGGCGTCCTGAAGTTCACGAGGCGTGTACTCGCGGACATGGGGGAGGTCAGTGTTGCCGGGGGCCGGGTAGCGGGAGTGCGTCTGGGGATGGCGCCAGCCGTGGAGCACGGCGGCGACGCTGGTGAGGCTGACGATGTTCGGGGTGGTAAGCAACAACATACCGCCGTCTTGCAGAATGCGATGGCATTCCAAGAGCAGGTGCATGGGGTCGTGGAGGAGATGTTCGATCAGTTCACAACAGAGGACGGCATCGAAGTGTGCATCAGGGTAGGGAAATGGGTGCAGCTCGGCATCGAAGAGGTCCATTGCGCAAGTGAAGGGCGGCTGGCCGGAGATGACGAGCGATTTCGTCTCGCGGCCTACCTGGGGCGAGTAGTAGGCCCCGGCAACATGTCCGTAGCCGAGGACGCGCTCGAGGACGGCGGACATTTGGAGGTAGGAACCGAGTTCGAGGGCGCGGGAGTCCTTGCCGCCGGGCGGGACGAGGGAAAGCGTGCGGACAAGACGTGAGTGGTGTTGGAGGAAGTAGCCGGCCGCATGGGGATCCGGGGCGGAAATTCTGGCGAGAAACGCTTCGATTTCGTCTTCGCGGCCATTGCCGGGAGGGGGCATGAGGGAAACGCCGCGCCCTTTGCGCTCGATGAGGATATCGAGGCGCCTGAGAAGTTTGCGAACTGCCCGGAGAGGCAGGCCGAGTACCGGCTTCTTCTCCGTCATTCCAGATTCCGGCGCACGAACTCCCCGGCCTCGCGCAGGCTTTCGGGCGTGCCGATGTCGAGAAAAGGCGCATCGGCGGGTAGGACGTGGAGGCGGGCGCCCGCCGCCAGCAGAGCCGGAAAAACGTCCATCTCCATGCTCAACGGAGTCTTCTCCGCAAACAGCGGCAACAGGCGGGGGCGGAAGAAGTAGACGCCGGCATTGATGAGTCCGGCTCCGGGTTGTTTTTCCCGGAAGCCGAGGAGGCGGCTGTCCGGCGAGATGGCGAGCGAGCCGTAGCGTGAAGTGTCGGGGACGGGGACGCCGAGGAGGGCTCCGCCGATGGCGGTGTCGCGGAGGCAATCCCGCGCGGGACGCGTATCGGCCACGATGAGAGAATCGGCGTTGGCGACGGCGAACGGATCGCTCAGCGCCGCGCGAGCCGCGGCGAAGCGCACCGCGCCGCCGGTGCCCATGGCATGTGGTTCGGTGACGGTGAGGATCTCGAGACCGTCCGGCGGGCGGGTTTGCAGGTAGGCTTCGGCGACGTGAGCGAGGTGGCCGAGGGAGACGATGGCGCGCGTGGCTCCTTCGCGCTTCCAGTAGCGGAGCGCCCATTCGAGGAAGGGGCGGCCGGCGACGGGAATCATCGGCTTGGGGACATCCGGATGGAGTTCCCGAATCCGGGTCCCGAATCCGCCGGCGAGGAGAATGACGGTGAACATCAGTTGAGGAACGCCCGCACGATGAAAGCGGCCATCTGCTCGCGGGTGACATTGGCATCCGGGCAGTACGTGGTGGCGGTGCAGCCGCTGGTCACGCCGAGATCGCGCATCTGCTGGACGAAGCGGAAGAAGGGGTGAGCCGTCGCGACATCGGTGAAGAAGGGGGTTTGGGGGAAGGGAAACGTATCGCCGCCATAGAGACCGCGCATTTTTCCGCGGATGACGAAGGCCGCCATCTGGCCGCGGGTGACGGGATCATCGGGGCAGAAGGTGGTAGCGGTGCAGCCGCTGGTGATGCCGAGATCCTTGAGTTTCTGGATGTAGTTGAAGAAGGGGTGCGTGGCGGGGACGTCGGTGAACGACGGGGTGGCGGGGGCGGTAAAGTTGCCGCCCAGCAGGGCGCGGATGACGAAGACGGCCATCTGGCCGCGGGTGACGGGGTCATCGGGGCAATACAGGCCGGTCCCGCAACCGGTGGTAATGGACCACAGGCGCAGGACGTTGATGAAGTCGTAAAAGGGACTGGAGTTGAGGACGTCCGTGAACTGTGGGCTGGTGGTCATGGGGAAATAGGTTGCCCAGGTGCCCCAGCGTCCGGAGGTGGTGTTGCGGGGTTTGGCATATTCGCCATAGGTCCAGAGGCCGCCCTGGATGGGGTCGATGGCTCCACCGAAGTAGTCGCCCCAGCGGCCGTCAGCTTCGAAAGCGTCCTCGCCGGCTTTCACCTCGGAGATGCCGGCGTAGGTGAGGGCTCCGGAAGAGCCGGTGGTAGTGCCGGTGATCAGTTTATTGGGAAGGGCGTTGCCCGGTCCCTGGCTGGCGGGGATATCGAAGGCGGGAAAGAAGAAGTTGCCGTTGACCTGGCGGGCCTGAAGGGTCACCTTGTTGGAAGCCAGGTCGATGCGGTCGTAGGTGACGGTGGAGGCGGCGGAGGCGTAGCCCGTGTTGCGGGCGGTATAAAGGACGCCGTTGCGGACGATGGCGCGGAGGATACGGGTGTCGCCGGGGTCGATCTTGAGTGCCGAGCCTTGTTGGGGGACAAGAGCGGGAAGGTCGTAGGTCCAGACATTTCCGAGCGTGGTGCGGACGGCGGCGGGGGTAGCGCTGGTGGGGTTGTCGATGCGCCAGAGGGTGAGGTAGGTGGCGGCCGCGGCGTCGGAGGCGTTGATGAGAATGCCGGCAGGGACGCCCGTGCCGGGCTGGCCGCGGAGCTGGATGGGGCTGATGGAGGTGGCGGTGGAGTTGTCCTCGTTCTTGAGGTTCCAGATGTCCTGGAATGTGAGAGTGGCGGCAGCGGGATTATATAATTCGGATTTTTTCAGGATACGAATTTTGGCATATTGCAGAACGTTGGAGGAGACATCGAACATATTCGCGGTGAGATAGACGGCATTATTGTCATATCCGGCGCGGGGAAAATCGACTTCGAACACGGTCTGCGCGGTTCCGTTGAGGCTGCCCTCGAGCGCCCAGTTTTTCCAGCCGCCGCCGTAGGTGGCTCCGTTCGACACCGAGAGAACGAAGTAGGTCTTCCGGGTGAGGGCGTCCTCGGAGAAGGCGGAGAGCAGGAAGCGGCCGTGGAGCGAATCGTAACGGATGGAGGGGTCGAGGATACGGCAGGCTCCGATGCCGTGAGGGCAGATGGTGGGAAGGATGTTGCTGAACCACTGCTGCAAGGTCATGAGGCTGGTCTGCTGGCCGTCTCTGCCATAGCGGGCGATGCTCGAGTTGACCACCAGGATGATGTCGGAAGGGCCGGCGGCGAGGTCGGGGCCGGGGGGAGTGAGGAGGGTTTGTCCGATCCCCTCGAAGCTGATGGAAGGGGAGAGCGCGAGGGGTTGGAGGGGAAGGGAAGAGGGGGCGCGGCCAGTGTTGAGGAGATCGATCAATTCCAGGCCGGGTGGGCCGATGGAAACGGGGGCGCGCTGGCGCAATGTCTGCTTGCGGCGGTAGTACTCCTCGGACGAAATAGTGGTATGTCTAATCGCACTTGGTAATACGCTGGGGATTACGGGGGATGGCCGGGTGGGATCGAACAGGGCTCCGGTAGTGGTGGCGCCGGGGGCATGAGATTGTGCCTGAAGCCCGGATCCGAGCAGGGAAACTATTATGACGGCGAGACTTGTTCCAATCCGGTGACGCAAAAGATCCTCCTCGTCCAAGGCAGGGTCCGGAAGCGGGAAGACCCAAGTTAACAATCATAGACTAATGGGAAGGAACAATAAAAACGGCCTGGCACGTTTCCCAGCCAGGCCGCGGATCTTTGATGGTCGAGAAGTGTTAAACTTATTTCACTCCTATCCTTGCCGTCTGTCAAGCCCCAATTTTGGGGGAGGAAAGCGGGGGGAAATTCCTGCCTATCAAAATCCAAAGCGATCGAGGATTGCGCGCAGCCGGGAGCGTTTTCGGGGCTTCGCGGAAGAGGCGCCGGCATGTTCTTCTTCCCAACAGGCATCGACGAGCAGAGAGAGGCAAGCGGTGATGGCGGCGCGCTCATTGAGGCCGATGGCGGAGGGGGTGAGCAGATGCGGGGCGGAATGGCCAAGGGTGGTGTGGAGCAGTCCGGACCAGGGATCGCGGAGACCGAACTTCATGCTCAGGGCGCGGGCGCGAGGGAGAAGCGGCATCAGGCGCCGGTGGGCTTCGGTGTAGGTATGATGTTCGGCATGGAGGTTGGACGGGGAGCGGCCGTACTGGCGGTAGGCGGCTTCCCAGGAATCGACGGCGCGCAGGTATTGTTCGACGGCGCCACGCAGTTCGAGCGCGAATTCGAGATCCGGGGAGAGTTGGCCGGCGGCGATGCGCTTGCGGTCCATGAGCCGGGGCTACTCTCAAGGTAGCAGTGATCGTGTTGAGTGGTAACAGAGGTTCTTATTCCATGCGTAATAATAGTCTTCTCCTGTTATTGATCAGCTTCCTTGCCGCCTGTTCCGGCAAGCGCGACGCCAATCAGAATGTCGGCGTTGTTTGGGAACTCGGCGCCATCAATGCCGTGGCGGGCGATTCCGGCAACGTGAATCTGCCCATCCTCAAGTGCAGCCTCAATGGCTTTGTGGAGGATGTCTCCGAGTATCGAGCCTGGGCCGCCAAGCGCAAGAACGATAATGCCGCCATCTCCGTCACCGTGCCTGTTGCCGGAACTTACTATCCGGCTTTTATCTTTTACGACGGCGCTGGAGATGAGCGCATCGGCATTTTCGTCAACGGCAAGCAAGCCGGTGTTGCGGCGGCCGTGGCCGATGACAATCGCCAGAAGCTCTTTTTCCTCACCGGGGCGCAAACCTTCAAAGGCGGTGAAACCATCGAGTTAAGGGCGCTCACCAACACGGGCCAATACAAGACGGAAGATCTTTTTCTGCTCAAGGAAAAGCCGCAGCCGAAGGCGTTTTCTTACGTGATCAGCGAGATCGGCGCCCGTACTACCGCCGATTCGGCAACCATCACCTGGCTCACGAACTGGCCTTCCGCCGCCACTCTCGAAACGGACGATCCCACGGTCAAGGCCCGCGAGGAGGAGCCGTTCAACAACCACCGTGTCCGGTTGGAGAAACTCGCCGCGAATCAGACGTATCGCTATCGCATCGCCGCCCGGTCCCGCGAGGGAGACACCATTTCGAGCGAGTGGCAATCCTTCCGCACCGGTCCACCGGCGAATCCTACCGGCTCCGCGAAAAAGGAGCGGCTCACTCTGAAGCTTGAAAAAGGCGATCTTCCGGTCACCGCCGGCGTCCCTTTTCCCAAGGGAGTGCTCGGCTCCGATGAGCATCTCCGTCTGGTGGATTCAGCCTCCAGGGAGATCCCGCTCGAGACAAGAGTTCTCCAGCGATGGACTGATGGAAGCGTCAAATGGGTCCTGCTCGATTTTGTTGCCGGAGATTCCGCCGCCACGCTCGAGTATGGATCTTCGGTGACGCGCAAGACGCCGGAGACGGCTTTGACGGTCACGGACAATGACGATGCCGTTGCGATCAACACCGGCGCCATCCGGTTTGTCATCTCGAAGAAGCGCTTCGGCCTGTTCGACTCCGTGTCGGGTGATGATGGCCGGTTCATCGGCAAGCCCGCCGAATTCCTGCTCACCGGGCCGGACGGCGTGGTTCATTCCAGCCTGAATGCTCCGGACCAGGTCGTCATCGAAGAGCGCGGACCCGTGCGCTCCGCCGTGCGAATCGTGGGGCATCATCAGGCGCCGGACGGAAGGAAGCTGTTCCGATATGTCATCCGCATTCATGCCTGGGCCGGCCGGCCGTATGTCCGCATTCAGCACACTTTCGAAAACGACAACACTTCGACGGATTTTACCGAAATCAAAAATTTCACTCTTCGCATTCCCCTCTCCGGAACGGGAAGGCAGTGGGCGCTGGCCGGCGCTTCCGGAGCCTTTTCCAGCGCCCAGCCCGTCACTCTTCTGCAGCATACTGATGATCGTTTCACTCTTCAGCCCAGTGGAACGCAGGGTAAGCGCGACCAAGGCATTGCGGAATGGAATGACGGCGCTCATGCGGTCACTCTCGCTGTTCGCGACTTCTGGCAGACTTATCCGAAAGACCTGAGAGTCTCTCCCGAGGGCTTCGAACTGGCGCTCATGCCCCCGCTTCGCGCCAGCGAGTACGACAGCGCCAACGGCACCATCGACGAGCACCGCATCTACTACTACCTCCACAACGGCGTCTACAAACTCCGCCAGGGAATGTCGAAGACTCATGATTTCTGGCTGGAGTTCGGCAAACCGAAGGCCTCCTCCACGGTGAAGAACGAACAGCGGGTGCGCATGGCCGTTGCTTCTCCGGGCTGGTACGAGCAGTCAAAAGTGTTCGGGGAAATGTCGGTGCCCCGTCCGTCCAAGGTGCTCAGGCAATACGACGATGTTTTCACACAAACCTTTGCCGGCTACCTCCGCGACCGCGAAACTTCCCGTGAATACGGCATGCTGAACTTCGGCGACTGGTGGGGGGAACGCATCATCAACTGGGGCAATAGCGAATATGATACGCAGCATGCCTTCCTTCTCCAGTTCCTCCGCACGGGCGACTGGCGATATTTCACCGCCGCCGAGGAGATGGAGTGGCACAACCGCGACATCGACGCCATTCACGCCCACTCCGATCCCATGCAGGTTGGCGCCGTCTACGCCCATGCCATAGGACACTCGGGTGACTACTACAAGGAACGCCCGACGGGGGGAGCGCCAGAGGGCGGTTTTCGCGCAGGCAGTCCAAAAAGCCACTTCGCGGCGGATCACACCTTCGTCGAAGGCCACTTCGATTATTACTATCTCACCGGCGACCGCCGGTCCCTCGATACCGCTCTCAGCACCACGGACCGCTACGACAGCTATTTCACACGAAACTACGATTTCAACAACTGCCGTCAACCCGGCTGGCATCTCATCATGACCATGGCCGCCTATAACGCCACCAATGATCCCTACTACCTGAACGCCGGCCGCATGATCATCGAGCGTGTTCTCGAGCGCCAGACGCCGGATGGCGGATGGAAGCGCCAGATGGTGCCTGGCCACTGTTTCTGCAAACCGCGTCACCAGGGCAACGCGGGCTTCATGGTTGGCGTTCTGCTTACAGGCATGCGCCACTACTACGAAGCCACCGGGGACCGGCGCGTCGCCGATTCCATCGTTAAAGGCGCGCACTTCCTCGTAAACGACATGTGGATTCCCTCGGTCCGCGGTTTTCGTTACACGTCATGCCCCAAGTCGAGTTCGGGGTCGTGGTCGAACTTCCTGCTGTTTGACGGCATCGTCTTCGCTCATGCCCGCACGGGCGACCAACGTCTACGGGATGTGCTGCTGGCCGGCACGGATGGCGCTCTGGAGACGATGGTGGAAGCCGGAAAACGCGACGGTGCTGCCTGGGGCAAGGGATTCACGCAATACACGCGCGTCGTGCCGCAGTTTCTGGAACACCTGGCCGCGCTCAAGGAGACCAGCGGCGCAAAGCGCGGCGAATGAGTCCGCTCTACAGCCGTACAATCTTATCCGAGCGATACTTCTTCAGCGCATTGCGCGTGTCCACGATCAGCCGCGCGTTCTCGACCAGCGAGCCGTAGTCAAACTGCGCGTGGTCGGTCACAATCACCACGCAATCGGCTTCGGAGATGGCGCGCGCCGGATCGCTCGCCTCCATTTCGACGCCATGATCGCGCAGGGCGGGCACGAAGGGATCGGAGAAAGTGACCCTGGCTCCGCGCTTCTCGAGCAACAGAATGATGTCGAGAGCGGGGGATTCGCGGACGTCGTCAATATCGCGTTTGTAGGCGACGCCCATGATGTGCACGTGGGAGCCCTTGAGCGGCTTGGCGTGCTCATTGAGCGCGCCCTGGATCCTGTCGATCACGAAGTGCGGCATCTGGCCGTTGATGTAGCCGGCCAGTTCGATAAAACGGGCTTCGATGCCGGCCTGTTTGGTTTTCCAGGAGAGATAGAAGGGGTCGATGGGGATACAGTGTCCCCCAAGTCCCGGGCCGGGATAGAAGGGCATGAAGCCGAAGGGCTTGGTGGCGGCGGCGTCGATGACCTCCCAGACGTTGATGCCCATGCGGCCGCACATCAGCGCCATTTCGTTGACCAGGCCGATGTTGATCATGCGGAAGGTATTCTCGAGCAGCTTCACCGTCTCGGCGACCTCGGTCGAGCTGACCGGGACGACGGTTTCGAGAGCCTGTTTGTAGAACAGGGCTCCGAGGCGTGTGCACTCCGGCGTGATTCCGCCGACCACTTTCGGGATGTTGACTGTCTGAAACTTCGGATTGCCGGGATCGACGCGCTCGGGTGAGAAGCACAGGAAGATCTCTTCGCCCACGTGAAGATCGGGCCGCTCGAGCATGGGCATGACGAGCTCGGAGGTGGTGCCGGGGTAGGTGGTGGACTCGAGGATGACGAGCATGCCGGGGTGGGCGTAGCGGGCGATCTCGGTGCACGCCGACACAATGTAGCTCATGTCGGGGTCCTTGGTTTTCCGCAGTGGGGTGGGCACGCAGATGTTGATGGTGTCGAGACCGGTGATGGCGGAGAAATCCGTGGTGGCGCGCAGTTTACCGCTTTCCACCAGTTGGCGGACCTGATCGGAAGGCACATCCTGGATGTAGGAATCGCCGGCCATAAGGCTGGCGACTTTCGATTCCTGCACATCGATGCCGGTGACGGTGAAGCCGGCGCGGGCAAACTCGACGGCCAGCGGGAGGCCGACGTAACCGAGTCCGATGATGCCGACTCTGGCGGTGCGCGCGGTGAGCTTTTCCTCGAGCGCGGCGGAACATTTCAATTCGGTTGCCAACATGTGACGAACTCCAGTTTTTTCAGCAATGGAAGATTGTGAACAGACACGGAGACTTGGATTTCACCTAGCAGCCTGGATGCCATAATCAGGAACCAGGAAGGCGCGCATGAGAAATAAGGCCATCTGGCCCTCCGTGGTGTAGGAATTGGGGCAGTACTCCGTGGCCGAACAACCGAGAGTGATTCCCAGTTCCCGCAATTTTTGGATATAGGGAAAAAACAGATTGGTCATGGGAATATCGGTGAAGTGCGGCGCCGATGGGAACGGGAAACCCTGGACGGCGGAAATCCGGAACCGTGTCCGGACCAGAAACGCGGCCATCTCGGCTCGAGTGACCGGGGAAGCGGGGCAGAACTGCCGCGGGGCGCATCCGGAGGTGATTCCCGCCTCGTATAGCTTCTGAATCGAGGCAAAGTTCGGATGCGAGGGGGGCACGTCCTCGAAGTAGGGGGTGGGGGAGTAGGAGAAGTTGCCTCCGCCGGTGAGAGCGCGGATCAAATAGACGGCCATCCGGCCTCGCGTGACCGGCTGATCGGAACAGGAGCCGGGAGTCAGGCAGCTATTAATGAGTTCCGGGGAGCGCATGAGGCCATTGACGGAGGCGAGGACGTTCTGGCCGAACGATCCGGACTGGCTGACCGGCATGTCCTGCGACGAAACGGCGCCGGTAACGGCAAGGGAGGCGAAGCGGGCCGGCACGCCGGGGTTGGCGGCAATGGAGTAGCTGAAGGCGCCGTTGCCGAGGCCGCTCTCTCCGCCGGTGATCCGGATCCAGTCTCCCGCGGCGGAGGCGGTCCAGCGGCAGGAACTCGAGGAAGCGGATACGAACACGGTTCCCGTGCTCGCACTGGCGGACACGTTGAGATCGGACGGGCTCAAAGTGAATGCGCAGGGAAGAACGGAGGTCTCGAGCGTGGCCCGGCCGCCGGTAATCTCCGCGAACGTGGGGCGGTTATTGCCGGGGCGCGGCTGAAGGGAGCCCGTAAACAGGCGGCTGATGCGGTCATAAGCCGTCATTTCGGTTTGCGTGAGAAGCCGGCCCGGGGTGGCGACTACATAGGCGGCGCGAAAGTCGTTTCGCGACTGGCCCGGTCCGGGAAGCCGCGGTCCCGCCACCTGCTGGATTTGAGCGGCGGTTACCTGGCGGAATGGTCCGAGAAAGCGGGATCCGTAACCGGTGGCGAGAGGTGGGGTTTCCGAAACGAGGATGGGAGGAACCTCGGAAGCGGAAGCGAGACCCATCAGGTAGAGTTCGAGCGGAGGAAGGCGCCAGGTCGAAGTGAAACCCGAAGAGATCGCGGAATAAGCGCCGTCTCCGCCGTAGGACCAGGCTCCACCGCCGACGGCGCCGGCAATGTTGGTGTTTTCCGACCAGTGGCCGCCCGTACCAACCAAACCCAGGGCAGGAAGGTAAGCGGCCCACTGATGGAGCGTTTCATGGGCGAAGGTGGGGAAGTAGTCGCTTGATTGCTGTTCGATGAAGTTGATGCCCAGCAGTTTCCCGGAACTGCCGTAAGAGGCGCTGTTGTCAAAGGGGAGCGATCCGGTGCCGGTCCAGTCCTGTTTCACCATGATGTGCAGCCCCACGGACTTGCCGCCCGGGCAAAGCCGCTGGCCGGTGGTGGTGAAGTTGAGGAAGTCGTAAGCATCCGGCAGCACGGAATAGACCTTGCTGCTCAGGGCTTGAATGGAGACGCCGGGTTCGCCGCTGAGAATGCGGTTGACGCTCTCCTGGTTGTCCATGATGTTCACCACATGAGCGGAAACCTGCACATCGGTGGAGAGGCGGGTGACCGGTTCGGGGATGCCGAACTCGGAGACGGGAAGAATCCAGAGCGCGTACTGGTTGAAGGGGATGGTGGTGAAGCCGCCGTTGCGGAGGATCGTGATGTCGCCCAAATAGACGCCGCGCAGGGAGGGAGTGGCGCGGCTAAAGGTATGGGCGGTGCAGGTGGATGGGGCGTTGGCCTGGTAGCGGATTCCATCGAGAGTAAACGTGCCGTCGCCCGCGGCGCGGTCGCCGTGCGTGCCGTCGTCGTGGAGAGTGACGTTCAGCGGAGCGCCGCACGCGCTGGCGCCCTGGATGATCACCGGCGTCCCGCTATCGATTCGCATGGTCACGGAAACGGGTTTGCCCGTGGTGGCCACTTCGAGCACCGTGCTTTCGATGCCGTCGTCGAGGATAGCGATGGGAGTGAAGCGGGCCACATCGGGGCATTGCGCGGCGAGGGGGGAGGCGAGTCCGCAGATGGTGAGGGTGACGAGGCAGCGGAGCGTCGAGGTGGGGTGTAAGGGATTCTTCCCTGCGGACATCCGGTTTTGTTAAGGCACTTCGGTATCCAATGAAGTCAATCTGCTAAGTGTTGGTGTATCAAATAGATGAAGGCATATTCCGGAGTAACGGGCAGTACTCTGTTTTGGGGTTTTGCCTGAAAAAATAGGGTTTTCGTCGGGCTGGCGCCAGGGTTATGGCCTGTTCGATCTAAGGTGGTAGGCCTAACGATCCATTACCCTGGTTTGCTGAGTCCGATGCCTGGCAGTACTCGTTATTTCTTCAGAAGGCGAAGTTCGATGCCGCGGAAATATACTTCGGCGCCTTCGGACTGGAAGACCAACTTGCCTTTGGCGGGGGTCGAGCCGGCGCCTTCGTTGGCCAGACGGCCGTTGACGTAATACTTCACGCTATCGCCGTCCGCGATCAGTTCCAGCAGATTCCATTGCCCGTGCGGCTTTTCCAGTTCGTTGACAGGATCGCGATATCCGGCGACGTCCTGCCAGGGACCCTTGTTGAAGCGATTGGAACGGCCGCTGGTTTTGCGCTCGCCCTTCACGGTCATGGCGGCGCCGCCGACCATCAGCATGTCGCCGGTGCCGCCTTCGATCATCTGGAACTCGATCGACTTCGGCCAGACGAGGTTGGGTCCGGTGACGTGCAGGAGGATTCCGCTATCGCGGGCCTTTCCGGCGCGGGGTTCGTGAGTCGCTTCGCCCCATTTGAATTCGGTACGCAGGTAATAGTTTTCGTATTCGTCCCTGGTGATGATATACCCATATTCGACGCCCGATACGTGGATGACTCCGTTCTCCACCCGAAAGACTCCATCGGGATCGTTGTTGAGTCCCTTGGTCCTCAGGAACTTATCGAAGCCATCGAAGTTTTTGCCGTTAAAGAGCTTGATGCGCTTGCCGGTGGGCGGAATGATTTTGCCGGATGGCGAGGCCGGAAAAGACATCCAGGCGAAGGCGGTAAGAATCGCGAATAGACGCGTGAGCAGCATCAAAGACTCCTTTCAATGGTTGCTGTTTGACGCGGGCGACGTGCTGGCCAGAACCGTGCCGTTTGATTTCTGCGCCATCAGGAACGCCATCAAGTCCGTCAACTCCTCGCGGGTGAGACTCTCGTCGAGACCTTCCGGCATGAGGGAGACCGTGGACGGCTTCATGGACACGATATCGGCGCGGCGGATGCGCACACGCTCGTTTGGTCCGGTGACGATGGTGACGAAGTCGCTCGTGTCATGGCCCCTGACACCCGAGATGTTATCGGTCTTGGTGAGCACGGTGTACACTTCGAATCCGGGAACGAAACTGGCGCTTGGAAAAACGATCGCCTCGAGGATGTCCTGGCCGGAGCGGATGGCTCCGATTGAGGTGAGATCAGGCCCGACATGCCCTCCGTCGGGACCAATGGTATGACAGGTATAGCAAGACACCTTGTCGCCGAAAAAGATGCGCCGTCCGCGGCCGATATCGCCAGGGGCGGAAAGCACGGGGAGCAGCTTTTGCAGCCGTTCGACGCGCTGTTTTTGTATCTGGTCGAGCCGTGCGAGGAAAGGACGAGCCGCGGTACGCACATCGCCGGGGTAGGCGGCCAGAATGTCGGCGAGCCGTTGCGTATCGGCTTCACCCAATCTTGCGTGAGATTTGAGGAGCGCCTGCACCATCGCCTGGCCTGCCGCGCTGTCTTTCTGCCCGGTGTAGGCGTTCAGGAGATTGGGCAGGACCAGAGCATCGGCGCTGGCGAGTCCCTTGTCCGCGACCAGTAACAGTTGCCCGTGGCTCAGCTTGGCTCTTCCGATGACCTGCGATGCGGAGAGCCGGGCGCCGGAATCGTGTTTGGGGTCCGAGATATAGCCGAGCAGGAAGCTCAGTTCGGAATCCCGCAGCGGACGCGCGGAGACAAGCGCGGCGAGCGCGGCGATGCGAAGTTCGGCGGAGGCGGACGGAGTCGCGGCGAGTTGCTGTAAACGGCCCTCGAGGCCGGGAATCTGTTGCGACCGGATCAGGCTGAGGGCGCGGAGCTGCACGTCGGGCGAGCCGTGGTCGAGCAGATCGCCGACCTGGCCGGCCCACGGCGCCGGGAACTTCTTCAGGGAACAGCCGTCGATGGTATCGAGCAGGAACAGTTGCCGCCCGGCGCTTGTTTTCGACTGCGCCAGCGAGGACGTCACGATCTTCTGAATCGCCGGATCGTTGCAGAAGGCCAGAATCGTGTCGCGTACGGGTTGAGCTTTGCCGGGCGAAAAGTCCGGAGCCTCGAGGCGCGCCTGGAGGAAGCTCAAGACTTCTCCCGACCAGGTGGGGTGATGCGACACCACCCACAGGCCCGCTTTGTGGAGACCGGCGTCGGCGTCCTGCAAAAAGGGACGAATCTGGGCGCGGGTCAGTGGAGAGTGGTCCATCTGATCGAGCGCGATCAACGCGGTTTTTCGAATCCGGGGTTCGGGGTTGTGGAGCGCCTGGATGAGCGGGGCGGGCGTTTTCAAGGTAATCAGCGCGTACGTGATGGAATGCTCGATGAAGCGATCATCGGACCGCGCGGAGGCGATCAGCGAGGGAACCGCGCGCGCATCGCCGATCTGGCCGAGCGCGGTGGCGGCCTGACGCCGCGCCGGGGGTTCATCGCCGGCGGCCATCTGCATCAGCCGGTCCACGGCCAGACGATCTCCGAGCATGCCGGCGGCTCGCGCGGCCGCGACGCGAACGCGGAAATCGCCGTCGCTGAGCGCGGCGCGGATTCCGGCGGCGGCGTTGGACGAGCCGATGCGAAACATGGCCCAGACGGCGGCGCTTCGCGCTTCGTACGATTTCAGCGAGGCGCGCGCCTGCGTCAGGGGACCGGTCGCGGATTCGCCGGCGTTGACCAGCAATTCCTGAACGCGCTCGCGGACCGCGGGGCGAGGATCCTCGAGGTACGGCGTCAATTCCGCCGGGCTCCTGGCGGCAAGCTGGAGCGACTCTCCGCGCGGGTCCCCTACCTTGGGCGCGCCAATCCGGCTGACGCGATAGATGGCGCCTTTGATTTCAGGCTTCGCCACGCGGGAGATGGGGCAACCCTTGATGAACCATGCTCCGGTATCAAGAACAAGGATGCTCCCGTCGGCGTCCTCGATGACGTCGGTAGGGTAGAAGTCGGGGTCGCTCGAAGTCAGGAAGTCCGAATCATCCGTGCGGAATGTCGCGCCTTCGCGGTGCAGGATATGGCGCTGGACGCGATGAGGGTTGAATTGCGCGCTGAAGAGATTGTCTTTATATTCCGGACCAAACGCCGGCCCCTGATAACGGAGCAGGCCCGAGGGAGCGATGCGCGCGAACTTTGTCATGACCGGCATGAGATCGCCGGTTTGCTTGAATTCGCTGACGACCGGGAACCATTTAGGATAAACGCCTCCCCAAACCCAGTGCATCAGCGCGTCACGCTGGCCATTGGCCGGGTCCTGGAAATACGTCATGGTTCCGATGGTTTCGCCGGTTGGCAGGAAGATCAGTTCGACCGGGTTATCAAGGCCGCCGCCCGCAACCCACTCGAGGCCGGTGCCGTCCGGATGCATTCGCCAGATTCGCGCGGCTTTGCCCTCGAAGACCTTGCCGTCTTTTGTTTTGATGTTGTACCCGTGACGGCCGTCGGTTACGTAGAGATAGCCGTCCGGCCCGAAAAACGGGCCGTGCAGGCTTGCCGCGTTGGAAGAAAGGTTCCATCCGGTGACGACAATGTCGCGCTTGTCGGCCGCGCCGTCGCCATTCGTGTCTTCGAGGCGGACCAGATCGGGAGGCGACGCGACATATAACGCATTCCGGTACCAGACGGCGCCCGCGGGCAATGTCAGCTTTTCCGCGAAGGTGGTGGCGCGGTCAAAGCGTCCATCGTGGTTTGTGTCCTCGAGCATGCGGATGCGGTAATCCGGGTTCGCCGACATCTGCTGCGTCGTGACGGTTCCGCCGGAGGACTCGCACAGGAACAGGCGTCCCCGGTCGTCGAGGGTGCCCATCATCGGATACCAGATCAGGTCGTTTCCGGCGACCTCTTCGACTTTAAAGCCTTCGGGCACGTGCAGGGACGCCAGCCCATGTCCCGGCGTCTTGGAGCGCGAGCAGGCGGAAATCAGGATTGCGGTGGCGAGGAGAGAGGCAATCACGACCCAGCGCAGCCTGTTTGAATCTGCACGGAACCGGACGCGGGGCGGGCTTGTGGCTGACCTGATCACAGGGAAAGGCTATCCGCCGGAAGACCGGCTTGTCAAGCGGAAGGAAGCGTGTCGACAGGCACAAACCTGGGCATAATTGGGCACAAACTTGGGGCAAAAAACAGGATGGAAAACAGGACTTGCAGAGGTTTGGAGCCTGTGATAAGTATTTGTCGGGTAAAAAACTCCGAAACAACTGAAGGAAACTTCTCAATGCTGAATGGAATAACGGACTTAGGTGTCTCTTTTGTTGCACAGGCGCGGAGGAGGCGGGCGCCATCGCCGATGCGAACCGGTGCGGCGCGCGGCATCGGTTGGGCTTCGGCCTGCATGTTTGCGTTTATGTCCGGTTACAGTGGCCTGACGGCGCCAATCACGCTCTCGACAATCCGGGGCACGGCAGCGGATCCAAGCGGCGCGATTGTGGGCGATTTCGAGATCCCCGGCCTGCAAAGAGGAGTCTACCGGCTGACGGCAAGCAAAGCCGGGTTCACATCGCTCACCGCCGATCAAATCATGCTGGAAACGCGCCGCGTGAACGTGATCTTCGAGTTGGGGCCGGTGGGATCGGAAGTCACCGTCAACGCGGGAGTGGCCGTGATCCAGACGGATACGGTCAAGCGCTCCTCGCCGGGCGGAGTGACGATGACTGAGGGTGAAATATGAAAAGACGCTGTTTCTTGACGAGTGTGGCCGGGGCGTGCGGGGGATCTTTGCTCGGGCAGGCCAAGAGTTCGGGCTCGAAGGTGGAAAGCATCGAAACCATCGCGATGCGAGGTCAGACGATTGTCCGGGTGCGAACGAATGATGGGATTGAAGGAATCGGGCAGGCTGAAAGTCCTTCTCTTGTTATAGATGCCTGCATCAAGACGCGCGGTGGCCTGGAGAGCATTCTCAAGGGCGAAGATCCGTTGCAGGTGGAAATGTTGTGGCAGAGGATGTACGACCGCACGAGCTTGTGGGGCCGGCGGGGCGTGACCATCGCCGCTATTGGAGCGGTTGAGACGGCGCTGTGGGATATTTCGGGCAAGATTCTGAATAAGCCCATCTGCGAGTTGATCTGGCGGTCCTTCGCGGCGGTGTCAATGCCCGCTGAAATCAAAACCAAGATCCGGCCTTACTCGACAGTTTATCCCCCGGGAACAACGGACGCCGAGATACGAGAGCGTCTAGGTATAGCAATCGGGCGGGGCTTTCAGGCTGTGAAGTTTGAGGAGTACCGCGGAGGATTCGGACACGGCACCCTCAAAGAAGACATCCGGATCGTGCGTCTGGTGCGTGAGATCATTGGACAGGATAGGGACCTGCTTTTGGACGTGCAGAACAATTGGACCGATGTTGCTAAGGCGATAGCTACATGTAAGGCGCTTGAGCCATTTAACATCTATATGCTGGAGACGCCATTCCCGCCCGACAACCTGGAAGCCTACCATCGGCTGGCGGACGCCGTGGACACGCGGATCGGATGCGGCGACTGGGGATACTCGACGCGCTTTGATTACATCGACTTGATGGACAGGGGAGGCGTGGATGTCGTGCAACCAAGCGCCGTCCGCTCCGGTGGCATATCCGAAATTATGAAAGTCGCGGAGATCGCTTTCCGTAAAGGGCGCTTGTGCATTCCACACGCCTGGAATCACATGATTGGTGTGGCGGCGGCGGTTCACATCGCCGCCGTAGCCCCTAATATGCCGTATATCGAGTTCCCCACATCTTTCCCGGAGTCGCCGACCGTTACCGACCTATTAGTGCCTCCACTTAAACCCGGCTCCGACGGGATGATCGAGGTGCCCAAACGGCCCGGATTGGGCTTTACGCTCAACGAGGAGGTCGTCAAAAAGTTTCGGATCAACCCGGCGTGACGAGATTCTCTATCAGGTTTCTCCTGTCTAGTCGCGCAAAATACAGCGCCCGCAAGAAAGCGCCTGCCATCCTTCTCGCCAGGAAATGTGTTCGCGCGGAAGCGATACCCGTGGCAGCGCACGCCACTTCTAACACGTTCGGCGGCTTGCGCGACCGTAACGGCAACCTGCCGGCGAGCCAGCGCGGGATTGGCAAGTGGTTTGATACATCGTGTTTTGCAACCCCGCGGGCAGGGACGCTCGGCAATTCCGGAGCGTTTGTTTTGGAAGGCCCGAGCGCGGGTGTGGTAAGTTCGCTGGTGGCGGGCAGTGCTTCGCGGCTGATTGATCTACGAGGGAGGATTGATTTCTGATGGAGGCGCATGAATGGGGCCGCGGCACTGCATACGCCGCGGCCTGCGCGGGTTTGGTCTGCCTGCTGGCAGCGGGGTGCGCGCGCTCGAAGCCGCCGTTTTCACCTGAGCAAGCGCTGAAGACGTTACACGTTCCGGAGGGCTTTCATGTGGAACTGGTGGCTTCGGAGCCGCAGATTTCGGACGCCATTGCCATGTCCTTTGATGAACGCGGACGGATCTGGGTTGTGGAAATGGCGGATTATCCACTCAACCCGAAATCATTGGGGCGCATCAAGGTGCTCGAAGATCGCGATAAGGATGGGCGATTCGAACACGCGACGGTATTCGTTGACGGGCTCCACTTTCCGGAAGGGGTAATGCCATGGAAGAAGGGCATCCTTGTAACGTGTGCGCCGGACATCCTCTATTTTGAGGACACCGATGGCGACGGCCGGGCGGATGTACGGCGAGTGGTGCTGACGGGCTTTGCGCAAGGCAATCCTCAACTGCGTGTCAACGGACCGCTGTACGGTCTCGACAATTGGATCTATGTGGCCTATCCGCGTCCTCCCGTCCCGCGCCGGTATGTGAAAGAGTTTGGAGATGCGGGCGGCGCCATCCGGTTTCCCGGCCATCCCGAAGTGCCGGCACTGGATATACATGGCATGGATGTGCGCTTCCGAATCGACCCGCCTCAACTGGAAGCGTTGGCGGGCAATTCACAGTTTGGAAATGCGATGGATGCATGGGGGCGGCGGTACACGGTTTGGAACAACGATCACATCCGCGAAGCCGTCATCCAAAGCCGTTATCTGAAGCGCAATCCTTATCTGACCTTGCCTACGGCGATGCAGTCGCTGTCGGATCACGAGAAGGCCGCGGCGGTATACCCGAAAACCGTGGATCCTTTTTATATTCATGATTCACAAACGGGTCACTTCACGTCGGCTTGCGGCATTTCCGTTTACGGCGGCGGGCGGTTTCCGAAGGATTTCGACGGCAACTCCTTCACGTGCGAGCCCGTACACAGCCTGGTGCATCGCGATGTGCTGGTGGATAGCGGCGCAACGTTTACCGCCAGGAGGGCCTACGAGAATGATGAATTCATTACATCAAGCGACGCCTGGTTCCGGCCTGTGTTCACGACCGTGGGGCCGGATGGCGCCCTGTACGTGGTTGATTATTACAGGTACACGGTGGAGCATCCGGAATTCGTTCCACCGCACCTGTTGAAGCAGATCGATTTTGAGGCGCGCCGCAGGCTGGGGCGGATTTATCGCGTGGTGTACGGCGATTCCAAACCGGCAGGCATGAATTTGGCGCAGGCTACGTCCGCGGAATTGGTGGATGTGTTGCGGGACGGGAACCAATGGCGGCGCACGGCGGCGCAGCGGTTGCTGGTGGACCGGCAAGACCGCGGGGTTCAGCCGGCGCTGGAGAAGCTGGCGCGCGAAGATAAATCCGCCGTGGCCCGGGTGCATGCGCTTTGGACGCTCGAGGGATTAAACGTGCTTGGCGACGGCCTGATCCTGCAGGCGCTGGCCGATTCCGCGCCGGGTGTGCGAGAGAACGCGGTGCGGCTGGCGGAAATGCGGTTGCCTAATGACGCATTCGAGAAAAAGCTGCTGCAGATGGCGGAAGATGACAATTCCCGGGTGCAATTCCAGGTGGCTTGCACGCTAGGGCTGCTGCCCTCAAAAAAGAGCTTCCCGGCGTTGAAAACGATTGCGTTGCGGCATGCGGCGGATTCGTGGTTTCAGACGGCCGTGCTTACGGCGGCTGCCGATAACGCGGTGTTGTGGTATCGCGAAATGGCGGCGGCGAAGGCCGGCGATTCGTTTTTGCGCAGGATCGGATCGGTTGTAGGAGCGCGGCGGAGAGATGGTGAAATTCGCGAAGTGCTCGCGGTGGTTGCGAACGGACGCGGAGCCGGAGATGCCGGATGGCGTGTAGCAACGTTGGAAGGCTTGGCGGCGGGTCTGCGGCACCAGAGCACCGGCCGTGTGCGATTGCCGATGTCACAGGACCTCGTGATTGAGCTGTTGCGCGAACCATCGCCGGCAATTAACCGAGCCGCGTTGCAGGCGGCCGGCAGCGTCGAGATGCGCCCGGCGCCGGCGTTTACGGCTCTGCTGCGGCGCGCGCGGGTGATCGCGGTGGACGAGCGCGCACCGGAGGTACAGCGGGAAATCGCGGCCGGGATATTGGGATTGGACACAAGCCCTACGGTTGTTCCAGTGCTGGCGAAGTTGCTGGATCCAAAGCAGCCGGAATCGGTCCAGGTGGCGGCGGCAGGCGCGTTGGCGCCGAATCCGAACGCCGATGTTGGCGCCGCGTTTCTGGCCCATTGGCGCGAGGCGACGGGCGGGGTTCGAGAAAAAATGCTGATCTGGTATTTCAGCGACAAGTCGCGGCTGCCGGCGCTGCTGGACGCGGTGAAGGCTCGCACGGTGCAGCCATGGTCGTTGGGTCCGGCGCGAACGCAACAACTGCTGCGATCAAAGGACACGGCGGTCGCCGCCCGCGCGCAGGAACTGCTCGGCGAGGCATCGCAGGCGGAGCGAAAGGCCGTGTATGATCGCTACGTTCCGGCCCTGACGATGAGTGCGAGCGCACAGCGGGGCAGAGAGGTCTACGAGCGGGCTTGCAGTGAATGCCACAAGATCGGCGACACGGGTTCCGAAGTAGGTCCGGACCTGCGGACTGTAACACGGCACTATAAGGAAGCGCTGCTCGCTGATATTCTGATGCCGAATTTGAACATCGAGAGCGGGTATGAGGAGTATCTGGTGGAAACGACGGACGGACAGATGATTACGGGCATTCTGGCGCGTGAAACACCCACGTCGATGACGTTGCGCAGGCGGAAGGGAGAGGAGGATACGATTTTGCGGTCGGCGGTGAAGAACATGCGATCGTTGAGCGTGTCGCCGATGCCGGAGGACCTGGAGAAGAGCATCGACGTGCAGCAGATGGCGGATGTCATTGCTTATGTGAAAAGCCTGAAATAGCGGGTGGATCCCGCTCCGGCCGTGACAGTTTCCTGATTATCTACTTCCGGTTCCTTGCTTAATTAACGTCCCACTGAATCGATCGGGTTCACAGTGAAATTAAATGTCAGCATCATCTCGCTTTCCACCCGCTGGCCGTTCAGCGTGGCAGGCTCGAAGCGCCATTGCCGCGCGGCGGTGACGGCGGCTCCGGTGAGATAGGGCGAGGCTTTGGAGACCGCTTCGGCTTGTGTGACTTTGCCGTCCGCCCCGATGGCGACACGCACTTTCACGGCAGTGTTGCGGATAATGGAGGCCCACGCCTGGCGGGAGAGGACCGGTTGAACCTGCGCGATGGACTTGGGACCGGCGTAGACATGCGGAGGCTTGGTTTCCTGAGGAGCGCGGACCGGAGGGGGCTGCTGACGGATAGCCGGGGCAGGGTCGGGAGGCTTCGGTCCGGGGGGTAGTTTGAAGGGTTCCGAAAGCGCCGGGGGCGGGGAAGCGGGCACTTGGCTGGTCCGGGTAATCGCGGGGGCCGATTCGAGGGTGATCTGACGCCAGGACTCCTCGTTGGATGGTTCCTGTTCAGGGGAGCTTTGTGGAAATTCGAAAACCCTGGCAGCGGCCCGCGGCGGTGCGGGCGCTGTCTGGCCGGCTACGGGGGCAGAGGAGAGCGGCCCGGGAGGAGTTTCTCGCAGGACGGAACTGTAGGCGGTGCGGGAGCCTTTGATGGCGAGCACCGACTCAGTGATTTTTTCCCCGGCGCCGAGCGCTTCGAGGCGGAATTGAATGGTTCTGCTCAAGGGAGAGTAGACGATGCTGCCGGTGGTGCGCAACTCCTCCTGCCCGAGGCGGATTTCGCGGGGAGGCAGGTCGCCGTCGAGGATCGTCAGCACACCCGAAACGCCGTTTTGCTGGAGGGCGGGAGCGCTACGATTCCAACTCAGACGCAGATCCTCGCTCTGCGTTTGCACGCGCAACCCTAACGGAGTGGTGGATATTGCCGCTTCTCCGCCGGCGCGCCCCGCCGGTTCGGCGCGGGAGCGGTTGTTCCAAACGAAGTATCCAACCGCGCCGAGCAAGCAGACGATCAGAGCGGACAGAGCAATTCTCAGGGGGAGGATCAGGTTCTTGCGTTTTAGACTGGGGGCGGTTTTCCGTTCGCTGGCGCGGCGTCTGGCGGCGGAGGCCTCGAGAGCGGCGGACCTCTGTTGTTCCATCTCCAGGCGCAGTTGCGCCGGATCAAAAGGGAACTCATTGAAACTGAAGCCGGATTCGAGAACTCCGTTATCCCAAAAGAAAAAGCCCGCCGTGCCCGGCCCTGTTTTTTCAGGTTGGATGAGCAGGGCGATGTTCGAGGGATTCGGGAAGTGTTTCTCGAGCAGGGCAATGTCTTCCGGCTCCAATCGCAGCCCGTCGCGAAATGAGCTGCGGTAATATCCGATGGCAACCAGCCCTTCCTTTGCCGCTAAAGCCGCCTTAGCCTGTTCGACGCGCCGGCAGTCATCGGGGGACAAGACATAGCGGGGTGAAGGCTCATCGCGGGAAATCGGCAAAAAATCAACAACTTCAATCTTTTCCGGTGATTCCGCGCGGCCGATCAGGATGCCTCCGCTTTCGGTGCTCTGGTCAGGCGTGCCGCCAGTGGTTTTTAGAACCTCCGCCAGCAAACGCTCGACACAGCTTACATGCAAATGAATGCGAACCGGGGAGCCGGGAAACGACCACAAATAGGTATCCGAAGCTGGAGTTTGTGGCGCGGCGGCGGTGGATGGCAAAGGAAGGGGCCTCCTTGGTTTTTGGACTCTTTCCCTAAACTCGGGATGGACGGGAACGGGCGAACATCCAGTTCCGGGAAGGCAACGCCAGAATCAATCCGGTCATCACGCCGGCGGTGTTGGCTATCATGTCTCCCACCTCGAAAGAGCGTCCTTCCGGCAGACGCTGCCCGAACTCGAGGCACACCCCCATGGCGATGATTCCCAAGGCTATAGCGACGAATGCCGGGCGTCTTTCATGCAAAGCCGGCAGGAAGGCGAGTACGGCGTAGGCAGTAAAATGTTGCAGCTTATCGGCGATGTGGAGAGCGTTCCAGGCACGCATGGGAGAGGAGGACGAGGGTAGCAGGGAACCGGCGACAACCGTCAGACATGCGCATACCCAGAGAATCCGGAGGAAGAGTTGGTAAGAGGCCCATCTGTTGCCGGCTAAGCTCCCGCGTCCTGTGCCGCTGGAGGATTGTTGTAAGAACCTTGGTTGCATGGCGGCGTCTCGTGACAGAGACGCGTTGGTTCTGTTTTAGCATGTTCGTGGCCAATCGGTGTGCAGTCAGCCCGCCGGGCCGGCCCCCGGGTCTAAGGGGTAAACAGCGCCCGGATGAGAAACACGGCCATCTGCCCGCGCGTGGTGGGCGCATCGGGACAGTACGCGGTGGCGGTGCATCCGGAAGTGATTCCCAACTGCTTCATCTTTTGTACATAGGGGAAGAATCCGCTCGAGGCGGGCACG
>WBZY01000602.1_pt1 | contig 26044 bp, 26 predicted proteins | sample 5204191 | NCBI WGS metagenome assembly WBZY01 (sample SAMN12344363, study PRJNA552823) | activated sludge metagenome | biome: Activated sludge suspended growth; feature: Anammox Sidestream; material: Wastewater; isolation source: activated sludge from anammox sidestream of wastewater treatment...
GGTCGCGGTGCCGGAGCCGACCTTCACCGACGGCGATCCCGCCAAGGGCGCCGCCTTCTACCAGGTCTGCACCGCCTGCCACGGCGCGGACGGGAAGGGCAACCAGGCGCTCAACGCGCCGCCCCTGACCGCGGAGAGCGACTGGTACCTGCTCTCGTCGCTCGAGCGCTACAAGTCGGGCGTCCGCAGCAGCGATCCGCGCAACGCCAACGCCCAGCTCATGCGCGGCATGGCGGCGACGCTGCCCGACGAGCAGGCGATGAAGGACGTGATCGCGTACATCCGGTCGCTCGGCGCCGCGCAGGCGTCCGCGCAGCCCGCACCCTGAGGCGGAGATGGCGAAGCAATACGCACCCGAGGACCTGGCCTTCCGGACCTTCCTGATCACCTCCGCCCTGATCGGCGCCTTCGTCGCCTTCGTCTTCCTCTTCGTCCTCTGAGGAGTCCGGCATGATCGAGCGCCTCCTGCCCGCCGCCTCCACCTCCGCGACCGAGATCGACTTCCTGTTCTCGCTGATCTTCTGGCTGGTGGGGTTCTGGTTCCTCCTCTCGGAGGCCGTCTTCTTCTGGCTGATCCTGCGCTTCCGCAAGCGCGACGGCCGCAGGGCGCAGTACGTGACCGGCGAGCTCCAGAGCGAGAAGCGCTGGATCACGGTGCCCCACCTGCTGGTGCTCGTCTGCGACGTCTTCATCGTCTTCTTCGCGGTGCGGGCCTGGCACCAGGTGAAGCAGGACCTGCCCACGGCGCCCACCCAGCAGGTGGTGCGCGTGGAGGGGGCGCAGTGGGCGTGGATCTTCACGCACCCCGGGCCGGACGGGAAGCTCGACAGCGCCGACGACATCCGCAAGGTCAACGAGCTGCACGTCGAGGTGGACCGGCTCTACCACTTCCAGCTCACCTCCCGGGACGTCCTGCACAGCTTCTCGGTCCCGGTGTTCCGGCTCAAGCAGGACGCGATCCCGGGCCGCGTGATCACGGGCTGGTTCCAGCCCACGAAGACCGGCGAGCACGACGTCCAGTGCGCCGAGATCTGCGGCATCGGCCACGGGCTGATGCCGGCGCGCATCCACATCGAGACCTCCGAGCAGCACGCCGCCTGGATCGCGGCGAACTCGACGGTGTCCGTCGCCGCCGTCGCGGGCCGCTGAGCGAGACGAGGAGCCGAGATGGCCGAGACGATCCCCGTCGGACACGCACCCGAGCACGCGCACGAGCACCACGAGCCCGGCTTCGTCGCGAAGTACCTGTGGTCGACCGACCACAAGATGATCGCCATGCAGTACCTCTTCACCGGCTCGGCGATGGCGCTGCTCGGCGGCTTCTTCGCCTACGTGTTCCGCAGCCAGCTCGCCTTCCCCGGCATGTCGGTCCCCGGCTTCGGGCTGGTGTCGCCCAACGAGTACAACGCGCTGATCACCAACCACGGCGCGATCATGATCTTCTGGTTCGCGATGCCGGTGCTGATCGCGGCGTTCGGGAACTTCCTGATCCCGCTGATGATCGGCGCCGACGACATGGCGTTCCCGAAGATCAACCGGCTCTCGTACCAGATCTTCCTGCTCTCGGTGCTGGTGCTCTTCGTGTCGTTCTTCGTGGAGGGCGGGGCCTTCGGCGGCGCCTGGACGATGTATCCGCCGCTCTCGGCGACGGCCGAGTACAACCAGACCCCGCTCGGCACCACGCTCTTCGTGACGGCGGTGGCGCTCGAGTTCGTGGCCTTCCTGATGGGCGGCATCAATTTCGTCGTGACCGCCATGAACTCGCGCGCGCCCGGCATGCGCATGTACGACATCCCGATCGTGGTCTGGATGATCGTGCTGGCCAGCATCATCTTCATGGCCTCGGTGGGCCCGCTGGTCGCCGGTGCCGTGATGCTGCTCTTCGACCACAACCTGGGCACCGCCTTCTTCGACCCGAAGCGCGGCGGCGACCCGGTCCTCTGGCAGCATCTGTTCTGGTTCTTCGGGCACCCCGAGGTCTACGTGGTGCTGCTGCCGGCGGTCGGGATCGTGGCGGAGATCATCACGGTCTTCGCGCGCAAGAAGCTCTTCGCCTACAAGACCGTGCTCTACACCGCGTTCGGAACCGGCGTGCTGTCCTTCACCGTATGGGCGCACCACCAGTTCATCGCCGGCATCGACCCGCGGATGGCGAACGTCTTCACGATCACCACGCTGCTGATCTCGGTGCCCGTTGCCGAGATGATGTTCGTCTACATCGCGACGCTCTACGGCGGCTCGATCACCCTCGAGACGCCGATGCTCTGGGCGCTCTCCTTCATCGCCACCTTCCTGATCGGCGGCGTGACCGGCATCTTCCTGGGCGCCAGCGGCACGGACATCTACCTGCACGACACCTACTTCGTGCTGGCCCACTTCCACTACACCTTCGTGCCGATCGCCGTCATCGGGACCTTCGCGGGCGTCACCTTCTGGTTCCCGAAGATGTTCGGGCGCATGCTCGACGACCGGCTCGGGAAGATCCACTTCTGGGGGACCGTGATCCCCTTCAACCTGATCTTCATCCCGCTCTTCGTGCTGGGCGTAGCCGGCGAGCACCGCCGGATCTGGGACTTCACGCAGTTCCCGGAGCTGTCGGCGCCGTGGATGCGCGACCTCGACAAGCTCGCGACGCTGTCGCTGTGGGTGATGCTCTCCTTCCAGATCGTGTTCCTCGTCAACTTCTTCTGGAGCCTGCGCCGCGGCCCCAAGGCGCCGAAGAACCCGTGGGCGTCCAATACCCTCGAGTGGACGGCGGACTCGCCCCCGCCGCACGGCAACTGGAAGGAGCTGCCGACCGTGTACCGTGGCCCCTACGAGTACAGCGTGCCCGGTCGCGAGCAGGACTACTGGCCGCAGAACGTGCCGAACTGACGACCCCATCGAGCCGAGAGGAGCCGGATGTCGTCCGCCCGCCCGATCGCCACCACCCGCAGCGCCGCCGGGATGCCCACCGGGCGGCTCGCCGTCTGGTGGGTCATCGCCTCGGAGATCGTGATCTTCGGGGGCATCATCGCCTCCTACGTGATGTACCGCCTCGCGCACGACGCGTTCGCGGAGTCGGCCGCCCACACCGCGACGTGGATCGGTGCCACCAACACCTTCATCCTGCTGACCTCGAGCCTGTTTGCGGTGCTGGGGCACAAGGCGGCGGAACACGGCGACGGGCCGAAGGCGGCGCGCATGCTCCACCTGACCGCGCTCGGCGGCCTGTGCTTCCTGCTGCTCAAGAGCTACGAGTGGACGATGGAGATCAAGCACGGGTTCACCATCACCGCGAGCACCTTCTGGTCGTTCTACTACACCGCCGCCGGCCTGCACGCGCTGCACGTGGCCGTGGGCATCCTGATCATGCTGATCGTGGCCCAGACGGCGAAGCGGAACCTCGAGCTCCACCGCGTGGAGCTGATCGGGCTCTACTGGCACTTCGTCGACATCGTCTGGATCTTCCTCTTCCCTCTCCTCTACATCGCGAAATGAGACCATGGCCTCGCAACACGCGCACCACCCGACGCCCCACGACGAGAACCCGGCCTACGAGGCTCCCCATCACCATCCGAACTACGTCCGGATCTGGGCGATCCTCCTGGTCCTGCTCGCGATCAGCGTGCTCGGCCCGATGCTCGGCCATCCGCTCGTCACGCTGTTCACCGCGTTCGGGATCGCGGTCGTGAAGGCGTTCCTGGTCGCGAAGAACTTCATGCACGTGAACCTGGCCCCGCGCTTCGTGGGGTACCTGATGGCGACCTGCCTGCTGTTCATGCTGCTCTTCTTCGCCGGAACCGCCCCCGACGTGATGGAGCTCGAGGGCCTCGGCTGGGAGAAGCCCGGCTGGAAGGCGTCGAACGCCTCGTTCGACGCCGGCGAGCACGGGGACGCCCAGCACTAGCGAGGCGAAGACACCATGAGCTCGTCGAGCTACGGCCGCATCCGCGTCGTCGCCGAGCAGCGGCGCGAGCCCCTCGTCCCGAGCGGGGTCATGGGCATGCTCATCTTCGTGTTCACGGAGGTGATGCTCTTCGCCGGCCTGATCAGCGCCTTCACGATCGTCCGCAGCTCGGCCGTGGTCTGGCCGCCGCCGGGCCAGCCGCGGCTGCCCTTCGAGGCCACCGCCTTCAACACCGCCATCCTGCTCGCCTCGGGGGCCTCGCTCCTGTGGACGCGCCGGCGCTTCGACCGCAGCCGCGCCGCGGCGCGCACGCCGCTCGCGCTCGCGATCGCGCTCGGGGCGTTCTTCGTCGTGGTGCAGGGCGCCGAGTGGGTCGCGATGATCGGGCAGGGCCTGACGCTCCGCTCGAGCACGCTCGGCAGCTTCTTCTACCTGATCGTCGGCGTGCACGCGCTGCACGCGCTCGCGGCGCTCGTGCTGCTCGGGGTGACCTTCCGGCGCCTCCAGCGCGGCTGGCTCGCCTCGACCCAGCTCGGCACCGCCGAGGTGCTCTGGTACTTCGTGGTCCTGGTCTGGCCCGTGCTGTGGCTGGTGGTCTACCGGTGAGCGCGCGGGCCGCCGCCCTCGCCGTGTCCGCCAGCCTGGGGGCGGCGCTGCTGGCACCCGCCGCCGCCCGGGCGTGCGCCGTCTGCGCCGGTCAGGACTCCGCGGCGGTGAGCTGGGCGCTGCTCAAGGGGAGCGCCCTGCTCTCGCTCACCCCGCTCGCGATGGTCGGCCTCGCCGTCTGGATCCTGCGCCGGCGCGCCCGCCGGCTCGCGGCCCTGCCCGAAGCCGGGCAGGGGCACGCGCCGGCGACCCCGGTCGCCGGCCCCTCGTAGCCCGCCTCCGCTGCGCTACGGACCGGCGGCTCGCACCTTCGCGAGGGCGGAGAGCAGGGCGGTCAGGAAGCGCTCGTTGGTCGCCACCTCGATCACGGCGATCCCGACGAACTGCACGCCGATGCAGACCAGCAGGAAGCCCATGATGCGGGTCAGCGCGTCGATCCCCTGCGCGCCGAGGAAGCGCTGCACGGCGTCCGCGCTGCGCAGCACCGCCCAGGACACGGCGATCACGATGACGATGCCCGTCGCGATCGCCAGGTGGTCCGCCGCCGACCCGGCGCCCGCCGCCATGCCGATCGTGACCGCGATCGAGCCCGGCCCGCTCAGCATCGGCACCGCGAGCGGGGTGAAGGCCACGTCGAGGCGCGGGGGCGCGGCGTCCGGCGCCGCGTCGCCCCCACCCGGAGCGAGCATGGCGAAGCCGACCCGCGCGACGATCAGGCCGCCGGCGAGCCGGAGCGCCGGGATCGAGATGCCGAAGAAGCGCATGATCACGGCGCCCGCGAACAGGAACACGAGCAGGACGGCGGTCGCGTAGAGGCAGGCGAGCGTCGCCTGGCGCCGGCGGTCGGGCTCGGAGAGGCGCGCGGTGATCGCGAGGAACACCGCCGCCGTGCTGAAGGGGTTCACGATCGGGAGCAGGCCCGCGAAGGTGCGCGAGCACCGTCGTGAGCCAGTCGCCGGACACCGGCCGACTCTACACGACCCGCTCTCCACCACCACCCCTACACCACGAGGTTGACGAGCCGTCCCGGCACCACGATCACCTTGCGCGGCTCCCTCCCTTCGAGATGGCGGCGGACGTTCTCGGAGGCGAGCGCGGCGGCGCGTACGGCCGCCTCGTCGGCGCCCGCCGGCACCGTGATCTCGTCGCGGCGCTTGCCGTTGACCTGGACGGCGAGGGTGATCGTGGCGGCGCGCAGCAGGGCCGGGTCCGCCGCCGGCCAGGGCGCGTAGGCGATCGACCCGGCGTGGCCGAGCCGCTCCCAGAGCTCCTCGGCGAGGTGCGGCGCGAGGGGGGCCAGCAGCTTCAGCAGCGTCTCCACCGACTCGCGGCCGAGCGGGGCCTCCTTGGCGCCGTCGCGCACGAAGGTCATGAGCTTCGCGATCGCGGTGTTGAAGCGCAGCGCCTCGAAGTCGTCGCCGACACCCTGCACGGTCTCGGCGAGCAGCCGGCGCTGGGACTCGGGGGCGCCTTCGGGGAGCGGGCGCAGGGCCTCGGGGCCGCCGTCCTCGGCGTCGCCCTCGTCGACGACGAGGCGCCAGACGCGCTGGAGGAAGCGGTGGACGCCCAGGATGCCCTCGGTGCTCCAGGGCGCCTCCTTGTCGAGCGGGCCCAGGAACATCTCGTAGAGGCGCATCGAGTCGGCGCCGTACTGCTCGACGACCGCGTCCGGGTTCACGACGTTGCCGCGGCTCTTCGACATCTTCTCGAGGACTTCCTCGAGCTCGAGCCCGAGCGTCGGGTGGAAGGCGCGGCCGTCGGCGATCCGCACCGTTTCGGGGCCGAGCCAGCGCGCCTTCAGCTCGCGGCCGTCGTCCCGCGCGACGGTCTTCTCGCCGAGGACGCGCACGTCACGGGCGGCGTAGACGCGCGGGGTCGCGTTCGGGTCGTCGCCGAGGTTGTCGTCGTACCAGCGATAGCTGGCGCCCAGGATCATGCCCTGGTTCACGAGCTTGCGGAACGGCTCCCTGGTGCTCACCAGGCCGAGGTCGAAGAGCACCTTGTGCCAGAAGCGCGAGTAGAGCAGGTGCAGGACCGCGTGCTCGGCGCCCCCCACGTAGAGGTCGACCGGCATCCAGTAGCGCTCGGCCTCGGGCGACCAGGGTGCGGTCTCGTTGCGCGGGTCGACGAAGCGCAGGAAGTACCAGCAGCTCCCCGCCCACTGCGGCATGGTGTTGCGGTCGCGGCGCGCCGGCCGGCCGGTCTCGGGGTCGACGGTCTCGATCCAGTCGGGCGCGCGCTCGAGGGGCGTGCGCTGGTCGCCGGAGGGCCGGAAGTCCTCGAGCTCGGGCAGCAGGAGCGGCAGCTCGGCCTCGGGCACGAGCTTCACCGTTCCGTCGTCCAGGTGCAGCACCGGGAACGGCTCGCCCCAGTAGCGCTGCCGGCTGAAGAGCCAGTCGCGCAGCTTGTAGGTGACGCGGCCCTGGCCGTGCCCCTCGCGCTCGAGCCACTCGATCATGCGCCGCTTCGCCTGCGGCGTCGGCAGGCCGTCGAGGAAGCCGGAGGCGGTGGCGACGCCCTCGTCCACCGCCGGCAGCTCGTGCCCCGGGACGTCCACCACCTTCCGGATCGGCAGCCCGAAGCGGCTCGCGAACTCGAAGTCGCGCTCGTCGTGGCCGGGGACGGCCATGATGGCGCCGGTGCCGTAGCCGGCGAGCACGTAGTCGGCGATCCAGATCGGGATGCGCTCGCCGTTCACCGGGTTGAGCGCCGAGGCGCCGGTCGCGACGCCGGTCTTGGTCCGGGCCTCCGTCATCCGCGCGCGCTCGCTGCGCCGGCGCGCCGCCTCGACGTAGGCGGCGACGGCGGCGCCCTCCTCCGGCGCCGTGATCGCCTCGACCAGGGGGTGCTCGGGCGCGAGCACCATGTAGGTCGCGCCGAAGAGCGTGTCGGGGCGCGTCGTGAAGACCTCGATCGCGAGCGCCGGGTGGCCGGCCACCGGGAAGCGCACCTGGGCGCCCTCGCTGCGGCCGATCCAGTCGCGCTGCATCTTCTTGATCGGCTCGGGCCAGTCGAGCTCGTCGAGGTCCTCGAGCAGGCGGTCGGCGTAGGCGGTGATGCGCAGCATCCACTGCTTCATCGCCACGCGCACGACCGGGTGGCCGCCGCGCTCGCTCCGGCCGTCGATCACCTCCTCGTTGGCCAGCACCGTACCGAGGGCGGGGCACCAGTTGACCGGCACCTCGGCCTGGTAGGCGAGCCCGCGCTCGTGGAGCCTCTGGAAGATCCACTGGGTCCAGCGCACGTAGCCCGGGTCCGTGGTGTCGATCTCGCGCGACCAGTCGTAGGAGAGGCCGAGCGCCTGGATCTGGCGCTTGAAGGTCTCGATGTTGCGGCGCGTCGTCTCGCGGGGGTGGACCCCCGTCTCGACCGCGTACTGCTCGGCCGGCAGGCCGAAGGCGTCCCAGCCCATCGGGTGCAGCACGTTCCGGCCGCGCATCCGCTGGTAGCGGGCCACGACGTCGGTCGCGATGTAGCCCTTGGGGTGGCCTACGTGGAGACCCGCACCCGACGGATAGGGGAACATGTCGAGCACGTAGTACTTGGGCCGCGAGGGGTCGATCTCGGCCCGGAAGGTCTTCTGCTCGCGCCAGATCGCCTGCCAGCGGGCCTCGATGCGCCGGGGTTCGTAGGGCATGGCGGCACACGATAGCGCTAGGCTGCCGGCGCCAGCCCTCGGGAGCCAGACCGTGAGCGAGATGCCCGCCTCCGACCGGCCGCCGCAGGCGCGCCGCAAGGGCGACCCGCCCTCCGCGCGCTGGGCCGAGATCTTCGTCGTGTCGGATGGCACCGGCGAGACGGCTGCCGACAACGTGCGGGCGGCGATGCTCCAGTTCCAGAGCCGCTGGCGCATGCGCAAGTACGGCGACGTGCGCAGTGCGGCGCAGGCCCGCGTGGTGATCCAGGAGGCCGCGGCCGCCAACGCGCTGGTGGTCTTCACGCTCGTGAACCGCGAGGCGGCCCAGGCGCTGCGCGACCACGGCGCGCGCGAGGGCGTGCCGACCGTGGATCTCCTCGGCCCCCTGATCGCCAACATCGCCGCGCACCTGCGCCTGGAGCCGCGTCTCGAGCCCGGCCTCCTGCACGGCTTCTCCGACGACTACTTCCGGCGCATCGAGGCCGTCGAGTTCGCCGTCCGTCACGACGACGGGGCCAACCTGCACACCCTCCACCAGGCCGACGTCGTGCTGGTCGGCCCCTCCCGCACCTCGAAGACGCCCCTCTCGATGTACCTGGCCCAGCGCGGGATCAAGGCCGGCAACGTGCCGCTGATCCCCGAGCTCGACCCGCCCCGCGAGCTGCTCGAGCTGGCGCCGCGCAAGGTCTTCGGGCTGCTCGCCGACGCGGATCGCCTGGTCACGATCCGGCGCGCGCGGGTCCGCGGGCTCGGCGCCAGCAGCTCGCTCGACTACGCCGAGCCCGCCACGGTGGAACGCGAGCTGGTCGCCGCCCGCCGGCTCTTCCTCCAGCGCGGATGGCGCGTGATCGACATCACCGGCCGCGCCGTCGAGGAGACCGCCTCCCGGATCCTCGAGCTCCACCACGGCGGCTGGGCGGTCGGGGCCGACTGAGAAGCGGCGCGGAGCCGGCCGGGGCCGGCTCCGCGCCGGGGTCTCACGCTCCTTCGCGCAGCCCGAGCTTGCGCTCGCGCTCCTTCTGGGCGTCCAGCAGCGCGCGCTGCTCGTCGCTGAGCAGCGCCGTCGCCACCTTCGGGCGCAGGATCGAGTAGAAGGTCGGCACCACCGTGATGGCACCGAGCATGTTGACGACCATCAGCAGCACCAGCAGCTGGGCCATCTCGGCCTGGAAGCGCAGGTTCGAGAAGGACCACAGGATGATGCCGCCAACCACCGTCGTCGCCGTGAAGGTCACGGCCATGCCGGTCGTGCCCACCGCTCGGCGCACCGCCTCGTCGATGTCTGCCGTGTCGGCGACCTCCTGGCGGATGCGGTCCACGATGTAGATCGCGTAGTCGACGCCGATGCCGACGCCCACCGACTGCACCGGCAGGGTGTTGATGTTGAGACCGATGTCACGGATCGCCATATAGGCGAGCGACAACAGGGTGGCCGTCGCGATCTGCAGGAAGATGATCCCGCCGCTGGCGACCGACCAGTAGGTGATCGAGTGCAGCACGAAGATCACGGCGAAGATCAGCGTGATGTTCGCCAGGTGCGCGCGCTCGACCTCGTGGTTGATGGCTGCCAGGATGCCCATGATGCCGCCAGCCATCACGAACTGGACGCCGCGCGTCCAGGAATTGGTCGGCTGGTACTTGGGGATCGGTTCGACGGCCTTCATGTCCTGGACGATCAGGTCCTGGGTGTTCACCGCCACGACGCGGATGCCTTGCTCCTTGCTCTCGTACCAGGCGTCTACGTCGTCGGCCGACCAGCCCTCCAGCGTCGACGGCCAGGCGAAGAACTCGCCCTCCTCGACCGAGTCGCGCTCGGTCTCGAAGTCGGCGATGGCGCCCTCGCGGAACTCGTCGAGCCAGTCGGGCAGGCCGTCGACGGCGTTGTGGACGGGAACGGCCTTGTAGCTGCCGTCGTCGCGGTGCTGGACCGTCAGCGTGTGGTTTCGCGGCGGGAGCAGCGGCCCGAGCATGTAGTACCAGATGTCGGTGAGCTTCTCCCTGCTGAAGAAGGGGGCGTCCTTGGCAGCGATGTCCATGTCGAGGCGGACGATCACCTCGCCCATCGGGTTCTGCTTGATGAAGTAGTCCGACGCCAGCACCGCGTGGTTGATCGTGTCGCCCTTGTGATCCGGATAGAAGAACGAGACGTTCGCGTTCCGGCTGTCGTCGGTCATGAACGGGCGCAGGAAGCCCGGGGCACCGTTGGTCCGGAGCTGGAAGATCACGGTTCGTACGGTGCCCGGGTGGCCTGGCACGAACTGCCATTTCGGGTCGCCGTAGTGGTTCATGCGCCAGTAGCCGCGGATGATCGGCGCGATCGACACCGAGGCGCCGAGGTTGGTGAACGACGCCATCCAGCGCTCGAACTCGGTCATGCGTTGGATCGGCAGCGGGTCGGCGCTGGCGTTCTCGCGATCGCCACTCACGAACACCACGAACTGGTCCACGCCGCCGAAACGCTGGGCGATCTGGTCGGTGGCGATGTTGAATTCGTGATCGGGCCACAGGAGCGGTGAGCCAGGCGTCACCTGCCCGATCTTCGAGTGGAACAGCGTGATGTAGGTGGAAGAGGCGAACAGGATCAGGGTCACCGCGGCGACCACGTACTTCCAGCGCGGGTGCGTCGTGACCCAGCCCACCCAGCGCGTGAAGCGCACCATCGAGCCGGGCAGGAAGTGCTCGTGCTCCGTGGGGGCGGGCAGGTAGCAGATCATGACCGGGTGGAGGATCTCCACGGTCGCCAGGATCGAGGTCACCCAGAAGGCGCCGAAGATGGCGAGGTCGCGCATCTGTGGGATGGAGGTCACGAGGATCACCAGGAGCCCGCCGACGTCGACGACGATGCCGAGGGTGCCGGGCACGATCAGCTCGGCCATCGCGATCGTGGCGGCCTCGATCTTGGCCTCGTGCGGATCGCCGTACTGGGGGGCGAGGACCTCGTAGTCCTCGAAGAAGCGCTCGGCCATCTGCACCGTGTGCGAGACGGCGCGCGCCGTGATGATCATGGGAATTACCAGCACCAGTGGGTCGAAGGTGATCCCGGTCCATCCGCAGAAGCCGAGGCCCCAGATCACCGTGGCGACCGCCGCCACGAACGGGATCAACACCCCGTGCCACCGGCGGAAGTAGCCGAGCAGCAGCAGGAAGATCACGAGTACGGTGAGCACCACGTAGATCGTGATCTCGAGCGCGTGCTTCAGGATCCAGCCGACGTGGACCGGCTCGCCGGTGACGAAGACCTTGAGGTTGCACCCCTCCGGGAAGCTCTCGTGGATCTCGGCGCCGACGAAGACCCGCTTCACCGCCTGCCAGGCGGAGCCGAGGAAGCCGTGTGCGTAGGATTGTGCACAGGCCGGCTCCTCGATGTCGGTCTTGATCTTCTGGATGTGGTTGAAGACCGCACGATAGGTCTCCGAGGAGTTCAGACGGTCCGTGATGAAGCCGGCTGTGACCAGTGCGCCCTTCTCGTCCCAGCTCACCAGGCGCCCGTAGATGAACGGGGGGTTCTGCCGCACCAGGCCGCGCAGCCGCTCGGATTCCTCCGCGTTCTGCGGCACCTTCTTCATCAGCACGTCGGAGGTGATCGAGCCGTCGGGCTCGATCTGGATGGCGCGTGTGCTCGAGTGTGCGAGCGAGCGCACCTGGTCGTGGTTCACCGGATAGGGCGGGAAGTGGCGGTCGAGCTCGCGCAGGATCTCGACGTCGCTGAGCCCCTGCTCCTCGAGCTTGCCCCGGAGCTCCTCGCGTTCCTCGTTGCGCGAGTCGTAGCCGACGCCGTCCAGCCGCCGCGTGATGTCGTGGAGCTTCTGGAGTGTATCCGGCGTGAAGATGTTGCCGTCGCGCACCACGACACCGAGCGCCACCAGCGACGAGGTCCCGAACTGGCGGGCGAACTTGTCCTGGGCGTGGATGAAGGGATGCTCGGGCCATTGCGCGCGCGCCGAGGTGTCGACGCGTACCACCGGACCGGGCAGCTTCGCGCCGAGCCCGTCGAGGACGGCGTTGACGATCGGGTAGAGGAAGAACAGGGTGGTCACGATCAGCCAGATCGCGATCGGGAAGCGGTTGCGCACGACCCAACGCGCGAACTGGAGCGTCCGCGTCTGGCGGACGTGGTGTTCGGGCGGGCTTGCTTGGGACATCGGCGCCTCTCGCTCGGGGCCCGCTGGAGACGGGCCGCAAAGGGGAAAAGACGCCCGATCGAGCGCACACGATTCAACGGACGGCGCGCGAGCGGGAGGAGTCCGTCACCATCGGGGGGGCCGGCACACCCGGGGCGAACGCTATCTCTCCGCGCTCGCCGGAGTCAAGCTCCGGCACCCGGCCGGGCGATCGAGGGACGACCGGTGGGGCGGCCCGGGCCGCGAGCCCCGGAGCGATCCCGGGCGAGTCGGCGGGACGCGACCCGGGGCCCGATGCGAGAGCCAGCCAGCGCTGCCCGGTGCGTCGGGTGGTGAAGGACGGCGATCCATGTGAACACCGTGCTCGGGCGGCGCGTCGATCCGGCCGCCCGCGTCGAGCCGCGGTGGGTGGGCGGGGCGGCCGGCAGCCGCAGCACCGCCTGGAGGTCTGCGATGGGTCCGACGTCCTGGCTCTACGCGGCCTGGCTGGTCGCTCTCGCGGCGACGCTCGGGAGCCTGTTCTTCGGCGAGGTGATGGGGCTTCCACCCTGCACGCTCTGCTGGTACCAGCGCATCTGCATGTTCCCGCTCGCGCTGCTGCTCCCGGTCGGGATCGTGCTGCGCGACGCCCGCGTCACCTGGTACTGCCTGCCCCTGGTCGCGCTCGGCCTCGCGATCGCCGCGTACCACAACCTGATCGACTACGGTGTGGTCCCGGAGCGTCTCGCGCCTTGCGGCCCGGGCGTCTCGTGCGCGGCGCGCCCGATCGAGTGGTTCGGCTTCGTCACGATCCCGGCGCTGGCGCTCGCGGCCTTCGCGGTGATCGGCGCCTTCCTGCTGGCGTCTGCCGCCGGCTCGAGGAGGTCTCGCGCATGAGGAAGGAGGTGGCCCTGGTGATCGGCATCGCGCTGATCGCGGTGGCGGCCTGGCTGTTCGGCGCGCGCCTCTACCGCGGCGCCCAGGAGGAGCGCCGGCCGGCGGCCGCGGCGGAGAGCCCGGCGGTCGATCCCGCGCTCCTGGTCCACCCCGACAGCCCGAGCAAGGGCCCGCGCGGCGCGAAGGTGACGATCGTCGAGTTCCTCGACCCGGAGTGCGAGGCCTGTCGCGCCATGTACCCGTACGTGAACCGGGTGCTCGCGGAGCAGGACGGCCGGGTCCGGCTCGTGGTCCGCTACCTGCCGCTGCACGCGAACTCGATGCAGGCCATGGCGGCGCTCGAGGCGGCGGGCGAGCAGGGCCGCTACTGGGAGATGCTCGACGCGCTGTTCGCGAACCAGCCCGTCTGGGGCGACCATCGCAGCCCCCGCCCCGAGCTGATCCCCTCGTACGCCCGCCAGATCGGGCTCGACATGGCGGCCTTCCAGGCCTCCTACGAGGGCATCAAGCACCGCGCGAAGATCGAGCGCGACCGGGGCGATGCGGAGCAGCTCGGGGTGCGCGGGACGCCGAGCTTCTTCGTGAACGGCCGGCTGCTCCCCGAGCTCGGCTACGAGCCGCTGCGGGCGCTGGTCGCCGAGGAGCTCGCGAAGTAGGGCCGGGCCCCTACGCCGCGTCGCCCCCGCAGCGCTCGCGAAAGGCGCGGGGGCCGATCACACGGGCGCCCCGGTGGCGGGCGCGGTCGGCGAGCTGCCGGTCGGCGGTCACCACGGCGATCCGGCCCGGCTCGGCGGCCTGGCGGACCGCCCGGACCAGCCACTCGTCCGCCGACGCCGCGAACACCACCTGGGGGCCCGGCCCCGTGCGCTCCGGCTCGTCCGCCGGCCGCTGGCCGTCGAAGACCACCACGACCTCGACGCCGGCCGGCACCTCGAGCCTCCGAACCAGCTCGAGGACCCGCTCCCGCGCCTCCGCCCGCCACCACCCGCGCCGGTCACGGCCGCGGAGCACCGCGGCGTGCATCAGGTTGAAGCCGTCCACGAGCCAGATCCGGGGCTCGTCGGCGGGGTCGGCGGGGTCGGCGGGGTCGGCCATCGGCGCGGCAGGATAGGCCGCGCGCGCGGGCCCGGAGCCCAGGGCCCGCGCCCCGATCCCGAGCGCAACGAAGGCCGCCATCCAGGCAGCCGCCACGGCCGCCTCGCGTGCGAAAGGGGTCATCTCCGCTCCTCCTCGCGGGCGATCCTGCGGCGGCCGCGTGACGGAAGCGGTCACGCGCTTGCGAGCCCGGGTCCCCTTGCCTACCCCACGCCCATGGCGGCTCCCTCGGCCTCGATCCTGAAGGTCGGCCTCGTGCAGTTCGCGTGCTCCGCGGACTCCCGCGAGAACCTGGACCGGGCGCTCGCCGGGATCGACGCCGCCGCGGCGGGCGGGGCGCGGCTCGTGGTGCTCCCGGAGCTGTTCCGCACGCCCTACTTCTGCCAGGCCGAGGACGCGCGCTGCTTCGACCTCGCCGAGCCCGTGCCCGGCCCCACGAGCGAGGCGGTCGCCAAGGTGGCGGCGGCGCGCGGCGTCACGGTGGTGGCGTCGGTCTTCGAGCGGCGCGCCCCCGGGCTCTACCACAACACCGCGGTGGTGCTCGACGCCGACGGCGCCGTGGCCGGCGTGTATCGCAAGATGCACATCCCCGACGACCCGCTCTACTTCGAGAAGTTCTACTTCACGCCCGGCGACCTGGGCTTCCGCGCCGTCGACACGCGGGCGGGCCGGATCGGGACCCTGGTGTGCTGGGACCAGTGGTTCCCGGAGGCGGCGCGCCTCACCGCGCTGGCCGGGGCGCAGGTGCTCACCTATCCGACGGCGATCGGCTGGGAGACCGGGGTCCGGCCGGAGTGGGAGGCCGCCGAGCACGACGCCTGGGAGACCGCCCAGCGCGCGCACGCGATCGCCAACGGCGTCTTCGTGGTCGCGGTGAACCGGATCGGTGTCGAGGGGCGGCTCACCTTCTGGGGCCAGTCCTTCGTCGCGGACCCCTTCGGCCGCGTGATCGCGCGCGCGCCGGCAGACCGCGCGGAAACCCTGGTCGTCGACTGCGACCTGGCGCTCGTCGAGGAGGTGCGGCGGGGCTGGCCCTTCCTGCGCGACCGCCGCATCGACGCCTACGGCGACCTCCTGAAGCGCCTGCGCGACTGACCGTGGAGAGCCCCGCCGCCCAGGGCTATCGCTGGCCCGCCGAGTGGGAGCCGCACCGCGCCACCTGGCTCTCGTGGCCCCACAACCGCGAGACCTGGCCCGAGGGCCTTGCGGCCGTGCACGCGAGCTTCGGCGCGATGGTGGCGGCGCTGGCGCCCCGCGAGGCCGTCGAGATCGGCGCCGGCGACGACGCGCTCGAGGAGACCGCGCGCGCCGCGATCCGCGCGGCCGGCTGGGATCCCGACCGCAACGTCCGCTTCCACCGCTGGCCCACCACCGACGCCTGGTGCCGCGACCACGGCCCGATCTTCGTGGTGCGCGGCGCCGAGCGGGCGCTCTGCGACTTCCGCTTCGACAACTGGGGCCGCAAGTACCCCGGCTGGGAGCTCGACGACGCCGTCCCGCGTCACGTCGAGAAGGTGCTCGGGCTGCCGCGCTTCGCGAGCGAGACGGTGCTCGAGGGCGGCGCCGTCGACGGCGACGGGCAGGGGAGCGTGCTCACGACCGAGGCCTGCCTGCTGCACCCGAACCGCGGGCCGGGGCGTACGCGCGAGCGCATGGAGCGCCTGCTCGCGGACTTCCTCGGCGCGCGCCGCGTGCTCTGGCTCGGCGACGGCATCGAGGGCGACGACACCGACGGGCACGTGGACGACGTCGCGCGCTTCGTCGCGCCGGGGGTCGTGGTGGCCGCCGCCTGCGACGACCCCGCCGACGCGAACCACGCGCCGCTCGCCGACAACCTGCGCCGCCTGCGCGCGATGAGCGACGCGCGCGGCGCGGCGCTCACGGTCGTCGAGCTGCCGATGCCGCCGCGCCTCGCGGCCGCCGGCCAGCGCAGCCCCGCGAGCCACGCGAACTTCTACCTCGCGAACGGCGTCGCGCTGGTGCCCGTCTTCGGCAGCGCCTCCGACGCACGCGCGCTCGCGGTCCTGCGCGAGCTCCTGCCCGGGCGCGAGGTGGTGGGCATTCCGTCCGTCGAGCTGGTGTCTGGCTTCGGCGCAGTCCACTGCGTGACGCAGCAGGAGCCCGCTGGAAACCGCGGCTGAGCCGGATCCTTTTCAGGAGCGGGCGGATCCGTTATCCCTGCGCCCGAGATCTCCCACCTGGAGGCCCCGACGAGTGGTGGAGGTGTTCCGGCACGACGTGCTGATCGTCGGCGGAGGCGGGGCGGGCCTGCGCGCCGCCATCGCCGCGGTGGAGGCCGACCCGAAGCTCAGCGTCGCGCTGATCTCCAAGGTCTACCCGATGCGGAGCCACACCGTGTCGGCCGAGGGCGGCGCCGCCGCCTACGTCGAGGGCAAGGACGACAGCCTCGACAAGCACGCCTACGACACGGTGAAGGGCTCGGACTTCCTCGGCGACCAGGACGCCGTCGACTACTTCGTCGAGCAGGCGCCGCTCGAGCTGACCCGCCTCGAGCACTGGGGCTGCCCGTGGAGCCGCAACGACGACGGCTCGGTCGCCACGCGCCCCTTCGGCGGGATGGCGGTCCCGCGCACCTGGTTCGCCGCCGACAAGGTCGGCTTCCACATGCTGCACACGCTCTTCCAGCACTCGCTGCGCTTCGAGCGCATCGTGCGCTACGACGAGCACTTCGTGACCAAGCTCCTGGTCGACGACGGGGCGGTGCGCGGCGTCGCCGCACTCGACATCCGCAGTGGCGCGATGCGCCTCTTCCAGGGCCGTGCCGTGGTGCTCGCGACCGGTGGGGCCGGCAAGTGCTTCCCCTTCACCACCAACGGGAACATCAAGACCGGCGACGGCATGGCGCTGGCCTATCGGGCCGGGATCGCGCTCAAGGACATGGAGTTCGTCCAGTACCACCCGACCGGCCTGCCGGGCACCGGCATCCTGATCACCGAGGCTTCGCGCGGCGAGGGCGGCTACGTGCTGAACGCCGACGGCGAACGCTTCCTGGTGACGCGCGACTACGGCGTCGGCAACAAGGCCGAGCTCGGCCCGCGCGACATGATCTCGCGCGCCGAGATCCTGGAGATGGAAGCGGGCCGCGGCATCAAGGGCCCCTACGGCGAGTACGTCCACCTCGACCTGCGCCACCTCGGCGAGGCCAAGATCATGGCCAAGCTGCCCTTCGTGCGGGAGCTCGCGAAGACCTACGCGGGCGTCGACCCCGTCCACGAGCCGATCCCGATCCGCCCCGTCGTGCACTACATGATGGGCGGCATCGACACCGACGGGCGCGGCGCGACCGCGCTGCCCGGGCTCTACGCCGCGGGCGAGGCCGCCTGCGTGTCGATCAACGGCGCCAACCGCCTCGGCTCGAACTCGCTGACGGAGTGCCTCGTGTTCGGCGCGCGGGCGGGGATCGAGGCCGTCGCCCACGGGCGCGCCACCTCCGATGGCAACGAAGCGCGGCTGCGCGCCGCGGTCGAGGCCGAGGGCGCGCGCGTGGACGCGCTGCGCGGCCGGCGCGGGAGCGAGCGCATCGCGTCCCTGCGCGGCGAGATGCAGGCCACGATGGAGCGCGGCTGCGGCGTCTACCGCAACCAGGAGGCGATGCAGGCCACGGCCGCGGAGATGGGGCGCGTCAAGAGCCGCTTCCCCGACGTCGGACTCGAGGACCGCAGCCGGGTCTTCAACACCGAGCTCGTCGCGGCGCTCGAGCTCGAGAACATGCTCGAGGTGGCCGAGGCGGTGGCCGTGTCGGCGGCGCACCGCAAGGAGTCGCGCGGCGCCCACGCCTGCCGGGACTTCCCGCACCGCAACGACCAGGAGTTCCTCTACCACACGATGGCTTTCCGTACCGACGGGGCCCCGCGGCTCGACCGCAAGCCCGTGACGATCACCCGCTTCCAGCCCGAGGAGCGCAAGTACTGATGGCGGCCCACAGCGGCGAGATGCGCAAGCGGACCTTCGTCGTGACGCGTTTCGATCCCGACCAGGACGAGGCGCCGAGGACCCAGACCTACGACGTCGACTGCCGGCCGGACTGGAAGGTGCTCGACGCGCTGAACCACATCAAGGACGAGGTCGACCCCACGCTCTCGCACCGCTGGTCGTGCCGGATGGCGGTGTGCGGGAGCTGCGGGATGAACGTGAACGGGGAGCCGAAGCTCACCTGCAAGACGTCGCTCGCGGGCTACGGCGACGTCGTCGAGGTGGCGCCGCTCGCGAGCTTCCCGATCGTCCGCGACCTGGTGATCGACATGGAGGGCTTCCTCGACAAGCTCCAGTCCGTGAAGCCCTGGATGATCGTCGCGAAGGAGAAGGCGGCCGAGCAGGGCACCTACAGCCAGACGCCCGAGGAGCTCGCGGCCTACAAGCAGTACAGCATGTGCATCAACTGCATGCTCTGCTACGCGGCCTGCCCGGTGGTGGCGACCGAGCCGCACTTCCTGGGGCCGGCCGCGATCGCGCTCGGCCACCGCTACAACCTGGACTCGCGCGACCAGGGCCAGGCCGAGCGCAACGAGGTGTTCCGCGGCGAGGGGAGTGTCTTCGAGTGCTCCTACGCCAACGAATGTTCCGAGGTCTGCCCCAAGAACGTCGACCCCGCGGCCGCGATCAACCAGGCCAAGCTCCTGGCGGTGGTGGACTGGGCGAGCGGGCTCGTGGTCGAGAGGAAGCGCTAGATGGCGCGTGCATCCCACCCGCAGGCGATGACCTCCCGGCGCCCCGGCGCCACCCGCACGGCCGCGCCCCAGCTCCCGGACGACTTCTGGCGCCGCCCGCGGATGCTCCGCTACCTGCTCTTCGACGCCACGGGCCTGCCGTACCTGCTGGTCGGACTGCTCGCCCTGCGCGTGGCCTTCGCACTGCGCAGCCCCGAGGCCTGGGCGGGGCTGATGGAGGACTTCGCGAGCCCCCTCTACGTGGCCTTCCACCTGCTCGTCCTGGTCTCGGCGCTCGGCGTGGGGGTGCGCTTCTTCCGGCTCTTCCCGAAGGCGCAGCCGGCCCGGATCGGCCCGGCCAAGCCGCCCCCGCGCCCGCTGATCCACGCGGGCCTCTACGCGGCCTGGGCCGGCGTCACGGTCGTGCTCCTGGCCATCCTCGGAGGGCTCTGGCCGTGAAGACCCTGCTCCTGCGCCTCGAGCCGGTGATCTGGCTGCTCTTCGGCGCCGGCATCATGGTGGGCACGCTCCTGCTGCCCGCCTACGTGCTCGCGGTCGGCCTTGGCGCCCCGCTCGGCCTGCTGCCCGAAGGGGCCCTGTCCTACGAGCGCGCCCACGCGCTCGGGTCGAGCCTGCTCGGACGCCTGGTGTTGCTTGCGATCGTCGCCTTGCCGCTCTGGAAGGGTGCGCATCACCTGCGCTCGCTCTTCGGCGACTGGCTCGGCCACGGGCCGGACGGCCTGGTCGGCTCGCTCCTCTACGCGATCGCCGCCGCCGGCAGCCTGGCCGGGATCTACGCCGTCCTGACGCTCTGATCCCTCGGGGATCGACCCCGATCGGTGTTCCCGGACGGGTTGACGCACCCGGGTTCGTGTCTAGCTCTTTGCCATCGCCCAGCCGATCCCGCTCCCAGTCACCGGCGGGCGGACCGGCAGCGGCGAAGCGAGAGGAGAGACGAACATGGCATTCCCCACCATCTTCCGCGGGTATCCGGTCCATCTGGACACCACGGACCCCTTCGGGTCCTTCGACCGCGCCGTCGAGGGTCTGTGGCGCGGTCTCGGCGCCGCTGCGCCGCCGATGCCGGCAGGGTTCGCACCGCGCATCGACGTGGTCGAGCGCGAGGCCGAGTACCTGGTGACGGCCGAGCTCCCGGGCCTCGAGGAGAAGGACTTCCAGCTCGAGGTGCACGGCAACGCGCTCACGCTCACCGGCGAGAAGCGGGTCGAGCGCGAGGAGGAGCGCAAGGGCTGGCGCTGGAGCGAGCGCGCCTCCGGCAGCTTCCGGCGCTCGATCCAGCTCCCGGACGACGTGGCGGCGGACAAGGCCTCGGCCGCCTTCCGCAACGGCGTCCTGGCGATCACCCTGCCCAAGGCCGAGCACGCCCGGGTCCGTCACATCCCGGTGACGACCGCGTAGGAGGGCCCGGAACGACGAACGGGGGATCGGGCGCGCGCCCGATCCCCCGTTGCCTTCTCACAGCCCGAAGTAGACGAGCCCCCAGACGACCTGCGCCACCGCGTCGGCGAACGAGCGCGGCCCGAGTCCGTGGTAGCCGTACACGTGGCGGTCGAAGCCGTAGCGGTCGTCGTACCAGGACCCGCAGGGCGCGCAGTAGTAGCCGCTGTGGACGATCAGGGGCCGGCGATAGCGGGCCCAGCGCCAGTCGTCGTGTGCCTGGTACCAGCCGAGGTGCCGGCCGGGCGGATGCCGGTGGCCCGGCGGGCACCAGCGGCTCCCGTGCCAGTGCCAGCGCTGGCCGTGGAGGGCCGTGTAGCGGGCGTGGTTCCACTCCCGATCCCGGTGCTCGTACCGGTCCTCGTCCCGTCGCCACTCGCGGTGGTCGTCGCGCCACTCGGAGCGCTCGCGCCGACCCGAGTACTCGCGCCAGTCCGAAGAGCGGCTGCGGTGCACCGCGTGGTCACGGTCCTCGTGGTGATCACGCCGGTCGCGGCGCTCGCGGTGCGCCACCTGCGGCCCCGGCTCGTGCCGGCGGCCGTTCGCGTGACGATCGCTCCCGCGCGGGTGCGTCTGCCCTCCTCCGTGGCGGGCCTGCTCGCGTCCGTGGTGGTGGCGGCCGTCGTCGCGCCGGTGCTCGTTGCGCTCGCTCCGGCGCCGCTCGTGGTCGTCGTTCCGTCGCCCCTCGTGCCGGTCGTCGGAGCGGCGGGTGACATGGGACCGCGAGTGTTCGTCCTCGTCGTCGTCCTCCGCCCCGGCAGGTGGCGGCGCCGCGATCAGCAGGCCGAGCAGGCCGGCCGTCGCAGCCCGCGCGGTGGGATGGGCCAGGCGCAACATGCTGCGTCTCCTGGCGCACGGCTGGCGCGGCCGGCGCACCGCCCCCTGGCGGCGCCACCGCGCAATGCCGGCGCTCGGCGCTCTTCGACGAGGCCTGCCCGGACCCGATTCGGCCTCCCGGATGACAGCTCCGAAAGCCCGCCTCCGGGGGATCGGGCCGCCTCAGGCCTCCCCGCCGAGCGCGCTGGCGAGCCCCTTCCGGTGGTGGATCGCGTCGCCGAGCATCGGACGGCTCCAGAGCGCCCGCCGGAAGTAGAGATGGACGTCGCAGTCCCAGGTGAAGCCGTAGCCACCGTGGAGCTGCACGCCCTTGCGCACCGCCTGGGCGTAGACGTCGCTCGCGAGCGCCTTCGCCATCCGCGCGTGCACGGGGGCCGCGGGGGTGTCCGCGTCCAGGCCCGCGGCCGCCCCGCAGGCGAGGCTCCGCGCGAGCTCGATGCCGCACATCATGTCCACGATCGGGTGCTTCACGGCCTGGAAGAAGCCGATCGGGCGGTCGAACTGCTTGCGGTCGATCGCGTACTGGCGGGTGAGCTGGAGCACGGCCTCGGCCCCGCCCACCTGCTCGGCCGCCAGCGCGGCCGAGCCCCGCGTCAGGGTCTCGGCGAGGGCGCGCGAGCCGTCGCCGTCGAGCCGCGCGCCGGCCCCGACGCGGACCCCGTCGAAGGCGATCCGTGCGGTCGGGCGCGTCGGGTCGATCGACACCTCGTCCTCGATCGCGACGCCGGGCGCGGGCAGGTCCACGGCGAAGAGCGAGATCCGGCCCGAGGGCTCGCGGAAGGCGGCGACGACGAGCCCGGCGTCTGCCCCGCCCACGACGTGGGTCTTGCGGCCGCGCAGCACGAAGCCGCCGTCGGCGGGATCGGCGCTGGCCGTGATCGCCCCGGCCTCGAAGGCGCCGCCGGGCTCGACGAGCGCCAGCGACGCGATCGTCTCGCCGCTGGCGATCGCGGGCAGCCAGCGCTCGCGCTGCGCGTCGCCGGCGCCCCGCTCGATCGCGATGCCCGCGAGCAGCGAGCCGAGGAAGGGCCCGGGCACGAGCCGGCGGCCCATCTCCTCCATCAGGATCCCGAGGTGCAGCCACCCGAGCCCGGCACCCCCGAAGCGCTCGGGCAGCACGAGGCCGACCCAGCCCAGGCCCGCGATCTCCTTCCACAGGCCGCGGTCGAGCCGTGCGCCGCCGTCGACCTGCCGGCGCAGCTCCGCGATCGGGAGCCGCTCGGCGAGGAAGCGGCGCGCCTCGGCGCGAAGGAGCGCGTGCTCCTCGGTGAAGCCGAAATCGGTCGGGACCTCGAGGCGCAGGGTCACGGCACGCTCCTCACTTGGTCTTCGGGAGGCCGAGCACGCGCTCCCCGATGATGTTGCGCTGCACCTCGCTGGTGCCGCCCCCGATCGTGACGCCGAAGGAGTTCAGGTAGGCGCGCGGCCACTCGGCCTTGTCGGGCGCGCTCGGGTCACCGAGCCAGAGGGCGGCGTCGGGGCCCAGCACCTCGCAGGCGAGCTCGGTCAGGCGCTGGCCGAGCTCGGAGAACACGAGCTTGTTCATGAGCCGGGTCGCGAGCGGCCGGTCGTCCATGTTGAGGCCGGCCACGCGTGCGCGCTGGGCGGTCAGGCGCAGCGCCTCCTCCTCGATCCAGAGCTGGGCCAGGCGGTCGCGGATCACCGGGTCGGCGGCGGCGGGGCTGCCGTCGCGGCGCATGCGCTTCGCGAGTGCGGCAACGGCGCGTACGGACTCCGCCGTCGAGGTCGCGGACCCGCCCCCGGTGCCCTCGGCGGCGCCGCGCTCGAAGGTGAGCGTCGTCATCGCGATCTGCCAGCCCTGGCCGAGCTGGCCGAGCAGCGCCTCTCCGGGCATCGGTGCGCGGTCGAAGATCACCTGGTTGAAGCCGCCCTCGCCGGTCATCTTGACGAGCGGCTGGACGGTCACGCCGGGAGCGTCCATCGGGAAGAGGAAGTAGGAGATGCCGGCGTACTTGTGGGCACCCGGGTCGGTGCGGGCGAGCAGGATCATCCACTTTGCGAAGTGCGCGAGCGTGGTCCAGACCTTGTGCCCGGTGACCACCCAGCCCTCACCTTCGCGCGTCGCGCTGGCCTGCAGGCCCGCCAGGTCCGAGCCCGCGCCGGGCTCGCTGAAGCCCTGGCACCAGACGTCCTCGCAGCTCAGGATGTTCTTCAGGTACTTGCGCTTCTGCTCCTCGCTGCCGTAGGCGAGGATCGTCGGCCCGGCCCACTGCAGGCCGATCACGTTCACCAGGAACGGGGCGCCCGCCCGGTTCAGCTCCTGGGAGACGATGCGCTGGCGCTTGTGGGGATCGGAGTGGCCGCCGTACTCGGCAGGCCAGTCGAGCCCGAGGTAGCCGGCGTCGTAGACCTTGCGCTGCCACTCGCGCAGGAAGTCGAACTGGCGCTCGGACTCCACCTCGAGGAAGGTCTGGGGCAGCTTGAAGCCGGGGTGGGCGGGCTGGTTCGCCTGGATCCAGGCGCGGACCTGGCGGCGGAACTCCGCGTTCTCCCGGGATTCGGTCGCTTCCTCGGGCCGGGCCATCGTCGCCTCCTCGGGTTGACTCGCGAGTCGAGCGGCGTCGCAGTATAGGCTAGGTTCGGCCGCGCCGGACCACTCGGTCGGGCGGATGCTTGGAGCGGAGAGCCCATGAACTTCGGCTTCACCGAGGAGCAGGAGCTGCTGCGCCAGGAGGTGCGGAAGTTCCTCGACGCGAACGCCCCGATGGAGGCGGTGCGCAAGCTCGCCGAGACGCCGGAGGGCTTCTCGCGCGCGCTCTGGCAGCAGATCGGCGCGCTCGGCTGGCTCGGGCTCACGATCCCGGAGGCCCACGGCGGCGCCGGGCTCGGGATGGTCGATCTCGTCGTCGTGCTCGAGGAGACCGGGCGCACGCTCTTCCCCTCGCCGCTCCTGGCCACCACCCTGGCGGCGTCCGCGATCCGCGACGCCGGCAGCGAGGCGCAGCGGGCGCGCTGGCTGCCGGGGCTCGCCGAGGGCTCCGCGATCGGCACGATCGCCGTCGTGGAGGCCGGGGACCGCCTGGATCCGGGCGGCGTGCGGCTCGCGGGGCGCCGTGAGGGCGGCGACTGGCGGATCACGGGCGAGAAGCTCCAGGTCCTCGACGGCGCCGAGGCCGATCTCCTGGTGGTGGCCTTCCGCACCGGCCCCGACGACGGCGAGATCGCGCTCGGCGTCGTCGAGCGCGGCGCGCCCGGGCTCACCGTCGAGGCGACGCCGAGCATCGACGCGACCCGGCGCGTCGCGCGCGTGCGCTGCGCGGGCGTGCGCCTCGCGGCCGACGCCCTGCTCGGCGCGCCCGGTGCGGCCGCCGCGGCGCTCACGCGCCTGCTCGACCAGGCCGCCGCCGCCGTGACCGCCGAGACGATCGGCGCCGCCGAGGGGGCGCTGCGCCTCACCGTCGACTACGCGCGCGAGCGCGTGCAGTTCGGCTCCCCGATCGGGCGCTTCCAGGGCGTCAAGCACCCGCTCGCCGAGATGTACGTCGACGTCGAGAGCTTCAAGTCGCTGCTCTACTACGCCGCCTGGTGTATCGATCAAGACGACCCGGAGACGCCGCGCTTCGTCTCGATGGCGAAGGCCTACGCCGGCGAGGCCTTCGCGCGGATCGGGATCGACGGGGTCCAGCTCCACGGGGGGGTCGGCTACACCTGGGAGTACGACGTCCAGCTCTATCTCAAGCGCTCGAAGTGGGCGCGCGCCGCGTTCGGCGACCCCGACCACCACTACGACCGCGTCGCGCGGCTGCGCACGGAGGCGCGCTGAGATGGACTTCCAGCTGACGCCCGAGGAGGAGGCCTTCCGGGCCGAGGTGCGGGCCTTCCTCGACGAGATGCTCCCGCCGGGCACCCACACGATGGACCCGGCCTTCCTCGCCGAGTGGCACCGCCGGGTTCGCGAGAAGCGCTGGGTCGGCTTCGCGTGGCCGCGCGAGGTGGGCGGCGGCGGCGGCTCGATCATGCAGCAGGTGATCCTCAAGGAGGAGATGGCGAAGCGGAAGGCCCCGCCGCTCGGCACCTGCTTCATGGGCCTGGCCTGGGTGGGCCCCGCGATCATCCAGTACGGCACCGAGGCGCAGAAGCAGCGCTTCGTCCCCGACATCCTCGACGGCAAGTACCAGTGGTGCACCGGCTACTCGGAGCCGGGCTCGGGCTCCGACCTCGCATCGCTCCAGTGCCGCGGCGTCCGGGACGGCGAGCACTACGTGGTGAACGGGCAGAAGATCTGGACCTCGATCGCGATGTGGTCGAAGTGGATCATCCTGCTCGTGCGCACCGGCCCTCCGGGCGTCGAACACAAGCACGACGGTATCACCTGCCTGCTCGTCGAGATGGAGACACCCGGCATCACCGTCCGGCCGATCCGCAACATGTCGGGCGGCGCGATGTTCGCGGAGGTGTTCTTCGACGACGTGCGCGTGCCGGTCGAGAACCGGCTCGGCGAGGAGGGGCAGGGCTGGAAGGTGACGGTCTCGGCCCTGGCACACGAGCGCTCGTCGATCGCCGAGGTCGAGGGCCTGCTGCGCAAGCTCGACGAGCTCGTGGAGCTGGCGCGCCAGGCGGTGAAGAACGGCCGGCCCGCGCTCGAGGACGACGGCGTGCGGCGGCGCATCGCGCGCTTCGAGACGCGCATCGAGGCGATGCGCATGAACGGCCTGCGCTTCCTCACCAAGCAGCTCAAGGGCGAGCCGCTCGGCGCGGAGCTGCGACGCTCATGCGATCGTGGCTCCGGTTCCGGGCGTGCGGGTACGCTTGCGGGATGCCGGACACATCCTCGGTTCGGCGATCGTGGAACTGTGGCTCGATGATGGCGCAACCAGGCGCAAGGTAGTCTGCTCGG
>WBZY01000603.1_pt1 | contig 25913 bp, 22 predicted proteins | sample 5204191 | NCBI WGS metagenome assembly WBZY01 (sample SAMN12344363, study PRJNA552823) | activated sludge metagenome | biome: Activated sludge suspended growth; feature: Anammox Sidestream; material: Wastewater; isolation source: activated sludge from anammox sidestream of wastewater treatment...
CATAAGGAGTACTGAATGCATTTTTTTTCCAGGTATGAAGCACAAGGCAAAATTTTTCCGGACATTTTCTAAAACTATCAACGATTTCAACGCATTTCGCCCACGGCATGATATTCCCTGAATAAATTATTACATATTTATTCTTTGGTATATGAAATTTATTACGGAAATATGAACCTTTATGGTATACCGGTTCACCCATTGATGCAACCGGTAAAATATACGTTTTTTTAGTGAAATCATTCATTTGTTGAAATTGTTTTGCCCGTATGTTGTTTTGGATTACAACCGCAGATACTGTTCTTAAAGCTTTGTATTCTAATATTTTTAGTAGTTTTTTATGTCTTCCATAAAACGGATTTTTTTCACTCCAGTCAAGAAGTTCCATATTGTAATAAATTATTTTATTTTTCATACCGGCCGTTGCAATTAAGCTTTTGGCCTCTACCGGAAAAAGATAATCATAGTTTCCCTTTTCTATCTTCTTTTTAAGCCATTCTGAAAAAATATAGTCTTTTATATAACAAGAATAAAAAACCCTTGCTGGAATTATCTTAAACCACTTTTTAATAACACTTTTCAAAACGAGGGAAAACAAAAATGAATTAAAGGAAGAGCAAAGGAAGATGGCGGCCTTGCATAAAAAAGTGTTGGCCCACTTATTGTCATAGAGGATTATTTTTATACGTTCGTCCCTAAAATCCACGGGGGATGCATAGTAGGTAGGTTTATCAATATAGATATCCACGGCAATCCCTTCCTTCGCAAACATTTTAATGCTGTTGAGGATCATACTCGATACCCCTAACGGATATTGATATACCACAAATGATATCCTCTGGTTCACGTTACCGATTCCTTCGAGCAACAGACACGGACTAATGATTTTACCATCATTTTATATTTTATATCCTAAGCTCTTCATTTCATCAGCCGCATACCAATTCATTATTCTCTTGTCGATCACATCAAAATAATTTTCGTAATCTCCAATTACTCCTTTTCTAAAAAACGCCGTTTGATATTCTTCTCCAGGCTTCCGTCCACCTGAAAGTTTTTCAAAATCAAACAGCCTGAGCGCGTCCTGTAAAATTTCCATTTCACACGGTACGTTCAAATAATTGCAAATGCTTTGTAGTGCGCCCAAACTGTCCTTCTTAAGATCCTCATATCTGATCAAACATTTCCCTTCAAATGTCCGCCATGATATTGTATGAAACGTCCAATTCCGAGCCGTTCGGAGCAAATTCATTTTCCATACCAGTTTCCTTACCATCCATGGCCTGTAGGTCAAGATTTTTTCTGGCTTGTTTGTTGCAACAGGTACATTGTAATATTTAAAAAAATAATCGGAAACCGCCACATCCCTTGGGTCGCGAACGATAAATATAACTTTATCATAAGATTCCAAATTGAAATTTGAGTCCTGTAAAAAATTATATCGATTATGCGTTTTACAAACTTGCTCATATTCGGTCTTGTGAAGAACGCTCCCATCAATGAGCTTAAGAATTTCCTTTTGCAACGTTACTTTCGAATCGGGCGCATGGAGATCGATATATTTAGCCCCCAAGAGGTACGATACCATATACCCCAACCATGTATTGCCAGATTTTGGATACCCTGCGACTAAAACCTTCTTCCCGCTGTTCATAGGCACTCTTCTTCCTTGATTTGTGATCGTGTGTGAACCATCCTTTATGCTTCTTAAGAAAACAAAGAATCCCGGAGAACGCTCCTTGTTTTAAATCTCTTAACGTTACCGAGCAAAACTATTGGATTGTTGAAAAATTTCCCTTCTAATTTTTTTCTAAATTCTTTATGCAGGGGATGGGTTGGCAAGTGAACGGCTAATTCAGCATATTCTTTTTTTGAGAGTGACCCCCAATCACCCATATAAGAAAAATACACCTGGTCGCAACCAAGCTCTATACCAAGACCAACAAATGCATCCATCTCGGAAAAATTGATTGCATTGACGACAAACGAGATAATAAACTCTTTTATCAGATTTTGTTTTCTAAGCCGACTCATAAAAAAAAGGTTATTCATAAGCTTATCAAACGCCCCCCCAATGCGGACACGCTCATACGTCTCTTTGGTCGCTGCATCAATTGATACCTGTATCGATTTAAGAGCGCCCCTTCCCCTTTTCATCGAATCCCATGTCTGTTCAGTAAAAAGGAGGCCGTTTGTGAGGAGCGTAATTTTTAATTGAGGATAGTCCGAAGTATTAAAGCTATATAAAAAATCACGGAGGGGAGGACTTGCAAAAGGATCACCATTACCACACAGGCCAATCTGATCAAGTTGTGAAAGAACGGCTTTAACACTACCCAATAGCCTTTCAACAACCTTATGGTCACTTTCAGAATACTTAATAACGTCTGCCCTGCACGAAATACACCGGAGGTTACATCTCCTGTCAAAAGTTATCCAGATACTTTTTTTATCTAATACCGTTATATTGTTTGTCACAATATCTTCGAACGGTGTCCCGGTACAGTCTTTTTGCAGGGGCAAATCTCCGGACGAAAAATGTGGACACAGATCCAAATCGCAATATCGAAATGTTCCATCTAAGATACTCTCTCTAATTTTTTGTGCAGATGGCGAATTGTAGATATCAATAACATTATTGTCTTCTATTATACCCGGGCTCTTATTCAGATAACAGCACAAGCTCGTTCTTCCACCGGTTGTAATTTCCATATATTTAAAGGGAAGAGGGCAAAACAGCTTACGATCAGGCAGTAACTTTAATGAATATTTAAGCAATGTGTGTTTCAAACCGGCCATGGTACCCTCCAAGAGATATCATCCGAAGATGCAGTCTTTGACAATTTTTAAATAGGCATTGCCATACCGTCTGTCTGGTTCCAGATGATTACCCTCAGCCCATTCATTCCAGGCTTTTACAAAGATGATACGATCATCCAGGTCGGAAACCTGCTCGATTTTCATGATTGCCTTTTGCAGCATCTCTTTGAATAGGTCAGGAGTTGACCCATGCAGAACCAGTCCATTTGTACCACTGCGAGGGGTATTATCCCAGTTCGGAATTACCAGAGGATATTCATTGGCTGATAGTGGTATATTGTTCAGATACTTTACAAATTTCGAGTACGAGCGCATTATGGGAAATCTCTGTCCTATCATATGTCTGGTGATTAATGATTTCAACCGTATCCACAGTGACAAAGGTATACGCAAAAAAGGAACGTTTTCCACGCAAGCGTCACACCCGTATTTCTGAGGATCGCTCTTTACGGCGTGTGCCACAAAATGAATGCCCTCCAAACCCTCCTTAGCAGCAAGTTCCCTCCATTGATCGGTAAAGGCCATCGCATTGGGAAGCATTTTGGGGTTATAGATCATAAATATTTTTTTCCCATGTACCGTCATATAGCGTTTATCCTGGAAAGCATCCAACACAGCGTAAAAGTGGGCATGATAATCTTCCGGGCCGGGATATTTTTGTTCGACCAGGATTCTCCCCGGGGCGCCATGCCAGATCCCCGTCCAGGAGTCATTCGCCCAGGCAAGACAAAAAGGGAAGTCGGGCATGCCAGTTCTCAGAACTTCATGAAAAGGCCGTTCTAACATCCGCCTGCCGTTTCCAAACCAGTAATGCCAATAGCAAAATCCTTCGATTCCGTATTCCCTTGCCATATCTGCCTGAGCAATGCGAACCTCCGGTACGCGAAGGTCATAAAAACCCAAATCGGCCGGCAAATGCGGCTGATAGTGCCCCCAGAATAACGGTTTTGCCTTTGCTACGTTTGTCCATTCCGTAAACCCTTTACCCCACCATTCATCATTTTCAGGAACCGGGTGAAATTGTGGCAAATAAAAAGCAACTAGTCTGGCCTTTTTTCTCATTTTCCTCTCACCGTGAAATAAGAATATGCGATGATGAAACTCCTACTCTTTATAGTATGATAATTCCCGAACCTTTGTTAGGCCAGTATAAGTAAACCCCTTACAATCTTTTCTATACTCAATCGTCCAATCTTTCCCGTATTTCTTGGGTAAACGCCAGTTTTCCCCGTACCAATATCTGCAATACCAGTCTGGATTTGGTGCAGGGTATTCATGGTCATTAACATGCATTGATTCTAAATTTTCAACCTTCTCAGACGGAAGCCAAAATTGCCCAAAACAATTCCTGTTAATGAGTTTTTCGTTTCGATCGTGATAAAACCAGATGTCAAAAATCACATCAGTTTCTCTATCAAGAAAAGCAAATTGCATATAGGATTCGACTGTAGAAGTAACATATAACACATCGAAAGGCATTTTGCGGATTATTTTATATATCTCTCTGTCGGAATAGACATCGATGTCTATATCTATGTCATGTGGAAGAAAATCTTTGTCCCTGTGCAATCCTAACAAAGTTCCCCTTCCTATCCAATATTTAACTCCAATTTCTTCCAGTATCGCACACCCCTTCATCATCGTTTTTTCTAAATCTTCTCGTCTTCTTTTGCTCTTGTCAACTGAATTATATTCTATGTATTCTATGCATACTAATTCATCCGTGCTAAAATAATTTTTAGCCCTTTTTATAAATTTGATTATCTTTTTTATCATCGCCCTATGCTCCTTTGTTCCTGAACTGTCTCTTTTTTCACGTCAGTATTTGAAGTGCAAAACTTCATAGTCTTAATAAAGTCTTCTATCGGCAACCATTCAGGATCGAAGTCATCATTCAGAAACCTTCCCGATTCTTTTATTGGTGAAAGCTTTTTCTGTAATAAGCAACGGATTTTCTTGTCCAGTTCTATATATTCCGAGCAGATCGATTCTTCTGCATATAAGCAATCCAGCCATACACGATGTGTGTCAGATACGTATCGAGAATTTTTCTTTTTAACATAAAGCGCTTCCCTCTGATTCCCGATCTCAGTCATAAAATCATCGAAGCTCAAATATCTGACCGTTTTTCCGCTGCCGATCGTCGTATCTTCTTCTTTTCCGAGGTTCAAAGAGTAATCAAAGAGGGAGCATCTTCCTTTCCTTATGATCCCAAATAATTGTGAAATCGTTCTCACGGCATACAGTAATGATATCCCTTTGGAGAAAAATACATCCATTCTGTCCGGCAACGATGAAGGTTCAAGCATGGTATGGATCTTGTATTCACGGTGAAACGTTTTTGACAACCGATTAAACATTTCAGAGATATCCACACCATACCACTTAACAGATTGTAAATTCGTTTCAGGGAAATAAATATCCAGATATTGCAAGAAAGCCTGATAAAACTCCATACCCTCTATGCAGCCAAAGATTGTTTGTCCCAATTCGTAGAATGACTGAGATACTGATCCTGTCCTCGTGACTTCAAGCCCAATTATCTTTGCCAAATGCAGCGACGCTTCATTTCCATGATGAACCTCCCGGTTGTATATATCCATCATATCTTTCAGAGCGCCCGTGGATAATTTTTCCCCCATGCTGATAAATGCCTGCAAATCGTTTGCATATCGGCTGAGCATGAGCCAGTCGTATGCCTTTTGGTGCAACTGAAATTCCCATATTTTCTTTTCTCCTTTTTCAATATCAATTTCACCAAATTCCAGATATGTGATTGCCGAACTATCCTGCGTCCCGTAAAATATCGAATTATCAGCCATCGAAATTCTCGCCTTTCCTGATAATAGTATAATTCATAAGCTGCTGTAAAATAATATGTGCAATCAATAAATTACCCTGCTTACTGAAATGCCCCCCATAAGAGCTATCTTCGCTATATAAAGTGTTGATATCATTGTGTTTTGTGAGTTCTTCGGTCAGGTCTATCGTGATTATCTTTTCTTTTATCCGATGGATAAAAGCATGGTAATAATTCTTTTTGCTTTTAATTCTGATTAAATCATCCTTTTGTGGCATCCATAAAAGGATGGGAATAAAATTGTTTTCCTTCCCAAACCGAGAAAATTCAAGTACCAGTCTTTCGAGCAAATCCGATGCGCTTTTATCCTTTCGGAATAACCGCTCCCTCAGCCTGAGGTTTGACTTCATAATAATACTCATGGGGGGCGGATACGACTGGTCATCCCTTTTTCCTCCAAACCAACGATCCCACGCAACCATTACCAGAAGCGGCAGGTTTCTGACAGGATTACTCAGGACAGATGCGAGATAAGGGAATCGTATCATTTCCTTCTTAAATTTTGTCTCGTAAAATTCATCATAGCGGTTGATTTCCGGCAGAAATTCCCCGAAACGCTCGAATTTATCCTTTTCATCGATAATATTCTTAATCAGCCTAACCTGCCCGTTTGCAAGCAAGAACCGCGGCTTAAAGCCAAAGATATTTCCATACTCGTTGTAGTGCTTCCAAACGCATAATATTCTCACGATCGTGGACGGCACAACCCCAAGAATCACGACTCTCGTTTTGTTCGACGGATACTCCCTTTTTAGCCTGAGAAATGCCTGATCCAAACCATAATTGCCAACTCCAAAATTCAGGACATTCGTTTTTGTCATTTCGGATAAATACCATTCAAAGGTCTCATCATCGTTCACCTGCCGACAAAAGACGAATGAGTCCCCATAACAGGATATTACCTCGGGTAAGGTTTCATGACCATGATTGCACCTTCTTCCCTTGTTGTCTATCCGGTATTTTGTCTTTCCATGTCTGCCCTTTTCATCCTTTCCCGTGTTAGGCTTACGCACCCAGCCCAGTTCAGCATCATAACCATGTTCAATAAATTTCGCGAGCCCTTCCTTATCAAAAACGGGGAAAAAGTCAGCGGGGGTAATCAGCCAATGAAAGTTTTTTTTTAAATAATGAACTAATAGATATATACCGACTTCAACCAGAGCAATGCCAACAAAATACCACAGAGCCATATCAAATGAGTATAAGCCGATCACTATGCCCGCCAACAGGACAAATACAGAACAGCCTATCGCTTTCTTCGATGGCAACGGATACTTGATAGAATGTGTCGACATGTTACCAATTTATAAATCTGCTGATGGTTCCCATCTCTGACATAGCCAATGCCTTTTCATAATCACCTTCCGTATCGAATTCAAGCCACCCCCCTGTCGTAATGACGGGCATTACATCCGTTCCTTCCTGTATCAATTCATAGAGAAGGTCGGTCATAAAGCCCTGCCTGAAGCTCTTGCCGGATTGTTTCCATGGTTCATTTTTTGCCCTTTTTTTATCATACAGCTTTATGGCCCTGGCAATCCCCCGGTCTGAAAATTTTATTAAACCAATATAACGATAGTCTATGCCTTCTGAAGTGTTTACCGGTCTTCCTATTTCGATAATCCTTCCGTCTACAGACAGATTCAATGTTTCCAGATCGGTTTCGGTGGTGCCGTAACGCATCATCCAGTAATCTCTCCATGATTTATCCACAGCTACCCCTATTTCTGCCGGACATTCCATAACCATACCCGCCAACTCCTCAGAATACACAATGTCGGAATAGGAAACCAGGATATCGGTATTTAACACTTCCCTTGCGCACATAAGCGTTTCAACCATATTTGTTTTTGCAAAGTCGTTGTTGTGAAAATAGGTTATACCGCCATATGATATGGCCTCATTTCTGTAACCGGTCACAATAACAATGTCTTTTAGGCCACAGCTTTTTAATTTCTTGATCTGCCACTCGATAAGGGTCCTGCCTTTCAATACCAGCATGCCTTTAGGAATATTTTTCGTATATCTTCCCATCCTGTTGCCGGAACCCGCCGCCAGAATGATCGCTCTAATTTTTTATCTCCCAGAAAAGTTTTTTATGAATGAATGATTCTACCAGTATTTTGTCGAGTTGGTATGAAGACCGTGGCCTCTCAGGATGCCATTGAACCCCCGCAATAGGGTACTCTTCGTGACAGATACCCTCAATGAGTTCAAGCCGATTATGAACAGCAAAAGCCCTGATTCCCTTACCCAGTCCTTCCTGCAGAATTCCCTGTCTATGGTACGAGTTTGTCGTTATCTCATTCTCATCTCCCATGAGCGCTTTCAATCTTTCATCGGTAATGGCTATTTTGTGAGTACAAGGCGGTTCGTGGTTCTCTTCACCGCTAATTTTTACAATATCCCTGACCAATCCACCCTTAAAAAATACGTTGATAAACTGCATCCCCCTGCATATACCCAAAACCGGTATTCTTTTCGTTACTGCCATCTCCAGTAATTCAGACTCAATCATATCCCTCTCGTCAGACATTGCCTCGTCCCCAACCCGTCCGCAGTATAGGGCCGGAGATACGTCACCACCACCGGACAATATGATACCGGAAGGTACAATACTCTCCAGAAATCGCTCCAGCTTTTTTGTAACATTTGAAAGAAGAAAAAGATTCAGGCCGAGTGCCTCGAAATATCTGACGTAGCTATTTTCGAGGCTATCGATTTGATCTCCGTATTTGTTCAGAGAATGTCGTTGGGTAATAATAATATTCATGCTCAGGGAAAGGTAATCATTCTATTTTTGCAGTTCAGGACGACTTTGGAAGATTTCTGTATCCTCGAAAACAGGAGATCCCCGCAACCAATAGCGGCTGGAATGCCGAATTCGGAACATCGTATGGCCATGTGTGAAGCAGCCCCGCCATATTTTGTTAAGAGTCCTTTAATCTTCTTGGTAAAAATCCAGTCATACCCCGGATCAGCCTTTTCAATAACAACAATCTTATCCTGAATATTGCCCTCCGTTATCTCCTTGTCCAGGAAAACGATCTCCCCCTCAACGGCTGCATCCGTTATGAAATTAGGCTTTGTTATATATGAGGGGATAACATAAAAATCCGTTTCGGAAAAGATGAGTGGCGGCAATGTCAGGAGGCGATGTATCTTTTTCTCCTCCTGTCTGCTCTTCAGCAGATTTCTCCAGAGATCGGTAATTTCATCCTTTGTGCATGTTTCTCTGAAATTTACGATAGAATAATAGTCCAGGCTGGATAATTCCTCCCTGCTGAATCCCATCTGCTCACCAGCCTCAGCGACAAGTTCAAGCGCCAGACTGATATTACGGGTATAAACAAATTTGTAGTATTCCCTCAACTCAATTGCCTTTCTTATAAAATTGAGGAGCGAGTTTCCATCCGACTGAATCTGATGCATTTTGCAGGCCTCAGATATTTTCAGAATCGTATCGTGCCCCAGGGATGTGTTATTCGCACTTGTGTGGTCATCCAGTCTGGCATGAATTCTCTCTTTGCTGCCATTGGTATCAAGATATGCAAGATTCTTACTATACGGCAGTTTGGTGATATCGTACGTCCCCGGCCGCAGGTGACCATAATTCTCCAAAAAATCATGAACAGAAATTTGCCCGTTCCACAAGCGAACAAAATCATGATCCAGGCGACTTGCAACCGTGACAATCGACCCCATAAAGCCGTCGACCTCTTCATTACTCAATACCCCTATAGCATGCAGGCTTTTGAGGAGTACATTCCCTATAAAAGCGAACCTTGCCGCCCTTGTAAAGGGAACCGTACCAAACCTTTTGCAATCCTCGACAAGCCGGTGGATTAACTCCAGTTTGGAACTCAACGTTCCTGCGTCTTTCTTTTGCATGGTAATTGTTTTGTGCCGTTCTTCCAGAAGATGAATAAGGTTGTCATCTGTTTCCACCCTTGCTGTAAAGCACAACAGGATAGTATTGGTCAGACCAATGAGGTTTTTCTTCAGAAGCCCGATTTCTTTCAGGCTGAAGTTGTTCGCCGATAGCTCTTTTTCGTCCCTGTCAAAATCGAAACGGTAACAGTTATGAACCATCTCAAACTCAATCTTGTCATGGAGTTCAGGACATTTTTTCAGTTTTTTGTTGTAAAATTCCAGGAGTCTTTTTTTCAGTTCTTCGGGAAGCGCTTCCGGCAGAAGGCATAAACAGGCGTCATGAACATTAACATACGGCTTGTTTCCAATCAACACCTGCAGGTTTCTTTCAACCCTTGTATACCCAAGCGGCAGGAGCGCTTCATTCCAGACATTCTTCATGATGAGATGGTTAAAGAGAGAATAATCCAGATAATTTGGTCTGTCACCAATAAGCTCGGCCGGATTCCAGAAGGCCATATCGCTCAGGTACACATCATTCGATAGAAAAGCATCCCCTTTACAGAGACGCGCATAGGTCTTCCTGCAGATTTCAGCAGTTTCCCTTATGAGCTCATCATCAAGAGAATGGAACTTTGAATTTGCTGCAAGAGGCCTGACCTGGAAGATTACTATTGTCCCGTCATTCGTTATTGCAAATTCAATATCGAGCGCCACCCCTCTGAAAAAAGCCTCGATCTCCCTAACGACCGTTATCAGGCGTTTCCACTTTTCGGAAATTATTGCGAGGTCGATATCTCTCAGAATTTCCACTTTCTTGCCGGCACGCCCTCCCGTTACCGAGTCAGTTTTCCCTGATTCTTCATCGTAATTGATAAGATAATAGGGAGTATTGGTCCATAAATTCCTCGTAAAAACAACACCGCTTAAACGCACATCTTCTGTCTGCTTCTGAACAAGAATCTGGTTCTGCTTACTGAAATGCGGGCCAACCGTATAGCTGCTGATAACTTCATTGACAGCCCTTCTGATATTTTCCCTACGCGACCTCACGTTCAAAATGCTTTTATAGAGTCCTGCATTAGAATAGTTTAAAGAATCCTCATTCAGGCTCGAACTCCGAATAACAATTTTTTTATTTTCGAATATCTCTTCAATATTTCGAATAATCTTGTCCTCTTCGTTTTCCCACTGCAGGACGGAAAAGATAAATTCCTGCTCGATAACGGCACTTTTCAAACAATGCTTCAGCTTGAGAAGGGTGTTTGCCTTCGTAGAAAAGTGCTCCTGAAAATAGTTTGTGTCACCTATTCTCAAATCATTAAATGAAACCCTCTTTAAGTCCTGCCTCTCAATGATAGATTTAAAAAAGGCCTTTGATATCTTCTCACGCGAAAGATTCGAATAAAATTCATGATGTATTATTTCCCCCTGTATCTCTGCAATATAACTGCTTCCAAGCAGGCTTTCCCATAAGTGATGGTTCTGGACAAGTACGATCTTGCCATCAGGGTATTTCTCATGAATTTTTTTCAGATTATCCGTGGGGTCCATTGAATCCTGGAGGTAAACTTCGTCAACAAACTTACACCCCCGAACGACCTCTTTCCTTTCGTGAAAGGTACATATCTTGGGAGAAATCCAGTTTTCTACGACCCTGTCGCTGATGACCCCACAGATGTGATAGTCTGAATTGTTACGAGCCACTTCAAGCATCTTAAGATGGCCGTAATGAAACAGGTCACCAATAAGGAAACTGTAAGCAATTCTTTTCGGTTTAGACATACAAGGTCAGGCAGATTCTTCCTGTAAACATGACAAAAGGTACTCTGTGGCTCTTTCCGGTGGTAAAACCGTTTTTGAGATTAATTTGCTGACGGCAGTCTTGACAGATTCACTCATCCACCATTGCTGAACGTCATCGTAAATACTGGTTAAAAGAGAAACTGCAGATTGGGCGGAATAGTGCATAACACCACATCGTTTCAGCTCATCAAATATTTCATAAATTTCATCTGACAGGGGAAAGTGTTTTTCTTCCTGGAGTAGCAGACACGGAGTATTCCTCAGGAAAATCTCGGCAACGCCTGTAGAAAGGTGATCAATAACCACTATTCTAGCATCTAATATGCTATCCGAAAAGTTTCCCGTGTCAATCCTGATGTTCTTTTTATCAACTTCCAAGGTATGCTCAATATTCCAAAGATGCTCCTCTCTCCTGGGTCTGAGAATATAATAATTGCGTAAAGATTCCGGCAAGAAATCATGAAATTCACGCACTCTCTTAATGGCCTTAATCAATTTTGTGTTGGGAACATTATAGTTATTGAACTCCATAAGATACGGGAAATTCGTGCGCGCTATATAGAGGATATTTTTTTTAGCCGGATGGAACTGATAGGGTTTTATATCGCGGCAGATAAAACCCCCTTGTATCACTTTCTGGTCATTGACTTTCCACCCAACCGTTATGTATCTGTCGGCAACCAGCCTCTCTATCCAATGCAGAAATGTTTTCTCAAACACCGTTCCGGAACCATGCTCATAGCATATCAGTATTCTTCCCAGATGCTGGGCAAGTGCACTATACAGCGATGAGCAGATGTCGCTTATCCAGTATTCTGACACAAGATGGGTAAATTTCCTGCTCCTGATATCTTTCAGGAAGATATCGTAGTAATCGCGGAACTGTTCAAGAAACAGCTGGGGGAGGCAGTAGTAAAGAGTCTGGACAAGAAAATATTCAAAATTATTTTCAGACTCGATACTCAACAATCTCTCGCGGTTTTTCATATTCACAGGATGGCCAGCGCTGACGAGGGGAGGGTTGATCGGGCCAATCGCTCCCTTTGAGCCTGAGAATAGCGATACAGCCACATCTGCCGTATAACAAACCCCGCACAGGACTATTTTGGGTTCAACACGCGACATGAACTTTTTGAGCAGAGATACGGAGGTACTTAAGACCTTCCGCAGAAGGGCCTTTCCATATTTACCCATGATTTTGTGCAGCGATATATCAGGGGATGTATCATGATTTTTTTTTGCAAACACCAAATTAAAGTTCCCCGATACCGCGGGAAACTCCTTTTTCTTAAATAGATAATAATACTGGCTCACCAGTTGTTGCACCCCGAAATCATTACAAAAACAGTATACATAATCATAATGGTTATACGGAACATAGAATGAATCCCTGTCAAGCAATTTAATGCTTGTGCGGTCTATATCGATGCTGGAAAGATATGCATATTTCTCATACGTTATGCAGATATGCCTGAAGAGCCAGTACCCAAAGGCCGTCCTCCAAAAAGTAGCGGGAAGACGAAGTCCGGATATTTCATTTAATTTCTCTGCGAGTTTGGGCAGCAGCTTGAAATACACCTGCTTGCAATATTCACCGGCAGCCATGATTTCAGCCGGGGTAGCAAAAAGATCAGGAAAAGTCTCCTCTTCCAGCCTTTCCATTTCGCTTAAGGTAAACCGATGTTTTGCCCCTTCCCATAAATACAATGAGTCTGGGTATTCCATACCCCAGAATTCAGTGAGCGCAGTTGCTCTGATATTTTTTCCCGATAGCTGCATCTGCATATTTTTTATCTCATAAACCGGCGTCACATAACATTAAAAGTTGCTATCCTGGATTTTAACGATAACGGGTGAGGTATCATACACCTTTCATTATCTCACAATTTTCTTGCGACCATCCACATACTTGATGATAATCCGCTGTGAGAAAGAAATTCCTGAAACGATTCGCCCAAGTCTGCCCACTTATCAACAAGCACTTGTTTCAGAAAAATATTATGCGAAATATCGTATTCACCCGAAAGTATCCGGTTTCTGACCAGTTCTGCATCGAGCTTACCAGGGGTCAAAACTTCCAGGATTTCAAAGCCACAGGATTTCAATAAAAGACTGAATGACCCGGGATTAAAATAATTGAGATGCTGGTGATCTACATTGCTGCATAATGAGCCCAGGGTGATAAAATCAAACCCTTTCCCATTTGGGCATGTCGCGACAAAAAGACCACCCGGCTTCAGAAAACTCCTGCACTGCATGATAAATTCTTTCGGTGAAAAGGTATGTTCGATGACTTCGAAATTGGCAACAACATCGTATTTTTCGTCGTCATGTACAACAATATCCTCCATGAGCTTCTCAATAACATCGATGCCTTTTTCCTTACACGTTTGAGCAAGATCGGGCGTTGGTTCAACTCCTACGATCCTTCTGAACCGGTTTCGTGATTTCATCTCAAGACAAAATATGCCAAATGCCGCGCCAATTTCCAGTAACGAGTCCGTCTTAACCTGATAGGTATCGCAAAATTTCAACACCCTCTCAACTCTCGGTACAAATATCTTCTCTCTCCTCACACTTTCAGAAGCTGGGAAAATATAGGTATTCCAATACGGGTAAAAAACAGACCCTTTATAAAACCAATCCAAAACCTCTCTTGAGGGTCTGGGATTAATGTACATGGTTTCACACCCGGAACATTCAACATAATTGAATCCTACCTTTTCAAATTTTTTTTGTGACTTATTTGACCCACAGGCAGGACAGTCCACGCAAACAAAGTCATTCCTTCTGGTCAGCATCCTGCCGGCATCGATCAAAGCCAATTTTCTCGCCTCACCCATGAGTTGCTGAGGGCGTATATCATTTTCATTGAATGTAAGCGTTTTCATATTTTTCTCTCGGTACTGAACATGAAATATTCACTGCAGAAACTTCTCCCCTTTGACAACATTTACCGTGTTAATGGCAGCTTTTACCTTCTCACACGATAATCAGGAATACTGATCTTTATGTTTGACAGAAACCAAAACAACCGGATTTCTTCAAAGCTTATCATACAGCAGCGGTTCTTGAAACCGCATAGAGCGACTTTGCAAACGCAACGTCTTCATAGGTGTCTATATCCACCGCAGCCTTCCAGTCCATCGGAAAAAACCTGTAATCATTTCCATAAAAGGTGTTTTCCTGCAACAACTTGTCAACCCTTGCAATCCAGATCGCCCCGGTCGGGCAGTAAAGCTCGTCGAGATCCTGCGACCTTTTCTTCAAGGCTTCAGGAAAAATGAATTCCGGTCTTTGATCGCTGCCGATCTTAGCCGCCCACCAGGGATTCATCCAGCCGAATCTGAAAGCGCTCAATTGAAAACAAAAATCATGTTTGACGAAATTATGGTACGCATCTTCTATCTCCGCACTCCCCCGCAAAGGACAATTAGCCATAAGCTGGATCACGACATCATATTCCTCGTTCCAAAACGCTCCGGCCTGTTTCAGGGCGCTGATCGTAGCTGCGCTGACAGGGGACACATCATCGCTTGCCTCTTTTCTCAGAAAGGGGACCTCAATGCCGTGTCCCGTTGCAACAGCAGCAACCTTCTCATCATCGGTACTTACCACGATCCGCTGGAAAATACCTGCCCTCAAAGCTGCCTCTATTGTCCACACAATCAACGGTTTCCCCATGAAATCCATAAGGTTTTTTCCAGGGATGCGTTTTGATCCGCCTCTTGCAGGAATAACGGCAACGGTCTTGATCTTTGTCATGCCCGTCAACCCATCTTCAGGACATTGACCGCATTTCTGTACTGCTCCCATTGCCCAACATCAATCCACGATTTTTCAGGAACAGGGTAAACACCAATTCTACGCTTCTGATTCTGCAGGTCGGCAATAAGGTCGGTCATGTTATAAAAGGTATTCTCAGGAATCAGTCCCAGGACATCGGGATTTAAGATATACATACCCGTATTTACCAGAAAATTTGCCTCTGGTTTTTCGATGATCCTTTTCAGGACACCCCCGTCGTCGATTTCACATACTCCATAAGGGATCGTTTGATAATGCAGAGAGGCGACTATGGTAAGCTCAAAACCGCCATTTATGTGAAAATCATAGATTTCAGCATAATTATCATTGATAATAATGTCGCAATTGGAAACAAAAAAAGGCTTTTTTGTCCTGTATTCAAGATTTTTCAGTGCACCGGCAGTACCTAGGGGCTTATCTTCCTCAAGATAATTTATCTGGTAGCCGCTTTGTTGCTCCTCAAAATAGGCTTTGATCATCCTGGCTTTGTGATTTACCGATATCAGAAAATGGTTCATTCCATATTCAAGATATTTGTCCATGATCAGTTCGATCATGCCTTTGTCTCCTATCGGAATAAGCGCTTTCGGAAGGATTGCGGTAAAAGGATCCAAACGGGTACCCAGCCCGCCGGCCATGATTACAACCAGATTGTCCAGCTTCTTTTTCCGGCTGTTCATCTCGCCATAGGAAATAAGGTCTTTTTCAGTTATGATATCAACCAATTTGCCGTCTTTCAAAACCGGCAGATGCTTGATATTTTTCCCCTCCAGGAAAAGATTCACCGCGTCTGCCCTGGAATAACCTGCCGTTAAGTATTTATAGTGCCTGTTGGCTATCTCCATCACATTTCCTTCGAGATTAATCCCGTTCAGGATAGACCTCCGAAAATCACCGTCGGTAATAATACCAACAACCGTATCTTCATTATTAACAACGACGCAAAATCCCAGCCCCCCCGTGTCCAGTTGTTTTATTGCCTTCTTGATATTCGAATCGGCTCTTACCTTGTATTTGTCAATGGCACTATTCAGCATTCCACCCTTTCCTGTTTTTCCGATGGGTCGTAAAAATCATCAAAGTAACCGTCAAATCAAATCTTTCCAGAGTATCAGTTCGTCAGTTCCGATGTCCTTCTTTGTCTTTCTGCCAATGACATATTTTGATTCGGCAGGCGCGATACCCGTCCCAGGCCTCTTGAAATCGATATCGCTTTCCCGGATAACCTCTCCGGCCTTAATCTTCCTGGTTGTTACAATGCTTCTTCTGAATGCGGCTTTCCGCTCTTCATCCTCCTCACACCTGAATCGAAAACTGCCCATAGCCCTTTGAATCCGTTTTGATTCTCCACAGATAATCTTTAATTCATCCGGTGTTGCGGATATTCTGTGGTCCCAGCCGAAAAGGTTCTTGTCCAGCGTGAAATGTTTTTCTATGATGCATGCCCCTTTTGCAACTGCAGCCAGGGGGACGGAAAATCCAAGCGTATGGTCTGAAAATCCGATGGGATAGGGATATATCTTTTGCAATGATTCTATGTTATTGAGATTAACATCCTCATCTTTCGGGGGGTATAGTGCTACACAGTGGAGCACCACGATCTGATTATTCCCGGCATGCTCAATCGTCCTTACTGCCCTGTCTATCTCATAAAATTCACTTAGCCCTGTTGCAAGAATAACCGGCAGTCCTTTCTTTGCAAGATATTCTAAAAAAGGATAATTGTTCAAGTCCATAGAGGCAACCTTGATAAACGGACTTTTCAATTCATCAACCAGAAAATCAACCTCTCTTTTCGAAAACGGAGTTGATGTGCACTCGATCCCTGCCTCGTCAGAAAATCTTTTCATATCGAGCAGTTCCTGTTCAGAGATGGAAAACTCCTCAACGATTCTCTCCAGGGTATAATCCGTCCTGTTCCGGTAATCGTCTTTCAGGAAATAATTATCCTCATAAACTTTTTTTGAGAAGATGGTTTCTTTCGACCAGCTCTGGAATTTCACACAGTCTGCGCCGGATTCTTTCGCTGCAATGATAAGTTTTTTCGCAAGCTCCATGTCGCCATTATGATTTGAGCCAAGCTCTGCTATGATATACGGCTCACAAAAATTAAAGACCGCCTTCTTGTCGGTTAGCTTTATCTTCATTCATACCTCTACTAATTTTATCTCTTCCCACCAGAAAGGGTTTTTTATTTGCAAATCTGTAATTCCTTTAAGATACAAATCTAAAAACTGCGCATTTGATGTCAGCAGGTCTTTCAGTTTTTTAGATCGCTCATATAATGGAGAATAACGAAAATCGATCCCAGCCATTCTTTTATAATGAGCTACCTTTACCATTATTCCTTTTAATACAGCATCTTTGGACAACGTCTTTATCCCAACAATATTTCTTTCATGTTGCCTATAATACGTCGTTGTATCGTTTGTAAATACAGCTCTGACACCATCTGCCAAGAGCTGAGCGAAAATACACCAGTCTATCGCTACCAGGTCTTCTTCTATAGTTATGTTACTTATCAGACTGCCCTTTATCGCCGTATTTGACATCCCGAAGATATTTTTATCCCGGACATAATCGTAACGAATAATATCCCGGTTCCCGATCCTTCTTGATAAATACCCTTTTTCCAAATTTCTTTTGTTTTCATCCACCAGATCAAGATCGTTAACTACGATATCAAAATCTTTTAAAAGAGAAGCAGAAACCTCAATTCTGTTTTCCGCAAAATAATCATCTGCATCCCCAAATACAATGAAATCATATCTTTTTCTAGAGACATAGTTGATTCCGAATTCTCTTATCTTCGCCGGTGTCCCTTGAAAGGAAACATCGGTAATAGGTAATTTCCCGAACCTCCTCTTGTAGACGCTGAAATCAGGAAGTCCATCATTAATAATAAATACATCGAATTCCTTAACCGTCTGATTTTGCAATGAGGTAAAAAAATCATCCAAATACTGTTCTACGGAAGGAAAAACTACGGAAAAAAAAACGATCTTATTCACGGTCTATTCTTTTTCCTGGATTTCCGGCGTAAGTGCCGCTTCTGCTCAGTGACTTAACAACAACAGAACCAGCACCTATTGTGGACTTACCTGCAATAGTTATATTATTAGCCAATACGCTGTTACTGCCAATAAATGTCCCTTCACCAATAACGCATTCACCGTTGACAATGGCACCCGTTGAAATATGGCAATGCTTTTCAATGACAGCATCATGCTCCACGATAGCGCCGGTATTAACGATACAATTTTCACCTATTTTGACATTTGCACCGATGCATGCCTTATGCATTATGATTGTCCCGTCGGCTATGGAAGCATACTTCGACACATGAGCATCAGGCGAAACAATAACCGGAAAAATCGCTCCTCTTTCCTTCAAATAGTCATATTTTTCTATCCTCTTGCCAGGGTCTTTTATGTGGCCAAGAGTAATGAGAAAGTTCCTGTAATCTTTTACAAACTTCGGCAGTCCTTCATCACTTCCAAAAATTTCATAACCGAATATTTTGGTCCCTGCCTTCTCTTTTATATCAATTATGCCTGCGATCCTGAATTTGCCCGCAGCCTCGATCACCTCTATACAGGCCTTGCAATGTCCACCCCCGCCGATGAGGACGATCTCTTCCATCACACCCTCGCGCTGCTTGGAATATTGACAACCCGCTCTTCCAGCCATACGGCATTATCCAGACTCACATTTTGGCATCCTTTGTACATTTCGAGGCTATTCATAAGTGCCCAGATCGGTCTTGTCATCACGCCGTTTGTATTCGCGTATTCTAAAAAGGCGTCCCGCTCTGCCTTATCTTTCAGGATAATTGCATTGAGCCAGTAATTTGATCGTGCGTTGGCAGGTTCAACAAAAAATGGTATATCGTGTTTTTCGAAAAAATTCCGGTAATGCTTTGCAATCGTGCGTTTGGATTCCAGAAAAACAGGCAGCTGTTCCATCTGAGCGCATCCAAGGGCAGCGTTGATATTGGGCATGCGATAATTATAACCAACCTCGTCGTGAACAAATATCCACTTATGCGGAAGCCGTGAGGTCGTAGTGATATGTTTTGCGCGCCTTGCAAGGTCTTTATCATCCGTGATAATCATGCCGCCGCCGCCTGTGGTTATGATCTTGTTTCCGTTAAAGCTGAGAACACCAAGGCTGCCAAATGTCCCGGTGTGCCTTCCCTTATAAAAACTTCCCAATGACTCTGCCGCATCCTCAATCAATACAATCCTGTGCCGGTCGCAGATATCTCTGATCAGATCTATCTTTGCCGGGTGCCCAAAGATGTGCACCGGAACACATGCCCTTATTTTACAACCGCTTTTTTTATTGTAGCACCCATCGTCCTTTTGAACAGTGCAGGTTCTCAGGAACTCCGCCAGCTTTTCAGGGCCCATGCCGAGCGTGTCCCTGTCGCTATCAATAAATACTGGTCTTCCGCCGGCATAGACTATAGCATTTGAAGTTGCAACAAAGGTCAGAGCCTGGGTTAAGACCTCTTCGTCACGCCCGATCCCGGCAACAATAAGCGCGGCATGCAGGGCTGAGGTGCCGTTGACTGTTGCAACCGCATATTTCACCCCTACGTAATCAGCCACCATTGATTCAAACCGGTTCACGTACTCCCCGACAGAGGATACAAATGTTGAATCGATGCACCCGGCAACATATCTTTTCTCATTCCCGATAAATCTGGGCTCATGGAGAGAAACCGATTCAGGATTTCCGTACAGGTCTTTTATAAACTTCACCACCTGCTCAAACATTGTATATTTCAGCCTTATACCTGCTCAGGTTTTTCGGGTCGGTAAACCAGGCAATCGTCTTTTCAAGCCCCTCACGCAGCGGATACTTCAGTTCAAAACCGGTAAGGCTTTTCATCGTGCTGTTGTCACACCACAGCCTGAACACCTCCGATTTTTCTGGTCTGATACGCTCCTTATCGGTAAGGAAAGCCATATCACTCTGCATGAGTTCTTTAATCAGGCGGAGGGTATCTCCTATAGATATTTCATAATTAGAGCCAATGTTAACAACCTTGCCCACGGCCTCATCACATTCAGCAAGGGCAATAAACCCCCGGCAGGTGTCTTCCACATAGGTAAAATCCCTGGTAGGTGTTACGTCGCCAAGCTTTATCTCTTTTATTCCCTTTGCAATCTGGGTGATTATCGTCGGTATAACGGCCCTCGCCGACTGCCTTGGCCCATAGGTATTAAAAGGCCGGACTATTGTCAAAGGAAGCTCAAACGCATTGTAAAAACTCATGGCTATCGCATCAGCGCCGATCTTACTTGCGCTGTATGGCGATTGTGGCTGCAGCGGATGTTTTTCATCGATAGGGACATACTGAGCCGTGCCATACACCTCACTGGTAGAGGTGTGGATTACCCGCTCCACTCCTAACTCCCTCGCAGCCTGAACAATGTTGAGTGTTCCCCTGACGTTTGTGTCGACATACGTATCCGGCAAATGGTACGAGTAGGGGATGGCGATCAGTGCAGCAAGATGCAGAACAATATCGCATCCTTTCATAGCCTCTTTCACGCCGTGCGGATCCCGAATATCTCCAGGAAATACCTCAAGAGCCCTCCTGATTTCAAGCGGCACTTCATCCAGCCAGCCCCAGGAATTAAAAGAATTGTACCGAACAAAGGCACGGACATGATACCCTTGCCTCACGAGTTCTTCGCTGAGGTGAGAACCAATAAAACCACCGGCCCCGGTAACAAAAATCGTTGTGTTATTGGTTTTCATAGTAATATCTTAGGTGGTACCTGCAACATCCTCTATGCTGATTTCCAGATACTTCTGCTTAACACACCATACCTCTTATACCGTACATAGTCAACATAATGACCAGTAAGCGTGTTATCCGGCATAACTTCAATCTCCAGGGCAGGCATGATTAAATCATCCTGCGGCTGACACTGGCTGTTGATCCATACACCAACCCGATAATTGTCAGGCAACAAGGCGAGATGCGGAATTTCCACCTTTATGAACTGCCTTCCCAGCTTAAAAGCATGAAAACCCTCTATTCTGCTGGAATAAACCCCGTATATCGCATCGCCAAACCCGACAAAATAGAAAGTCATCTCGATATCGGGCACCAGTTTAAAGAGTTCAAATTCGATCTTAACACAAAGCGTAGAATCCATTTTGACAACACCGGTTGTCGTATCATTCTCATCTCTTGTTTCGATGCTCAGGAGTCGTGCGAATTCCCTTGGCCCCTGCCGCGCATCAATCTTATCCCCAAGATTGGCAAAACCCTTTGTAAGATCAGCAATAGCTAAATACTGATGAATCCCTTCTTCCACGCTCCCCAGAAACTTTTGCCTTCCTTGTTTTAATAACACAACTTTTGAGCAGAGGGCAGAAATCGCTCCCATATTATGACTCACGAAGAGCACCGTCCGGCCTTCTTTTGCGGACACATCCTCCATCTTCCCCAAACACTTCTTCTGGAACTGGGCATCGCCCACGGCCAACACCTCATCAACGATGAGGATCTCCGGCTCGAGGTGGGCAGCAACGGCAAAAGCTAAACGAACATACATTCCCGAAGAGTACCTTTTAACGGGGGTATCGAGAAATTTTTCCACCTCGGCAAAATCAACAATCTCGTCAAACTTTTTTTTAATTTCCGCCTTGCTCATGCCGAGGATGGCGCCGTTTAGAAATATGTTTTCCCGCCCGGTTAATTCAGGATGAAATCCCGTGCCAACCTCAAGCAGGCTTGCTACCCTGCCTTTTATGGTAACCCGGCCGGTTGTTGGCTCGGTAATCCGGCTTAATATCTTCAGCAGCGTCGTTTTCCCGGCACCGTTGCGACCAATAATCCCGACTCGATCTCCTTGATTTATCTCGAAGCTCACGTCCTTGAGGGCCCAGAACTCTTCATGTGTGGGATCGGCGAAATGTGAGCGGTGAAAGGTAAAAGGTGAAACGATTTTTTTCTTCATACCTCTAAACTTATCACTAATCACATCCCGCAAGGCTGTATAGCGTTCCTGTTTCTGATGAGAAAGGATATATTTCTTGCTTAAACTTTCAACCTTGATTACCGTATTGTTCATGCTTTTTTGTGAAAAGTTAAAAGATGGTTTTAAAGTGATCGTAACAATCCGCATAGCACTTTAGAAATCAGGGTTGCTTTATCCATAAGTTCATCAATCTCTTAATAGTTCAATTCCCGCATGTTTAATTTCATGCACTATGGGAGTTAGTTCGTCCTTAAATTCTTCCTTTGAAAAACATATGGGTTCTATAGCTGGATTAAACTCCTGGGCCTCATGAAAGACCTCAAAAGCTTCATCAAATAAACCGGACTGGTCAATGTGGTCAAAAACAAGAGCCAGATCTATATCGCTTGAAGCACTGGCAGTCCCTTTGGCAGAAGAACCAAAAAGATATGCCTGTTTCAGGGAATGTCTGGAGCGTATTTTCTGGAGAAATTCGTCTACAATTCTATTGATTTGATCTTTAGTGTACACCATTCGGTAACCTCCTTGGCAAAATTCAGAAATTCCTTTGCAACTTCAGACGTTATTTTATTCTGAAGTATCGTTATATCTTCCTTGTATCTGGCATTAAGATAGTATTGACTAAGAAAATCTATCTTTGTCCACCAATCATCAGGAAAATCCCTGATGCTCCCGGTAATATTCAGAAGTCTTCTGAGGTTGTGTTCAAATGGGATTATTTTCCCCTCAGCCTCAATCAATGCCTTAACCGCCTTTTCGATTGCCTGCTGAGCCATATAAACCACGTATGCCTGCCCGTCTTATACATAGCCGCTGCTGTTTCCATATCATACTTTACACGCCCAAGCCATGCTTCTATATGTTTCTTACGTTTAGAGTCATTCATTTTTCACTTTTCCCAGTCTATATCACATCTGCAAAAACACGTTCGGTTTTACGGAAATATCGTAGCCCGAAGATGAAAACCAACAGGGTTAAGACTGTCGAGAGAAGAAACCCAGGCCAGTAAATATGAGCGCTACCGCCAAGAATCGCCCACCGAAACCCATCGATAACCCCCACCATCGGATTCAGGGAATACCAGAGCCGCCATTGCTCTGGCACTACCTTCGTACTGAAACCTACGGGAGAAATGTAAAGGCCAAACTGCACAATAAACGGCACAATATAGCGAAAATCGCGGTATTTCACATTCAGCGCTGCCAGCCAGAATCCAAAACCAAGAGATGCAATCAAGGCCAGAATCAGAAAGAAGGGTAACGTAACGATCCGCCAGCCGGGGATAAATTGGTACCAAATCATCAGGACAACAAGGATAGCAAAAGAAATCAGAAAATCCACCAGGCTCACAATGACCGCACTGGCCGGCATGATAATGCGCGGGAAATAGACCTTTGACAGCATGTTTGCATTGGTAATCAGTGAATTACTGCTCTCGCTTAACGAGTTCGCAAAAAACTGCCAGGGAAGCATGGCTCCGTAGACCAGGATAGGGTAGGGAACTCCTTCCGACGGAAGCTTTGCCAGTTTTCCAAACACTACCGTAAAGACAACCATCGTCAGCAACGGCCTGATGACGCTCCAGGCAATGCCAATGACCGTTTGTTTGTAACGCACCAGGATGTCACGCCACGACAGGAAGTAAAACAACTCGCGGAAACGCCACAGGTCTTTCCAGTAATGGAGTTCAGTGCGTCCTGCTTCGATTACCAAAGTATATTCCGATTGATTACTCATTTTCTGCCCCATTTACCCGAAAAAATCACACACCGCATCCATGCGTTACATCGCATCAATACGTAACTAAAAAGCAGGTGTAGAATTTTTAATAGTGAGACCTGCTGTCTGTATGACGATACCTATTGCAGCAAGCCGCAATCAAGCCCCCAGGATAAAGGGGGATTCAGGAGGTTGTAAAAAACTTACGAAACAAGAAAGATTTTGCACGGTAATGCTATACTTGAACAAACAACAAAGAATTTGAAAAATATTATACATCTTTTTATTACTGCATTGCAACCATTCTTTCGCTTGCCATCAACAGCTTTGCCTTAGATTTGGCGATGGGTAGGAACAAACTTGTGGGTACAGGAACATTATGAACCAGTCTATCACACACTCACCAGCGGCTATCTCAGACTGTATGGTATTTCGTCTGCAGTCTTGACCTACAGAAACCAAAGCAAATGGAACACTGGCAAGCGGGAGAAATTTTGGGGTGGAGTATCCTGGAAATGGGAGGAGATGACAGTAAAACAATCCAGTCTCAGGAGTGCCTTTCGTGAAAAGGTTAGGAGGGACGAAGCATTTGCCTATTTGGGGATGGACATGTTTGTGTCAATTACATCAAATGCTTCGCCCCTACGATTAACCGCAAACAAAAGCAGCCAGGCGCTACTCTAAATTAATACCCATCGGGAATCAATGCAAAAAATCTGAAACGACAAATATTATCGAGCCTCTCTTTTTGATATGAGACAGCGCTCATTATGGCAATAGACCATAAACCCGAAGAGCGAAGGAAAACTTCACTCTCCGGATCATCAGGTTTAATTGTTAAAAATGTCCAGCACCTCCTGATCACTCAATGCCCTCCGGTAAAGCCGAACGTCGTCAAGGATGCCGTTAAAATACCCTGCATTCACCCGTGAATGGCCTATCCTCATGTCCGTGTACGCCGTCAACGGCACTACCGTGTTCCCCGCCGGATGGGTTTGGGTATTCACCAGTTGACCATTTACGTATAACTTTTGTTCTCCCGTTGTCTTGTTATATGTACCGGTAACATGGTACCAGCTTCCCACAGAATTACCCAAATTCCCCTGGGCCATTTGCATGATTCTTGTGCCGCTTCCATCCTGTGTCACCACGACAAACTGAAGCGTATTGGGATTGCCTGATGGAAATCTCAGTTCAAATCCCTCACGGAGTTGTGCATTGGAACTGTTCCTGAATCCGCTGAAGATGGCGTCATTCCGCGTCGTATCATTGGCATTCTTATAGCACCACGCCGTAACGGAAATCTCATCGTTGTTGATCCTGGGGACGGTTACATGATCATCTACCCCATCAAATCTCAGTCCATTTGCAATCGGCGCCCCCGTCCATATCGCTCCGCCATTGATGGCACCATGATTGCCATTACCCGAAGAATCTCCTGCAATCGTCCCCGATCCTTCATCAAGGGCGTAGTGCACCTGCAGGTCTCCGGTGAAGGCATGGTATAAGGTGCGGATTTCCCAGTCACTCAAGGGCCGGTTGTACAGACGGACGTCATCAATAACGCCGTTGAAATAACCATTATTCACCCGTGAATGTCCTATCCTCATGTCAGGGTAATAGATCATGGGTACGACAGTATTTCCCACCGGATGGGTCTGAGTATGAACGAGTTCTCCATTTACATACAACGTTTGTTGCCCCGTTGTCTTGTTATAGATGCCAACGGCATGGTACCAGCTTCCTATCGAGGTAAGGAGATTCCTTCGGGTAGTCCGTGTCGTCCTGTTCCCGCTCCTGTCTTGTGTCACGAGGACAAACTCAAGGGTATCCGGGGCACCTGCAGGAAACCGCAATTCAAACCCCTCCCGAAGTTGCAGATTTGAGTTGCTTCTGAATCCGCTAAAAATGGCAACATTCCGTGTTGTATAGATTGTTGCATTAATTAAGTTAATAATTAGTTTCATTGCTAGATAAAATGTTGTAAAATAGGAGCATGAAAGATGACGGAAGGAAGCTGTCAA
>WBZY01000604.1_pt1 | contig 25889 bp, 20 predicted proteins | sample 5204191 | NCBI WGS metagenome assembly WBZY01 (sample SAMN12344363, study PRJNA552823) | activated sludge metagenome | biome: Activated sludge suspended growth; feature: Anammox Sidestream; material: Wastewater; isolation source: activated sludge from anammox sidestream of wastewater treatment...
GGCAATACCGCAGCAAAATTCGGCGGCGGCATATACCATCAAGGCGGAAGCCAGACTCTGACCAACGTCACGTTCGACAACAACGCGGCCACCTTCATCGGCGGTGCGATTTACCTACTGGGTGATGGCGTCGAACTCGACAACGTGCTGGTGGCCAATTCGCAGGCTGGCGTCGATGGCAATTGCAATGCGGCAGTGGGTTCTGGTTCCGCGCATAACCTGATCGACGACGACAGCTGTGGCTTGAGTGACGGCGTGGATGGCAACCGCATCGGGCCGGGTTACACGATCGGCTTGGCCGAGTTGGCCGACAACGGTGGTTTCACGCGCACGCAGGCCCTGTTGCCCGCCTCTGCTGCTATTGATGCAGGCGACGATGCGTCGTGTCCGGCCGTCGACCAACGCGGTCTTGCGCGCCCACAGGGCGCGCACTGCGACATCGGCGCAGTGGAGTATGTCGATGTGATTTTTGCCAATGGGTTCGACGGCGCGCCCTGAGGGCGCATCATCGACGAGCGAACGGCGGAATCTGACTTCAGGTCAGATTCCGACCGCGAAGCACGCCAGTGGGCTGTCCGTTTCGTGCACTGGTACCACCACGAGCATCGCTGCAGCGCGCGGCGCTTCGTCATCCCTGGACGGCGTCGTGCCCGTGACGATCAACGTGTGCTGCAGGCGCGCGCGGAAACGGGTCACGCGGAAACGGGTCAGGTTCATGTTCCGAGCCGGCTTGCACCGGCGTCGCTTCCGGTTCGCTGCGTCAGACCTCGCGGTCGCCCGGCTCGCCAGTCGCTCACATCACTCGAAAGACGAACCTGACCCCTATTAGGTCCGTTGCCGCGCGCGGTGCGGCTGGGGTGGGTGGCGAATTCCGGTTGCTGCGCGTGCTTCAGGGTTCGAAGCCGTTGTTGAACACCACATCGTGGAGCACGATCTGGCCGTCGCCGAGGTGCCCTGGTCCGGCCAGGAAGGGCACCATCAGCGCAGCGGCCTGCGCCGGTTCCGGACCGGGCCGGTCGAGCGTGTCGCTGTGGCTGGAGAAGTCGCCCAGCACGATGAGGTCGCTGCGGAAGTTGTCATCCCATCCCTGCGGCTGCTCGACCAGCGGATTGCCTGCGCAAGGGCGACCCAGCCACTGCCCGCACAGGGCCTGGTGGCCTGCGGTCGGCGGCTGCTTGTCGGCCCAGACGAAGCCGGGATCGCCGCCATCGAGAATAGGCACGCTCACCGTGTGGAAGGTGTTGCCTTCCACCAGGGCGCGCACCGGCTGGCCGATGTCCAGCGCATGCCAGTAGCCGTCCTCGAACAGGTTGCCGGCAACGTGCAGCAGCGACATGTGGTCGCCACCCGCGCCCGCGTGGGGTGCCCGTCCGGAGAAATGGCGGATCCAGTTGTTGTACAGGCCGATTTCATCGCCATTGCCCAGCAGCAGCAGATTCCAGTAGTGGCGTCCGTCGCAGTAATGCGAGACCTCGTTGCGGCCGTCGAAATCGTTCCATGAGATCGTGACATCCGTGGCAGCGCCATAGCCGGTGACGATGAACTGTCGTCCGATCCGGTTGAAGCGGTTGTGGTCGATCCAGACGCGGGTGGCATCGTTGATGCTGATGGCGTCGCCCACGAAGATGATGCCGTTGTTGATGTGCTCGATGGTGATGTTGCGGATGATCACGTTGTCGGCGCCGTTGCTGATGCGCAGTCCCTTGCCACGCAGGACCGCATCGTTGCCGACACCGACCAGGGTCTTGTTCGAGCCGACCCGCAGCGGATTGTTGCCGGCGGCGTCGTAGGTGATGTCGAACACGGGCTTGCCATCGCAATGCGTGTCCTGTGGGTTGAGCAGCACCAGGCGCTCGTTGGCCAGCGGCGCGGGGCAGCTCGAGTAGTTGCAGCCTGGCCGCGTGGCACTGCCCTCGCTGCCGGTGAAGTCGATGGTCCCGGCAAGCCGGATGATTCGGGGCGTGTCGTCGGTGCAGGCGTTGCCCTGCATGCTTGAGCACAGTGCCGCGGCCAGGGCTTCCCGCGTGTCGACGGTCACGACTTCGCCGCCGGCGCCCCCCGTGGTGTTGCGGGCAAAGCCCTGTGGCAGGCGTGCCGAGCCCGTCGGCATCCAGACGTGCGCGCGCAAGGCAATGGTGGAATCGGCCGCCGTGGCGGACCATACCCCAAGGGCCGGTCCGCCCGTGGGGAAGCCTGCGGGCGGGACCGCGGTGACCACGCTGGCCTGCGGCCAACTGCTGGCGTCGAACCCCGGCAGCGTCCAGCCCAGGTCCGCTGGCATCGATTGCACGCGCCACAGTGGGGAGGTGCCGAGGCGGCCGATGTCGCCGCCCAGTTCGGCCATCACGAACGGCGCGGCATTGCCACCCTTGCTGGCACGCAGGGCGATGACGTTCTCGCCCGCCTGCAGGTGGCGCGCATACAGTTCGAGGCGACTGGCTTCGGCACTGCGACCGATGTAGTGGCCGTTGATGTAGACCTCGACCTGACCGCTGCCTTGCACCGCGAGGCGGTAGTGTTCCAGCGACTGCGCCAGCGCGGGCGGCAACGATACGTGCAGCGCCATCAGTGTCCATGCGAGCCAGACCGTACAGGTACGCCTGTAGCTCCGTTTCGCGGTCGCGCACTGCGCTCGCGGGTGCTGCGCGGATGACTTGCAGGCGGTGTACGCGGTCGGTGTGTGCATCGTCGCTGGCTCGTGGCCATCGTCGTGACGGGTCGTCCATACTCGCACGTATGGAGTGGATGTGTCCGTGCGCTGGCGCACGCGATGGGATCAGCGATCGTCACGATCGGTGCCTACGGACGACCACGACGCGCACATCGGTGGGCGCAGGTGCGGATGGGGTTTCGCACCGGTCTCGTCACCAATCATCCGGTGTCACCACGGTCAATGCGCCGGTGGGTGACAATCGCGGTGGTCGGTGCGTGAACCCAAGTCAAGATCACCGCGATCCGCGATCCCTGTGCGCGACATCGCGGGTGTGGGCTGCGCGTGGGCCTGGACGGTCGCAACGGTCCGCCCGATGCGGTGCCGGGGTCACCGCACGCTCGGCCGGGAAGCAAGCAACAACCATGCCGCCAGCTGTTTCAACATGTTGCGGCGCACATCTCCAGATGGCCTGAAGTAGGTCCCGGTGCGGTGTCACAAACGCTTACCAGCCGTGCGCCGGACCGATCCGAATTTTCCTTGACAGCCCGATACTTGCCACCTAATGTGGGTTTCGGTGGTTTTTTGTGGTGAATCGTGGTTTATGTTCCAGGGTGAGACAGCCATCACGCTCGATGACAAGGGCCGGGTCGCCATTCCCGCTGCCTATCGCGAGACCGTGGCCAACACCGGCAACCGGCTGGTCATCACCTACAACCCGTTCGAGCTGGGCTGCCTGTGGATCTTCCCGCAAGCCGCGTGGGAGGAGCTGCGCGACACCGTGGTCGGCTATTCGAGCATCAAGGCCTCGCACCGCAACCTGCAGATGAAGCTGATCGGCGCGGCAGCGCACGTCGAGCCCGACGGCAACGGCCGCATCCAGATTCCGGCCAGCCATCGTCGCGCGATCGGCATCGAGAAGCATGCCGTGTTGCTGGGCATGGGCGGCAAGTTCGAGCTGTGGAGCGAGCAGGCGCACCAAGCCAAGATCCAGCAGACGATCGGGGAGGACGACATCACCGAGGAAATGCGCGACCTGAAGTTGTGAGGGACGTGCCGCCATGAACGCGAGCGAGGCGTTGGGGCACGAGGCAGTGATGTTGGCGCAGGCCGTGGATGGCCTCGCGGTGCAGGCGGACGGGCGTTACCTGGACGGCACCTTCGGTCGCGGCGGTCATGCGCGCGCGGTGCTGGCGAAGCTGGGAGCGCACGGACGGCTGCTGGTGATGGACCGCGACCCGCAGGCGATCGCGACCGCGCAGCGCGAGTTCGCCGGCGATGCGCGGGTGCAGGTGCGGCACGGCAACTTCGCCGACATGGCGCAGTGGCCGCAGGCGGCAGGGCTCGACGGGGTGTTGCTCGACCTGGGCGTGTCCTCGCCGCAGCTCGACGATGCCGCACGGGGATTCAGTTTTCAGGGTGATGGACCGCTCGACATGCGCATGGATCCGACGCAGGGCCTGAGCGTGGCGCAGTGGTTGGCACAGGCCAGCGAGACGGAGATCAGCGAAGTGTTGTGGCGTCATGGTGAGGAACGGATGAGTCGACGCATCGCCAGGGCCATCGTCGAGCAGCGGCGCGAGCGCGCGCTGGCCACGACCGGCGAACTGGCCCGTCTCGTCAGCCACGTGATCGGCCGGCGCGAGCCGCACAAGCACCCGGCCACGCGTACGTTCCAGGCGCTGCGCATCCACATCAACGACGAACTCGGCTCGCTCGCGGCGGGGCTGGCGGTGGCCACTCGCTGCCTCAAGCCGGGCGGGCGGCTCGCGGTGATCAGCTTCCACTCGCTGGAGGACCGCATCGTCAAGCAGTTCATCCGTGGCGAGGTGGCGCGTGCGCCGCGGCGCGGCCTGCCGGCCCCGGCGGTGGCGCCGGCGCCGCTCGTCGCGATCGGCCACGCACAGCGCGCCGACGCGGCCGAAGTCGCGCGCAATCCGCGCGCGCGCAGCGCGGTGCTGCGCATCGCCGCGCGACGCCAGGAGGCCGCATGAGGCTCGCCGCGGTCCTGGTCCTGTTCGTGCTGCTCATCGCGGTGCTCGCGAGCGCGAGTGCGGTGGTGTACGTGCGCCAGCAGAACCGCGTCGGCTTTGCCGAACTCGCGCGCCTGGGCGTCGAGCGCGACGACCTCAACTTCGAGTACGGCCGCCTGCAACTGGAGCAGGCGACCTGGGCCGACAACAACCGCATCGACCAGATCGCGCGCGAAAAGCTCGGCATGCTCGCGCCCACGCCCGCCACCACCGTGGTGATCAAGCGATGAACGCGCGCGTGCGGCCGGCCCAGGTGCGCACCCGCCTCGCGGTGGTGGGCGGGGTGCTCGGCCTGGCCTGCACCGCGCTCATCGTGCGCGCGGTCGACCTGCAGGTGGTGCGCAAGGATTTCTATCAGGAACAGGGCGACGCGCGTTACCTGCGCGACCTGGCCATCCCGGTGTCGCGCGGCACGATCTTCGACCGCAACGGCGAGCCGCTGGCGGTCTCCACGCCGGTCGATTCGATCTGGGCCAACCCGCAGGAACTGCTCACCCACGCCGACCGCGTCGGTGAACTGGCCACGGCCACCGGACTCGACGAGGACGCGTTGCGGCAGCGCCTGCAGGAGCGCGCGCAGGCGAACAAGGAATTCGTCTACGTCAAGCGCCACCTCAATCCCGACGACGCGCAGGCGGTGCTCAAGCGCGGCATTCCCGGGGTGTACGCGCAGCGCGAGTTCAAGCGCTATTACCCGGCCGGCGAGGTGATGGCGCACGTGCTCGGCTACACCAACATCGACGACCACGGCCAGGAAGGCATCGAACTGGCGTTCAACGACTGGCTCGCGGGCACGCCCGGCGTCAAGCGCGTGCTGCGCGACCGCAAGGGCCACGAGGTCGAGAACGTGGAACTGCTGCGCGAGGCGCAGCCCGGGCGCGACCTGACCCTGTCGATCGACCGGCGCATCCAGTACCTGGCCTATCGCGAGCTCATGGCGGCGCTGCGCAAGCACAACGCGCGCTCGGGTTCGATGGTGGTGCTCGACGTCAACAGCGGCGAGATCGTCGCGATGGTCAACCTGCCCTCGTACAACCCCAATGCACGCGGCGCGGCGCCGGCCGACCATCGGCGCAACCGCGCGGTCACCGACGTGGTCGAGCCCGGCTCGACGATGAAGGCGGTCACGATCGCGGCGGCACTGGCCAGCGGCAAGTGGAAGCCCGAGAGCAAGGTCGACACCGCGCCGGGCACGTGGAACTTCTACGGCCACACCTTCCACGACACGCGCAACCACGGCGTGCTCGACGTGACCCACGTGATCACCGTGTCGAGCAACATCGGCGCGGCCAAGATCGGTGGCTCGCTGCCGCGCCAGGACATGTACGCGATGTTCCACGCGCTCGGCTTCGGCCAGACCAGCGGCAGCGGCTTCCCGGGCGAGGCGAGCGGCTACCTGCCCATTCCCAAGGACTGGGGGCCGGTCGAGCAGGCCACGATCTCCTATGGCTACGGCCTCAACGTGACCCCGCTGCAGATCGCGCGCGCCTACGCCGCGATCGCCGACGGCGGCATGCTGCACACGCCGACCTTCGTCAAGGGTGGCGGCGAGGAAGGCACGCGGGTGATGGATGCCAAGGTCGCGGCGCAGGTGCTGGCGATGCTGCGCACCGTGGTCGCGCCCGGCGGCACCGCGCCCACCGCGGCGGTGCCCAACTACATCGTCGGCGGCAAGACCGGCACCTCGCACCAGTCCACCGCGGGCGGCTATGCCAATCGCTACGTGTCGCTGTTCACCGGCGTGGTGCCGCTGAGCGACCCGCAGCTGGTCGCGACCGTGGTGATCCACGACGCGGGCAGCAATGCGGCCGGGCTCATCAGCTACGCGGGCGGCTACGTCGCCGCGCCGGTGTTCGCCAAGGTCATGGATGGCGCGCTGCGCCTGCTCGACGTGCCGCCCGACGATGTGAGGAACTGGTACGTCGGCGGCCCGGTCACGCCCGCCAGCACGGCGCCGGGCGTGCCACGCGCGGAACCCGATGCCACTGCGCTGGGCAACATGGCCGAGGTGCCCACGCCATGAGCGCCGCACCTGGCCGCAGGCTGCCCGCATCGCGCCAGCGTTGGTCCCGCGGCGCGCCCGCGCGCGCCCGCATGCTGTGCCCGTCCGCACTGCGCCGTGCGCGGTGGGCCAGCGCGACGGGAGCGACGGCATGAACACACGACCTGCGATGAAGCTGCGTGAGCTCCTCGCCGGCCATGCCGACAGCGGCAGCGCGGGCGAGGTGCTGGTGCACGGGCTCGCGCTCGACTCGCGCACGCTGCAGCCGGGCGAGGCGTTCGTCGCGCTCGCGGGCAGCCACGTCCACGGCATCGAGTTTGCCCCCGCGGCATCGGCGCGCGGCGCGGCGGCGATCCTCGCCGACGCAACAGGGAGGGCCGCCGCGCGCCCGATGTCCGCGTCCACGGTGCCGGTGCTGTGGATCGAGCAGTTGCGGCAGCGGCTGGGCGCGATCGCCTCGCGCTTCTTCGGCGAGCCGTCGCGCGCGCTCGAGCTGATCGGCGTGACCGGCACCAACGGCAAGACCTCGACGGTGCAGCTCATCGCCCAGGCGCTGCATGGCGCGGGCCGCCGCGTGGCCACCATCGGCACGCTCGGCGCGGGCCTGCACGGCGCGGTGCAGGCGGGCGAACGCACCACGCCCGATGCGATCGAGCTGCAGCGGCTGCTGGCCGGGTTCCGCGACGCCGGCGCGGACACGGTGGCGATGGAGGTGTCCTCGCACGCGCTCGACCAGGGCCGCGTCAACGCGAGCGCGTTCGACGTGGCCGTGTTCACCAACCTCACGCGCGACCACCTCGACTACCACGGCAACATGGCCGCCTACGGCGCGGCCAAGGCGCGCCTGTTCGACTGGCCCGGGCTGCGCGCGGCGGTGATCAACGTCGATGACGACTTCGGCCGCGCACTGGCCGCGCACGTCGCCAGCGCCGGCGCCGCGCGCCTCGTGCGCCACGCCATCGACGACGCGGCGGCCGAGGTGCGCGCGTGCAACATCGAGGCCGGCGCGCATGGCCTGCGTTTCGAACTGATCACGCCCTGGGGCCGCGGCGCGCTGGCCACGCCGCTGCTCGGGCGCTTCAACGTCGCCAATCTGCTCGCGGTCGCGGCCACGCTCGGCGTGCTCGGCCTGGAGTTCGACGCGATCCTCGCCGCGCTGGCCCGGCTGCAGCCGGTCGCGGGCCGCATGAGCCGCCTCGGCGGCGCGGCCGGGCTGCCGCTGGTGGTGGTCGACTACGCGCACACGCCCGACGCGCTGGAGCAGGCGCTGGCCACCCTGCGCGCGCATTGCGCGGGCCTGCTCGTGTGCGTGTTCGGCTGCGGCGGCGAGCGCGACGCGGGCAAGCGGCCGCAGATGGGCGCGATCGCCGAACGCCTGGCCGACCGCGTCATCATCACCGACGACAACCCGCGCGGCGAGGACGGTGGTGCGATCGCGGCCCAGATCCTCGCCGGCATGCACGATGGCGCGCGCGCGCGCATCGAGCGTGATCGCGCCGCGGCCATCGGCGGCGCGATCGCCGCCGCCCGCGCCAACGACATCGTGCTCATCGCGGGCAAGGGCCACGAACCGTACCAGGAGAGCGGCGGCGTGCGCCGCCCGTTCGACGACCTCGCGGTGGCCCGCGCGGCACTGGAGGCGCGCCCATGCTGAGCTGCCGCCTCGCCGAACTCGCCAGCTGGAGCGGCGGCCGCCTGCACGGCGCCGACGACGCGGTTACCGGCGTCGCCATCGACTCGCGCCAGCTGCAGCCGGGCGCGCTGTTCGTCGCGCTCAAGGGCGAGCGCCACGATGGCCATGACTTCGCCGCCGACGCCAAGGCGCACGGCGCCGCGGCGTTGCTGGTGGAACGCAAGCTCGCGCTCGACCTGCCCCAGCTGGTGGTGGCCGACTGCCAGCGCGCACTGGGCGAGATCGCACGCGCGCTGCGCCTGCGCAGCCGTGCGCGCGTGGTCGGCATCACCGGCTCCAACGGCAAGACCACGGTCAAGACGCTGCTCGCGGAAATCCTGTCGCGGCATGGCCGCACCCACGTCAGCGCCGGCAACTTCAACAACGAGATCGGGCTGCCGCTGAGCCTGCTCGCGATGCCCGCCGACACCGACTACGCGGTGCTGGAAATGGGCGCGGGCAAGCCCGGCGACATCGCCTGGCTCGCGCACATCGCCCAGCCCGACGCCGCGCTCGTCAACAACGTCGCGCCTGCCCACCTGCAGCGCATGGGCAGCCTGCAGGGCGTGGCCGAGACCAAGGGCGCGATCTACCGCGCGCTGCCGCCGGACGGGCTCGCGGTGATCAACGCCGACGACAGCTTCGCCGACTACTTCGCGCTGCTCGCCAGCGGCCGGCGCATCCTGCGCTACGGCCTGCTGCGCACCGCCCAGATCAGCGCCGCGCTCGATGCGGACGCGCCCGAATCGGGCCGCTTCCGCCTGCTCACGCCCAGCAGCGGCTGCGCGATCGAGCTGCCGCTGCGCGGCCGCCACAACGTCGCCAATGCGTTGGCCGCCAGTGCGCTCGCGTTCGGTCTCGGCGTGCCGCTGGCGACGATCAAGGCGGGCCTGGAAGGCGCGACGCCGGTGCCGGGCCGGCTCGCGCGCAGCACCCATGCCTCGGGCGCACTGCTGATCGACGACAGCTACAACGCCAATCCCGGTTCCTTCGCGGCCGCGATCGCCACGCTGGCGAGCGAAGCCGGCGAGCGCGTGCTGGTGATGGGCGACATGGCCGAACTGGGCGAGGACGCGCCGCGCCTGCACGGCGAGGTCGGCGCGCTGGCGCGGCGCAGCGGCATCGAGCGCCTGTATGCGGTCGGGCCGCTCGCGCAGCATGCCTGCGAGGCCTTCGGCGCCGGCGCGCGGCATTTCCCCGCGCAGGATGCGCTGGTCGCCGCATTGCGCGAGGAACTGCGCGCGGGCGTGAGCGTGCTGGTCAAGGGCTCGCGGTCCTCGGCGATGGAGCGCGTGCTGCGCGCGCTCGATGCGAATGCTGGCGGCAACGGAGGCAAGCGCCATGCTGCTTGAGCTGGCCGACCTGCTGCGCGGACACCTGAGCAGCCTGCACCTGTTCCAGTACCTCACCTTCCGCGCGATCATGGGCGCGCTCACCGCGCTGGCGGTGTCGCTGCTGGCCGGGCCCGCGCTGATCCGCAAGTTGACCGCGCTCAAGGCCGGCCAGGTGGTGCGCGACGACGGTCCGCAGTCGCACCTGTCCAAGGCCGGCACGCCGACCATGGGCGGCTCGCTCATCATCGCCTCGATCGCGGTGGCCACGCTGCTGTGGGCCGATCTGCACAACCGCTACGTGTGGCTCGTGCTCGGCGTGCTGTTCGCATTCGGCGCGATCGGCTTCTACGACGACTACAAGAAGCTCGTGCTCAAGGACAGCCGCGGACTGGCCGCGCGCTGGAAGTACTTCTGGCAGTCGCTGTTCGGCCTGGGCGTGGCGCTGTACCTGTACGCGGGCGCCGACACGCCGGCCGCGACCACGTTCTACCTGCCGATCATCAAGCAGGCGCAGATTCCGCTGGGCAACCTCGCCGGGCTCGCCCACGGCGGCTCGCTGCCGGCCTGGCTCGGCGCCGCCGCGTTCGTGCTGCTCGCCTACCTCATCGTGGTCGGCTTCTCCAACGCGGTGAACCTCACCGACGGCCTCGATGGTCTGGCGATCATGCCGTGCGTGCTGGTGGCCACCGCGTTGGGTGTGTTCGCCTATGTCGCGGGCAACCGCGTGTTCTCCGACTACCTGGGCATTCCCGCGATTCCGGGCGCGGGCGAACTGGCGATCTTCTGCAGCGCGATGGGTGGCGCCGGCCTCGGCTTCCTGTGGTTCAACACCTATCCGGCCCAGGTGTTCATGGGCGACATCGGCGCGCTCGCGCTGGGCGCCGCGCTCGGTTGCGTGGCGGTGATCGTGCGCCAGGAAGTGGTGCTGCTGATCATGGGCGGCGTGTTCGTGATGGAGACGGTGTCGGTGATGCTGCAGGTGGGCAGCTACAAGCTGCGCGGCAAGCGCATCTTCCGCATGGCGCCGATCCACCACCATTTCGAACTCAAGGGCTGGCCCGAGCCGCGCGTGATCGTGCGCTTCTGGATCATCAGCGTGGTGCTGATGCTCATCGGCCTGGCCACGCTCAAGGTGCGCTGACGATGCTGCTGCTCAGCCCCGCCAGCGACCTGCAGGCCCAACGCGTGGATGGCGCGCGCGGCCACTACGACCTCGTGCTGATCCTGGCCGCGTGTGCGCTGGCCAGCCTCGGCGTGGTCATGGTCGGCTCCAGCTCGATCGCGGTGGCCGAGGGCATGCACGTGGGCGCGTTCCACTACCTGCACAAGCACCTTGCGTTCCTCGCGATCGGGCTGTGCGCGGCACTGGTGGCGGCGCGGCTGGAGCTGTCGTGGCTGGAACGCCACGCCCTGCCGCTGCTGCTGCTCGGCGCGGTGCTGCTGCTGCTGGTGTTCGCGCCGGTCATCGGCACGCGCATCAACGGCGCACAGCGCTGGATCCGCCTCGGCCCCTTCGGCTTCCAGTCGGTGGAGGCGGTCAAGATCCTCGTGGTGGTGTACCTGGCGAGCTACCTCGTGCGTCATCGCGACGACGTGCAGGGCACCCTGTCGGGCGTGCTCAAGCCGATCGGGATTGCGTCGCTGTTCGCGGCGCTCCTGCTCGCGCAGCCCGACTTCGGCTCGGCCACGCTGCTCATGGCGGTGGTGCTGGGCATGGTCTGGCTCGGCGGCGCGCGCCTGCGCGACCTCGCGCTGCTGGGCATGGCGGTCACGCCGCTGGTGGGTTGGCTCGCGCTGAGCCAGGACTACCGGGTCAAGCGCCTGACCTCGTTCCTCGATCCGTGGGCCGATCCGTTCAAGGACGGCTTCCAGCTGACCCAGGCCCTCATCGCGGTCGGTCGCGGCGAATGGTTCGGCGTGGGGCTGGGCGGCTCGGTGCAGAAGCTGTTCTACCTGCCCGAGGCGCACACCGATTTCATCCTGGCGGTGCTGGCCGAGGAACTCGGCTTCGTCGGCATCCTGTGCGTACTGCTGCTGTTCGCGCTGCTGATCGGACGTGGTTTCGCGATCGGCATGCGCGCGCTGGAGCAGAACCGCCACTTCGCCGCCTACTGCGCGTTCGGGCTGTCGCTCATGATCGGGCTGCAGGCGCTGGTGTCGATCGGCGTCAACCTCGGCGTGCTGCCGACCAAGGGCCTGACCCTGCCGCTCATCAGCTCGGGCGGTTCGAGCGTGATCATGACCTGCGCCGCGATCGGCCTGCTCGCGCGCGTGAGCTACGAGGTCAGCCGCGCCGACAACGCGATGATGGCGCTGGTGGCGCAGCGCCAGCCGGCGATGGTGCGGCCATGAAGCGTCCGCTCGCCAACCGCGACGGTCCGGTCCTGATCATGGCCGGCGGCACCGGTGGCCACATCTTCCCCGGGCTGGCGGTGGCCGATGAACTGCGCGCGCGCGGCGTGGCCGTGGTCTGGCTCGGTGCGCACGGCGGGCTGGAGACGCGGCTCGTGCCCAAGCACGGGCTCATGCTCGAAACACTGGCGATCGGCGGCCTGCGCGGCAAGGGCCTCATGACCCGCCTGTCGATGCCATGGCGCCTGCTGCGCGCCACCTTCGCCGCGCGTGCGTTGCTGCGCAAGCACGCACCGCGCTGCGTACTGTCGATGGGCGGCTACGCCGCAGCGCCGGGCGGGCTCGCGGCGCAATGGAGCGGCGTGCCGCTGGTGGTGCACGAGCAGAACAGCATCGCCGGCCTCACCAACCGCCTGCTCGCGCGCAAGGCGCAGCGCGTGCTGACCGGCTTCGACCGGGTGTTCGCCAACGCCGAGTGGGTCGGCAATCCGGTGCGCGCCTCGATCGCGGCGATCGCGCCGCCGGCGCAGCGCTATGGCGCGCGCAGCGGCCCGCTGCAACTGCTCGTGCTGGGTGGCAGCCAGGGCGCGCAGAGCCTCAACGTCGCTGTGCCCGAGGTGCTGCGCCGGCGCGGTGCGCGCCTGCCCGTGGTGGTGCGCCATCAGTGCGGCGCGCAGCATTTCGACAAGGCCAAGGCCGCCTACCTCGCGGCCGGCATCGAGGCCGACGTGGTGCCGTTCGAGGACGACATGGCCGCGGCCTATGCGTGGGCCGACCTCGTGATCTGCCGCGCGGGCGCCCTCACGCTGGCCGAGCTGGCCGCGGCGGGCACGCCCTCGATCCTGGTGCCGTTCCCGCATGCGGTGGATGACCACCAGACCCGCAACGCACAGGCGATGGTCGCCGCTGGCGGCGCGCTGCTGGTGGCCGAGGGCGGCGACTTCGTCAAGACGCTGGGCAGTGCGCTCGAACGCCTGAGCGAGCGGCGCCGGCTCGCGGCGATGGGGCAGGCCGCGCGCACGCTGGCCAAACCCGCGGCCGCGCAGCGCATCGCCACGGTATGCCTGGAGGCCGGCGCATGACCCCGGCCCGCCTGCACCAACACGGCGACATCATGCAGGACTTCCGCCGCGTGCATTTCGTGGGCATCGGCGGCGTCGGCATGAGCGGCATCGCCGAGGTGCTGTGCAACCTCGGCTACGCGGTGTCGGGTTCGGACAGGGCCGACAACGCCACCACACGGCGCCTGGCCGCGCTCGGCGCGCGCATCGACCGCGGCCACGATGCGGCCCATGTCGCCGATGCCGACGTGCTGGTGGTGTCGAGCGCGATCCGGCCCGACAACCCGGAACTGCTGGCCGCGCGCGAGCGCCGCATCCCGATCGTGCCGCGCGCGGAAATGCTCGGCGAGCTCATGCGCTTTCGCCGCGGCATCGCGGTCGCGGGCACCCACGGCAAGACCACCACCACCAGCCTCACCGCGAGCGTGCTGGCCGAGGCCGGGCTCGATCCGACCTTCGTGATCGGCGGTCAGCTCATCGCGGCCGGCGCCAACGCGCGGCTCGGCAGCGGCGAATACCTGGTCGCCGAAGCCGACGAGTCCGACGGCTCGTTCCTGCTGCTGTCGCCGGTGATCGCGATCGTCACCAACATCGACGCCGACCACCTGGAAAACTACGGCGGCGATTTCGAGCGCATGCGCAAGGCCTTCGCCGACTTCCTGCACCGGCTGCCGTTCTACGGCGTGGCGGTGCTGTGCGTGGACGATGCCAACGTCGCCGAGCTCGCGCGCGACACCAATCGCCGCACGCTCACCTACGCGATCGACGAAGCCGCCGACGTGCGTGCGGACGGGCTGCGCCAGCACGCCTTCACCACCGAGTTCACGCTGCACCTGCCGGGCCAGCCGCCGTTGCCGGTGCGGCTCAATCTGCCGGGTCGCCACAACGTGCTCAATGCGCTGGCGGCGTGCGCGGTGGGCTGGCAGCTCGGTGTCGAGCCGGCCGCGATGGTGCGTGCGCTGGCGCATTTCCAGGGCGTGGGCCGGCGCTTCCAGTTGCGCGGCGAACTCGCGCTCGACCGTGGCCATGCACTGCTGGTCGACGACTATGGCCACCACCCGCGCGAGATCGCCGCGGTGTTCGCGGCCGCGCGCGCGGGCTGGCCGCAGCGCCGTCTGGTGGTGGCCTTCCAGCCGCACCGCTACTCGCGCACGCGCGACCTGCTCGACGACTTTGCCAACACCCTGGCCGAGGTCGACGTGCTGCTGCTGACCGAGGTGTACGCGGCTGGCGAGGCGCCGATCGCCAATGCCGACGGACGTGCGCTCGCGCGCGCGGTGCGCGCGCGCGGCAAGGTCGATCCGGTGTTCATCGAGCATCCGCGCGAACTGGCCGGCGCCTTGCCGCCGTTGCTGCGCGACGGCGACCTGCTGGTGCTGCTCGGTGCGGGCGACATCGGCGCGGCCGCGAGCGAGCTGGCGGCGCTGGGTCAGCTCAAGGCAGGAGGTGTTCCATGACGGGCCAGGGCACAGGCGGCGCCGCGGCCGGCAGCGTTGCGGCGCTGCGCATCACCGATGCGGCGGCGTTCGGCCGCGTCGCGGTGGTGATGGGCGGGCAATCGGCCGAGCGCGAGGTGTCGCTGGATTCGGGCCGCAACGTGCTCGCGGCGCTGCGCGCGCGCGGCGTGGATGCGCACGCGGTGGATGGCATTCCCGCGCTGCTGGATGCGCTGCGCGCGGGCCACTACGCGCGCGTGTTCAACATCCTGCACGGCCAGCGCGGCGGTGGCGAGGATGGCGTGCTGCAGGGCGCGCTCGAATCGCTGCGCGTGCCCTACACCGGCTCGGGCGTGCTCGGCTCGGCGCTGTCGATGGACAAGGTGCGCAGCAAGCAGGTGTGGCTGGCCCAGGGCCTGCCCACGCCGCGCTTCGTGGCGCTGCGCCGGCAGCCGGGCAGGAGTACGGCGCATGCGGCCGCCGAGGTCCATGCCGCGGCGCGCGAACTGGGTCTGCCGCTCATCGTCAAGCCCGCCTGCGAGGGCTCCAGCGTGGGCGTGTCGCGCGTGCTGCGCGAGGACGACCTCGACGCCGCCGCGGCACTGGCCGCGCGCTACGGCGGCGACCTGCTGGTCGAGGAAATGATCGTGGGCGACGAACTCACGGTGGCGGTGCTCGACCGGCAGGCCCTGCCGTCGATCCGCATCGTGCCCAAGGGCGAGTTCTACGACTACCACGCCAAGTACGTGGCCGAGGACACCCAGTACCTGTGCCCGGGACTGGACGGCGCGGCCGAAGGGGAGATCCGCGCGCTCGCGCTGGCCGCGTTCGAGGCGGTGGGCTGCAGCGGCTGGGGCCGCGTCGACGTCATGCGCGACCGCGACGGCCGCAACTTCCTGCTCGAGGTCAACACCGCGCCGGGCATGACCAGCCATTCGCTGGTGCCCAAGGCCGCGCGCACCATGGGCATCGACTTCGAGACGCTGTGCTGGCGCGTGCTCGAAACCAGCTTCGCGCGCGAGGCCGAACTGGCCGCCGGGGGCGCGCCATGAACGGCCTGCTCAAGCTCGCGGCGTGGCTGCTCGCGCTGGTGCTGGTGGCGCTGCCGCTGGTGGGCGTGCTGCAGGGCTGGTTCGCGACCGACAGCTGGCCGGTCACGCGCCTGGCGGTGCGCGCCGAGTTCAGCCACGTCAGCGCCGAGCAGATCCGCGCGGCCGCGCAGCCGCACCTGGGCCAGGGTTTCTTCGCGATCCGGCTCGGTCCGCTGCGCGATGCGATCGCGCAGCTGCCTTGGGTCGAGCGGGTCGAGGCGCGCAAGCGCTGGCCCGACACGGTCGACGTGGTGGTGTACGAGCAGCAGCCCTATGCGCACTGGGGCAGCGACCGGCTCATCAACCGCCACGGCGGGTTGTTCACGGTGTCGGCCGCCGATGCCGCCGCGCTGCACGGCCTGCCGCGCCTGGCCGGCCCGGACGAGCGCATCGCCGAGGTGCTGCGCTTCCACGCGCAGTGCCAGCGCGAGTTCGCCGCCAGCGGCATGGCGGTGAACGCGCTCGAACTGTCGCCGCGCGGCAGCTGGCGCATCGGCCTGGCCGCGGGTACGCGCATCGAACTCGGCCGCGAACAGGGCGCCGAGCGCCTGCGCCGTTTCCTCGATGTGTGGCCGCGGCTGGCCGGCCTGCGCGCGCAGGCGCCGGCCACGATCGACCTGCGCTACGCCAACGGCTTTGCGATCAGCTGGCCCGCCGCGAGCGATTCCGGCAGCGGCGAGCCGGCGCCGTTGCCGCCGACCCCGGCCGATGCGCGCGCCAGGACCCGCGCCGCCGCGCTCGCGGCCGCCACCGCCACGCCGTCCATCCACCCAATCGCGGGCCTGCTGCCATGAAGACCAAGACCGACAAGAACCTCATCGTCGGCCTCGATGTCGGCACTTCCAAGATCGTTGCGATCGTGGGCGAGCACACGCTGGGCGAGCCGGTCGAGATCATCGGCATCGGCTCGCACGCCGCGCACGGCCTCAAGCGCGGCGTGGTGGTGGACATCGATTCGACCACCCATTCGATCCAGCGCGCGATCGAGGAAGCCGAGCTCATGGCCGGCTGCCAGATCCGCTCGGTGTACGCCTCGATCGCGGGCAGCCACATCCGCGACGAGAACTCGCACGGCACCGCGCCGATCCGCGACCGCGAGGTCAGTGCGGCCGACCTCGACGCGGTGCTCAACTCGGCTTGCGCGATCGCGATCCCGGCCGATCGCAGCGTGCTCTACCGCGAGCCGCAGGAGTACCTCATCGACGGCCAGGAAGGCATCCGCCATCCGATCGGCATGTTCGGCGTGCGCCTCGAAGCCAACGTGCACCTGGTCACCGGCGCCGCGAGCACGATCCAGAACATCAGCAAGTGCATCAACCGCTGCGGCCTGCAGGTCGACGAGCTGCTGCCCGCCGCGGTCGCCTCGGCGCGCGCGGTGCTCACCGCCGACGAGCGCGAACTGGGCGTGTGCATGGTCGACATCGGCGCGGGCACCACCGACATCGCGGTCTACACCCACGGCGCGCTGCGCCACACCGCCTCGCTCGCGATCGGCGGGGATCAGGTCACCGCCGACATCGCCCACCTCATGCGCACGCCCACCGCGCACGCCGAGGAGCTCAAGGTGCGCTACGCCTGCGCGCTGGCGCAGCTCGCGCATGCCGAGGAAACCATCCAGGTGCCGAGCGTGGGCGATCGCCCGCCGCGCCGGCTCGCGCGGCAGAACCTGGCCGAGGCGGTGCAGCCGCGCTACGAGGAGATCTTCGAGATGGTGCAGGCCGATCTGCAGCGCAGCGGCCGCGCCGAATCGGTGCGCGCGGGCATCGTGCTCACCGGCGGCGCCGCGCGCATGGAGGGTGCGCTCGACCTCGCCGAGGAACTGTTCCACATGCCGGTGCGGCTGGGCACGCCGCAGCACGTGACCGGACTCGCCGACGTGGTGGCCAACCCGATGCAGGCGACCGGCGTGGGCCTGCTGCTGTATGGCAGCCGCGGTGGCGCCACGCGCAGCACGGGCAGCGCGGGCAGTGCCGGCGTGGGCGGCCTGTGGGGCCGGATCTCGACCTGGTTCAAGGGTGAGTTTTGACGCGGCCGTGGCGCGGCGCCGGGGTCGGGCGCGGCGGCAGGGCCGGGACGCAGGCAATACGCGCCGGCAGGGAAGGCCGGCACGGGCGACCGAGACGGTCGCACCACGGCGGCACGCCAGCCGCCGTTTGACGGCACGGACCGGGATGGTCACGTGGCTGGGGAAGCAACACACATAACGACAATTGCGGAGGATGGGAGAGATGGCCAGTTTCGAATTCGTGGAAAAGATGGCGCCGAACGCGGTAATCAAGGTCGTCGGCGTGGGTGGTGGTGGCGGCAATGCGGTCAGCCACATGGTGCACGCAGGCATCGAGGGCGTGGATTTCGTGTGCGCCAACACCGATGCGCAGGCGCTCAAGAGCAGCGGTGCCAAGTTCACGCTGCAGCTGGGCGCCAATGTGACCAAGGGCCTCGGCGCGGGCGCCAATCCCGAGGTCGGCCGCCAGGCCGCGCTGGAGGACCGCGAACGCATCGTCGAACTGCTGCAGGGTGCCGACATGGCGTTCATCACCTGCGGCATGGGCGGCGGCACCGGCACCGGCGCCGCGCCGGTGGTGGCGCAGCTGGCCAAGGAGCTGGGCATCCTCACCGTGGCGGTGGTCACCAAGCCGTTCCCGTTCGAGGGCCGGCGGCGCATGCAGGTCGCGCTCAAGGGCATCGAGGACCTCAGCCAGTATTGCGACTCGCTGATCACGGTGCCCAACGAGAAGCTGCTCACCGTGCTCGGCCGTGACGTGACCCTGCTGAGCGCGTTCAAGCAGGCCAACGACGTGCTGCTGGGCGCGGTGCAGGGCATCGCCGACCTCATCACGCGGCCCGGCCTCATCAACGTCGACTTCGCCGACGTGCGCACGGTCATGTCCGAGATGGGCATGGCGATGATGGGCACCGGCACGGCCAACGGCGACGACCGCGCGGTGGCGGCGGCCGAGGCGGCGATCAACAACCCGCTGCTCGACGACGTCAACCTCGCCGGCGCCTGCGGCATCCTCGTCAACGTGACCGCGGGCACCAACCTGACCATGCGCGAGTTCGACGACATCGGCCAGGTCGTGCACGAGTTCGCCAGCGAGGATGCAACCGTGGTGATCGGCACTGCGCTCGATCCCGAGCTCAAGGACGACGTGCGCGTGACCGTGGTGGCGACCGGGCTGAACCGCGCGATCGCGCGCCAGGCGCTGCCGCGCGAGAGCCGCGAGCGCGACAGCGGCGTGCGGCCGCCGATGCGCGTGATCAAGCGCGACGGCACCACCGGCCAGATCGTCGAGGACTACCTCGGCATTCCGGGGCAGGCCGTGCGCGGCACGCCCGAGCCGGTGGCCCAGCCCGACAAGGCCAGCGACTACCTCGACATCCCGGCCTTCCTGCGCCGCCAGGCCGACTGAAGCGGTCGCGCGGCGCCCCGGCGCCGCGCCCGATCCGGCAGGTCCGCTCCCGATGGAGCGGCCGCGGCATCGCTTCCGCCACGCTGCGGCAAATCGTCACTCCGCCGATCCGCGCCGCGCGGTGGTCGCGCCGTCCCGTCCCGCCAGGCTGCCCTGTGGCGTCAGGGCCGCGGCGGGAGTGGGCCGCGGCAGCCGACACATTGTTGCGAATACGCAACAATGTGTCGGCTGCATGCATCGCTTTGCTTTTGCGGTCTCCGGGGCCTGTGCTAACCTCGCGGCGTTTTGTCAGCTCCCGCCCCGGGGTCACACACAAAAAATGATCAGGCAACGCACGCTCAAGAACACCATCAGAGCGACAGGCGTAGGTCTCCACACGGGCGACAAGGTATACATGACCTTGCGACCGGCAGCGGTCGACACCGGCATCGTATTCCGCCGTGTCGACCTCGCCGAACCGGTCGAGATCCGTTCCTGTTGCGAAAACGTCGGCGACACCCGCCTTTCCACCACGCTCACCAAGGGCGAGGTGCGCATCGCCACGGTCGAGCACCTGCTGTCGGCGATGGCCGGGCTGGGCATCGACAATGCCTATGTCGACCTGTCGGCGCCGGAAGTGCCGATCATGGACGGCAGCGCCGGCCCGTTCGTGTTCCTGCTGCAGTCGGCCGGGATCGAGGAACAGGCCAAGGCCAAGCGCTTCATTCGCATCAAGAAGCCGGTCACCGTGCGTGACGGCGACAAGTGGGCGCGGTTCGAGCCGTTCGACGGGTTCAAGGTCGGTTTCTCGATCGACTTCAACCACCCGATGTTCACCAAGCGCACCTCGACCAGCGAGATCGACTTCTCGACCACCTCGTTCGTCAAGGAAGTCAGCCGTGCGCGCACGTTCGGCTTCATGCGCGACATCGAGTACCTGCGCGAGCGCAATCTCGCACTGGGCGGCTCGATGGACAACGCGATCGTGCTCGACGACTATCGCGTGCTCAACGAGGACGGCCTGCGGTACGAGGACGAGTTCGTCAAGCACAAGATCCTCGATGCGATCGGCGACCTGTACCTGCTGGGCCATAGCCTGATTGGCGCGTTCTATGGCTACAAGTCCGGTCACGAGCTCAACAACAAGCTGTTGCGAACCCTGCTGGCCGACGCGGCGGCATGGGAAGAGGTGAGTTTCGAGGACGAGTCCTCGGCCCCGATCTCCTACGTCCATCCGGCGCAGGCGGTCTGAAGGATTTCGCGGGCCTGCCGCAGGGCGGGCCCGGCATGGATGAGCGGCGCGCAGACGCCGCCGCTGGAAATGTCCGAATCGGCACCGGCGTCACGGAAACGGGGGCGCTCAGTGTGGTTCGCTGTCGGCGCAGGAGGCGATGTCGAGCAACACGGCCCGCAGTTGCGGGTCACTGAGGACTGCCGCGGTTGCGCGCAGATGGCGCGCGGTGGTGGCAGATAGCGGTATCGGCTTTGTCGGGTTCGGGGGAACGGTCGGCAAAGGCGCCACCTTCACGGCAAATCGTTCGATCGTCTCGCCGAGCGCGAGGCGGGCTTCGGCCAACAGCGCCGTCTGTTGCAGGCGCAGTCGGCTGGCCCAGATCGGGCTGGATGCCAGGAAGACCAGTCGTCCATTGCGGACGTCGGCCAGACGTGTCTGGCGCGCCGTCGCAGCGGGCAGCAAACGGCGCAGTCGTTGGTCAAGCACATCCAGGGCGCGCGCGCGTTGGGCGAGCGCGTCGAGGGTGACGCACTGCATCGCCGGACGGGGTCCGCCGGTGCTGGCACCACGGCTGCGGTTTGGCGACACCACGATCACGAATCCGGTACGGGCATGAACATCATTATCGTCCGCAACGCATCCACCCCGCCATGGCGCATCGACCTCAATGTGCGCGATGGCCGTGCCTGGCTCATCGGTGCAGCCTGCCTCGTCGCCAGCCTGCTGCTGGGCGTGGGCGTGGCGCTGGGGACCTGGCTGGGCACCTCCCGCTCGCATGAACTGCGCGCACTGGCCTCGATGCGCGCGCTGCTCAACCAGCAGCGCCACGCGCTCGAGGCGCTGGCCGTCGAATCGCGCAATGACGTGGATGCGCTGTCGCTGCAGCTGGGCCAGCTGCGCGCCCAGGCCACGCGCCTCAACGCGCTGGGCGAGCGCCTGACCCAGATCGGCAAGCTCGACGATGGCGAGTTCGACTTCGCCGGCGAGCCGGCGATGGGTGGTCCGGAAGATGCGCTGGTCGGCGCGGCGGCGCCGCTGCCGCTGCAGGCGGGCATCGACGGCCTGCGCGCCGAGTTCGAGGCGCAACAGGCCCAGCTCGACATGCTCGAACTGCTGCTGCGCGACCAGAAGATCGACCGTTCGCTGCTGCCAACCGGCATGCCGGTCGCGCAGGGTTACATTTCCTCGGGTTTCGGCGGCCGTGCCGACCCCTTCGACGGCCACCAGGCCACCCACCTCGGCGTGGACTTCTCGGCGCCCGCGGGCACCGCGGTGCTCGCGGTGGCCGACGGCATGGTCACCTTCGTCGGCGTGCGCAACGGTTATGGCAACGTGGTCGAGATCGACCATGGCAATGGCTACGTGACGCGCTACGCGCACAATTCCAGCGTCACCGTGGCCGAGGGCGCGCGCGTGCATGCGGGCGAGACGATCGCCAAGGTCGGCTCGACCGGTCGTTCCACCGGCAACCATTGCCATTTCGAGGTCTGGCACAACGGTCGCGCGGTCAATCCGATGGCCTACGTCAAGAACGCGCGGGTCAACCGGACCTGATCCCACGGGTCGCGGCGAGTGCCGTGGCCCGCGCCCGGGATTCCGACCGCGGGTGCTTGAAAGCCCGCCGCGATCACCCATTTCTTTGTGTTCCGGCCCGCGCGCCGTATCATCGACGGCTTGGCCTGGCGACACCCCTCCTGCGTGAGTGGCAGCGGTCGGTGTAGTGCGCGCGTACGCGCCGCCTGGTCCGGGTGCGCCGTCGCCGGCGCGCGCGGGCGTTGCCCCTTTCCATCCAGACTCGAAGACCCTGCATGTTCAACACTGTCCTGACGCGCATTTTCGGCAGTCGCAACGAACGCGTGCTGCGCCAACTCGCCAAGTCGGTGGCGCGCATCAATGCGCTGGAAGCCTCGCTCACGGCGTTGACCGACGCCGAACTCGGCGCCAAGACCGCCGAGTTCAAGCAACGCCTGGCCGACGGCGCGAGCCTGGACAGCCTGCTGCCCGAGGCGTTCGCGACCGTGCGCGAAGCCTCGCGCCGCGTGCTGGAGATGCGCCACCACGACGTGCAGCTCATCGGCGGCATGGTGCTGCACATGGGCAAGATCGCCGAGATGCGCACCGGCGAGGGCAAGACGCTGGTGGCGACGCTGCCGGTGTACCTCAACGCGCTGACTGGCAAGGGCGTGCACGTGGTCACCGTCAACGACTACCTCGCCAAGCGCGACGCGGCCTGGATGGGCAAGATCTACAACTTCCTGGGCATGAGCGTGGGCGTGGTGTGGCCGGGCATGGACCATGGCGACAAGCGCGCAGCCTACGCCGCCGACATCACCTACGGCACCAACAACGAGTTCGGCTTCGACTACCTGCGCGACAACATGGCGCTGTCGCCCGAACAGCGCTACCAGCGCGGCCTCAACTACGCGATCGTCGACGAGGTCGATTCGATCCTCATCGACGAGGCCCGCACGCCGCTGATCATTTCCGGCCCGTCCGACGAGTCGCCGCAGCTGTACGTCAAGGTCAACCGCATCGTGCCGCGCATGACGCGCCAGGAGCGCGAGCCCAAGCGCGACGAGCCACCGGTGCCGGGCGACTTCTGGGTCGACGAGAAGCAGAAGCAGGTGTACCTGTCGGAAGAGGGCATGGAGCACGCCGAGCAGGAACTGCGCGCCGAAGGCATCATCGGCGCCGACGAGAGCCTGTACGACTCGCAGCACATCGCGGTGGTGCACCACCTCAACGCGGCGCTGCGCGCGCACGCGATCTACCAGCGCGACGTCGACTACATCGTGCGCGACGGCGAGGTCATCATCGTCGACGAGTTCACCGGCCGCACGCTGCCCGGGCGGCGCTGGTCCGAAGGCCTGCACCAGGCGGTCGAGGCCAAGGAAGGCGTGCCGATCCAGCGCGAGAACCAGACGCTGGCCTCGATCACGTTCCAGAATCTGTTCCGCATGTACAAGAAGCTGTCCGGCATGACCGGCACGGCCGACACCGAAGCCTACGAGTTCCAGTCGATCTACGGGCTCGAAGTGGTGGTCATCCCCACCCACAAGCCGATGGTGCGCAAGGACGAGCCCGACGTGATCTTCCTGCGCACCGGGCCCAAGTTCGAAGCGATCGTCGAGGACATCAAGGACAGCCACCAGCGCGGCCAGCCGGTACTGGTCGGCACCGCCTCGATCGACATGTCCGAGCTGCTGGCCGGGATGCTGAGCAAGCAGGGCGTTCCGCACGAGGTGCTCAACGCCAAGCAGCACGAGCGCGAGGCGCACATCGTGGCCCAGGCCGGGCGTCCCGGCGCGATCACGATCGCCACCAACATGGCCGGTCGCGGCACCGACATCGTGCTCGGCGGCAGCCTCGATGCCGAGCTCAACGCGCTGCCCGAAGACGCACCCGCCAGCGAGCGCGAGCGCATCAAGGCGCAATGGCAGCAGCGCCACGACGAGGTCGTGGCACTGGGCGGCCTGCGCATCGTCGGCACCGAGCGCCATGAGTCGCGCCGCATCGACAACCAGCTGCGCGGCCGCTCCGGCCGCCAGGGCGATCCGGGATCGAGCCGCTTCTACCTGTCGCTCGAAGACAACCTCATCCGCATCTTCATGGGCGAGGGTGTCGCGCGCATGATGCGCCTGTTCGGCATGAAGGAGAACGATGCGATCCAGGATCGCATGGTCAGCCGCCAGATCGAAAAGGCGCAGCGCAAGGTCGAGGCGCACAACTTCGACATCCGCAAGCACCTGCTCGAGTTCGACGACACCGCCAACGACCAGCGCAAGGTCATCTACGAGCAGCGCAACGAGCTGCTCGACAGCGACAACATCGCCGACATGATCGCCTCGATCCGCGACGACGTGGTGGCCGATTTCGTGCACCGCTTCGTGCCGCCCGACTCGGTCGACGAGCGCTGGAACATCGCCGGCCTGCAGGCCGGGCTCGCCGCCGAGTTCGGCCTGCAGACCGACCTGCAGCGCTGGATCGAGGAGCAGACCGAAGTCGGCGCCGGCGACGTGCTCGGCCACGTGCAGGGCCTGGTCGAGCGCGTGTTCCGCGAAAAGGAAGCGCTGCTCGGCAGCGAGACCATGCGCGGGCTGGAGAAGCACGTGATGCTGTCGGTGCTCGACAACGTGTGGAAGGAGCACCTGTCGAGCATGGACTACCTGCGCCAGGGCATCTACCTGCGCGGTTATGCGCAGAAGCAGCCCAAGCAGGAGTTCCAGCGCGAGGCGTTCGAGCTGTTCCAGGCCATGCTCGGCCGGGTCAAGTTCGAGGTGGTGCAACTGCTCGCCCGCGTGCGCATCCGCAGCGAGGACGAGGTCGAGGCGATGGAGGCGCAGCAGCGCCGCCAGGCCGAGGCACAGGCGCGTGCGATGCAGTTCCAGCATGCCGACGCGGCCCCGGTGGGCGAGGCCGACGCCGGCGGCGACGGCAGTGCCGAGCCGTTCGCGCAGGCGCCGGTGGCGCAACGGCCGGTGCACCGCGACGAGCCCAAGGTCGGGCGCAACGATCCGTGCCCGTGCGGCTCGGGCAAGAAATACAAGCAATGCCACGGCAAGCTGGCCTGAGCGCGGGCGGGGCCCCGCGCGTCGCGCCGCGAGGGGCGTGAATGGCCAACGCCGTGGCGCCCCTGCATGTCGTCGCCGGCGTCATCCATGACGCGCAGGCGCGCGTGCTGCTCGCGCAGCGGCCACCCGGCCGCCATCTTGCCGGCCAATGGGAGTTTCCCGGCGGCAAGTGCGACGCTGGCGAAGCCGCGGTCGACGCGCTCGCGCGCGAACTGCGCGAGGAACTGGGCATCACCGTCGAGTCGGCGCGGCCGCTGATCCGGGTGCCGCATGCCTATGCCGAGCATGCGATCGTGCTCGACGTGTGGCAGGTGACCGCGTGGTCGGGACGGCCCGCTCCGCGCGAGGGCCAGCGCCTGGCCTGGGTCGATCCCGCCGAACTGGCGCGCGTGCCGATGCCCGCGGCCGACCGTCCCGTGATCGGCGCGCTGCGCCTGCCCGCGCGCTGCCTCGTCACGCCCGCACACGCACCCGAACAGGCCGCCGACGTGCTCGCCGGGATCGAGCGTGCGTGCCGGCGCGGTGTGGGCATGATCCGCCTGCACCAACCGCACTGGCCGCTGCCGCAGCTTGCGGCGTTGGCGCGCCAGGCGCTCGCGTCGTGCCGCGAGCGGCAGGTGCTGCTGCTGCTCGACGACGACGCGCGGCTGGCCGCGGTGCTCGGCCTCGACGGCGCGCACCTGGCGGCCGCCGCGACCGGCGCGCAGCGCGCGCTGCCGCCCGGGCGCTGGTTCGGCGTGGCCTGCCATGACGCCGACGACCTGGCCCACGCGGTCGCCATCGGCGCCGACTTCGCCACGCTCGCGCCGCTGTACGAATCGCCCGCGTGGCCGCAGCGGTCCGCGCTGGGCTGGGAACGGTTCGAGGAACTCGTGGCCGAGGTGCCGATCCCGGTGTACGCCTGTGGCGGGCTCGAGGCCGACGATCTCGACGCCGCGCAGATGGCCGGCGCGCAGGGCATCGCGGCCAGCCGCGCACTGTGGTGAGTGCGCGCCGCGCCCGCGGGCGCGCGCAGGTGCCGGCGCGCATCGCCGCGCGCCGTGGCCGCGGCGCGGGTGCTG
>WBZY01000605.1_pt1 | contig 25857 bp, 20 predicted proteins | sample 5204191 | NCBI WGS metagenome assembly WBZY01 (sample SAMN12344363, study PRJNA552823) | activated sludge metagenome | biome: Activated sludge suspended growth; feature: Anammox Sidestream; material: Wastewater; isolation source: activated sludge from anammox sidestream of wastewater treatment...
CGGCCGGGTTCCGCTCGTCGAACACGGGGCCCAGGATCTCGGAGTCGCGGTCGACGCCGAGCACGAGCTGGGTCAGGTCGTTGGAGCCGATCGAGAAGCCGTCGAAGTGCCGGGCGAAGTCCTCGATCAGGAGCACGTTCGAGGGGATCTCGCACATGGCGTAGAGCTCGAGGCCGTGCTCGCCGCGGCGCAGGCCGTGCTTGGCCATCTCCTCCTGGACGCGCTGGGCCTCCTCGACCGTCCGGCAGAAGGGGATCATGAGGACGACGTTCTCGAGACCCATCTCCTCGCGCACCCGGCGCAGGGCGCGGCACTCGAGCGCGAAGCCGTCGCGGTAGGCCTCGTGCGCGTAGCGCGACGCGCCGCGGAAGCCGATCATCGGGTTCTCCTCGCGGGGCTCGAAGGGGGCGCCGCCGAGCAGGCCCGCGTACTCGTTGGTCTTGAAGTCGGAGAGCCGGACGATCACGGGCCGCGGATGGAAGGCGGCGGCGATCCGGGCGACCCCCTCGGCGAGCTTGTCGACGAAGAAGCTGGCGCCGTCCGGGTAGCCGCGCGTGCGCTCGTCGATCTGGCGGCGGGTCTCGTCGTCGAGGCGGTCGGGGTGGAGCAGCGCGAGCGGATGGATCCCGATCGCGTTCGCGATGATGAACTCCTCGCGGGCGAGGCCGACGCCGTCGACGGGCAGGAAGGAGAGGCCGAAGGCCTGGTCGGGGTTGCCGACGTTGATCAGGATCCCGGTGCGGGTCCGGGGGATCTCGTGCGCATCGAGCTCGTGGCGCTCGAAGCGCAGGATCCCCGCGCGCACGAGCCCCGTCTCGCCCTCGGCGCAGGAGACCGTCACGGGCTCGCCCTCGGCGAGCACCGCGGTCGCGTTCCCGCTGCCGACGACGCAGGGGATGCCGAGCTCGCGGCTCACGATCGCGGCGTGGCAGGTGCGCCCGCCACGGTCGGTGACGATCGCCGCCGCCTGCTTCAGGATCGGCTCCCAGTCCGGGTCGGTCATCGCGGTGACGAGCACCGAGCCCGGCCGGAAGCGATGCATCTGCGAGGCGTGGTCGAGGCGCACCACCGGGCCGGCACCGATCTGGGTGCCGACCGCCCGGCCGCGCACGCGCACGGGGCCCTGCTCGAGCAGCCGGTACGTGACGATGCGGGCCGCATCGCGTCGGGCGTGGGCGGTCTCGGGCCGCGCCTGCACGATGAAGAGCTCGCCGCTCCGCCCGTCCTTCGCCCACTCGATGTCCATCGGCCGCCGCTCGCCGGCGCGCTCGCTGTAGTGGCGCTCGATCGCGATCGCCTGGCGCGCGAGCTCGACGGTCTCGGCCCGGCTCAGCACGAACTGGCGGCGGAGCGCCTCGGGTACCGCGACGTTGCGGGTGGCCTTGCTGCCCCCCTCGTCGTAGACCATGGCGAGCTCCTTGGAGCCGAGACGCCGGGAGATCTCCGCGAGGGTGGGCTTGAAGACCAGGTACTCGTCCGGGTTGGAGACGCCCTGGACGATGTTCTCGCCGAGCCCGTAGATCGCCGTGATCAGGACGACCCGGTCGAAGCCGCTCTCGGTGTCGAGCGTGAAGAGCACGCCCGAGGCCCCCTGGTCGGATCGGATCATCTTCTGGACGCCGATCGAGAGAGCCACCTTCTCGTGATCGAAGCCGCGCTCGGCGCGGTACGAGATCGCGCGATCGGTGAAGAGCGAGGCGAAGCAGCGCCGGCAGGCTTCGAGCAGCGCCGGCAGCCCGTGGACGGCGAGATAGGTCTCCTGCTGGCCGGCGAAGCTGGCCGTCGGCAGGTCTTCGGCGGTGGCGCTCGAGCGCACCGCCACGTCGGTGGCCGCCTGGCCGTAGCTCGCGGACAGGCGCGCGTAGGCCTGTGCGAGCTCCGCCTGGAGCTGCGGGGGCCAGGGCGCTTCGTGCAGCGCCTGGCGGCAGCGGGCGCCGGCGTCGCGCAAGGACTCGACGTCGCCGGGCACGACCGAGCGCAGGGCGGCGCGCACGCCGGGCGCCTCGAGCAGCGCCCGATAGGCGTCGGCGGTGAGCGCGAAGCCGTCCGGGACGCGCACCCCGTGCGGCGCCAGGGAGCGGATCATCTCGCCGAACGACGCGTTCTTGCCGCCGACCAGCGGAATGTCGTCGAGCGTCAGGCTGTCGAAGGGCCGGACGAAGCCCATCCCGCTCTCCCCGGTGTGCGGCGGGACGGCCGGCGAGAGCCCTCGGCGCGCCGGGCGCGCGAGGTGGCCCCGGCCGGCCGCGCCGCCCTCAGGCGTCGCTCGCGCTCCTTCGCGCGCCAGCGCGGGCGCCGGCGCGCTGGCGGCGAGGCGCTGCCGCCTTGCGCCGCCCGCCCTCCTCGAGCGTGCGCTCGAGCCGGCGCAGCGCCGCGATCGCGTCGCGGCGCGCCTCGTGGGTCAGGCTGCGCCAGGCCCGCGCGCCCTCGGTCTCGAAGCGCCCGAGCGCGTGGCTCGCCTCGCGCAGGGCCCGTGCGATCTCGCGCCGCGCCGGCGCGGCCGCCTGCTCGATGCGGTGCTCGAGATCGCCGAGCCCGCGGCGCATCCGCCGCGAGAACTGCGCCAGCGTCGGCGGCAGCTCGCGCTCGACGCGCGCGATCGTCCGCATCACGTTCCGCCGCCCGGCTGCGCGGGCCCGGGGCTTGCTCGTTCTGCTGCTCTTCCTGGCCGTCATCGATGCCTCCCTCCGGATGGGCGATCGATTCCGACGCAAGTGCCGTGCCGACGCGAGAATGTGCAGGAAAGCCGCGGAGCGCCACGCGCGCTTCGGGGATCGTCCCCCGTCTGCCTCGATGCTACGCGCCCGCAGGCCCCATGGCTGGGGCGTGTCGTCACATGCTGGCGGGCGCGAGCGCCCTTCGCGTGCCCGGCGCCGGGCACGACTCTCGCAAGTTCGCGAAGGGCAGGGGGGCAGCGGAGGGTCCGATGGCGTATTCCCACTACGAGCGCCTCTCGGCCCTCGACGCGACCTTCCTCGAGGTCGAGTCGCCGAGCGTGCACATGCACGTCGGCTGCGTCGCGATCGTTGCGGGCGACGCGCTCGGGGAGCCCGCCGCCGGGCTCGACATCGAGCGGATCCGCGCGCTCGCCGAGCCGGCGCTCCACCGCCACCCCCGCTTCCGCCAGCGCCTCGCCGAGATCCCCGGCTTCCGCCATCCGGTGTGGGTGGACGACCCGAGCTTCCGCCTCGACTACCACCTGCGCCACACCGCACTCCCGGAGCCGGGGAGCGAGCGCCAGCTCAAGCGCCTCGCCGGACGGATCTTCTCGCAGAAGCTCGACCGTCACCGCCCGCTCTGGGAGCTGTGGCTCGTCGAGGGGCTCACGGGCGGCCGCTTTGCGGTGATCTCCAAGATCCACCACTGCATGGTGGACGGGATCGCGGGGGCCGGGCTGCTCGCGGCCTTCATGACCCCGGCGGGGCCAGGGGCGGCGGCGCCGCCGCGCTGGATCCCCCGCCCGGCGCCGAGCGGGCTCGAGCTCCTGCGCGACGAGCTAGGCCGGCGCTTCGCGCTGCCGGCTCGCGCGGCGTCCGCGGGAGTGCGGTGGCTGCGGGAGCCGCTGCACGCGGCCGAGGAGGCGCGCACGTCGCTCGCGGCCGTGGCCCACCTGCTCCAGGCCGGCGCCAGCTCCGCCTCGAGCACGCCGCTCAACGACGACATCGGACCCTATCGCCGCTTCGACTGGCTGCGCACGGACCTCGCGACCGTGAGGGAGGCGCGGGAGCGGCTCGGCGGCACCGTCAACGACGTGGTGCTCGCCGTCGTGGCGGGAGCGATGCGCCGCTTCCTGCGCCGCCGTGGGCTCGCCGTCGACGCGCTCGACTTCCGCGCGATGGTGCCGATGAGCGTACGCCGGAGGGACCAGCGCGCGCAGCTCGGCAACCGCGTGGTGTCGCTCGCGGCGCGCCTGCCGGTCGACGAGCCGGAGCGCGCGGAGCGCTTCCGGCGCGTGGTCGCGGAGACGGAGCGGGTCAAGGCCTCCGACCTCGCCGCGGGCGGCGAGCTGCTCGAGGGGCTGAGCGACGCGCTGCTGGCGGGCCTCATGCCGGGCCTCTCGCGGCTTGCCGCCCGGGCGCGCGCCTTCAACCTGATCGTGACGAACGTTCCGGGCCCGCAGGTTCCGCTCGAGCTGCTCGGCGCGCGCCTCGAGGCGATCTACCCGCTGGTGCCGCTGTTCTCGAACCAGGCGCTCGGGATCGCGCTCTTCAGCTACGACGGCGCCCTGTTCTGGGGCTTCGCTGCCGACTGGGACGCCGTACCCGACCTGCACGAGCTCGTCGCCTTCGTCCGGGAGGAGCTCGAGGCCATCGCGAAGCTCGCGGCGGCGGCGCGATGAGCGACTACGCCTACCAGCGCCTGCGCGAACTCGACCGGGCCTTCCTGATCCAGGAGGGGCCCGACACCCCGATGCACGTCGGCGCGGTGCAGATCCACGAGGCGGCACCGCTGCGTGGCGCGGACGGCGCGATCGACGTCGAGCGGATCCTCGCCTACGTGGCGTCGCGGCTGCACCGGCTGCCCCGCTACCGGCAGCGCGTCGAGCCCGCACCGCTCGGCGGCCATCCGATCTGGGTCGACGACGCGCGCTTCAACCTCCGCTATCACGTCCGCCACAGCCGCCTGCCGCGGCCCGGCGACGAGCGCCTGCTCAAGCGCAGCTGCGCGCGCATCTTCGAGCAGCGTCTCGACCTGCACAAGCCGCTCTGGGAGCTGTGGATCGTGGAGGGCCTCGAGGGCGACCGCGTGGCGCTCGTCCACAAGGTCCACCACGCCATGGTCGACGGCGTCTCGGGTGCCGAGCTGATGCGCGTGCTGATGACGCCCGAGCCGGTCGCCGAGGTCGCGCCGGCGGCCGTCTTCCGGCCGCGTCGCGGGCCGACGGCGCGCGAGTACGCGACCGCCGAGCTGGTCCGCCTCGGGCGCGCGCCCTTCGCGCTCGCGGGGGCGCTGCGCCGGCTGGCCGGCGACGAGGACGGCGCTCGCAGGGCGCTCCTCGAGCGCGCGCGGGCGACGGGCCGGGCGCTGGCGGCGGGGGCCTCGCGGGCCGCGCCCCTTCCCTTCAACCAGCCGGTCGGCCCGCACCGGCGCGTCGACTGGCTCGCCACCTCGCTCGACGAGATCGGATGCGTGCGCGCGGCCTTCGGCGGCACCGTGAACGACGTCGCCCTCGCGATCGTCGCGGGCGCGCTGCGCCGCTACCTGGGCGAGGTGCGGCGGATCGACCTCGAGGGCGTCGAGCTCCGGGTGATGGCGCCCGTGAGCACGCGCGCGGCGAGCGAGCGCGGCGCCCTCGGCAACCGGGTGGCGGCCTGGGTGGTGACCCTGCCGCTCGCCGAGCGCGATCGCCGCACGCGTCTCGAGCGGGTGCGCGAGGAGACGGGGCGGCTCAAGGAACGCCACGAGTCGCTCGGCGCGGAGACCCTCACGCAGGCCCTCGAGTGGCTGGGCGCGACGCCGATCGCGCTCGGCGCACGCCTGCTCGAGGAGGGCGCTCCCTTCCACCTCGTCGTCACCAACGTGCCGGGGCCGCGCCAGCCTCTGTACCTCCTCGGCGCGCGCCTGCTCGAGGCGCACCCGCTGGTGCCGCTGGTGGGCACGCTCGGGATCGGGATCGCGCTCTTCAGCTACGGGCGCACGCTCTCGTGGGGCTTCACGGCGGACTGGGAGCGGGTGCCCGACCTCCACGACCTGGTCGAGGCGGTGGCCCACGAGCTGCGCGAGCTGCGTGCGCTCGCCGAGCGGGAAGGGGCCGGGGGCGTGGCCGCGGCGCCGCCCGGGCGCACCGCACGCCGCGTCCGGAAGGACGCCGCCCACCCCGGCTGAGGAGCGTCGCATGGCCCGGGCATGCATCGACGGCAACGAGGCGGCGGCACGGGTCGCGCACGCGCTCAGCGAGGTGCTCGCGATCTACCCGATCACGCCCGCCTCCCCGATGGGCGAGCTGTGCGACGCCTGGAGCAGCGAGGGGCGCACGAACCTCTGGGGCGTCGTGCCCGAGGTGATCGCGATGCAGAGCGAGGGCGGCGCGGCCGGCGCGCTGCACGGCGCGGTGCAGCGCGGCGCGCTCGCCACGACCTTCACGGCTTCGCAGGGCCTTCTGCTCATGCTGCCGAACATGTACAAGATCGCCGGCGAGCTGTGCCCGGCGGTGATCCACGTGGCGGCCCGCGCGATCGCGACGCACGCGCTGTCGATCTTCGGGGACCACAGCGACGTGATGGCGGCGCGCGCGACCGGCTTCGCGATGCTCGCGAGCGCGAGTGTCCAGGAGGCGCACGACCTGGCGCTCGTCGCGCACGCGGCCTCGCTGCGTAGCCGGATCCCGTTCCTGCACTTCTTCGACGGCTTCCGCACCTCGCACGAGATGAGCCGGATCGAGCTGCTCGCCGACGACGACCTGCGCGCGCTGGTGGCGGAGGCGGACGTGCTCGCGCACCGGGCGCGCCGCCTGACGCCGGACCGGCCGGTCCTGCGCGGCTCGGCGCAGAACCCCGACGTCTTCTTCCAGGCCCGCGAGGCGGCGAACCCCTTCTACGACGCGCTGCCGGAGATCGTACAGGGGAGGATGGACGCGCTCGGCGCCCGGACCGGCCGCCGCTATGGGCTCGTGGACTACGCCGGCGCCCCGGATGCGGAGCGCGTGCTCGTCCTGATGGGTTCGGGCGCCGGCGCGGCGCGCCAGGCGGTTGCCGCCCTGTGCGAGCGCGGCGAGCGGGTGGGGCTGCTGGTCGTGCGCCTCTATCGCCCGTTTCCCGGGCGCGCGCTGTGCGCGGCGCTCCCGGCGAGCGTGCGCGCGCTCGCCGTCCTCGACCGCAGCAAGGAGCCGGGCGCGCCGGGCGAGCCCCTCTACCAGGACGTCGTGGCGGCCCTCTGCGCGCAGGGCGGCGGCCGCGCCGCGCGGATGCCGCGCGTGATCGGCGGCCGTTACGGGCTCGCCTCGAAGGAGTTCACGCCCGCGATGGCGAAGGCCGCCCTCGACGAGCTCGCGCGAGAGGCACCCCGCAACGGCTTCACGCTCGGGATCGTGGACGACGTGACGCACCGGAGCCTGCCGGTCGCGAGCGACTTCCGCGTTCCGCACCAGGGTGTGAGCGCGGTCTTCTTCGGGCTCGGCAGCGACGGCACCGTGGGCGCCACCAAGAGCACGGTCCGCATCCTCGGCGAGCAGGCGGGCCTCTTCGCCCAGGGCACCTTCGTCTACGACTCCAAGAAGTCGGGTGCCATCACCGTCTCGCACCTGCGCTTCGGGACGCGCCCGATCGAAGCGTCCTACCGGATCGACGAGGCCGACTTCGTGGCCTGCCACCAGTTCGGGCTGCTCGAGCGGGTCGACGTGCTCGGGTGTGCGGCGCCCGGCGCGACGCTCCTGCTCGACAGCCCGTACGGCCCCGAGGCGGTGTGGGAGCACCTGCTGCGGGAGGTCCAGGAGGAGATCCTCCGCAAGCGGCTCTCGCTGTGGGTGATCGACGCGCACCGGGTGGCGCGCGAGGTCGGCATGGCCAATCGCATCAACACCGTGATGCAGCCCTGCTTCTTCGCGCTCGCCGGCGTGCTGCCGCGCGAGCAGGCGATCGCGGCGATCCGCGAGTCGGTGCGCCGGGCCTACGCGAAGCGCGGGCCGGCGGTGGTCGAGCGCAACCTGGCGGCCGTGGACGGCTCGCTCGCCGCGCTGCGCCGGGTGGCGGTGCCCGCGGCGGCGAGCGCCACGCGTCGCCGCGCGCCCCTGGTCCCCCCCGAGGCCCCCGCCTTCCTCCAGCGCGTGACGGCGCGCCTGCTCGCGGGAGAGGGCGACCGGCTGCCCGTGAGCGCGCTGCCCGCCGACGGCACCTTCCCGACCGGGAGCGCCCGCTACGAGAAGCGCGCGATCGCGCAGGAGATCCCGATCTGGGACCCCGCGCTGTGCATCGACTGCGGCAAGTGCGCGCTGGTGTGCCCGCACGCCGCGATCCGCATGAAGGCGTACCCGGAGGCGGAGCTCGCGGGCGCGCCCCCGGGCTTCCCCTCGAAGCCCTTCCGCTCGCGCGAGCTCCCGGATCGGCTGCTCACGATCCAGGTGGCACCGGACGACTGCACCGGCTGCGGCGTGTGCGTGGACGTGTGCCCGGCACGCAGCAAGACGGAGGTCAAGCGCAAGGCGATCCGCATGGCACCGGCCGCCGCGCACCGCGACCGCGAGCGGCCCCGCTTCGAGTTCTTCCTGGGCCTCTCCGACCCCGATCCGGCCGGCTTCTCCGCGGCCACGGTGAAGCACAGCCAGTGCCTCCCGCCGCTCTTCGAGTTCTCCGGCGCGTGCGCCGGTTGCGGCGAGACCCCGTACCTCAAGCTGCTCTCGCAGCTCTTCGGCGACCGCATCCTGGTGGCCAACGCCACCGGCTGCTCGTCGATCTACGGCGGGAACCTCCCGACGACGCCCTGGACGGTGAACCGCGCGGGCCGCGGGCCCGCCTGGGCGAACTCGCTCTTCGAGGACGACGCGGAGTTCGGCCTCGGCATGCTGCTCGCGCTCGAACGACACCGCGACGAGGCCCGCATGCTGCTCACGCGGCTCGCCCCGCGCATCGGCGAGGAGCTGGCGCGCGGGATCCTGGCGGCCGGGCAGGCGGACGAGGCCTCGATCGCGGCACAGCGCGAGCGCGTGGCGGCGCTGCGGGTGGCGCTCGGCGGGATCGCGGGCCCGGAGTCGGCGGCCGCGCAGAGGCTCCTCTCGCTCGCCGACGATCTCGTGCGCAAGAGCGTGTGGGTGGTGGGAGGCGACGGCTGGGCCTACGACATCGGCACCGGCGGGCTCGACCACCTGCTCGCCTCGGGCCGTGACGTGAACGTGCTGGTGCTCGACACCCAGGTCTACTCCAACACGGGCGGGCAGGCCTCGAAGGCCACGCCGCGCGGGGCGGTCGCGAAGTTCGCCTCGGCAGGCCGCGCGGTGGCCCGCAAGGACCTGGGCCTGCTCGCGAGCAGCTACGGCAACGTGTACGTGGCCCAGGTGGCGATGGGCGCCGACGACGCCCAGTGCGTCAAGGCCTTCCTCGAAGCGGAGGCCTGGCCGGGCCCCTCGCTCCTGATCGCCTACAGCACCTGCATCGCGCACGGCATCGACATGACCCGCTCGATGAGCCGCCAGCGCGACGCCGTGCGCAGCGGCTTCTGGCCGCTCTACCGCTACCACCCGGGCCCCGGACCCCACCAGCGCCCCTTCCAGCTCGACAGCCGCGCCCCGACGCTGCCGATCGCGGAGTTCGCCGCCGGCGAGGCGCGCTTCGCCGTGCTCCAGCGCAGCGACCCGCAGCGCGCGCGCCACCTGCTGGCGCTCGCGCAGGCCGACGCGGACGAACGCTGGCGGCTCTACGAGCAGCTCAGCCGGGTCGAGCGCACCCTGCCGCACGAGCACGAGGAGTAGAGGCGATGGCCGACCTGCGCACGGAGTACCTGGGCCTGGCGCTGCGGACGCCGCTGGTCGCCTCCTCGTCGCCGCTCACGGGCGACCTCGACGACCTGCGCCGCCTCGAGGACGCCGGGGCGTCGGCCGTCGTGCTGCCCTCGCTCTTCGAGGAGGAGATCGAGTTCGAGGCGCTCGAGATCCACCGCCTGCTCGAGACGGGCGCCGAGGCCTTCGCGGAGGCGCCGAGCTACTTCCCGGAGCTGGCGGACTACGACACCGGGCCGGAGCGCTACCTCGAGCTGGTGGCCCGGGCCAAGCAGGTGCTCGGGGTCCCCGTGATCGCGAGCCTCAACGGCGTGTCGCTCGGCGGCTGGACCGAGTACGCGCGCCGGGTCGAGCAGGCCGGCGCCGACGCGATCGAGCTGAACCTCTACCTGGTGGCGGCGGACCCCGCGCTCACCGCCCAGGCGGTCGAGGCGCGCCAGCAGGAGCTCGTGCGCACGGTGGCGGAGGCGGTGCGCATCCCGCTCTCCGTCAAGATCGGGCCCTACTACACGGCCCTCGCCCACGCGGCGCGCGAGCTGGTCGCCGCCGGCGCGCGCGGCCTCGTGCTCTTCAACCGCTTCTACCAGCCCGACCTCGACCTCGAGACGCTCGAGCCCGTCCCGCGGCTCTCGCTCTCGAGCTCCGAGGAGCTGCGCCTCCCGCTGCGCTGGATCGCGATCCTGCGCGGGCAGCTCGCGGCATCGCTCGCGGCCACGAGCGGCGTCCACGGCGTCGAGGACGTGGCGAAGGTGCTGCTCGCCGGCGCGGACGTGGCGATGCTCGCCTCGGCCCTGCTCCTGCACGGGCCCGGGCACCTGCGCGAGCTCGAGCGCGGCCTGCTGGCATGGCTCGGCGAGCGCGACTACGAGTCGGTGCGCCAGCTCCGCGGGAGCATGAGCCGGCACGCGGTGGCCGACCCCACCGCCTACGAGCGCGGCAACTACCTGCGCACGCTCCGCTCCTACTCGAGCCGCTTCCCGAGCTGAGCGGCGGCGGAGCCACCGGCCGCCTCCCGCGCCACCGCGACCGCGAGCTGGCCGACCGCGAGGCCGCCGTCGCCGGGCGGGAGGCGGCGGTGGAGGAGCGGCTCGAGCCCGGCCGCGAGGAGCCGCGTGCGCACGGCCTCGAGGAGCCGGCGGTTCTGGAAGCAGCCGCCGGTCAGCACGACCGCCGTGAGGCGGCGCGCGCGCGCCCAGCCGGCCGCCGCCGCGGCCAGCGTCGCGGCCAGCTCCTCGTGGAAGGCCGCGGCCAGCCCGGGGACCGCCGCGCCGCGGGCGCGTGCGATCGTGAGGGCGCGCACGAGCGGGGCCACCTCGATCACCACGCCCGGGGCGACACCGGATCGCGAGCCTGCGCCGAGCGCGCCCGGGAGGGTGGCCGGCTCGGCCGCCTCGGCCGCGGACTCGAGCGCGAGCGCGGCCTCGGCTTCGTGGCTCGCCTCGTCGACCAGGTCGAGGAGCGAGGCCAGCGCGTCGAAGAGCCGCCCGCACGAGGAGGTGGGGGGGCTGGCGATCCCCCGCGCGGCGATCGTCTCGAGCGCGGCGAGCCGGGCCGGGTCGCGCCGCGCGTGCCAGGGGAGGCGCGGGGCGCCTTCCGGGAAGGCGCGGCGCAGCCAGACGGCGGCCATGCGCCACGGCTCGCGCGCGGCGGCGTCACCGCCCGCGAGCGGGACGGGCTCGAGGTGGGCGAGCCGCTCGCAGCGCGCGAGCTCGACCTCGAGGAGCTCGCCGCCCCAGAGCGTGCCGTCGAGCCCGTAGCCGAGACCGTCGAGCGCGAGCGCAAGGGCGGGCCCGGCCCGGCCGTGCTCGACCAGGCAGGCCGCCGCGTGCGCGTGGTGGTGCTGGACGGAGGCGGTGCGGGGAGCGAGCTGTGCGGCGAGCGCCGCGCCCGCGCCGTCGGGGTGGAGGTCGTGGGTGGCGAGGGCGGGCGCGACGCCCGCGAGCCGCGCGAGGCCGGCTGCGCGGTCGCGCGCCGCGTCGAAGGCGGCGGCGCCCGCGAGGTCCCCCACGTGCTCGCCGAGCAGCAGCTCGCCGCCGCAGGCGAGGGCGGGCGCGCACTTGAGCTCGCCTCCCAGGGCGACGACCGGCTCGCGCGCTCGGAGCCCGCCCGGCAGCGCGAGCACGAGCGGTGCGCTCGCGCGCGAGAGGCGGATCGGGATCGGGCCCGCAGGGGCGCTGCGATACACCGGGTCGTCGTTCGGCCGCAGCACCGCGCGGTCGTGGCCGACGACGAGGTCGGCGAGGCCGGCGAGCCGGGCGCGCGCCTCGTCGTCGCGGTGGAGGATCGGCTCGCCGCCGAGGTTGGCCGAGGTGAGCACGAGCGCCGGAAAGCGCGGAGCGTCCCGCTCGGGCGTGGTCCCCGGCGCGAAGAGGAGCAGGTGGTGCGCGGGCGCCACCGGGAGCAGCACGCCGAGGTCGGCGATCCCGGGTGCGAGCGCCTCCGCGAGGCCGAGCGCGTGGGGCCCGCGCGGGCGGCGCGGCGCGACGACCACCGCGCGCGCGGGGCCCGCGAGGAGCTCCCGCTCGGCGGCGCCGAGCCGGACGATCCGCTCCGCGGTGGCGAGGTCGGGGGCGAGCAGGGCGAAGGGCTTGGCGGGGCGGTCCTTGCGGCGGCGCAGGGTGCGGACGGCGTCGTCGCGGGTCGCGTCGACGGCGAGGTGGTAGCCGCCGTAGCCCTTGAGGGCGACCACGGCGCCCGCGTGCAGCGCCCGGGCGGCGTGCTCGAGCGCGTCGCCCGCGAGCGCGCCGCCGCCCGGCTCGAAGGCGCACAGCCGCGGGCCGCAGGCGGGGCAGGCGATCGACTCCGCGTGGTGGCGGCGGTCGGCCGGATCGTGGTACTCGGCGTGGCAGTCGGCGCAGGGAGGGAAGGGCGCGAGCGCGCTGCGCTCGCGGTCCCAGGGCAGCGCCGCGAGCACCGCCGCGCGCGGCCCGCAGCTCGCGCAGTGGGTGAAGGCGTAGCGATGGCGGCGCGCGCGCGGGTCGAAGAGCTCGCGCAGGCAGTCGCTGCAGATCGCGACGTCGAGCGGTACGCGCGGGGCGGCGGCGGGCGCGCCGGCCCGGCTCTCGACGATCGCGAACGCCACCTCGCCGCGCGGGGCCACCTCGGCCATCTCGATCGCCTCGATGTGCGCGCCCGGTGGCGGCGCGCTCGCGAGCGCGGCCACGAAGCGATCGACGGCCTCCTCGCTGCCCTCGATCGCGACCGCGAAGCCGTCGGCACCGTTGCGCGCGGCGCCGCCGAGCCCGAGCTCCCGCGCGCGCCGGGCGGCCCAGGGGCGGAAGCCCACGCCCTGCACCGCGCCGCGCACGCGCAGCTCGCGGCGCACGCGCGCCATCAGCAGATCCGCGGCAGCGGCTCGCCTTCGGGCAGCACGAGCAGCCGGCGGGCACCCATGCGCGTGCGCACGACCACGCGCGGCGCGCCCGCGCGCACGCGGCCGATGCGCGCCGCGCCCCGCCCGAGCGGGTGGCTGCGCAGCGCCGCGAGCGCACGCTCGGCGTCCGCCTCGGCGACGAAGGCCACGCAGCGGCCCTCGCTCGCCAGGAAGAGCGGGTCGAGCCCGAGCAGCTCGCAGGCCGCGCGCACCGGCGCGTCCACCGGCACGGCGGCCTCGTCGATCTCGAGCTCGGCGCCGGCGCCGCGCGCGATCTCGTGGAGCACCGCGCCGAGCCCGCCGCGGGTGGGGTCGCGCAGGCAGCGGGTCCCGGGCACGGCTTCGAGCAGAGCCTCGACCATCGGCCCGATCCATGCGGAATCACTCACGATCTCGGACTCGAAGTGGAGGCCCTCGCGCACCGAGAGCACGGCGGCGCCGTGGCAGCCGATCGGCCCCGACGCGAGCACGGCGTCGCCCTCGCGCACCCGCCCGGGCCCGAGCTCGCGGGCGCCCGGCACGAGGCCCACCGCGGCGGTCGTGACGAACAGGCCGTCGCCCTTGCCGCGCTCCACGACCTTGGTGTCGCCGGTCGCCACCGGCACGCCCGCATCGGCGGCCGCGCGGGCGAGCGAGTCGACGACGCCCGCGAGCGTCGCGAGCGGGAGCCCCTCCTCGAGGATCAGCGCGCAGGAGAGCGCGAGCGGGCGCGCACCGCACATCGCGAGATCGTTGAGCGTGCCGTGCACCGCGAGCGAGCCGATGTCGCCGCCCGGGAACACGAGGGGCGACACGACGAAGCCGTCGGTCGTGAAGGCGAGCCGCCCGCCCGCCGCCTCGAGCACCGCGCCGTCGTGGCGCGGGGCGAGCAGGTCGTTCGCGAGGCGCGGCCAGAGCAGGGTATCGAAGAGGCGCGCGCTCGCGCCGGCGCCGGCCCCGTGCGGCAGCGTCACGCGCCCGGTCTCGGCCGCCGGCGCCGGGCAGCTCGGCGCGAGCAGGCCGCTGAGGTCGGGTCGGTCGTTCATGGCGGATGCTCCAGGGCGCGCGCGCCCGATGCTTCCAGTGGACTCACGGGGCCTCCTCCGCGCCGCGCCAGCGGAAGTAGGCGGCACAGGCGCCCTCGGGCGAGACCATCGGCGCGCCGAGCGGATGCTCGGGCGTGCAGCCGTGCCCGAACGCGGGGCACGCGGGGGGGCGCAGCGCGCCGCGCAGGACGTCGGCCGCGCGGCAGGCCTCGGGCTCGCGCGCCGGCCCCCGGGCGGCACACGCCGGGAAGGCCTGCTCGGCATCGAGCGCGCGGTAGCGGTCGCGCAGCACGAGCCCGCCGCGCGGCACCACGCCGATCCCGCGCCAGGGCCGGTCGGCGACCGCGAAGACCTCGTCGACGAGCGCGCGCGCCGCGGGGTTGCCCTCCGGGCGCACCGCGCGCCGGTACTGGTTCTCGACCCGCGCCGCGCCGTCCTCGAGCTGGGCCACGGCGAGGGCCAGTCCCTCGAGGATGTCGACCGGCTCGAAGCCGGTCGCCACGATCGGCACGCGATGGCGCGCGGCGATCGACTCGTACTCGGCGGTGCCCATCACCGTGCACACGTGGCCGGCGGCGAGGAAGGCATGGACGCGGGCGTCGGGCGCCGCCGCGATCGCCTCGAGCGCGGGCGGCACGCGCACGTGCGCGACGAGCAGGAAGAAGTTGGCGAGACCCCGCGCGAGCGCCCAGCGCGCGGCGGCCGCCGCCGCGGGCGCCGTGGTCTCGAAGCCCACCGCCAGGAAGACCACCGGCTGCGGCGCGACGCGCTCGGCGAGCCGGGCGGCGTCGAGCGGGGTCGCCACGACGCGCACGTCGCCCCCCCGTGCGCGCGCGGCGAAGAGGTCCCCGCGCGAGCCCGGCACGCGGAGCATGTCGCCGAAGCTGCACACGATGGCGCCGGCCTCCTCGGCGATCGAGGCGGCACGGTCGAGCGTCTCGAGCGGCGTCACGCAGACGGGGCAGCCCGGGCCGTGGAGCAGCTCGACGGCGGGCGCCACGAGCTGGTCGAGGCCGTGCTCGACGATCGCGTGGGTCTGGCCGCCGCACACCTCCATCACGGTCCAGCGGCGCGTGGCACGGCGCACGACCGCCTTGGCCAGCGCGTGCGCGAGCGCCGGGTCGCGGTACTCGTCGACGAGCCTCACGAGCCCGCCTCCCCCGCGCGGGCGGCCTCGGCGAGCAGGCGCAGGCTCTCGGCGGCGGCCTCCGCGTCGAGCGTCTGGAGCGCCATGCCCGCGTGCACGAGCACCCAGGCGCCCGCGGCGGCCCCGGGCAGGGTCTCGAGGCAGACGCGCTGGCGCACGCCGCCGAAGTCGACGCGCGCCATCCGCAGGCCCGCCTCCTCGAAGACGCTCTCGATCCGGCCCGGGACGGCGAGGCACATCGCTCAGGCTCCTCCCTCGCGTACCCAGGCCAGCCACCCGGGGATGCCGGCGCCCGTGCGTGCCGACACGACGAGATGTCGGATGCCGGGCTGGATCCGGCGCGCCGCGGCGGCGCAGCGCTCGACGTCGAAGTCGACGTGCGGGAGCAGGTCCGCCTTGGTCACCACGAGCAGGTCCGCCGTCGCGAAGAGGCCCGGGTACTTCGCGGGCTTGTCGTCGCCCTCGGGCGTCGAGACGAGCACGACCCGGCGGCGCTCGCCGCACGGGAAGCCGGCCGGGCAGACGAGGTTGCCGACGTTCTCGATCCACACGCGCGCCACGCCTTCGAGGTCGAGTGTGGCGAGCGCGTGCCCGACCAGGTGCGCGTCGAGGTGGCAGGCCGCTCCGGTCGTGACCTGTGCCGCGCGCGCGCCGAGGGCCGCCACCCGGCGCGCGTCGTGGTCGGTGGCGCAGTCGCCCTCCACGACGGCCTCGCGCGCCGCGGCCTCCGGCCCGAGCGCCCGGAAGGTCGCCTCGAGCAGCGCCGTCTTCCCCGCGCCGGGCGCGCCCACGAGCCCGATCGCGTCGATCCCCTGCGCGGCCAGCTCCTGGCGCAGCCGCTCGGCGGCCGCCGCGTTGTGCGCGAGGAGCGAGCGCTCGACGGCGACCCGGCGCGGCGCGCCGCCGTGATCGTGGGCGGGGACCGCCTGCACCGGCGCCGGATCGGCCTCGCCGCAGCCGCACACGCCGCACATCAGGACACCTCCAGCGCGCGGAGCACGAGATCGACGCCGGGCACGCGCTCGATGCGCAGCGCCGCGCCCGCCGCCTTCGTCCCCTGCGCACAGATCGGGAACGCGGCCGCGAGCGCCTCGGGGACGCACCCCGACCACTCGCCCACGGCGAGCTCGACGGCCAGGATGCGCGCGGCGCCCGCCTCGGCCGCGGAGCGCTCCGCGAGCGCGAGCAGCGAGAGGCAGAGCTTCGCCTCATGCATCGTGCGGGCCCTCCCCGGACGGCCCCTGGATCTCGCGCGCGATCGCGAGCGCGTGCTCCGCCGCCGCCCCGAGCGCACCGGCGACCGCGGGCGAGAGCGTCGCGCGGTCGCGGGTGCCCGCCTCGATGGCGAGCACCTCGATGCGTGCGGGGGCGCGGCCGAGCGCGGCGGCGAGCGAGAGCGCCTGCGCCACCCCGAGCCCGTGCGAGGAGGCCGGCCAGGTGCGCGCGAGTGCGCCGCGCGCGACGCGGCGCAGCGAGCCGGGCGCCGCCCCCGTGCGCGAGGCGTCCACGATCACCGCCGCCTCGGCGCCCTCGAGCGCGTCGAGCAGGTCCGGGATCGGGCGCTCGCACAGGTGCACCTCGATCCCGCTCGGGAGCGGGCGGGCCGCCAGCGCCTCGGCGACCGCGAGGCCCGCGACGTCGTCGCCGCGCCGCGTGCCGACGCCGATCACGTGGACGCGCATGGCTCCCTCCGGTCGATCGTCACGGTCAGGAAGTGGGTCGCGCACGAGATGCAGGGGTCGTAGTCGCGGATCGCGGCCTCCGCCAGGCGCCGGCCCTCGTCCTCGCCCGTGGCGAGCAGGCGCGGGGCCAGCGCGCGCAGGTCGGCCTCGATCTGGGCCTGGTTCTGAGCCGTCGGCGGGACGATCCGCAGCCGGCGCACGTCGCCCTGCGCGTCCGTCTCGAGGCCGACGTAGAGGATGCCGCGCGGCGCCTCGGTGACGGCGTGTCCCACGCCGGCGCGCGGGGCGCACGCGGCCGCCGCCTCCTCGCCCGGAGCCGGCCCCGCGTCGATCACGGCGAGCGCCTCGTCGATCGCCTGGATCACCTCGATCCCGCGCGCGAGGACCGAGGCTGCCGGATCGGGCCGCGCGAAGCGCGCGGCGAGCCCTTCGAAGGCCGCCGCCGCCGCGGGCAGCAGGTGATCGGCGTTCAGGCACAGGCGCGCCAGCGGCCCGACCAGGTAGGGCGTCCCGGTCGCGCGCACGCGCGCGTGCAGCGCCGTCGAGTGCGGGACCTGGAGCTCCTCGAAGACCCGGTCGAAGTCGGCGGGCGCGGCGTCGATCCCGCGCGAGGAGACGACGCGGCCTTCGTTCATCGGGTACTCGCCGGGATGGCGGAGCGCCACCAGCTCGATCTCCTGCGGCCGGCTCCGCGCCGGGAGGGCGCTGAACCAGCGCAGCAGGGCCTCGGCCTCGCCGCGCGCCGGGCGCAGCGCCTCGCCGAGCTCGCGCAGCTCGCCGGCCGCCGGCATGCGGTGGAACCCCCCGATGCGGACCCCGACCGGATTCACCGAGCGGCCGCCGAGCAGGATCAGGATCCGGTTGCCGAGCTTGCGCAGGCGCAGCGCGCGCTCGACCTCGCCGCGGTGGACGCGCGCGATCGCGATCGCGTCGTCGAGGCCCAGGAGGTCGGGCGCCGCCAGGAACATCATGTGGAGGAGATGGCTCTCGAGCCACTCGCCGGCGTAGTAGAGCCGGCGCAGGGCCCGCACGGCCGGCGCCGGCGTCACGCCCCAGGCCGCCTCGATCGCGTGGACCGCGCTCATCTGGTAGGCGACCGGGCAGATCCCGCAGATGCGCGCCATGAGGTCGGGCAGCTCGTCGGCGCGGCGCCCGCGCGCGAAGGCCTCGAAGAAGCGCGGCGGCTCGTAGATCTCGAGCCGCAGGTCGGTGACCCGGCCGTCCTCCACGGTGAGGTGGAGGGCGCCCTCGCCCTCGACCCGCGCCAGGGCCCCCACCTCGATGCGCCGGCGCTCAGTCATGGGGCCCGTCCTCGCGCTCGAGCGCGTCGGCGAGCGAGCGGAACTCGCGCCGCCAGCCGTTGATGTGGCGCAGGCGCCGCACGGCGTCGCGCCGCGGGAGGCCGGCGGCCTCGAAGGCGCGCAGCAGCGAGGCCGGGTTCGGGTCGGCGGCGGGGCCGAAGCAGCCGTAGCAGTCCCGGCCGAGGCCCGGGCAGATCGCGCCGCAGCCGGCGCGCGTCACCGGACCCAGGCACGGCACGCCGCGCGTGACCAGGACGCAGGGCTGGCCGCGCCGCTTGCACTCCAGGCAGACGCTCGCGAGGGGCAGGTCCGGGCGGGTGCCGAGGAGCAGGCGCACGAGCACGCGCAGGAGCTGTCCGCGGTCGATCGGACAGCCCTGGAGCTCGTGGTCGACCGCCACGTGCTCGGCGATCGGCGTCGAGGTGGGGAGCGCCGCGATCCACTCGGGCCGGGGGTAGACGTGCGCCTTCCACTCCTCGAGCTCCGCGAGGTTGCGCAGCGCCTGGATGCCGCCGCTCGTCGCGCAGGCCCCGATCGTCACGAGGAGCCGGCTCTGCGCGCGGATCGCCCGGATCCGCTCGGCGTCGTGCGGGGTCGTGATGCTGCCCTCGACGAGCGCCACGTCCCAGGGCCCCGGGACGACGCGGCTCGAGGCCTCGAGGAAGTGCGCGATCTCGACGCGCTCGGCGAGCGCGAGCAGCTCCTCCTCGAGGTTCAGGATCGAGAGCTGGCAGCCGTCGCAGGACGCGAACTTGAAGACCGCGAGCCGCGGCCGGAGCGGGGCGGGGGCCGGGGCCGTCACAGCCCGTGCACGCCGAAGAAGCGGCCGAGCCGCCTCACCGGGAAGATCGGGCCGTCCTTGCACACGAACTCGGGGCCGAGCTGGCAGTGCCCGCACCAGCCCACCGCACAGTGCATGTTGCGCTCGAGCGACACGAAGATGCGATCGTCCGAGACCCCGCGGCGGCGCAGGATCCGGATCGCATAGCGCATCATCACCTCGGGGCCGCAGATCAGCACGACGGTCCGCGAGGGATCGAGCTCCACCTCCTCGAAGTGCTCGGTCACGACCCCGGTGCGGTCGCGCCAGACCCGGTCGGGCTGGTCGGTCGTCAGCACCACGGTGGTGTCGGGCTGGCGCCGCCAGGCCTCGAAGCGTGACGCGTGTACGAGATCGGCGGGCTTCTTCACGCCGTGCAGCACCGTGATGTGCCCGTAGCTCGCACGGCGCCGGAACATGTAGTCGATCGCGCCCGAGACCGGCGCGCAGCCGAGCCCGCCGGTCACGACCAGGACGTCCTTGAAGCGGGCCTCCTGGAGCGGCCAGCCGTTGCCGTAGGGCCCGCGCAGCCCGAGCACGTCGCCGGGGCCGAGCCGCTCGATCACGGCGGTGGTGCGGCCGACGATCCGGATCGTGTGCTCGAGATCGGCGTCGTCGGGATCGGAGGAGATCGAGATCGCCACCTCGCCGACGCCGGGCACGTACACCATGTTGAACTGCCCGGGCTGGAAGTCGAAGCGCGGCCGTGCCGCCGGGTCGAGGAGGCGCAGCCGGAACGCGTGCAGGTCGGCGCCGAAGGAGCGCTTCTCGACGATCTCGGCGGGCTCCGGGAGCAGCGGCGAGACGGGGCGGATGGCGCCGGGCGGCCCCGCGCTCGACGGGCCGGCGCTCACGGCGGGCCCGTCGCGGCGATCGCGGCGACCTCCTCGGTCAGGTCGATCCCGACCGGGCACCAGGTGATGCAGCGCCCGCAGCCGACACAGCCCGAGCTGCCGAACTGGTCGATCCAGCTCGCCAGCTTGTGCACCAGCCACTGGCGGTAGCGCTCCCGGATGTGGGGGCGGAAGTTGAGGCCGTGGACCTGCGCGTGCTCGACGTCGAAGCAGGAGCTCCACTGGCGCACGCGCACGGAGCCCTGGAGATCGAGGGCCGGCTCGTCGCGGACGTCGTGGCAGAAGCAGGTGGGGCAGACCAGGGTGCAGTTGGCGCACGAGAGGCAGCGCTCGGCCACCTCGTCCCAGCGCGGGTGCTCGAGGTGGTCGTAGAGCAGGCCCGGCAGCCGCTCGCGCGGGAGCGCGCGCTGCATGCCGGCCGCGCAGGCCTGGTAGCCGGCCTCCTCTCCGGCCAGCGCCTCGGCGGGCGCCGCGTCGAGCGCGAGCGCCGCGAGGAGCGCGGCGCCCGCTTCGCTCCCGGCGCGCGCCACGAATCCCGCCGTGCCGCCGGGCCCGCCGGAGCCGAGCTCCGTCAGGGCCAGGTCGAAGCCGGCGTGCGGCCGGGGCCCCGTGTCCATCGAGGCGCAGAAGCAGGTCGGGGCGGCGCGCGTGCAGCCCACCGCGACCAGGAAGAGCCGGCCGCGGCGCGCCGCGTAGCTCGGGTCGGGGAAGCGGTCGCGCAGGAAGATCCGGTCCTGGACGGCGAGCGCAGCGAGGTCGCAGGCGCGCACGCCGAGGAGCGCGATCCGCTCGGCGTCGGGGAGGATCGGCTCGGCGCGGAAGGGGCGGCCGGGGCCGGCGCGCGCGTCCATCTCGATCTGGAGCAGGGGCTCGCGCGGGGCGAAGACGAAGGGCTTGATCGAGCCCGCGCCGTTCACGACCCCGAACACCTCCTCCTCGCCGGCGCGGCGGCTCACGCGGTAGCGCCCCGGACCCTGCTCGTCACGCCACCCGCCGGGCAGCTCGCCGCTCGCCGGGAGGTCGTCGAAGCGGAGGCTCCCCTCGTGCACGACGGGGCCGAGCACGCGATGGCCGCGCGCGCGCAGCGCCGCGACGAGCCGCGGCAGCTCCGCCCGGGCGAGCCAGCGCGGCGTGGGTTCTTCTGCCCGACGATGTGACATCTCGCTACACCGTTCCGGGCGGATGCGCTCCCGGCTCGCGTCCGCTCCTCGCCCCGGAACGGACTGCACGGCGCGTGCCGCCGCGTGCGCGGGCGACTCTACTCCGCCGGGGCGCATCTGGGCCGGAGAATCGTCCGGCCAGGGGTCGGACGGTCCGGGTGCCGTTGCTCGCGGCTGCTCCTGCGCGGCTCGGGGACGGGCTCACGACCCACCCCGTCGCCGTCGGTCCCGCCGTGCCCAGCGCGGCGCCCACCGTCCTCGAGCCGCCGGACGAGGGCCGGCCCGGAGGCGGCTCCGAAGCCTGGGTCGCGTGCCACGACGAGGCGCCCGCACCTGGGAGTACCGGGACGCTCCGCTAGCGCCGGGCGCGGGCGCGCGGGATCGCCAGCTCGGCGATCGCCCAGCTCAGCCCGACGAAGCCGGCGACCACGGCGAGGGCGTGGGCGTCGAGCGGTGCCAGGTGCAGGAGCGTGCGCCCGGCCGGCAGCGCGATGACCGCGGCCTGGATCGCGACGCCGGCCGCCACCGCGGCGTGGAGCGCGGGATTCGTGAGCGCGGCGTGGCGCACGCGCCGCGCGGGATAGGCGTAGGCGAGCTTCGCGAGCGACTGGGCGAGGAAGGTCACGGTCTGGACCGCGAGGAGCGTGTAGCCGAGGGGAGGCAGCGCGAGGAGCAGCGCCACGCCGAGCCCGCCCTTCGCGAGGCCGCTCGACCAGACGAAGCGGGTGGAGGCGCGGTCGAGCAGCGGGCTGGCCGGCGGGCGGGGCGGGCGCCGCATCACGTCGGGGCTGCGGCCGACGGCCAGCGCGAGGGCCGGCGGCCCGTCGCCGAGGAAGTTGATCCACAGGATCTGCAGCGCGCTGAGCGGCAAGAGGAGCGCGCCGCCGGGGTCGCGCAGGCCGAGGACCCAGGAGCCGACGGCGCCCGCGACCACCAGGAACACGAGCGCCACGTTGGTGGAGAAGGTGAAGCGGAGGAAGGCCTGGATGTTCTCGTAGATGTTGCGGCCTTCCTCGATCGCGTCGACGATCGTCGCGAAGTCGTCGTCGAGCAGGACGATGTCGGCGACCTCGCGCGCCACGTCGCTGCCGCGCTGCCCCATCGCGACGCCGACCGCCGAGCGCTTGAGGGCCGGCGCGTCGTTGATCCCGTCGCCCGTCACCGCCACGATCTCGCCCGCCGCCTCGAGCGCCTCGACGAGGCGCAGCTTGTGCTCGGGGGCCATCCGCGCGAAGACGCTCGTGCGGCCCACGGCGGCGCGCAGGGTGGCGGCGTCCATGGCCTCGACCTCGGGCCCGGTCAGGACGCGGCCGTCCTCCACGAGGCCGATCGCGCGCGCCACGGCCTGCGCGGTCCCGGGATGGTCGCCCGTCACGAGCACGATGCGGATCCCCGCGCTGCGCGCCTGTGCGATGGCGCCCGCCACCTCCGGCCGTGGCGGGTCCCAGAGCAGCACCAGGCCGAGGAAGCGCAGGCCGGCCTCGGCGTCGCCGGCGCCGCAGGCGAGGGCGAGCACGCGGTGGCCCTCCTGCGCCGCCTCGGCGGCGCGCCGCTCCCAGCGCTCGCGCTCGCCCGCCTCGAGCGAGGAGCGCGCCAGCAGCACCTCGGGTGCGCCCTTGCAGTAGCTGCGCCGCCCGCCCGGCCCGGCGACCGTCACGCGCATGAACTTCCAGGCGCTGTCGAAGGGGCGCTCACCGACGCGAGGATGCGTCGCACGCAGCCCCTCCACGTCCACGCCCTGCTCGAGGAGGTGGCGCACGAGCCCGAGCTCGAGCGGGTCGCCTGCGCCCGTGCCGGGGGCGGCGTCGTTGGCGAGCGCCATCGCGAGCTGGGCCTGCTCGGGGTCGTCGCTCTCGACGGCCTGGACCCCCATGCGGCTCTCCGTGAGCGTGCCGGTCTTGTCGGTGGCGATCACGGTGACGGACCCGAGCGCCTCCACCGCGGACAGCCGGCGCACGACCGCGCGGCGCCGCGCCATCCGCTTCACCCCGAAGGCGAGCGTCAGCGTGACGACGGCGGGCATCCCCTCCGGTACGGCCGCCACGGCGAGGGCCACCGCGAAGAGGAACACCTGGTCGAAGCGGCCGATGCCTTCGGCTGCGATCCCCGCTGCCGCGAGCGCGAGCGCGAGGCCCCCGATCACCAGCGTGATCCGGCGCCCCAGCGCGTCGAGGCGCCGCTCGAGCGGCGTGGGCTCGGTCTCGATCCCGCCGAGCATCGTCGCGAGGCGGCCCATCGTGCTGCGCGCCCCGGTGTGGCGTACCGTGAACAGGCCGCCGCCGCGCACGGCGAGCGTCCCGCTCGCCACCTCGTCGCCGGGCTCCTTCTCGGCCGGCAGCGACTCGCCGGTGAGCAGCGACTCGTCGACGAGCAGGCCGTGCTCCTCGACCAGCACGCCGTCGGCCGGCACCCGCTCGCCGGCCGCGAGCCGGACCAGGTCGCCCGGCACGAGGGTGCGTCCCGGCACGCGGACCGGCCGGCCGTCGCGCACCACCCAGGCGAAGGGCGCTGCGAGGACCGCGAGCTGCGCGAGCGCCTGCTCGGAGCGGTGCTCCTGGAAGGCGCCGAGCGCCGCGTTGAGCAGCAGCACCGCCGCGATCGCGATGCTCTCGACCGGCCAGCCTTCGCCACCGTCCTCGAGCCAGAGCAGGAGGTCGAGGGCGAGGGCGGCGAGCAGCAGGTAGATCAGCGGGCTGCGGAACTGGCGCGCGAAGCGCAGCCACGGGCGCGGCGGCCGCGCACGGGGCAGGGCGTTCTCCCCATGGCGGCGCAGCGCCTCGGCCGCCTCCGCGCTCGTCAGCCCGCGCGCTTCCGCCATCGGCGCGGGACGATACCGCGCTCTTGCTACCGGGCCTGGATGGTGTCGAGCCAGTCGACGATCGCCTGGATCGAGCCGCGCTTGTGGACCTCGGTGCCGGCGCCGGGGGGGACGTCCCGGAGCAGGCGCTTGCCCCACACCGGCATCGCGGAGCTGCCGTGCGAGCGCACCATGTCCCGGCCGTCGATCACCGCGACGAGCTTCGCCTTCGCGAGCGGGCTGCCGAAGCGCTCGCCGAGCCGCGTCAGGTCGGCAGGTGCCTGCTTCAGCTCGGAGGCCATCGGGCCGCCGCCCTTGGCGTCGCTCCCGTGACAGCTCGCGCAGTACTCGAGGAAGAGCTCGTGGCCCGAGGGCTCGGCTGCTGCCGCGTCCCCCATCCCGATCAGCAGCGCCGCGACCGGCGCAGCCAGCGCTGCAGCCGTCGCCATCCCGCGTCGTCGAAGCCGTTCCTGCATGGCAGCCCTCCTCGGCGCATTCTGCCATGGCCCGCCGGCGAACCCAACGCCCCTTCGTCCGGCTGTCGCCGGGGCGACGCCCGGGTCGGGGGCGGGTCCGTGCGAGGGGTTCTAGTCCCCGGCGGCGTAGCGCCGGTGCAGCTCCACCGGCGGCCCGCTCACGTGGCGCACGCGGAGGTTCAGGATCTCGACGAAGAGCGAGAACGCCATCGCCGAGTAGACGTAGCCCTTCCCGACGTGCTGGCCCGTGCCGTCGGCGATCAGGATCACCCCGATCAGCAGCAGGAAGGAGAGCGCCAGCATCTTCATGGTGGGATGGGCCTCGATGAAGCGGGCGATCGGATTCGCGAAGACCATCATGGCGAGCACCGCGATGACCACCGCCGCGATCATCACCTCGATGCTGCGCGCCATGCCGACGGCGGTGATCACGGAGTCGAGCGAGAAGACGACGTCGAGCAGCATGATCTGGAGCAGGATCGACCCGTACGCGGCGTGCCGGCGCACCCCGCTCTCCTCGTGGGGGCCGCCCTCGAGCTTGTCGTGGATCTCCCAGGTGGCCTTCGCGACGAGGAAGAAGCCGCCGACGAGCAGGATCAGGTCGCGGCCCGTGAACTCGTGCTCGAAGGCCGTGAACAGGACCCGGGTGAGCTTCATCATCCAGGTGAGGGCCAGCAGGAGCCCGATCCGCATGCCCATCGCGAGCAGGAGGCCCACGCGGCGCGCGCCGGACTGCTGGTGGGCGGGGAGCTTCGCGGTCAGGATCGAGATGAAGACGATGTTGTCGATCCCGAGCACGATCTCGAGGCTCGTCAGCGTGAGCAGCGCAACCAGGTTCTCGGTGGTCAGGAGCGCGTCCATGGGCCCTCGTCCGGCGGTGGGAGGCGATCAGGTAGCTGCCGGCGCCGGTGCCGGCCAGCCGGCCGGGCCGGTTGGCGCGCGGCGGCCGGCTCGCGTACGGTGGCCCGCTGCGGAGGGGATGGCGATGCCCCACGAGGTCCCGTCGGCGACGACCCCGGCACGCGCGCGGCGCGCCGCGCGCGCGCGCGGCTGCGCCCGGGCCGTTCTCGTGCTGGTCCTCGCGAGCGCGCTGCCGGTCGAGCCCGCCCGCGCCGGGAGCGGCGAACGGCCGGTCCTGGAGCTGCCCCCCGCCGCCTGCGACGTCTGCACGCCCGGCAAGGAGCCGCCCCCCGCCGAGGTCGCCGATCGCACGCGCCAGCTCAACCAGGACGTCAACTGGCGCCAGCGGCCGGCCGAGGGCGACACGATCCCGCTCGGCACCGCGACCCGTGTCTGGCTCCAGCGCGCCTGGGCGAGTGGGCGCCTCCAGTCGGGTGTCGCGACGACGAGCGGGAGCTCGGTGGCGGGCCGGGGGGCGATGCTGCGCGGCGGTGCGCGGGCGCGGGCCAGGAGCAGCCTCGCCGCGCGCTCCCGCGAGCGCCTCGCCGACCGCCGCTCGACCCGCGATCAGGGCCGCAGCCGCCGGGGCCGCCGGGGGAGCGAGGAGTCCTCGTCGGCCTCGGCGCGATCGAGCGGTCTCGGGACCGCCTCGAGCCTCGGCACGAATCGCTCGAACAGCACCTTCGGCCCGAGCAGCTTCTCGAGCAACAACGGCGGCTTCAACTCGGAGTGAGTCCGCGCCCCGGTCTCAACGCCGGCGCCGCGGCACGTACAGGTCGGTGACGGTGCCGGCCGCCACCTCGGCCGCGAACGCGACGGTCTCCGAGAGCGTAGGATGGGGGTGCACGGTGAGGGCCACGTCCTCGGCGTCGGCGCCCATCTCGATCGCCAGCGC
>WBZY01000606.1_pt1 | contig 25854 bp, 22 predicted proteins | sample 5204191 | NCBI WGS metagenome assembly WBZY01 (sample SAMN12344363, study PRJNA552823) | activated sludge metagenome | biome: Activated sludge suspended growth; feature: Anammox Sidestream; material: Wastewater; isolation source: activated sludge from anammox sidestream of wastewater treatment...
AAAGCTGTTATTACTCCACCATGCATGTGAACCACGAAATCCATCATGAACGGGAGAGACAGCCCTGAATCTAGAGTAAGATCAGCAACTGTCAACGTCCATGCAGCAGGATTGGGCTGGCCATTCTGACCGTTAGCGGCCGCAAGTGTGAAGCTGAAACCACCATAACTAGCAGCACCAGTACCGTTGTTATCTCTTACCAGAAAATCCCATCCCCCTCCCCATAGAGGATTGTCACCCTGTGTAACAGTTTGATTTTTACCTTTGCCGGAAATAGTAATATCGTTGGCAAAGTTTTCGATAGTATCTGGATTCTGGTTACTAAGACTAACTGAGCTCTTGAAGGCGTCGGATACACTGCCATTAAATATCACATCATTAACTGACGGGGTCGCATTTGCCGTGGTAACAGCAAACGCCAGTACTGTGCCTGTAATACTCGTAGTCCAGTGTGCCAATTTCATTTTTCTCCAGATTGTCTTTATTTATTGGTGCTATTACGTAATGTGAATGTGTGAGCATATATATGCACAAAACATGCCAATATATTATGTTGTTGTTTATAAACATCCTTATACGCTATAAGCCCAACCTCGATATAACACTGTCAATTTTCCCGACAAAAAAAACGCCCTGTGGAAACAGGGCGCTTGAAAATAGAGATAAAGAAATTTACTAATTTCTTACCGTGACTGTTCTGCTGGTGGCATTCCCTTTGGCATTGAATGCTTCTGCTGTGACGGTGATATTACTATTTTTGGGGATCGCACTGGTATTCCAGCGATAACTCAACGAGTTACCGTTAGCAGCGGCGATAATGCCGCCATTGATTTTCAGGTTGATTTTGCGGGTGTTCCTGTCGGCAGTTACCCTGATATTCTGGTTACGGCTGACGTTCTGCCCATCCCTGAGGTTGAATGAGTTGATTTGCGGCAGTGGTTCGGTATTTGTAGTAGTGCCGGTATTTTTTACACTGACAGCTACCGGAGAGGAAGCACCCTGGTTGCCGGCAGCATCAAAGGCATACGCTACCAGCGTATAGTTGCCATCTGCCAGTGATTTGGTATCCCAGACAAAACTGGAGCCGATACCTTCCATCACTTTTTTACCATTGACGTGTAGCTCCGTGCGTACCACTCCAATGTTGTCGGAAGAATTGACATTGACTGGCACACTGCCTAAGACGACGGCTCCACCGGCAGGGGAGGTAATGCTGATCGTCGGCGGGGTGGTATCGGCCACAGTATTTTTTACCGTGACATTCACAGTGGAAGAAGTGCCCTGGTTGCCAGCGGCATCGAAGGCATATGCGACCAGCGTATAGCTGCCGTTAGCCAGTGTCGTGGTATCCCAGGCGAAGGCGAAAGGTGATTGAGTATCTTCGATTGTTTTGCGGCCGTTGACGTACAGATCCACCCGCACCACGCCCTTGTTGTCGGAATAATTGACATCTACCGGAACGCTGCCAGAGACTGTTCCACCAGTGGGGGAAGCAATGCTGATCAGCGGTGCCGTTCTGTCTACGCTGATGCGTGCGTGGGCAGCATTGACCGCACTGGCGGCATTGATACGGCCATGACCGTAATATTGGTCATATCCGGCGTTGCCAAGGTCTTGCGCAGTAGCGGTCAGCATCTGGTCGATATCCGTCGGAGCAAGATCCGGGTTGATGGAAAACAGCAATGCAGCAGCTGCCGCTACGATCGGGCTGGAGAAGGATGTGCCGGAGACATAGCCGTAACCACCACCGCGTATCGTGGTATAGATGCTCACACCGGGGGCTGCCACATCGACATAAGGCCCGTAGCTGGACCAGCTGGCACGGGCATCTTTGCTGTCCGTAGCTGAAGCAACGATGATGGCGTTACTGGCGGGAAAATTGTTCAATCCACCGGAATTACCTGCGGACATGACTACCACTCCACCCTTGCTGCGCATGTAATTGGCAGCTGACTGGACAGTCAGGCTTTCTGCCCCGCCGTAGCTGATATTGGCTATTCTGGCGCCGTTGTCTGCCGCCCAGCGGATACCTTTGGCCATGTCGCTCAAGTATGCACGGCCATCCGGCATGGAAATACGCACCGGCAGAATGCGTGCATTCCAGGCCAATCCGGAACTGCCGGCACCGTTATTGGCGACTGCGGCTGCCGTGCCGGCCACTTTGGTACCGTGGCCGTAGATATCACTGGTATCGGTATTATTGTCATACGCATTCCAGCCAGGAAGCATGTTGGCGGCCAGATCAGGGTGAGTGCCATCCACACCGGTATCCAGAATCGCGATGGTGATACCGTCACCGGTCGCAATATCCCAGGCGGCAGGCGCCTGAATTTTAGGCAGTGCCCAACTGTTGCCAAAAGCGGGGTCAGTGACAACTTGAGCAGGTTCAACCAGCCTGTCCAGTTCTACCGCCTTGAAGCGCCGGTCTTTCTTGAGTTTGTCCAATACTTTGACTTCATCCACGCCATCGGGCAGTTCGTAGACGTGAGCATTCAGTCCGTTGAGCCTGCGTCTGGATTTCACGCCATATGGTTTGGTGGCTTTATCGAATTCCATCGCAGTCAAACCGGCACGGGGAATGACCAGCAAGCGGCCCTTCGCCCAGCGGGATGAAACAGTTTTACCAGCAGATTCCGATCTGGCAGCTGCCCGGGTTTCTTTGCTCGAATTGGCGTAGCCGCTGCCGGAAAAGGCGATCAGCAGAATCAGGAGAAATGGAAAGCTGAAAGAACGGTGAAAAACACTGGCAATACCATCATGAAAAGTAGAGTGAAAGAGTGAGCAAACTGGTTTTGCATTTGCCATGCACGGCTCCTTGAGAAGATGGGTTATAGAAAGCCGACTCATCAGCACGCATGCCCGAATGGAAAATCGGATGCGAACTTCGGCAGTCCCGCTTTCCTGATCATGGATCAGGACCGGAAACTTTGCGCCCCTGCCTTACGACAGGTTAGCCTTTGTCGGTTACAACATGATGCTGGTATGGATACGGCAGGATTGTTCTGAATCTTTACGGCACTGGTTTCGAGTAACTCACGTGATTCGAGATCTCAGAAAATTCTGGTATGACGGCTGCTTGCTGTCACTCTTAAAATAGTGTGGAATATGGCATATGGAAAACGAACGAAAATATAGCATCAAGGTGGAAGTACGCACAATTTATTTACCAGATCAGTCTGATCCCGAGGCGGAGCGGTACGTGTTTGCTTATACCATTACGATCAACAATACCGGCAGTGTGGCTTCACAACTGGTGAGCCGCCACTGGATCATCACCAGCGGGGATGGCGTTACGCGTGAAGTGCGCGGGCTGGGCGTAGTCGGCGAGCAACCCTTGCTCAAACCCGGTGAAACCTTTGAATATACCAGCGGAACCGCGATTTCATCGATTGCCGGTTCGATGAAGGGCTCCTATCAGATGGTGGCTGAAGACGGTTTTCATTTTTCGGTGGAAATTCCTGAATTCATCCTGAGCGTGCCGCGCGTGCTGCACTGATCTGCAGAACATGCCTCCAGATGCCACGCTCCACGGCACCCTGTACCTGATCCCGACTCCCCTGGGTGAAGGCGATCTCGCCTGGATACTGCCGGCTGAAGTCCGGCAGCAAGTCAGCCTGCTGGAGCGTTTTATCGTCGAACATCCCAAAACAGCTCGCCATTTCCTCAAGCAGATAAATCCGCTGCGGGCGATACAAACTCTCAAGTTGGAAGTGCTGGATGAACATACCCCTGCAGGTGAAGTTGAGGCACTGTTGGCGCCACTGCTCGCCGGAGAGGATGTCGGCTTGCTTTCCGAAGCGGGTTGTCCGGCAATTGCCGACCCCGGAGGCGCACTCGTCCGGATGGCACATCAAAAGAAAGTCCGGGTGGTGCCATTCGTCGGCCCTTCTTCGATTTTGCTGGCATTGATGGCTTCCGGGCTGAATGGTCAGCGTTTCCATTTCCATGGCTATCTGCCGGTTGCATCGGACATACGAAATAAAGAGATTGCCCGATTGGAACAAACATCCATCACAGCAGATGAAACCCAGATCTTCATCGAAACCCCCTACCGCAACCAGAAACTGCTGGAAGCGCTGGTGCAGCAATGCCATACGGAAACAGATTTATGTGTAGCCTGCAACCTGACCCAGGCAGATGAATACGTATCAACAAAATCGATTGGCGAGTGGCGTGCAGGCAACTGGCCTGATCTGCAAAAAAAGCCGACCGTCTTTCTGCTGCACGGACAGAAGCAATCGAGAAAATTTTGAGCCAGAAACCGGTGCGAGCTATGCTTTCGTTTCGATTATTACGCAGTTGCGCCATGCTCACTTCATCATCGCGAGTCACGCAGTGACGCGGCGATCCAGAAACCCTGCACTCAACTGCTTTGCCACGGGTTATTCAGAGTGACTGTTTATTCTGAACAGATGGCGTGAATGCTGTTTTACTTTGATGGAATCGAAGCGATTCAGCAGGTTGCCAAATCGTGCAATTTTCTGTTCGATCTGTTCAACCGGAATTTCGGGAAAACGGTGATCGTGGTAAGACAACCGATTCGGTCCGGGGCGGCGCATATTTAGCTGGGTCAGCGTGGCTTTGAGGTTTGCAAGCGCCCATCCCGCCAGATACACCGGGGTAGTGCTTGCCGGTGGTTGGGACTGGCTGTAGCCACTTTCTTCCAGAACATCGACGATACGTTCACATGCGAGACGATCGTTCTGTGCCGCCAGATAGTAATCGATGAGTGTCTTGCGTTCTTCACCTCCTGGAGCACCCAGATCGCCGTTCAGAATTCGGGACAGGGTATCTTGGAGCTCGCTGAAATTGAATGACTGATAACTCAGCCGGGTAGGCAGGCCCTGGAAATCGTAGTCGTAATATTCATTGAAAGTTGCAAGATAGGAAATGGCCGGAACTCCCAGAGCATAGGCTTCCAGGCCAGTGGTACAGCCGTTGTGCACCATGGTTTTCGAAGCCAGAAGCCAGGGGATGACGTTGCCTTCATTCGTGACCTTTACGCGCTGGCATCGAGCAGCGATATCGTGATAAACCTGAAAGTTTTCACTTGGATGAGGCCGTACCACGATCGTGACATCCGGGAATGCCTGCTCCAGCGCCGGGATGAGCTGCCTGAAATCTTCCAGTATGGCTTTCTTGTGGTGCCACAGGCCTTCGGCAAATTCTTCGCTCATACCGATCCCGGCCTGTCCGCGCCGGGATTTTTTATCTCCATCCTTTGCCGGAATGAACAGGCCGATATTGGGGATGAAAGGATTGACGTCGGTGAAATTGGTATTGATCAGAATGAAATCACCGTAAAGATTGCGTAGACGTTCTACTTCTGCCGCAAAATAGGCGCGCATTTCCGGCCGCAGGATATCTCCACGTGGATTTCCGGTCAGGTGAACAGGCAGATTTTCCGGAAACTGCGGATAGTGTTGAAGCAGATCGACATTTTCCTGACCCCAGGCAAAAATATGGGAAACATTCCTGATCGTAGTGGGAGAGAGTCGCAATGTGTAATAAGTGTCGGCTGGCGGGTGAACCAGCGCTTCCTCTTCCCAGGCAACGATTTCGTGCCCGAGCATCCGAATGATCCTGAACATGGAATTACTCAGGCTGCGCATACTCTTTGCCAGATAGATGCCACGTGGCAGTGATGCGATTTCAAAATGAACGAAGGCACGTGAGCCGATGATCACCGGAAACCCGCGCTCAGCCGCTACGCAAGCCAGCAGGAGCTTTGCATCCAGTTCGCGTACCTGGTTTTCGACGGGAATGATCAGGGTTGAAGCAGAAGTAGCAGTAGCAGTAGCGGCCATGTTCGGTCAGATCGGAATAGGTTGGCAGTAAGAAGTGCGGGAAACCAGCAGGCGATTTACTCGGGGAATTGCGCCATTATTAAATATTTGGGAGTCAAAGGGAACAATTATTGCCAGTCCTGAACCCGCTTTGAATCTGCCTATAGGCCTGTTTTTTCCAGAAATGCCAATGCCGACCAGAATCCTTCTCCCTTATTTTTGTGACCCTGCCAGATTTCAGGTATGAACTGCACTCCGGGGGAAAATTGGTTCAACTGATCACGCAGCAAGGTGAAATCCACGTCACCATGGCCGATCTGAACTCCTTCACCATCCACTCCCTTGGCATCGACTATATGCAGATGGATGGTATAAGGCAGCACCTTTTGGAGAAACGTATTGAAATCCCACTGGTAATAGTTGCAGGCCATCATGGAATGTGAAATATCGAGGCAGATACGATGGCCGGTTTTATCGCAGAATGCCGCGATCTCATCCGGGTCGACAAACAGGTTATGGTGGCTCTGCCCCCCAAAGTGCCAGGGAAAAGGGGGCATGGTCTGAATAGCCAGTTGAACAGTACTCAAGTCGATTTCATCCAGTGCTTTGGCTACTTTGTCATAAAGTTTCGTACGTGCTTCAACCGGCAGAAAATTCTGTGGCGTCCAGCCTCCGGCATTGAGTACCAGTACCGGTTTCGGTGTCGCCGGGAAATACTGGCGCAACTCGGCGGCTACAGCCACCGTGCGTTTCAATTCGGCAATGGAATGCGCCTGATAATCCGCATCATGGCTTGCCAGATCGAGAATATGGTCACCAGCGAACAGCTCCGGGCTGTGCACGGCATAACCGATCGACAGCGGATCAGAGAAATAGTCAGACAGCTTTACGTCCAGATCGTGGTAGCTCAGATGAAACTCGACAAAGTCGATTTTCATTCCCTCGATCAGCGCGCGATAATCGTGATAGCGTGCCGGGATCCCGTAAGGGCGTGAAAAGACATAGTGCTGTTTTTTGACTGATTTCGGGGTAATATCCGTTTCAAAGAAGAAATCTCCGGCTTTGAAATCGCGCTGTGCTACCTTACCTGCCAGCTCATCGATACGATTGGGTTGCAGACCCTGCCCGGGGCTTTTTACTGTGATCATACTGCGCCTGATAAGCTGCCCTTGCGAAAGATCGCAATTGATTACCAGGCTTTTGGCCAGATTCTCACGATTGATCATTTCCCCTTGTGTGAGTGAGCGCTCACCGCCTTGTCCCAGGGCTTCCTCGATGTTACGAATCTGCCGCACCATTTCTGCAAATTCTTCTGGCAGCAGGCTGACTTTGTGGTCGTTGCCTTCCATACTGCGATCGACAGTGAAATGTTTTTCCACGATGCGGGCTCCAAGGGCAACGGCAGCCAGAGGTACTGAGAATCCACGTTCGTGACCGGAATAACCCACTACCGTGCCTGCCAATTGTTTCAAGTGCGGCAGGTAATTGAGGTTTACATCCTTGAAGGGAGCAGGGTAGGTCGAGTTACAGTGCAGCAAGGCAAAGGGAGCTCCCAGTCGGCGCAATAAATCTATTGAACCTTTGATTTCTGCTTCTGAACTCATTCCGGTGGAGCAGAGCAATGGTTTGCCCGTTTTCGCCAGAGTCTCCAGCATTTCGTAGTTGGTGAAATCAGCCGAAGCCACTTTAAAGGCTTCCAGTCCGTATTCATCCAGTACATGGGCACTTACCAGATCCCAGGGTGTGCACAGGGGCAAAATATCCTGCTGCCTGCAGTAATCGAATACCTGGCAAAGCTCGTCATGGCTCAGCTGGAATTTATTGAGCAGATCCAGCGTGTATTGTGATCCGAGGTCATAACCCGCTTCCGCATTCCTGCCTTGATTTGAATACAGGGAGGAGAGATCCCGCATCTGGAATTTGACACAATCCGCTCCAGCTTCCACTGCCAGATTCACCAGTTCTTTCGCAAGGCCGATATCGCCGTTGTGGTTGTTACCGACTTCGGCGATGATGAATGCGGGATTCTGGTCGGCAATCAGGAAATCCCCGATCTGAAGTCCTGTGGCTGATTTTCGCGCCAGGGCGACAAAACGTCCCTGTTCGTCGATCAGCGGAATGATGTCGCGTTTGTGATCAAAATAATCGGCAATCTGATGTTGAGATTCGGTAACCGGCCGCGCAATGAAATTACGGTTCATCACGTGATCGACCGGCAGATTCAGATTGAATTCGGTTGCCTGAGTCATCCAGCGTCGTACATCACCATCGCTGACCGCCCCGATCAATACCCCGTTATCCTGTACGACGAAAACGATGCGGGACTGGTTGTCATTGATGCGTTTCAGAGCATCGAGGATACTGTCTCCGGAAAAAACCAGATGATCCTTGATCTTTTTTTCAATGCGCATGCTGCAATCCTGTTTGATGGAGGTAATTATTGCCGGGTGTGTATGACAGGAATATAAAAATTCATACCCTGGAATGTGTCAATGTTGTCTAGGGTCGGTGTGGCGCGCTTATCGCTTATGAATGTGCCCATGCCTTATACCATTGTTTCGTTGCCTCGGCGGATGTTTTGCTCATGTCCTGATTGCGGTAATCCTGGTTTGAATAAGCGTGCTGAACTGTAAACAGTTTGCAGGGTTTATGTGCATCCGGCGTGCTTAAACAGTAGAATTGTCTGTCATTTTTACCATGTGCCGGCCGGAAGAGCTGGTGACCGGTTTGCAAAATGCTGATTTGCAGAATCAGCCAGAATTTGACTTTACTCGCATATTGTTTATTCGGAATCTGATTAGATAAATTCTAGCCAATGTTGATTTATTCTCTCATCCCCGCGCGGGGAGGGTCAAAAGGCGTGCTGCATAAAAATATCCGGTTGTTATGTGGCAAGCCGCTGATTACCCATTCAATTGAAATTTCGCTCAAATCACCTTCCATTCAGAGAACGTTTGTCAGTACCGATTCGGAGAAGATTGCAGAGGTAGCGAGAAATGCCGGTGCAGAAGTGCCTTTTCTGAGGCCGGCCGATCTGGCGCAGGACGATACGCGCGATCTGCCGGTGTTCCTGCATTTTCTGGGCTGGCTGGAACAAAACCACGTGCCTCTTCCTGATGCCATTTTTCAGTTCCGTCCTACCTCTCCTGCGCGCAGGGTTGAAAAAATAGAGGAAGCGGTCGAACTTCTGAAAAAACATCCGGAGGCCGATTCCGTGCGTGGAGTGACCGAGCCGGCGCAGAATCCTTACAAAATGTGGACCATCGATGACAATGGTTTCCTGCGGGCTCTGCTGAATATTCCCGGTGTTCCGGAACCTTTTAACGAGCCCAGACAAAGTTTGCCTGCGGTCTACTGGCAGGTCGGTTATCTGGATCTGATACGTACCCGGACGATTCTGGAAAAAAAATCACTCACGGGCACGCGCATACTGCCCCTGAAGATCGAGGGTAGAGATTCGATCGATATCGATGATGAATTTTCGTTTCAACTGGCTGAGTTTCTGATGGAAAAACGGGGAGCCATCCTTTGAAGATTTCAGCTTTGAAGGCTGTGGTAGTCGGACTGGGTTCCATCGGAGTCAGGCATCTCAATAATTTGTATACACTCGGGGTTCGGGAATTGGGCGCAGTGCGTACCCGAAATTTACCGCCTCCCGCACAGATCATCCCGAAAAATGTGCAGCTGTTTCAGAGCCTCGATCAGGCACTCAAGCAAAACTTTGATCTGGTGGTAGTGGCCAATCCGACTTCGTTACACCTGAAAACCCTTGTCAGGGCGCTTAAAGCTGGATGTCACATCTATGTGGAAAAACCTGTCGCACATGAAAAACGGCATTTGTCCGGGTTGATGCGCTGTGTTGATCCGCGCGGGCCTCGCGTGCTGGTTGGTTGTCAGCTCAGAATGCATCCGGGATTACGGAAAATCGAAGAGTGGATGCAGCAGGGCAGACTGGGAAAAATCTATTCCGTACAGGTCGATCTGGGCGAGTATCTGCCTGACTGGCATCCGTGGGAGGATTATCGGCAGAGTTATGCGGCACGGGCTGATCAGGGAGGCGGTGTCATACTTACACTGATCCATGAGCTGGATTATCTGCACTGGCTTTTCGGCAAACCCAGGAGTGTCTTTGCCATCGGGGGGCATCGAACCTCGCTGGAAGTCACGGCAGAAGATACAGCGCTCATTTCATTCGAAACGGAGCAGGGGATCTGTGTTCAGCTCCGTATGGATTACTGGCGCAAACCACCGGTTCGGCATATGAATATCGTTGCTGAAAAGGCTATCGTCGATTGGGATTATCCTGCGCGCCTCACTACACTGCAGCAGAATGGGCATCTCCTGGAGGAAGTCATCCTGGCACCTTCCTGGGATCGGAATGAACTTTTTCTGTCCATGATGAAGGAGTTCATCGAAGGTATTCCCGGCGGATCGATTCCGCGAGTCACTTTGCAGGAGGGTATCGATGTGCTGAATACAGCGCTTGCAGCCAGACAATCTCTTCAAACCGGACGGCAGGTCAGATTATGAACCAACTCTATAAAGGAACGCCCTTTGATCTCAGCGGGCGGGCCGTTCTCATCAGCGGTGCGACGGGCCTTCTCGGTACGGAATTCGCTCTTGCAGCTGCTTCAGCCGGTGCGGACCTGATACTGGGTGATCTGGATGGTAACCGGCTGGAGCTATTGAAAAATGAAATAATTGCTTCCCATCCGGATGTACACGTCCTGATTCAGGTGCTGGATGTGACCCGTGCGGATTCATGCCAATCCATCGCACAATTATGTGAAGATCGGTTTGGCCGGATCGATGGGGTCGTTCACAGTGCCGCGATCGATCCGAAATTTGAGCAAGGCTCTGATACTTCCCGCTTTTCAAAATTTACTGAATTTCCCCTGGCGCTTTGGCAGACTTCGCTGGATGTCAATCTGACGGGTGCATTCCAGCTCGCACAGGCTACCTGCAGAATAATGGAGAAATCCAGCAGGGGATCCGTCGTTTTCCTTGGATCCAATTACGGCCTCGTGGGGCCGGATCAACGTATCTACAAAAAAGCCGGGCAGGAAGCGCAGACCTATAAACCAGCGGTGTATTCGGTGTGTAAGGCAGGGTTGCTGGGGCTCACCAAATTTCTGGCTGCCTATTACATGAATACGTCCATTCGCATCAATCTGCTCACGCCCAGTGGTGTCTGGAATAAACATGACTCCGAGTTTACCGGTCACTATTCTTCGCGAACCATTCTGGGGCGTATGTCGGAAAAAGAGGAGTATCGTGGAGCCATCCTCTTTCTGCTTTCGGATGCATCCAGTTATATGACGGGTGCAAATCTGGTCATCGATGGGGGGTGGACAGCGTTATAGGTATTTTTCTGCGTATCCATTTCAGTCAAAAGGAAGATTTTATTTTCTTGTCTGAATAGCACCGATGGAAAGCTGCTGTTTCCTTGATCAGTTGCTTTCGTTCTTCAGCATATCCCAACAGCGTGCAAGGGATTCGAAAATGACAGGGTTACTGGAAATCGCGGCGATTTCGTGATCCAGCCAGAATGAAGGTTTGGTCCAGTTGAAGCTTCCGAAGATCGACCAGACACGATCACCCTCTTCAATCAGTACAAATTTGAGATGCATGGGCAGAGAGCCGGAAGGCTGGATGCGTCTGAACCGGATTCCGGCACTGGCCAGACGCTGTTCCACCCTGGGTGTGACACGCCTGAGGGTGGATTCGGCCAGTATTTCCAGTGCAACGCCCTGCCTTGCAAGCCCGGCCATGATATCGACCGCGCTTTCCATCCGGATATGCGAGGCTGCGATGCGGACACGTGCGCCGCTGCCGATTTTGCATAAAAATTGCACGACAGGATGTGCACCGGTCCGGGGCCAGAAATAAATATCGGTATCTGTGCCATGGATATCACTGCTCGTATCAGTGGTGAACCGGTAGAAAAGCCCGGGCGGTGACTGGTGCAGCCGTCTTGCATGTTCTGTCAGTTTCTCGACCAGAACCGGATCCTTGAGACCGATCAAAGCGTTGTAACCACAATCCTGATCACCGATCTCCCGGATGATATCGGGATCATCTCCCGGGCCGTTGCCTGATGGATTGAAGGAGCCGATGAAGGCAACGGGCTCTGGGTGCGAGAAACAGTAGAGTTTCTCGTGCAGCTGGGGTTTCCATGATTTCGTTGCGGGTGACGGTACACCGGGGAGGGTAACGATGCGTAATGCTTCACCCAGCCCGTCAGGCCCCGAGAGCAGGGCAATCACCGCATCATTGGCGTATGGAATACGCGGTCTGCCTTCGAGGGTCAGCGTAACGCGGACGCCCCGTTTGTGCGCCTGAATGAGTGCTTTGGCAAGACGAAGGTCACGGAAATAATAGGTTACCCAGTTGATAGTGCCTCCAGCAGGTACAGCTGTGATCTGTTCTGCCAGGATATCGCGCAGGTGGCCGGGTGTCTGACCGGGGCTGCCAAAATGAACTTCCGGGGATGGAATCGTCCTCATTTGTGAAAAACCGGTATCCCATTCAATGAAACCTGCATAACGGTACAAGCGCGTAATGGGGTGGATCGGTTGCCGGCCGGTGCAAATCAGACAGGCATTTGCTTTGTCGGAGGCCATATTATTCAGGAGTATTCGTGTTATTGGCCTGATCCGGTTTCTTGCGCATTGTCTGCTCTTCCAGGAGAGCGACATAACGCGGGAGGACATCAGTGCCGCCGACATGCAGCATTTCTTCGATGAAGCGCTGACGATGCGCCTCCACATAATAGGAATCGTATCCCGCGGTTAAAAATCTGTCGATCATTGTGTACACATCATCCCGGCATTTCAGTTCTGTTTCCGGCATGAAGTGAGCCAGAGCAGACCGGCCGGCGTGGAGATAATCGGCTGCCATCACCGGTTTTTTTGCCTTGACAGCCTCAAACACCACCGAAGTAGCCAGATCGATGATGATATCGGCCCAATTCATCAGAGAAATCGAATGCTCGCTGTCTTCTGCCACACGTACGTTTGCAAGCTGGCGCAGAGAGGCGCTGCCAGTCAGCGGTTGTCTCCAGCCTCCCCGTGTATGGGGCTTGATCACCAGTTCCACTCCCGGAAATGTGGCGATCATGCCAATGATTTCACCGACTTCTTCCCAGAATGTGGTGAATTCGCTTTTTCTCAAGAACATGACGATTCTGAGGCGGGTGTCCTGGTTGGTTTTTAACCGGGGGACTGGTGACAGTGTGGCAAGTTTATCCAGCCATTCGTCGCAGTAGCGTGGTGAACCCAGAACGGCAATCGCCTCGTTGCTCAGAAATGGCCGGAAACGGGTTGCACACAATTCGTTGGGAACTACGAGTTTGTCGAATATTCTTGCAGCCGAGTACAAGGCATCCGGCTTCAGAACCCATTCATGATGGCGTATCAGCTGACTGGCATGCGGGCTGTCACCATGCGGTAGAGATACCGCACCGAGACCCCGGGCTTTTGCCATCGTTACAACGATCTCAACCCATTCGATCGGGACAGGCGAATCGCTGGTGATCCAGTCGAACACAACTACTCCACCTTCATTCCCATCGCTGAAGCTATGCTCCAGCAACCGTCCGGCAGTGCTTTGCCAGACTGCTGTACGTTTTTGAGCATCATATTTTCGGGCCAACTTCTCGATAAGTTTGCCAATCAGAAAAAGGCGCTTCACGCTTCTGTTCAGGAGAAGTGTCTGCAGGCGCCATTGCATAAACTTCAGCGGGGATAGCAAACGCCGGATAGGGGCGACTCGAACGCGGTCGAGCGTGCTCAGGAACTTGATGCGGTAATCCTTGAGAAATTTGGGACGGCCCAGCAGAACTACGAGACTTTCATGACCAGATTCTGACCATTTTGAAATTACCGGCGTGATGTGATCGATATCGTTGTAATGGCGCAGAAAAAATAAAGCTTTCATAGTGAGAATGATTGTGGCTGCCAGTGCAGAGTAGTTCAGTTTCCTGCCTGGCAGGCGGGATTACCACCGGATTATTTGACAAGTAAATAGAGGCTGGAAATGGGATCATGCCTTAGCCAGACCTGATATGGCGTAAGCATACAATGAAGCCAGATCCGGAAAATTGCAGATTTTGCCAGCTTATGACGGTATTGCCAATTCTCAGGCGATGATTGGAAGGTATCCCGAATTTTGAAAAGCTGTCGAAAACATTGAGAGATTCATTTGTGGTAATAGCGGAGAGCGAGTGGAAACTAATGGGTCGGCTCGGTGCTGGATGTGAGTGACAGCAGATCAGTGAATACAAAACCATCTCGATGGACAGTTTCTCCCAACACTACGTCTATTGGATTCTGAAACATGGGCCCATCGAATGAGAAGGTATGGAACTCACCATATTCACCGCAAGGATCAACGCTACCCGGAATATCATCTAAAAAAGATTCGTTGTACTCCCTGCCCGCGAAACTCTCCGGGATGCATTTCGGATCAATGCAGGTGATCACAGCCTTTAATCCACCGGCCACCATCTCCCGGGAGAGGGTTTTTGTTGGAATGCCCCAAAGCGGAAAAATGGGTGTTATCCCGGTTCCATTCAGACGATCTTCCCGATACTGCCGCACATCTTCGAGCAGGAGATCGCCAAATGCAAAGCACTCAATGTTTTCCTTTCTGGCGGAATCAACAAACGCAGACATGGCGGATGCATATTCGTCATTGCTGCAAGGATAGGGAATCTCGATGATGTGTAGCGGCAGACCGGCACTTTCTGCTTGTTGCTGTAGCAGTGCCACCCTTACGCCATGCATGACAACACGATCAAACACTTTGTTGACTGTGCAAAATAACCCGATCACATCGACATGCGGATCTTGCCGCAGGACATGAAGCGCCCATGCACTGTCTTTGCCACTACTCCAGGAAAGAAAAGTTCTTTTGCGCAATAGACTGGCCTTTGTAGAGTCCATACGTATTGATATTGGAAATCCGGCTGACAGGAGCCGGATAGTGAGCGGGGTAAGCGTTAAGTTTTGGTTCTGTTGATTGCTTTATCGTAAATCTTATTGTTTTCCCTTTTGCCTACAGCAATAACGAAAACAACGACTTCCTGATTATTGATTTCATAAACAAGTCGATAGCCTGCAGAGCGGAGTTTGATTTTATAAGCGTTATCAAAACCACGTAGTTTATTAGGCTGAATATGAGGATTTTCCAGGCATTTTTTTAATTTGTTTTTAAATTGGGTTTTGATGCTGCTGTCCAGTTTATCCCACTCTTTTTTTGCACTTGGCAAAAATTTTAATTTATAAGTCATCAAGCGATACTTCAATTGCCAAATGTTTTTCCGCCTGCCTGGCCTTAACAATTTCGCCTAATTCATAATCTTCCAATTTCTCCATCAACAACTCGTATACCTCGGCTGGAACAAGGTAAGCGGTTGGCAGGTTATGGTTGAGAATAGCGATAGTCTCCCCTTCGGCTTTTCTTAACAAAGCTGTTGGATTTTTCTTTAATTCAGAGATGCTTGCGCTAAATGAAGCCAGTATTTGGTGCATAAATACTCCAGTGAGATCCAAATAAAGCGCTTATATTAGCATCTTATTTAGAGTATGCAAGACTGTGTGTGCGGTAACCAGATACCAGATAACACTCGAATTAAGTCACTTTGCAAGGCGGCATCAGCCTGGACGAATTGTCAGGCCGCAGCTTCATTACGGGGATGCGAGCTCCAGGATTTCCTGGCCCATGAGCACGCATTCGCTACTGAGCGGGTAGTAGATCAGCCGCATACGGTATTTACCTTTGTAAACTGTACCGCCAACTTCAAACACCAGGAACTTCTGTTTCCTGTTGGCCGGGTTGCGGATAGATGGCAGAGCAATTGCTTTCGGATCGACGTGTGCACGGTCATCACCATCGACATGAAAGGAAAGGAGCTTTTGGGCCTGCAAAATCGCTTCTGATCCGCACTGTGGCAATGCCAGCGAAGGCAGTGGCAACAACAGTAAAAAAACGATCAAGAGGCGCATATCTTTTCTCCGGTTTATCGTAAAAAGTTGAAAAGGCGCTGCTTTATGGTGAAGTGTCCTGCTGAAATTTGCTGGAGCACGCCGACTCCAGTCGCGGATTAGGCGCTATGCTTAATGACACTCCACGCGCGGAGCTTATCGGCTCGCGGAATAGCAGCATTCGCCGGACTTGTGGAGGGAAGCTGCACATACTCGGCTGTGGGAGCGTTTTGTAAGAACGGTTTGACATGTCGAGCATACAGTGCTGCTGCCTTCGCACCGTTAAAACACACCCGTCGGATGTCAGGACAGGCCGTGAAAAAGTGATCGAAGTCGTTTGGCACGATCGTATGCGCTACGATATCAGCATCCAAACTGCTTTCGCGCGTACATGACTGCAGCACATCCCAGAGCGCAACGCCATGATCCTTTAGCGAAGATACGCGTAGAGGATATGCGCTTGTGGCATCGAAACCGAGAATCTCCGCAGTGATTCTCCAGAAGAGGTTTTGCGGGTGAGCATAATACTGCTGCTCACGAAGTGAAACTTTCCCGGGCATCGTGCCAAGAATCAATACCCATGAGCCTGGGCTTGCAATCGGAGGAAAACTACGGCAATGCATCGTTGCGGCGCCTGACGTTTCGCTGCAATTGGTTGTTAGCCATCATGCGAGCTACCCGTTAGCAATTCTTTTAATAACCCAAGATCCGGAACATCTTGAAATTTAGCCACGCCAGGTTCCAATAGGTGCCAACTGGAAATGGTGCTGATACACAAATGTGCAACTACAGTAGCTTTTACCGAAACTGGAAGCAAACCGACGGGAACCCAGTATAAATCGAGATTTCTTAACGGATTCGGAACAGGTGAACCGCACCTTGAGCAAAAATCTGACCGAAAACCAGTATCTTTGATCCATGAACTTATGAGATCGTTACCTTTGGTGAATCGAAGGCTTTTTTTAGTGACAATTGTGGACGAGTTTGAGGTACTTCCGCTCTGCCTTTTGCATAGAGAACAATGACATTGATATATATTGAATTCATTTCCATCAATCTCGAACTCTACACTTCCACATAGACAATTCCCTTTCATTTTTCTCTTCTGGTTAACGTTTGAAATTATCCGCACCGAAGGCATCGGTTGACTGAATTGTTTGTTTCCAGCCATTTATACATAACCTTAATCGTTAGCGTTTTGCGGCGCAGACGGATGATTTTGCAAGTGAGCCCTCATCACGGCATGCAATACGAATAGCCTCTCTTAAGGGCTCCGATTGCGAGGCTACCCAGTAATTATTGATAACTACATACCGCTCGGATCGCTCCGCTTCACGCACACCCACGGCATTCAGAATGAGCTCCAATGCAAGTAGTAGCGAGTTGGTCGGTTCAATTTCGTAGCGAATATCGACAATAGCTGCTTCCGGTTCCATCCATGAGTTGCTTGAAAGAGGCGGAATCCGGAACTTACTAGAAGAATTGGCAGGAAGGCGCTGCCCATCGAGCTCCTTGAACTCGGCGGCGGGTACATAACTTATGTTGCTACTAGGAAGAATGATTCTGCCAGTTTCTGTAACTTCAGCATAAATACTTTGCGTAGTCTTGTAGAGAACCTCCTGATTGGTCGGTGGTTCGACTCGGAACATCTTGACTAGGCGATCAGACGGTGTGTCATTCTTTAACTGAAATTCGTAGCCACGCGCGAGCGACCGGACAAATTCGAGAGATATATTCCCGAAGAAATGCTGGTAGGTGACGGTGAATGCCGCAACGAGAAATCCAGTTACGCTAAACCATTGAAACGTGTGCCATAGACGAGATGGCCGCGCTGTGTTGGTGGGTGCAGAGAGTCTCGTTGTCTTTTTCTTACGGCGTGCCATTGATGTGGAGGAGCAGATCGCTAACGTAATATATACGACACTGGATGTCCGATAATCTGGTTCATTTGTCGCATAATCTCCTTTAAATAGTGCTAACAATCTGATTGTTAATAAATAAATTTCTATAACCTTCCAATTCTTACTGGAAGATACGATATTTGTACCGATCGAAAGTGCTGCTGGGTCGGTATCATTCTTCCAGAAGTTGTACGGCTTCCCTAACGGCTGGCATAAAGCTGGTCGATTTCACCTTGGTAGTGCTCATAAATCTTTTTCCGCTTCAGCTTGAGGGTCGGAGTGAGCATTTCATTCTCTACTGTCCAGGGTTCGGAAATCAGTAATGCACGGTGAACCTTGGCATAACCGGGAAATCCGCTGATCTGGCGCGCGATTTTCTCCAGAATGATTTCTTCCGCATACTCGTCGCACGCCAGTGCATGGGGATCATTTTTTGCATTGCAGTGGGTGGCGACAACTTCCCATCCGCGCTTGCTCAGCACCGTCAGCGCGCTCAGATAGGAGCGGCCTTCACCGACGATCATGACCTGTTCGAAGATCGGATCACGCAGAATGGCTGCCTCCATATCGGCCGGCGGGATTTTTTCACCGGTGGAGGTAACGATGATGTCTTTCAGCCGGCCGGTGATGGTGACTCTGCCTTGTGCATCGATACTGGCGGTATCTCCGGAATTGAGCCATCCGTCTGCGGATAGAATGGCATGAGTGGCTTCCGGATTGTTCCAGTAGCCGAGCATGACATTGGGTCCGCGAATCAGCAGGGCATTCTGTTCTCCCAGCTTGACTTCCACACCGGGAGCAGGGCGGCCGACGCTTGACGGGAGATTATCGTCCAACCGATTGGCACAGACGACCGGGCTCGTTTCAGTCAGGCCGTATCCTTGCAGGATAGGTAATCCCAGGCCGATGAAGACACGTGAGATCTCCGGTGATAATGCCGCACCGCCACTCATGACCTGCCACAAACGGCCTCCCAGTTTTTCCATGACCTTGCGCGCAACCAGTTTATCGAGCAGCGGCCACAGCAAGTGTGAAACCTGCCAGCCGGCTCGTTTCTGTTGTCGTTCAAACCGGCTGTATCCTATATCGACTGCCAGTTTGAACAGCAGTCTGGAAATTGCAGGCCCTTCCGCCAGTTTGGCCTGTATTCCTGCATAGATTCTTTCATAAATTCTGGGAACCGAAATCAGGATGGTCGGCCGGATGATCAGCAGATCATCCTGCAATTGGCGGATGGACCGGGCATACGCTACCGTGGCACCGCACAGCATGGGTACGTAATAGCCCGCCGTGCGTTCGAACGTATGTGATAGCGGCAGGAAAGACAGCAGTACATCATCCGGTCTGACAGTGACAACCTGTGCACTGCTGTATGCGTTGGACAGAATATTGTTGTGGCTCAGCATGACCCCTTTCGGGCGGCCGGTCGTCCCTGACGTGTAAATGATGGTGGCCAGTGCATGAGGGTCGTTTTGCACGGAAGGGATATCGCCCGGTGTTTCCGGCAGCCAGTCCTGCAGTGCGATGGCGCGCTTGTCGCCCGTCTGGTGAACATCTTCGGGGGAAGCATCCAGAATGACGATACGCTTCAGTTGCTGAAGTCCGGGCATGGCCTCGTTCATGGCTTCCCATCGCGTCATGTTTTCCAGCAGCAGTAGCGCGGTGCCTGCATTATCCAGACACCAGGCCGCATTTTCTGCCCGATCTTCGGTATAAAGCGGGACGACCACCAGCCCCAATCCCAGTGCAGCCTGTTCAAACATCACCCACTGCGGGCAGTTGCGTGCCATGACTGCTACCCGGTCACCAGGAGAGAGATTTTCCTGTGAAAGTGCCATCTGCCAGCGTTTGACGGCATTCGCCATGTCGTCCCACGTGTAATCCCGCCAGATTTCCTCGCTGACATCGTAGTCGCGGTAGGCTGTAGCATGGGGAGAACGTCTGACACGTTCTCTGAACAGGCCGTCGAGTGTTCGGGCCGTTTCGACCGGAATCATGTCCAGGTTGTGAGTGGGCAGGGTGTGGGTCGTCGGGTTCATAGCGGGGCTTCTCCGTGTGAATTGCCTGTCTGGCGGAGATCAGCAGGAAAATCATCCACCATGATGACCCGGCGCCGCAGGGTTTTCATCTGTTCAAGCGAGGCGGCTTCTTTACTGGTAATGATCCCTTGTGCCAGCGCCTGGTTGATTTGCTCATGTTCGTGGGCGGTGATCGCTTTATCTTTGACGGCTTGCCGCAATCTGGCCTCGATGGGTTCGCAGTCGATGGTACAGGCCAGGGCTTTTTTGAGCAGGGCCAGTGGTTCATTATCCTGCTCGGGCAGGTAGATGCCTGCCGTCAGGCGATCACGTACTTCCCCGGGGGTCAGAATGAGCCGTGCGACTTCATGAGAGAGTGAGTCGGCAGGGGGCAGGCAACGCATACCCCGCGGAAAAATGATGAACCGCAGCAATCCTCGCGTGATTCTGCTCACAGGGAAATTGAGCAGAAACTCATGGAATGCCTGCTGGGTACGATAAAGCGCATCCTGTACCGACCAGTGTAACAGAGGCAGATCTGCCGCAGGGCGGCCATCATCCTCAAAACGCTTGAGGGTGGCCGAGCACAGATACATCATGCTGAGAATGTCACCCAGGCGCGCAGAAAGACGTTCACGCCGTTTGAGTGCGCCACCCAGCTTCAGCATGGCGATATCGGTCAACAGTGCGAATGCTGCGGAGAAGCGTGTCAGTTGCCGGTAGTAATTCACTGTTTCGTGCGTTACGTTTTGCGGTATGTCTTTGACCAGCCGCGTGCTGAATCCGTAGATCAGACTGTGGAACGCATTTCTGAAGGTGAAGACGATATGCCCGGTCAGCGCCTCGTCAAATGCCCGTAATCCATGTTTTTTGTCCTGATCCCAGGCAGCATCGATTTCTCGCAGTGTGAAAGGATGGGCACGGATGGCGCCTTGCCCGAAGATGATCATATTGCGTGTCAGGATGTTCGCGCCTTCCACCGTGATGCCTACGGGTGTCTGCTGATAGGTTCTCGCCAGATAATTGGAGGGGCCCAGGCAGATGCCCTTGCCACCGTGAATATCCATGGCGTCATTGATGATCTGCCGGCTGCGTTCGGTCAGATGATATTTGACGATTGCGGAAATGACGGAAGGTTTCTCGCCCAGATCGACCGCGCCGGCAGTCATGACACGTGCTGCATCCATCATGTAGGTGTTGCCGGCGATACGCGCAAGCGCTTCTTCTACACCTTCGAAATAGCCGATCGGTAATTTGAACTGTACACGTACCCGGCCATAGGCCCCGCTGCTCCAGGCCGACAGCTTGGCTGCACCGACACTGGTGGCCGGCAGCGAAATCGACCGGCCGACGGAGAGGCTGTTCATCAGCATGCGCCAGCCTTGCCCTACTTTGTCCTGTCCGCCGATGACCCAGTCCATGGGAATGAAGACATCCTTGCCGGAATTGGGCCCGTTCTGGAAAACTCCGTTCAGGGGATAATGCCTGCGGCCGATCTGGATACCCAATGTACTGGTTGGGATCAGCGCGAGCGTGATGCCGATTTCTTTTTCGTTTCCGAGTAATCCATCCGGGTCGTACAGTCTGAAAGCAAGCCCCAGTAGTGTGGCAACTGGTCCCAGCGTGATGTAGCGTTTCTCCCAGTTGATGCGAATACCCAGTACATCGGGCTGGCCATCGAATACCCCCCGGCACACGATACCGGTGTCAGGAATCGACCCTGCATCTGAACCGGCGTCCGGCCCGGTCAGCGCAAAACAGGGAATCTCGCTGCCATTCGCCAGCCGTGGCAGATAGTGATCTTTTTGTTCTTCCGTTCCGTAATGCAATAGCAGTTCAGCCGGGCCGAGTGAATTGGGCACCATCACAGTCACTGCCGCCGTATTGCTGCGCGAACTGATTTTCATGACTACTTCCGAATGCGCCAGCGCAGAAAAACCAAGTCCGCCGTATTCCTTGGGGATGATCAGCGAGAAAAAGCGGTTTTCCCGGATGAACTGCCAGACGTGAGGGGGCAGATCGTGGCGTTCATGGGTGATGTGCCATTCATCGAGCATGGCGCATAACTGTTCAACCGGTCCGTTGAGAAAGGCTTTTTCTTCCGGGGTCAGCTCCGGTTTGGGGTAGGCAAGCAGCTGATTCCAGTCGGGTTTGCCGCTGAACAGCGCCCCTTCCCACCATACCGTGCCGGCATCGAGTGCTTCCTGCTCGGTTTGCGAGATTTGAGGCAACAGCTTGCGAAAGATTCTTAAAACAAGGCTGGAAACAATATTGATACGCAGGAACGGCACTGCGAACAGTGCCACACTCGCCACGATCAACAGGATAAGTACAACAAGAAATTCAAGCATGATTCCTCCCCGAGTTTTTGAGTGGTTGTTCAGGAATCTCTGATCAGATCCCACATGGCCGCACACTGTATTTTGCGGATGGAACGCAAGGTGAGTGAGGCAGTGAATGGTTGGCCTTCACAACGAGCTCAATGCTGCAGTTCGTCTGCAAAACCAGCGCCCTGAAGGGTTGTGGCGAAATCATGCGCTCACTGTGTCGCACTCCTCGGCATCGTAGCTATGGCTACGACCTTCGTCGTGCTTCTTGCGATCATCACGATTTTGCCTGCAATGCGGTTCATGGAGGATTTAATCAGAGATTCCTTTGTCGTTACACTACCGGAGAATGAACAACTGTCAAGCTTTGCTTTGTTTACATCCTGAATGACAAGCAATCATCCATTCGTGAAAAACCCGGTTGCATGCAACCGGGTTAATAATCGCCACGAATAATCCGGATTTCATCAAGGCCGGGCGCGGCGGCTATCCAGGCTGTAGCCACCCGCGCCATGCACGGCCAGCAGCATGAAACCGCCCGCAATGGCAATATTTTTCATGAACATGATCGTTTGTGTCTGATCGGCAAGATTGTTGTGAAAAATGGCCGCAGCTGCCAGCGTAAATACTGCCAGCGCGATGGACGTCAGCCGGGTTTGCCAGCCAGCGATGATCGCCAGACCGCCGCCGATCTCAAGTGCTATCACCAGTGGCAATAGCGTGCCCGGTACGCCCATCGCGTCCATATAGCCCTGCGTGCCAGCGTAGCTGCTGATTTTGGAAATGCCTGCGAGCAGGAATATTTGCCCCAGAAAGAGCCGTGCCACGAATTGACTGATTTTTTCCATTTTTGTCTCCTTGAAATGAATGATCGTTTTTATTGATTCCGTTTGACCCACGCCCGGTCACGCACAAATTGATTGGACTGAAAATCTTTCAGTGCCTGATCGATCTGTTCGCGGGTATTCATGACAAAAGGGCCATGCTGCGCGACCGATTCATGCAGTGGTTTACCGCTGACCACGATAAAACGTGCGCCTTCTTTTCCTGCGACAAAGTCGAAAGTGCCGCCGTCAGTGCCAGCTGCAATCAGGGAATGAAGCCCGACATCCTGGCCGTTAAACTGTCCGCTTCCTTCGAATAGATAGATGAAACTTGTGTTTTGCGCTGGCAGCCGGTGTTGAAAATGCCGCCCGGGCTGTAACTGCACATCGAAATAAGTCACTTGCGTCAGATCATCCCGGATCGGTGCAACGGTATCGCCGAAACGGCCGATCAACACTTTCAGCCGGTAATCCGCAGTTTCGACCACCGGGAAAGCGGCCGCGGGAAATTCCTGATATTCCGGGTGATCCATTTTGTTGATTGCCGGCAGGTTGATCCATAATTGAAATCCACGCAGTAAACCATTTTCCTGTTTCGGCATTTCCGAATGAATCACGCCGCTGGCTGCTTTCATCCATTGCGCTGATCCCGGCCCGAGATCACCGGTATTGCCCATGCTGTCCTGATGCTGCATATGACCATCCAGCATATAAGTGAAAGTGATGAACCCGCGGTGCGGATGCGGCGGAAAACCAGCGATGTAATCATCCGGATTATCGCTGCCGATGTGATCCAGCAACAGGAAAGGGTCGTAATTGCGCAGCACCGGTGTGCCAATCGTACGATGTACGATCACGCCGGCACCTTCGGGTACCGCCATTGCGGGAATGATTCGTACAGCATTCATTGATGTATTCATCGTTTTCTCCTTTTCTGTGATGCATTGACAGGTTCTGCTTGCTGGAAGCATTATCATCGTTGCTTTAACAGGAATAAATATCGTTTTATGGAAATAATTGTTCCTGTATTGGCAACAATAGGGAGATGTTATGGATCGATTCGAAAATATGAATGCGTTTGTGCGTGTTGTGGAAGCAGGTAGCATCAGTGCGGCTGCCGATCGCATGGATGTAGCCAAATCTGTTGTCAGCCGGCGTTTGAAGGAGCTTGAGGAACACTTGGGTGTTGAATTGTTTCACCGCACTACGCGGCAAATGAATCTCACCGATAGCGGGCGCGCCTTTTATCAGCAATCCGTGCGCATCCTCGCTGATGTTCTCGAAGCCGAGCACGCCACGTCACAATCTCACGGCAGGCTGAAAGGTCATTTGAAAGTGGCGGTTCCGCTCAGTTTTGGCTTGATGCATCTGGGGGCCGCCATCTCCACCTTTCTGCAAACTCATCCGGATATCGAATTTGATCTGGATTTCAATGACCGGCAGGTCGATTTGCTGGCGGAAGGTTTTGATCTTGCCATCCGCATCGCAAACCTGCCCGATTCCAGCTTGATCGCACGTCGCCTTGCACCTATTCAGGCTGTCATGTGTGCCAGCCCGGCATACCTTGAGCGCATGGGCACGCCGCAAGCGCCGGAAGAACTCATCCGGCATCGCTGCCTGGTTTATAACCTGGTCAGTCACAGCGATAACTGGAATGTTTATGGCACCACGGGAGAGTTGATCAAAACCCGGATCATTCCCTATTTCAAGGCCAGTAACGGAGAATTTCTCCGTGATGCTGCCGTCGATGGTCTGGGTATCGTATTGCTGCCAACTTTTATCGTTTACCGGGAAATCGAGCGCGGTGCATTGATCCCGGTATTGACCGGATACCACTACGCCCAGCTGGCTGCTTATGCCATTTACCCGCAAACCCGCCACCTCTCGCAGCGGGTTCGGGCATTTGTCGATTTTCTAAGCCAGCGGTTTGAAGGGATGCCTTACTGGGATGCGTGTCTGATAGTTTCTTCGGAATAGGGACGGTTTGGCAGGCTGTTGCAGCAGCGAGTGGTTAGGTGCAGCCCTTCCTTCCGGTCAGCCATAAGCCAGTCCCCCAAAGCTCTCTCGGCCAGTTCTATGTTCAGGAAATGGGGTAGTCAAACAATGATAATGAGGTATTTTTCGAGACAATGCCCTATTTAAAAGCTATGATTATCCGATTTAGACAGCTTGGGCTTACATTTTCATGCGCTCGCTTACACCCGAGTACCTTGCTGCGCTTCGCTTCGATGGCATCCAAGCGGCTACGCTGCGCTCACTGGGCGAATGCCAGGGCAAGCAGCAACTCTACGCTGCGCAGTCGCCCGAAGCCCTCAAGGGATTGCGCCAGATCGCGGTGGTTGAATCCACCGAATCGTCCAACCGGCTGGAAGGTGTTGTCGTAGCACCCTCACGGCTGAAGTCCCTGGTCATCCGCAATGCAACGCCAAAGAGTCATTGCGAACAGGAGATCGCCGGCTATCGCGACGCCCTGGCGCTCATTCATGAGTCCGCCGAGCACATGCCCTTCAGCGAAGGCGTGGTGTTGCAACTGCATACCCTGCTGTACCGCTACATGCCGCAGGCGGGCGGGCGCTGGAAGGCCACCAACAACGACATCATCGAACGCTATCCGGATGGCACCTCGCGGCTACGCTTTCGGCCAGTCGCTGCACACTTAACGCCGATGGCCATGGCCGATCTGGCTCGGCACTACGCCGCTGCATTGGATCAGCATCTGGCCGACCCTTTGGTGCTTGTGCCGTTGGCGATGCTCGACTTCCTGTGTATTCACCCCTTTCCGGACGGCAACGGCTGTATGTCCCGATTGCTGACCTTGCTGCTGCTCTACCACTTCGACTATGCCGTGGGCCGCTACATCAGCTTGGAACGCATCTTCGAGGACACTAGGTGTTTGGTCCCGCATTGTGATGGTGTATTGTATGATTTGCTACCGACACAGGAGGAATTATGGGACAGATATTACACGGGAGCGCCCGCACGACAGCGGCGGTGCGTCGAGCGATACAACAT
>WBZY01000607.1_pt1 | contig 25816 bp, 27 predicted proteins | sample 5204191 | NCBI WGS metagenome assembly WBZY01 (sample SAMN12344363, study PRJNA552823) | activated sludge metagenome | biome: Activated sludge suspended growth; feature: Anammox Sidestream; material: Wastewater; isolation source: activated sludge from anammox sidestream of wastewater treatment...
AGGTCGCCTTCGGGTACTTCGCCGTCTCCAGGCCGCGCTGCTGAACCTGGTTGTCGCGCCTGCTCTGGTCGCTCCTCAGGGTGGTCAGGTCCACGGTGAACTTCGATTCCTGCGCTGTATCCAGGCCATCGGCGCCCAGGTAGAAGTGCCCTTCGATCGCCTTCGTGGTCCCCTTGGCAGTCGAAGGAAGCGGCAGGTTCGCCAGCTTCTCGTCGGCGAAGTAGGCCGCCTCCGACTCCCCGGCGATGATCGCGTACTTGCGCGTGCCACCGGCAACCGTCGGCGCCGTGGACGTGCCCGCGGCCCCCGGCGTGGCCGAGCCTGACTTGACCTCCTCCGGTATATCGCGGGCGGTCGTTGCCAGCTCATTATCTGACCGGATGAAGAACCACCAGCCGGCAGCTGCCAGGATGACGAGCAGCACCGCAGCCCCTGCAATCCGGAACGGCCACCTCATTACCAGCGACATAGACGGACACCCTCACGCGAAGGTCCCCGCCGCCTGGTCCGCCGGGGCCGCTCGCAATTCTCCGTGGGACCGAGGCAATTGGCGGTAAAGCCCTGTTTCAGCTTGCCGTTGGGGTGGCCCGTCACTGTGCGCGCCGTATGCTTCGCCAAATGTGGCGCGGGCTGCTGCTTACGTTCTCGTTCTGGGGCATTGGGGCCGTTGTACTGCGCGCCACCCTCATCCCGCCGCAGGTCTGCCCAACCGTTACGGCCGAGGCGGCGCTCGCCTCCGCCGATGAAGCAGCACTCTGGATTGAGCGCGCCCAGCGTCCCGATGGCACCTACCTCTACGAGTACCAGGCCCCCGACGACATCGACCTTGGCGGCTACAACATCGTCCGCCATGCCGGCGTCACCATGTCGCTCTACCAGCGCGCCGCCGAGACCGGCGACCTTCGTGACCTCCCCGCCGCCGACCGCGGCCTCGCCTGGATGACAGCCAGCCTCTACCGGCGAGACGGCTGGGCCGCCTTCCAGGGCCCCGCCGGCGGCGACCTCCAGCTCGGCGCCAGTGCACTCATGCTCGCCGCGCTCGAACAGCGCCGAATCGCCACCTCCGATACCAGCCACGACGACCTTATGAGAGAGCTCGGCCGCTTCCTCATCGTCATGCAGCAGCCCGGCGGCGCCTTCCTCGCCAGCTGGCGGCTCGCGACCGCTCAACCCGACCCGGCCCTTCGCTCGAAGTACGCCACGGGCGAAGCCTTCTGGGCGCTGACACTCCTGCACCGCTTCTTCCCCGGGGAAGGCTGGGACCGGCCCGCGCGCGCCGTCGCACGTTACCTCTCCCTCTACCGCGACGAGGCCGAGGGGTTCGACTTCCCGCCCTGGGCCGACCAGTGGGCCGCCTACGGCCTGGCCGAGATGGCCAGCTGGCCCCTGGACGAGGACAACGTGGCCTATGCCCGCCGGCTCGCCGAGCGTTTCGGCTTTCTTGTGCGGGTGGAGTCTCAGCGCCGCCAGGACTGGTGGTCCAATCTCGTCCACGGGCGGCAGGCACGGGCAGCTGGCCTTGGCACCTGGGGCGAAGCGCTCGATTCGCTCCATCACCTGGCCTCCGTGGACCCCCGGCTGGCGCCCCTGCGGGAGAAGCTCGCCGAGCGCGCCGCCTGCGCCGCCGGCCTCCTCGCCGGCCGCCAGGTCACCGAAGCCCGGGCCGCCGATTACGGCTCTCCAGAAAGCGTTCGCGGAGCGTGGTTCACCGGAGGTATTACCCGCATGGATGACCAGCAGCACGCCCTCTCGGCGCTCGTCCGCGCCGCACCAATTCTCGCTGCCACGAAGGAAGAGCGCCGATGACCGACTACCTGCGACTTGCCGTTGTCTTCCTCCTGGCAGTGAACCCCGCGTTCGTATTTCTCTCTTACCTGCCCCCGGCCAATGGCTCCTCCCCACGGGCCCGGGTCACCGCGGCGGCCCTGGGGCTTGCGCTCGCCACAGGGCTCTATGCAGCCGCGGTTCTCGGGTCATCCCCACTGCTCGACTTCCTCGAAGTCGAACCCGAGACGTTCCGCGTCGCCGCCGGGGTTGTGCTTGCCACCATGGGCGCCCGCGCGCTCCTCCCGGCATCCTCGGCCCTCGGCGACGTGCCATCCGGGTGGCGCGCCGGCATCTACCCGCTGGCCATTCCGCTCCTCGCGGGCCCGGCGGGCTTGGTGGCAGCCCTCTCCTACGCTGCCGATGAGAGCGCCGGCCTCACGTTCGTCGCCACCCTGCCTGCCCTCGGGGCTGCGGCCGCGCTCAGCGCGTGGGCGCCGTCGCGCTGGCGTCCTGCCTGCGCCATGGCCGCTCCTCTCGCTGCCGCGCTCCTTGTGGCGGCCGGCGCCGGCCTCATCGTCACCGGCGTTCGCGATATCTGAGCCGGGCCTACCAGCGCTCCTCGTGCACCAGCTCTTCGAGGGCCATGCGGGGCCGCCCGCCCGCTCCCCGCTCCGCCCCCTCCCCCGGGTAGCCGAAGGCGATGACGTTCGCCACGAGGTGCCCTTCTGGCAGGCCCAGCGCAAGCCGCGCGCACTCCGCATCGTGCATCGAAGCAGGGCAGCTCGCCACGCCCTCCGACCACGCGGCCAGCATCATGTTCTGCGCCGCCCGCCCGGCGTCGAACGGTCCCCGGAAGATCGTGAATCCGCCATCATCCCGGAACGGTTCCGGCACAAGGACAATTGCCACCGCGAATGCCGCGGCCGGCACGTGCATGGCGAATCCCCCGCAGGCGGTCAGCGCCTCTCGTCCCTCGCGTTCGCGCATGACGATGAAACGCAACGGCTGGGCGTTCTTGGCACTTCCCGCCATGCGCCCCGCCTGCAGGATTCGTGCAACCACCTCCTCGGGAACATCGCGCTCTGCGAAGGCCCGTACATCCCGCTTGCTGACGATTGCCCGGTATGTGTCCACGGCCTCTTCTCCCGTCCGGGCCAGTCTTGCCCTACCGGGAACGCCGGGGAGATCCTACACTCGATGAGTTCTTCCCGGCCGGGCCCGCGAACGTCCGCGCCGAATGCATACTCGAATCCCCACAGGTCTCTGCCATGTCCGGACACTCCAAATGGTCAACTATCAAGCGCCAGAAGGGCGCTGCCGACGCCAAGCGAGGCGCCCTCTTCACCAAGCTCTCCCGCGAGATCATCATCGCTGCCAAGCAGGGAGGTGGCGATCCCGCCGCCAACTTCAAGCTTCGGCTCGCTATTCAGCGCGCACGGGCGCAGAACGTCCCCAACGACAACATCGAGCGCGCCATCGCCAAGGCCACCGGTGCGGGCTCCGACGAACAGCTCGACGAGATCACCTACGAAGGCTACGGCCCGGGCGGCATTGCCATCCTGGTCTCAGTCCTGACCGATAACCGGAATCGCACCGTCGCCGAAGTCCGCCACGCCTTCACGCGCGCGGGCGGCAACCTCGGCGAGACTGGCTCAGTTGGCTGGCAGTTCGAAGCCAAGGGCGTAATCACCGTCCTCATCAACGGCCGCGACGCCGACGAGATCGCGCTCCTGGCCATCGACGCCGGTGCGGACGATGTGCAGGTCGAGGGCGAAGCCGTGGAGGTGCAGACCGCTCCGTCGGCGCTTGAGGACGTCCGCCGCGCGCTCGAATCCGCGGGGGCTGAAATCGAGAACGCCGACTTCGCCATGGTTCCCCGGTCCACCGTGGACCTCGACGAGAAGGCCGCTCACCAGGCGCTCCGCCTCCTCGAAGCCCTCGAGGACCTCGAAGACGTCCAGCGCGTGTACTCCAACGCCGACTTCTCCGATGAGGCTATTGCCAGTTACGCGGGATAGGGCCCGGCGGTACCGTTAGGTCCGCGCAGCCAGCCGGCTGTGGGCCCAGTGCGTGATCGCCACCGCCAGGGCGTCCGCTGCGTCCACCGGCGCAGGGGTCGCCTTCATCGCCAGCTGTAGCCGTACCATCTCCGCCACCTGGGACTTCTCGCCTCGCCCGTAGCCGGCCACGGTCTGTTTCACCACCGCCGGCGTGTACTCATGGACGTCAAGCCGGCAATCGGCCATCCCCAGGATGGCGGCGGCCCGTGCCTGCCCGAGGGCCAGCGCGCTGCGGGCGTTCTCCCCCACGAACGAAGCCTCGATCGCCGCCGCTCCGGCCTGCCATTGCCGTGCCACCGCCGTGACGCCGTCGCGGATCGCCACAAGGCGCGTTGCCAGCGGGTCCGAAGGGCGCGTCCGCACCACCCCGTGCGTCACATGCCGGCAGTCGTCACCCTCGACATCAACCACGCCATAGCCGGTGACATTCAGGCCGGGGTCAATCCCAATGATGCGCATGCCTCGATGCTATCCTTCTGCGCGACGATCTCCCAGCAGCCTGTCACGCGCGGGCAGGGCCAGCCTCAGTACCTTCCACCCAGCTTCGAATGGTCCCAGCTGTAGATGTCGTCGACACGCACCCTCACCGTGGTTCGCTTCGCCGCCGGTCCCAGCGCCGCCTCCGGTGTCTCCGTGGGGATGGGCATCCCCTGGTACTTGTTCCCCACGAGCGACATCACCCGCGCCGTGTAGGCCACATCATCGATGAGCTCCGCCGTGCCTTCGATGACCAGGCCTTTCAGCTCGTTGTAGAGCTTCCCCGATTCGAGCATCACGCTCAGCTTCGGATTGCGGCGCAGGTTCAGGATCTTCTGGCTCTTGCGGAAGGTGGTGAAATGGATGTCCCCATCGGCCACCACGTACCACATGGCCACAAGGTGCGGGTATCCGTGGGGGCCCATTGACGCCACCTGCAGCGTCCAACCGTCTGCGATGAACTGCTCCTGCTCAGCGGGCGTGAGGGCGATGGACGCGCGTCGGCTCGGCATTTTGGGCTCCTGGTCGATGCTAAGATGCCTCAGATTACACGCGCGCCCGCCCCTCCGGCGAACGCGCCCCGGAGCAAACATATGTCCGGTCCCGAGAGCCTCTTCCATGAGGGGGAGCGCGCGTTCCAGGAACGATTCGATAGCGCCCGCCTGGCAAGCGCCGTGGGTAGCGCCACCATGCACGCCGCCTTCTCCGACCGCGACAGGGCCTTCATCGAATCGCGCGATATGTTCTTCCTGGCCACCAGTGACGACCGCGGCAACCTCGATTGCTCGTACAAGGGCGGCGATCCCGGGTTCGTCCGCATCATCGACGACACGACGCTCGCCTTCCCCTCCTACGACGGCAATGGCATGTTCATGAGCGCCGGCAACATCCTCCGGCACCCGAAGGTGGGGATGCTCTTCATCGACTGGGACACCGGCTGGCGCACCCGCGTGAACGGCAGCGCGAGCATCGACCTTGCCGACCCCCTTCTCGCCGAGTACCCGGGCGCGCAGTTCGTCGTCCGCGTCACCCCCGAGGAGGTGTTCCCCAACTGCCCGCGCTACATCCATCGCATGGCGACCGTCGAACGGTCACGCTTCGTTCCCCGACCGGGAATCGAGACGCCCGACCACGAATGGAAGGACTATTTCGAGGACGCACTGCCCGAGGACCAGAAGGCCCGCCGCGCCGCACGAAAGGCAGCCTCCTACGAATGAGCCAGCCTCTAATCCCGCCCCATGGCCGGCACGTTGACCTGCGCGAGTACGACCCCGCCTTCACCGGCCACGTCAGCAAGGAGCAGGCTCGCGAGCGCCTCCCCGCTCTTCGCGCCCGCCTCAACGAGCTGCAGGACACCCTTTACGCCGACCGGCGCTTCGCCGTCCTCGTCGTCCTCCAGGGAATCGATACGGCCGGCAAGGACGGGACCATCAAGAGCGTCTTCCAGGATGTCGGCCCGCTGGGCTGCTCGGTTGCGAACTTCGGCGTTCCTACCGATGTGGAGCTCGCCCACGACTTCCTCTGGCGTTACCACCGCGACACCCCCGAAAAGGGCAAGTTCGTGGTCTTCAACCGCTCCCATTACGAGGCCGTGCTCGTCGAACGGGTGAAGAGCCTTGTTCCCGAGACCACCTGGCGTGCCCGTTACGACCAGATCAATGCCTTCGAACGGTTCCTTGCCGGCGAAAACGTCGTGATCATGAAGTTCTTCCTCCACATCTCACGAGACGAGCAGCGTGAGCGCCTCCAGGAACGCGTGGACAACCCGAAGAAGCACTGGAAGTTCCGTCACGGCGACCTTGAGGAGCGCCGCAACTGGGACCAGTACCAGCTGGCCTTCGCGGACATGCTCTCGCACTGCAACCCGGCTCACGCCCCCTGGCATGTGGTCCCTGCCGACCACAAGTGGTACCGCGATGCCGTCATCGCCCAGGCCCTTGTCGACCGCCTCGAAGCGCTTGGCCTCCGGTACCCGGGGCCCTTTGAACACCTGGCAGGCATCCGGGTGGAATAGCTCCGCCATCCGGCCTTTCGCGGAGTGTACGGAAGCGCCAGTTCCCGTACGCTTCTTTGGCAACCACATGGAGCGATTCCGGGAACGCCTCTCAGGTTTCTTTGCCACGCCCACCGGCCAGGCCGCCGGCTGGTCGGCCCTTGGCGTGCTCGGACTCCTGCTCGCGCTGGGTGGTTTGCTGCTCTTTTTCGGCGGCAACGGCGACAGCGACGGGGGACAGGCTCGCGCCCGCGACGACGCGTCAATCCCTGCCACGGCCACGGCCACCGCGAAGACACAGGCGCCAACCGCCACACCATCGCCTACCCCTTCGCCCACGCCCACCGAGACGCCTTCGCCCACCCCCACGGCCACGCCCACGTTGATCAGCAACCAGTCGGGCAGCACCGGCGGCGGCTCCAGCGCTCCCCCGCCCACCGCCGAGCCCACCCCACCTCCGCCTGCCGCGGGCGGGCCCTACTGCAACAACAGCTCCTCCACCGCGCCGCCCAACACCATCGCCGGCCAGCTCACGATCGGCGGTCAGCTGGCCCCCGTTGGCACCGTCGTGAGCATTGCCTTCGATGGCGTCGTTGGCCCTGGCCGCCCGACGGTCGCCGCGGGAGGCTATCGCATTGACTGGTCTGCCGGCGGGGAGGACTGCGCGAACCGCTTCGGCGCGGCCATCTCCATCGTGGTCAACGGGCAGGCCTTCGCCAGCCCCTATTCGGTGGGCTCCACCGGCGGCAGCCCCTTTATCCGCTTCGACATCGCGGTTCCCTGACCGTTATCCTCAAGCACCGTGCGGGCACACCCGCTAACCGATAGCGCATCCCCGGATGCGACCTTTGTCCCCGGGAGGGCGCCATGGCTCGCAACAAACCCCGCCGTTCGGCTCCCGACCCCGGCGATCCCGTGGCCCAATTCCTTGGTGTTATTGCGGACCTGCTGAATGAAGACCAGGAGATGGACCCCGCGCAGATGAAGCGCGCCCTTGACGAGCAGATCGCCAGGAACCCGCTGCCGCCGCCCGTGGCCGGCCTCAGCCCCGAGCGCCAGGCCCGCGAGCTTGTGAGCCGCGCCTGGGATAGCCACGGCGACCCTTTCCCTTCGGCGCTCGACGCGCTCAGGCTCGACCCCAACTGTGCCGATGCCTACGTGCTGCTCGGCACGCTCGCCGAAGATGAGCCGGGCCTCTCCTTCATCCTCTATTCGCTGGGGATGATCGCCGGCTCCGAGTCGCTCGGCGAAGCGTTCATCGACGAGCACGCCGGCGAGCTCTACGCCTTCGTCCATGCCCGCCCATTCCTGGAGGCTATCGAAGGCGCCGGGCATAGCGCACTTGCTGCAGGCGCCGTGGAGCAGGCCGTCACCTTCTTCGACAGCGTCCTCCAGCTCGACTCCGGGGACCACCTGGGCGTGCGCTACACCATCCTTGCCATTGCCATGGCGCACGACGACCAGGAGCTGGCGGCGACACTCTTCACCAGATTCCCCGATGAGGAAACCGTGTGGACCTACTGGGAGGCTCTCCACGCCTTCCGCGTCCATGGCGATAGGCCGCGGGCCCGGAAGCTGCTGGGGAAGGCCCTGGAACTCAATCGCCATCTGCCCGCCTTCCTGCAGGGACGCCAGCCTCCGGCCGGCCGGGAGGGGGACCATGAGCCCGGCTCACCCGATGAAGCCGCCGCTGCTGCCTGGGACATCGCTCCCGTCTGGCAGGCGACCCCTGGCGCGGCCGCGTGGCTTGCCGCCGGGGAAGAGGCAGCCCGAACAGGCCGGCGCCAGTGGTTCATCGGCCTCGAGTGACGCTCTCCTTCACTCCCGGGTGACGCCACCGGGCTTCTCAAGGGCCTTCATGACCACCGGGGCTGGCACTGCGACCCGTGGTCACCCCAGGCGTGCTCAACCGCCTCGGTCCGTACGCCATGTGCCGCTCCTGCCCTACTTCTGCCGGCGTCGCCGGTCTCTTCCTCCCGCCTGGCTCCGTCCGTAGCGCAGTGGACCGCTCCTCCCGGCCACCGCCGCGAAGGCCGAGAGTTCCTCCGCATCGCTCCCCACAAGGGTGCGCCGCAACTCCACAATCTGGTCGCGCAGGGCTGCCGCCTTTTCGAACTCCAGCGCCTTTGATGCTGCTTTCATCTGCGATTCGAGCTCCTTCACCAGCCGCAGCGCTTCGTCCTTTGGCAGGTCGCTGCGCGCGTCGTAGGCGGCTGGCTCCTCGGCCACCTGCCTCACGTGATCGGTGATGTCGCGAATCGCCTTGATAATCCCGGCTGGCTCGATTCCGTGTTCGCGGTTGTGCTCCTCCTGGATCTTCCGCCTCCGATAGGTCTCATCGATGGCCGTCTGCATGCTCCCGGTCACCGTGTCGGCGTACATGATCACGCGGCCTTCCGCGTGCCGCGCAGCCCGGCCGATCGTCTGGATGAGCGACCTGTTGGAGCGTAGGTACCCCTCCTTGTCCGCATCCAGGATGCACACGAGCGAGACCTCGGGCAGGTCGAGCCCCTCGCGCAGCAGGTTGATCCCCACCACCACGTCGTACACCCCCAGCCGCAGGTCGCGCAGAATCTCCACCCGGTCCAGCGTCTCGATCTCAGAGTGGAGATAGTGCGTCTTGATGCCCATCTCCTTCAGGTAGTCCGCCAGGTCCTCGGCCATCTTCTTCGTCAGGGTAGTCACCAGCACCCTTTGGCCGCGGTCCACTACGCGCCGGATCTCCTCCATCAGGTCGTCGACCTGGTTCTTCGTTGGGCGCACCTCGATCTCCGGGTCGAGGAGCCCGGTCGGCCTGATTACCTGCTGCACAATCCGGGTCGAACGCTGGATCTCGTAGTCCGCCGGCGTAGCGCTTACAAACACCGCCTGGTTGATGTGCTGGTCGAACTCCTCGAACGTGAGGGGACGGTTGTCCAGCGCGCTGGGCAGCCGGAACCCGAACTCCACCAGCGTCTCCTTGCGCGCACGGTCCCCGAAGTACTGCCCCTGCACCTGCGGCAGGGTGATGTGCGACTCGTCCACGATCAGCAGCCAATCGTCGGGGAAGTAGTCGAGCAGGCACCACGGCGTCGACCCCGGTTCGCGCCCCTGCAGGTGCCTGGAGTAGTTCTCGATGCCCGCGCAATACCCGGTCTCGCGCATCGATTCGATGTCGTAGTGAGTGCGCTCCTCCAGGCGCGCCGCTTCCAGAATGCGCCCCTTGCCGCGCAACACTTCGAGCTGCGCCGCTAGCTCCGCCTCGATGCCGCCAATCGCCTCGAGCAGCCTGTCCTTCGTCGTGACGAAATGCTTCGCCGGGAAGATGTCGATTGCTTCGCGCTCGGCCACGATCTCTCCCGTGAGCGGGTCCAGCTCGACGATGCGCTCCACCTCGTCGCCGAAGAAGTCAATACGAACGGCCAGCTCTTCGTAGCTGGGCAGGATCGTCAGGGAATCGCCCCGCAACCGGAATTTCCCGCGGATGACGTTCATGTCGTTCCGCTCGTACTGCATGCTCACCATGCGGCGGATCGCCTCGCCGCGGTCAAAGCGTTGCCCCCGCCGGAAGTGCAGCACAAACTGCTGGTACTCCGCCGGCTCCCCGAGGCCGTAGATGCAGCTCACGCTCGCGACAATGACCACGTCGCGCCGCGTGAACAGCGACCGCGTGGCCGCGTGGCGCAGCTTGTCGATCTCCTCGTTGATGTCAGCGTCCTTGGCGATGTACGTGTCGCTGCGCGGTATGTACGCCTCGGGCTGGTAGTAGTCGTAGTAGCTCACGAAGTACTCAACGGCGTTCTCGGGAAAGAACTCCTTGAGCTCCGAACAAAGCTGCGCCGCCAGCGTCTTGTTGTGGGCCAGCACCAGCGTGGGCCGCGCGGTCTGCGCGATGACGTTCGCCATCGTGAACGTCTTCCCCGAACCCGTGACGCCCAGCAGCGTCTGGTAGCGGTCCCCGCGAACGACACCTTCCACCAGCTGCTCAATGGCCTGCGGCTGGTCCCCCGTCGGCTGGAAGCCGGCCCGCAGATGGAACTCGGAGGGCGCTCCCGGGGGTGCAAACGAAGTCATGCTGTCAGTGTAGCAACTGCCACGGCGCAGAACAGTTGTGCTGCTCACGCCCCGGCAGGTTCCTCCGCGCCAGGCAGGCCGTTAGCGCTGTTGGTCCTTCTTCTCCGGGGCAGCCCGCATCTCGCCTCCCCCGCCGCCGCCCTGCGAGAGCTCCCCCTCCACGCTCCCCATCTTGATGAACCCGCCGCGGGCGGCTTCACCTGGTCCTCCCCCCGCGCCCATGAACTCCCCGCCGCTCGCCCCTCTAAGGCTTTCCCCCTCGACGCTCCCCATCTTGATGTAGCCGCCCGACCGCGCGGCCGCGTCCTCGGGATTCCCCTGCTCTTTCTCGCCCATGGCAACGTCCCTCCATGTTCCTTGCGCCACACGAGCATACAACCCGCGTCAAGGCTCGCCGGCCGGCCCGGGCGGTTCGTCGTACTGCAGCCGGAACGTCTCCTCAACCAGGGTCAGCCATCCCACTCGTCGCAGCGCCGGGCCAGCTGAACCGGGGCACCCGGCATGCCGGAGCAGGAGAGGAACAGGCCCCGATTCGGCTCGAACTGCATTCCCTCCGGTTAGCCGGTCAACGGCGGAGCGCATCATCCGCCACTCCGGCCGCATCGGCAGATAGGTCGCCGGGTCGAAGAAGAACACGTAGAAGGGGTACACCCGGCAGGCGTCCGGCCGGCCTTCGTACTGGCAGCAGAGCAGGTCCGCCCCCAGGAACCGGCAGACCCCTTCGCGCCGCGCCAGGAAGTACGGCCGGGTGGGGGGAAAAGCCCGGTGCGTGAGCGGTTCCCCATCCTCGCACTCGACCAGCTCCAGCGGAGGCAGGCCGCTCGCCCGCGACAGGCGGACCACCTCCCGGCCTCCAAGTGGCACAATCGTGAACACCCTGCAGCAGTGCGCCGGGCACCCGGCTGCCTGGCATACGAACGAGGCCGTACCCGGCAGCACCAGGTCGAACTCCGGGCATCGCGAGGCAACCCGCCCCCAGAGCTCCCGAAGCCATTCATCTAGCTCCTCGCCCGCCATCCCGAAACCCTACATCACCCGTCAACCTTCGCCAGGCCGTTATCGCAGTTCGCGAGGACTTGTGGTGGGGGTAGCCATCCTCGCCCGGCGCCCCCGTATACTCTTGGCTCATCAAGTCCGAGGTCGCGTCATGGGTGAAAAGGAAACGGCAGCCCGGCCCCCCGAGAGCTCCGGGCTGGCGGGCCCCGGCCAGCCGGCGCCCGCCGCGAAGTCAACTCCATGGAAGGAACACGATGTCCAGAAGTCCATGGGTCCCGCCTCCCCCGCGAGCGCCCCTCCACAGGCCCCTTCCACCTGAACAGCTGGGGACCGCGCTACCCTAGTTCCACGTTGTCGAGCAGCCGCGTGTGCCCGAACCTGACCACCAGCGAAAGCAGGGCTGGCCCCGTGATCTCCCCGTCAATCTCGTCAAGCTCCTGGTCGTCTGCCAGGCTCACGTATTCGATCTCCGCGCCGGGTACCGGGTAGATGAGGTCGTTCACAAGCGAGCGTAAGGCATCCGCGTCTCGCTCTCCCGCCTGGTAACGTTCGCGGGCTGAGCAGAGCGCCCGGTAGATGACCGGCGCGGCTGCCCTCTGCTCCGGCGAAAGATAGACGTTGCGGCTGCTCATCGCCAGCCCGTCGGCTTCGCGCACAATCTCGCAGGGGACGATCTCCACCCCCATGTCCAGGTCCCTCACCATGCGCTGCACGACGCGGAGCTGCTGGGCGTCTTTCCGCCCGAAGTAGGCGCGGTCCGGCTCCACCGCGTTCAGCAGCTTGGCCACCACCGTCGTGACCCCCCGGAAGTGGCCCGGCCGGGCCGCCCCCTCGAGAGGCCGTGTCACGCGCTGCACATCCACCGCTGTCTGGTAGCCGTGCGGGTACATCTCGGCCGCGGACGGCAGGTAAACCGCATCGACGCCGCACTCGCGCAGCAGCTCCAGGTCGCGTACCTCATCGCGTGGGTACCGTTCGAAGTCCTCGCCCGGGCCGAACTGGGCCGGGTTCACGAAGATGCTGACCACAGTGCGGAAATTCTCCGCGCAGGAGCGGCGCACGAGCGCGAGGTGCCCTTCGTGGAGGTATCCCATGGTGGGCACGAATCCCGCCGAGCCGCCTTCGCCACGGCGCCATGCCCGCATCGCCCGGGGGGTAATCAGGACCTCCACGGCGCCATCATCGATAGTCCTTCGCGTTTTGTCGATCCTGCCCTGGGGCGCACCCGGACCGCGGCGGCCTGTCCGCCTGCTACCGGGTTTGCGCCAGCTCCGCCAGCGTCGCCTCTTCCATCTCAAAGCTGTTCGCAGCGGTGGGGAAGGCGCCTGACTCGACTTCGCCGATGTACTCGCGAACCGCGCCCCGGATCGTCTCGCCGAGGTTGGCGTAGCGCTTCGCGTGCTTCAGCGGCCGGCAGTCGTCGTATATCCCGAGCAGGTCGTGGAACACCTGCACCTGGCCGTCGCAGCCGGTACCCGCGCCGATGCCGATGGTGGGGATGCTTATGCGCTCGGTCACCATCTTCGCCAGCGGCGCCGGAATGGTTTCGAGCACGATGGCAAAGGCACCGGCTTCCTCCAGCGCGCGCGCATCGTTTAGCAGCCGGGCGGCGGCCGCCGGCGTCCTTCCCTGCACCCTGTGCCCACCGAACTGGTTCACCGACTGCGGCGTGAGGCCGAGATGCCCCATGACCGGGATGCCGCATTCCACCATGCGCCGCACAAGGGAGACTACGTGCGTTCCCCCTTCGAGCTTCACTGCCGTGGCGCCGCCCTCCTGGAGCAAACGGCCCGCGTTTCGCATCGCCTCATCGGGAGAGGCCTGGTAGCTCATGAACGGCATATCGCCCACGACAATGGCCCGGCTGGTGGCGCGAGCCACTGCCCGCGTGTGATACACGACATCATCCATCGTCACCGGGACGGTGGACTCATACCCCAGCACCACGCTCCCCAGCGAGTCGCCCACCAGGATGATGGGAACGCCGGCCTGCTCCACGAGGCGTGCCGATGGGTAGTCGTAGGCAGTGAGCATAGCGAACCGCCGACCCTCCGCCTTCCATTCCTTGAGCTTGTGGATTGAGATGCGGGACATCGTGACCCTCCTCGCCTCAGGCGATGCCGGCTGCCTCACGGGCGCGAGCAGCGAATCCGTCGCCCCGTGATGTCCGGACGATCCGGTTGTGGGCATCGACGTACACGTGACGCGGCGCGGCCCCTCGCGAGGCCTCCTCCGTCATCTGCTGGTAGGTGAGAATGATGACCAGGTCGCCCCGGTTCACCAGGTGGGCGGCGGCGCCGTTGATGCACGCCTCGCCCGTGCCCCGCCGGCCCTGGATGGCGTAGGTTTCGAGCCTGGCCCCGTTCGTGATATCGAGCACGTGCACCTGCTCATAGGGCAGGATTCCGGCGGCTTCCATCAGCTCCGGGTCGAGCGTGATGGAGCCTTCGTAGTTGACGTTGGCCTCGGTGACGGTGGCGCGGTGGATCTTGCCTGCGAGCATCGTGCGCAAGTCGGTTCCTCGGACCCCCCGAAACCAAAGCGCCCCGCCGGTGAGGGCGGGGCACGGAATCACTTCTGCGGGGGCCGCGAAGGGCGGCTCTGGCGGTGTTCCATCCGTACCGGCCACTCAGGGTCCAGGCGGACTTTGACTTCGACAGGCTCTGTTTCGGCTCGCCTTCCCACGAGGGTGCGGCGGCAAGCCTATCGTTCCTGATGGCGAGGAGCCCTGTCAATACCCATTTTCTGCGCTATCAATGCCAGTTCGAGCCGCTCCGCTCCCAACGGCCTCACTGCCTCCCGCCGAGCCACTCCGCCGCCGAGGGGACGCCGTGAAGCCCCTTCGCCAGCCGCACGCTCTTCACCAGCGCGCGTTCAACCGCCCGGACGGCCATCAGTCCCACGGTGAAGGCATCGTGCGGCTGGATGGCCACCGCGCCCGTGGCGATGGCGAATGCCACATCGCCGTCTCCGAAGGTGTGTGCGGGCATCACCACCCTCGCCAGCCCGTCATGCGCCTGGATCGCCACCCGCTGCAGCTGGTGGTGGTCGAGCCCAGCGTTCGTCGCAACACAGACCAGGGTCGTGTTTTCGAGGAGAGCGTCCATTTGCGCGGTCCGCCGCTCTATTGACTCCGGCAGGCCCACGAAACGGCCCTGCTCATCCCGCGGTCCGGCGATGAGCGCGCTGGTTTCGGGGTCGAACACGTGCCCGCTGGCGTTGTTGGCCACGATGGCCCCCACCACGAGTCCCCTGGGGCCCACCAAACTCGCGGTGCCGATCCCGCCCTTCAGGGCTCGTTCGGCCCCCAGCACCTTCGCCACTGTGGCCCCGGTCCCTGCTCCCACGCTGCCCTGGGCCACCCCCCCACCGGTCGCCCGCCCGGCAGCCAGCCTGCCCGCTTCCGCGCCGGGGAACGCGTCGGCGCGCCCCACGCCCAGGTCGTAAAGCACGGCACCTGAAACGATAGGGATCTTCCGCGCCGCGGTCCCGAACCCCACATTACGTTCCGCCAGCCACTCCATGACCCCGGTTGCCGCCGCCAGGCCGAAAGCGCTCCCTCCTGAAAACAGGACCGCGTGGCACAGCCGCACGAGGTTCGCGCCCGCCAGTACGTCAGTCTCTCGCGTTCCGGGAGCGCCCCCGCGCGCGTCGACCGCGGCCCCGGTGCTCTCCTCGCAGAGGATCACGGTGCAACCTGTCCCCGCTCTCCTGTCCGTCCAGTGGCCGACGCGAATCCCTCGCACGTCGGTGATGGCATCGCGGGGCCCACAGAGCCACTGGCCCGGTTCACTCACTGCTTCCTCCATCTCATCCCGGTGGTCACGGGCGATCTTACGACGGCCAGAGCGCCCCGCGGATGGCCGCTGCCAGCGGGTGTGACCCCGCACCCCGGCGGATCCCGCCCTCAATCCGGTTGGCCGCGGTGTTGAGACGGTATGTCGCGTTCTCGTCACCAAGGGCCATGACCTGGCGCCGGGGCAGAACCAGCAGCTCATGCAGGCCCCACCAGAGCGCAGCCAGGTCGGCAAGGTCCGCCGTCTCGTTTGCGGGAAGGCCCCGCGCGGCCGCGTAGCGCATGGACAGCTCGCGGCGCGCGCCGGCCTCGACGCCGGAAGTCAGCAGGAAGGCCGCCACGTCGAACAGCTGAAGCCCCAGCCCGGCTGCGTGAAACGAGATGAGCGCCGCGCCTCCAGGCCGAAGCAACACGTGATCTGCCGTGGCCGCTCCATGCACAAACCCGGCCGGTGAGGCCAGGAGCGCCTCCCGGGTTCCCGCCAGGGGCTCCCTCGCCGGTTCCCGCTCATGCGCCGCGAACCCCAGCCGATGCAGTGGGAACTCCGCCCCGGGCAACAGGCCGGCCGCATCCAACTCCCACCGCAAGCCCTCCCGGATGTTGAGCGCGTGCAGCGCAGCAAGCACGTCCATCGCCGCTTCCAGCGACCCCGCAGGCGGGGCCAGGGCCAGGGCGCTCACACCCGCCACCCACTCCTCGACAGCGTGGCCACCGGCAATTCCCAGCACCCGGGGTGAGTGCGCGAACCCGGTGCGGCCCAGGGCTTCGAGCACGGCCACATGGTTCTCGGCCTCTTCGCCGGCCACCCTGCGCACCACCGCGCGCCTGCTTTCCGCTTCGCCCGGCGCACCAACAATGGCGAGTTCGACTCCGTCCGCGGGGCCGGTGAGCGGCTCGCGCTCCACCACCGCATCGGCCGGCAGCCCAAGCATGCGGGCCAGCGTCCCGTCATCGATGGTCACGAGCGGCTTCTCCGGCTACCGCGTTTCGGCTGGCACGTGGGGCAGAAGTGCGTCCCCCTGCCGGCCACCACGATGCGCTCGATCGTTGTCCCGCACGTGTAGCAGGGCTTCCCATGGCGGCGAAACACCTTCACGTACATGTGCTGCCTCCCCTGCTCGCCCTGGCCATCCACGTAGTCCCGGAAGCTTGCCCCGCGATTCGCTATCCCCTCTTCCAGTACCGCCCGGCAGGCTTCGAACAACCGCTTCGTGGCGGCCGGCCCGAGCAGGCCTGCGGTCTGATCCGGGCGCACCCGGGCCTGGTGGAGCGCCTCGTCGACGTAGATGTTCCCCAGCCCCGAGATGCGCCGCTGGTCGAGCAGCACCGCCTTCACGGGCGCCTTCCGCCCGGCCAGTGCCGCGCGGAACTGCCCGAGCGTGAAGGACGGGTCGATCGGCTCGGGGCCGAGACCCGCGGTTATCTCGCGCGTGTCGTTGACCACTCTCCAGGTGCCGAACTTGCGGAGGTCCGACCACCTCAGGTCGTGCCCATCGTCGAGCACGAGCCGGGCGCGTTCGTAAACTTCGGCAGGCCCACCCGATTCGCGCCAGAGCAACCTGCCCGTCATTCGCAGATGGGCGACGAAGGCACGCCCGTCGTCGAGCCCGAACACCAGGTGCTTGCCGTAACGCCCAAGTGACGTCACCACCCGGCCCAACAGCCTCTCCCGCAGCGCATCGATCGGCACGCCCGCCAGGAGCGGGAGCGTGGCCGCATCCACTTCAACGCCCACGATCCGGCGGCCTACGGCCAGCGGCTCAAGGTCGCGGCGAATCGTCTCCACTTCAGGCAGCTCGGGCACGCCACAAGCGTAAGGTCCCAGCAGACAATCGCAAAAGGCGGCGTGTTTCCCTCCTGCCGTGCCGCGGGCGATACTCCACGGCATGATTACGCACATTCGCGGGCGCCTGGCGCGAATGGACCTCTCGGTACCCTCGGTCGAGGTCGATGTCGCGGGCGTCCGTTACGAAGTCCTGGTCCCTCTCTTCGCCTGGCCGGAGATCCAGGAGCTCGTGGGTGAATCGGACCTGTCGGACGAAGCCGGGCAGCCAGAGGTTGGCCTTCACATCTACTACTCCGCCAGCGCCAACCAGCCCGTACCTGTCCTCGTCGGCTTTCTGCGCCGCGCCGAGCGCGACTTCTTCCGCAAGTTCACAACTGTCGAGGGCATCGGCCCGGCGAAGGGCGTCAAGGCGCTGACCATGAGCGTCAGCACCATCGCCCGCGCCATCGAGCAGGAGGACCGTGCAACCCTGACGCGGCTCCCCGGAATCGGGCCGCGTGCCGCCGACAAGGTAATCGCCTCTCTCCGGGGGAAGCTCGTTGCCGAAGCTGCTCTCCAGGATGGCGCCATCGCCCGCCCCGTCGACCCCGCGCATCTCGAACAGAACCGCGTCTTCGAAGATGCCGTGGAGGCGGTCGCCGCACTCGGCTATCCCCGCAACCAGTCGAAGCAGTGGGTCGAAGAAGCCCGCGCCGCCGACCCATCGCTGGCCACCGTCGAAGACCTCACCCTTGCAGTGCTTCGCCGGCGCGATTCACGGTAAAGTCCTTCCGCTCCTGCGTTCGCGGCTGCGCTGCATCCGCCCTACGATGGGAGCATGCCAGATGACCCGGTCACTACCGGTTCCGTCCCTGAACCCGCCGGCTCCTCCGCCAACGCGGCCGGCGAGCCTTTGATGCAACTCCCACCGCCGTCAATTCCGCGCAGCCGTTCCGCTGGCCAGCCGCTGTGGACCTTCTTCCTGACCCCGGCCGCTGTGCTGCTGGGCTCCCTCGTCATCGCCGCCGCCGTCTGGTTTGCCAGCGATGACGAGGGAGGAAGCGCCACCTCCGGGGTACTCGCTGCTCCCGGTGGCGCGAGCAGCCCTGCACCTGCCGTCACGGGCACCACCGCGGCCGGCAACAGCACCCCTACGGACGTTCTCGATGCCTTCCTGGGCTACGCTGGCCAGCTCAGCCTCAACCAGGAGGCATTCAAACAGTGCCTCGGCGATACGGAAAGCGCAGCAGTCATCAACACGCACCTGCAGCGTGGCTCCCAGCTGGGCGTGAATGGGACCCCAACGTTCTTCATCAACAACAAGAAGATCGTCGGCGCACAGCCATCCGCCGTCTTCGATGAGGTGATCGCCGCGGAGCTCAAAGGGAGCCCCACCTCGCTCGACGGCTACTCCGCCACCATCAAGCAGCTGGCGGCAAGCAACCCGCCCCGCTTCGAGATCGTGGCCTCAAAGGTCGATGTCTCCGATGCCTTCATCGAAGGCAACCCCGCCGCCAGGGTCATGATTGCCGAATTCAGCGACTTCCAGTGCCCCTTCTGCAAGCAATGGGTCGACGCGACCCTGAAGCGGACCCGGGCTCAGCTCGGAAACGACGTGGCCCTGGCCTTCCTCCATTTCCCAATCGTGCAAATCCACCCCAACGCCGGGAAGGCCAGCCTTGCCGCCGTCTGCGCCGGGGAACAGGGCAAGTTCTCGCAAATGCACGACATCCTTTTCAGCCGGCAGAATGAATGGGCGAAGCTGCCCTCTAACTGAGCGGGCTGCCCGTGCCCTGCATGGAGGCCACATTGGAACGCTGGGAAATCGAGGCGAAGCTCAACCGCGACCGCGCCTGGCTGCTCGAGACCTACGCCGCGCTGAGCGCTGACGACCTCTTCCGGCCCTGCACGCCGAGTGAGCACGACCCCGCCACCATGTGGAGCGCCGCCGACCATCTCGCCCACCTCGCCGGAATCGAAGGCAGCTTCACCCGCATGATCCGCGACTTCCTCGGGGGCAGCCGCGACCCGATCGCCTTCTACAAGAACGCAGACGGCAGCGCCCGCACCGCCGAACAGGCCATGGCGGCCGTCCACGAGATGACCGAAGCCTGGGTCCGGCAACACCGGGGCAAGCCCTTCAGCGCCATCGTCGCGCTCGGGCAGGAAGCGCGCGCCGAGACACTGGCCCTCCTCGCCAGCCTCACCGGCGAGCAGCTCGCCCTGAAGCTGCCCGAAGCACCCTGGGCCGATGGCTCGATAGGCGGCGTGCTCGCAGTGAATGCCGACCACGGCCGCATGCACTACCGCTGGGTGAAAGAAGGCTGGGAGAGTTCGCGGGACGCCTGACTCGCGTACGTGCTAGGAGCCGGCCGCCGGGCCGAGTCCCTCGCCCTGGCCTAGCCTCTCCAGGATGTGCCTCACAATTCGCCCGGTGCGGTCCATCCCCGCGCTGCAATGCACCAGCACCGGCTTGGGCAGCTGCAAGAACGCCTCCCACGCCTCCTCGTACTGCTCCGGCCGGAAGGGGACGGTCATCTGGTCAAAGGCAGGCACGTGGGCTACTTCCAGTCCCGCCTCCCGGTAGCAGGTCAGGAGGCCCTGCGGCAGCTCCCGGTGGTAAAGGGGCAACTGGTCGTCGTGGATGAGGCAGATGATTGACGCGATCCCGAAGTCGATTGACTCCCGCACCCACTCGTTCACCACGTCCCGGGGCACGTGCATCTCCGGTCCGGGCGCGTATCCCGGTCTTGGGCTGGTCGCAAGCAGCCCGTCGATCACCCAGTTCGGCATAGTGGTTTCAGTCTAGCGGATTCCGTTTTCGCGGTCGCCCGTAACCGGGACCCGGCAAGCGTCAACAGCCACTTTACGCATGGCCCTTTCGGAAAAGCGGGCGCGCCGTAGAATACTGCTTCACTACCGGCTTGGAGGCGTACTTGGCCGCTACGTGGCAAGTCACCACGCTGCCAAACAGGCTCAGGATCATCACAACCCCGCTGCCGGCGACACAGGCCGTCTCGGTCAACCTGTTCGTGGGTGTGGGCTCCCGCTCTGAGCCCCGGCGCCTGAACGGCATCACTCACTTCCTCGAGCACATGGTGTTCAAAGGCACCGAAAGACGGCCCGATGCCGTGCTCATTGCCCAGGAGATCGAAGGCGCGGGCGGCACTCTGAACGCCTATACCAACAAGGAGTTCACCTGCTACTGGAATATCGTCCCCTTTGACCGCTTTGAGACGGCCCTCGACGTGGCCGCGGACATGCTCCTCAACTCCCGCCTCGAACAGGAGGAGATAGACCGCGAGCGCACCGTTGTCCAGCAGGAGTTGAAGCGCAACCGTGACAATCCCGGCGCCTGGGCCGGGCGCCTCATCGGTACGGCGGTCTATGGCGAACAGCCCCCCGGCTGGGACGTCGGCGGCTCCGTCGAGCTCGTTGAAGACATGCGTCGCCCCGACTTCATTGACCACATCAGCCAGTGGTACCGGCCCTCGAACATCGTCCTCTCCGTCGCAGGCAATGTGAGCCACGAACAGGTTGTCGCGCAGGCCGAACCACTCTTCCGCGACCTCGAGGATGGCCCCATCCCGGCAGTCACCCCCTACGACGCCACTGTCACCGGCCCGCGCGTCGCCATCGATAGCAGGCCCATCGACCAGTGCACCATGTTCCTGGGCTTTCCCATCTTCGGCCGGAACGACCCCGACCGGTACGCGCTCCGTGTGATGAACGACGTCCTCGGCGCCGGCATGTCCTCCCGCCTCTTCCGCGAAGTGCGGGAGCGCCGCGGGCTCGCCTACTCCGTAAGCTCAGGCTACGGCTACCTTGCCGATGCCGGGGTCTTCACCATCTCCGCCGGCGTCAACCGCGACAAGCTCTCCGAGACCATTGGCGTATGCCTGTCCGAGGCCGCCCGGCTGACCGAAGAAATCGTTCCCCCCGACGAGCTTCGTAAGGCCAAGGATCACAACATCGGCCGCTTCCGCCTCTCCCTCGAAACCGCGCACTCGCTTGGTCAGCGCCATGGGGAGCTCCTCCTCACAAAAGACGCCGTCGAGTCCATCGATACCGTGGTCGAACAGATCGAAGCCATCACCGCCGAGGACGTTCGCGCTGTCGCTGGCCGTCTCCTGAGACCCGGGCAGGCGCATTGCGCCGTGGTGGGGCCCGACCTGGACGAGGACGAGATCGCGCGCGCCCTCGGCTAACCCTTTGCCCCGGGAACGCGGCCGTATGTGACCGCCAGGTCGCGAAGCCACGTCATCCGGCCTTCGTCGATCTGCTCGGCCCGGAACCGCCATCCCCAGTTGCCCATGGCCTGGCCCGGCACGTTCATGCGCGCCTCGCTCCCCAGTCGCAGCACGTCCTGCATGGGCACAACTGCCATCTCCGCCACTGATGCGTACGCCACCCTTATCAGGTCGCTGACGATGTCCCTTCCATCCGTGGCAACGTAATGGTGCAGCCGGTCCCGCTCCCCGGGCGCCAGGGACGCATACCAGCCGGCAGTCGTGTCGTTGTCGTGCGTGCCCGTGTAGACAACGCTGTTGGCGGCGTAATTGTGCGGAAGGTACGGGTTGCGCGAGTCATCGCCGAAGGCGAACTGCAGCACCTTCATCCCCGGGTACCCAAGGCTGTCCCGCAGTGCCCTCACCTTTCGCGTGATGACCCCCAGGTCCTCAATCACCAGCGGCAGCTTGCCAAGCGCTTCCTCTGCCTTGTCGAAGAAATCGCGGCCGGGACCCGGGACCCAGCGACCGTTCATCGCCGTCTCTTCTTGGGCCGGAACCTCCCAGGCCGCCTCGAACCCGCGGAAGTGGTCTATGCGGAGCAGGTCTACCAGGCCCAGGGTGTGCCGCAGCCGCTCAATCCACCAGCCATACCCGTCATCCTTCAACACATCCCAGCGATAGTGCGGGTTTCCCCAGCGCTGGCCCGTGGCGGCGAACGCATCGGGTGGCACACCCGCGACCACCTCGGGCCGGCCGCCTGGCCCGAGCTTGAAGATCCACTGGTTCGCCCATACGTCGGCACTGTCGAGCGCCACGAAGATCGGGATGTCGCCGAAGATCCTGACGCCCAGGCGGGTGCAGTGCTCCTTGAGTCCGTGCCACTGCCGCCAGAAGGCCCACTGCAGGAACTCGTGATAAGCGACCTCTTCCCGGAGCCGGTCGCGCGCGCCTGCAAGCGCTCGGGGGTCGCGCGACGCAAGCTCGGGCGGCCACTCCAGCCACGAACGCGCGTCGCGGCTTCGGACCGCCATGTAGAGGGCGTAGTCCGGCAACCAGCCCGCCGATCGCGCGAAGAACTCGTTCGCACCAGGCGCACAGCCCCTGTCAAAGCGTTCGAACGCCCTCCGAAAGAGGCCCTCCTTCCACCTTTCCACCGCGTCGAAGTCAACCCTGTCGCCCGGTGATGGAGGGGCGCCTTCAAGGTCCGCGGCCTCGGCCAGCCCGTCTGCAGCGAGCATCTCGGGCGAGATCAGCAGCGGAGAGCCGGCAAACGACGAGCGCGCGGCGTAGGGTGAATTCCCCGGCCCCGTGGGTCCGAGCGGCATCACCTGCCAGAGGCGCTGCCCGCTCCTGCTCAGAAGCTCGGCAAAACGGTGCGCTTCGGGACCGATGTCTCCGATGCCGAACCGCCCCGGCAGCGATGCCGGGTGCAGCAGCACCCCCGCCGAACGTTCCGGCCAGGGCAGGTCTTCCGACTCGGGGTTACCTTCGCCCGCGGACACCTGTTGAGCATATTCGGGCCGCGGTGACCGGGCCATTCCTCGCCCTGTGTGTTAGAGCAGAACCTCGTAGGCGGCCCTCAATTCGCCGATCGCCACGTCAATTGGCCCCAGGCGCATCCTCCGCTCCTCGGTCGTGGTCCCGAGCTTCGACACCGGTACGGAAAGCTCCCTGGCCATTGCCACCAGCCGGCTCGCCGCACCGGGCCGCACGCTCACGACAATGCGCCCCTGGGCCTCGCCGAAGAGCGCCGCATCCAGCCGGCCACTCACCTCGCAATCACCCTTGAAGCCCACGTCGCCGAGAAGGCACGCCTCGGCCAGGGCCACCGCCAGCCCGCCATCGGCGCAGTCGTGGGCGCTGAGCAGCAGCCCCTCCCCGTTTGCGTTCAGGACCAGCCGGTGGAGACGTTGTTCCGCCTCAAGGTCGATCGAGGGCAGGCCCGCCACTCTCCCGTGTGCGGCCTCCAGGTACTCGCTCCCGCCCAGCGTGGCGGCGTCCTGGTCCAAGGTCGCTCCCAGCAGCCATGCCTCCGCGCCGGGCCGTCCGAACGCCGCGCGGAGATGCTTCGTCACATCCTCCAGCAAGCCCAGCATTCCCACCACGGGCGTCGGATACACCGGCCGGCCGGCCGTCTCGTTGTACAGGCTCACGTTGCCGCTCACCACGGGCGTCCCGAAGACGGAGCAAGCCTCCGCTATCCCCCGGATGCAGTGCTCCAGCGTGTAGTAGACATCCGGCTTCTCCGGGTTGCCGAAGTTCAGGCAGTCGGTAACCGCCACCGGCGTGGCGCCCGTGCAGACGACGTTGCGCGCTGCCTCCGCCACCGCTGCGGCCCCGCCCGTGAATGGGTCCAGGTAGCAGAGCCTCCCGTTGCAGTCGGTCTTGAGCGCGATCCCGCGGCTGGTGTTCGCGATTCGCAGAACGGCCGCGTCGCCCCCGGGTTGCACCACCGTGTTTCCCAGCACCTGCTGGTCGTACTGGCGGAACACCCCGCGCTTGCTCGCGATGTTGGGCCGCGCAAGCAGCCGGAGCAGCACCGCGGAGGCGTCCGCTGGCGCAAGGTCTGGCAGCGTTGCCGGGTCGAACCGGTTCACCTCCTCCAGTTCGGCCGGGCGAATCCCCTGCCGGCGGTACTGGGGCGGGTCGGTCGCGATCTCCACCGGTACCCTCGCCACCTCAACCCCGCCGTCGCGCACCACTACCTCGTTCCCGCCGGTGACCTGCCCAATCTCCTCGCAGTGGAGCTCCCAGCGCCGGAAAAGCTCCTCCACCTCGGGCACGCACTCGCGCCGGGCGATCACCAGCATCCGCTCCTGGCTTTCGCTCAGCATCACTTCGTAAGGGGTCATCCCCTCCTCGCGGCGGGGAACCTTCGAAAGCTCCAGCTCTGCTCCGGAGCCCCCCTTCGCACAGCACTCCACCACCGAGCTGGTCAGGCCCGCCGCACCAAGGTCCTGCAGCCCCACGATCCATTCCCGGTGCTCCGAGGCCAGCTCGAAGCAGGCCTCCATGAGCAGCTTCTCCATGAACGGGTTCCCTACCTGCACTGCCGGGCGCATCTCCTCGAAGCGCGCCTCCGGGTCAGTGCGGCTGGCGAGGCCGCTCGCCCCGTGGATGCCGTCGCGGCCCGTGTCGGCCCCCACCAGCAGCAGCGCATTCCCGGCGCCGGTCGCCCGGGCACTGGCCAGCTTCGCCGTCTCGGCCACCCCCACGCACATTGCGTTCACCAGGGGATTGCCGCTGTACTCCTCCGCGAATAGCACCTCGCCGCCCACATTGGGGATGCCCAGGCAGTTGCCATAACCACCGACACCGCCCACAACGTGCTCGAACAGGTAGCGGTTCTGCGCCTCCTCGAGTGGCCCGAAGCGGAGCGAATCAAGGATCGCAACCGGGTACGCTCCCATGGCGAAGATGTCCCGCACGATGCCGCCCACCCCCGTCGCCGCGCCCTGGTAAGGCTCAATCGCGGACGGGTGGTTGTGCGATTCCACTTTCATCACCACGCACAGCCCGTCGCCGATATCGATTGCCCCTGCGTTCTCCGCGCCGATCTTGGTGAGGACCCGGTCGCTTCCCGTTGGGAAGATGCTCAGCAGCGGCTTGCTGTTCTTGTAGCCGCAATGCTCGCTCCACAACGACCCGAACATCCCCAGCTCCACCGCGTTCGGTTCGCGTCCGAGCCGCTCGCAGAGCAGGTCATACTCAGCGCGGCTGAGCGCAACGGCATCGAGGGCTTCCTGGCCGGCGGGCATGCCCCTAGCGTACAGGCGCTCCTGCGCACGGACGAGTGAGTATCTCGCCGCCCGCGCCCTTCATCGCGTACAGTGCGGCCACATCCCCGGAGGCGCCCAATGGAACTGCACGATGTCCTCTACGAAGCAGACGGCGGCGTTGCCCGCATCACCCTCAACCGCCCGCAGTACCGCAACGCGCAAAGCTACCGTCTGCTCGACGAGCTGGACGTAGCCCTCGATCGCGCCATGGATGACCGGGCCGTAAAGGTGGTGATTGTGACTGGCGCCGGCGACCACTTCTCGTCCGGCCACGACCTCGGCACCCCCGAGTCACTGGAGGATCGACAGGCGCGCGGTATCCCCGAGTCCGGCATCGAGTATTACGACGCCTTCCGCAAGTACAACTACGACCTCACGCATAAATGGCGGAACCTTCCCAGGCCCACAATCGCCATGGTGCGCGGCTACTGCATCTACGGAGGCTGGATGATCGCCTCCGCCATGGACCTCGTCTTCGCCTCTGAAGATGCGCTCTTCCTGGCCGGCCTCTTCGAGTACTTCTCAGTTCCCTGGGATCTCGGGCCGCGAAAGACCAAGGAGCTCCTCTTCGAAAGCCGGTTCATCACGGCCGCGGAAGCCCACGATTTGGGCTTCGTCAACCGCGTCTACAGCAGCGATGATCTCGAGCGCGAGACCGTCGCCTACGCCCGGCGTGTGGCCGAGAACGGCCACGTCCCCCTTCGTATGGCCAAGCTCTCGGTGAACAAGGCCATGGATATGCAGGGCTACAGCAGCTTTGTCGAGGCGGCCTTTGCCGACTACCTCGTCCAGTCGACACAGCGCGGCGTGGCCCGCACCGAGGGCGAGCGCCGCCTCAATGGCGTCGACCTCGCACTCAGGCACCTTCGTGGTCAGCGCGCCGGCCAGCCCGGTGGGG
>WBZY01000535.1_pt1 | contig 25796 bp, 26 predicted proteins | sample 5204191 | NCBI WGS metagenome assembly WBZY01 (sample SAMN12344363, study PRJNA552823) | activated sludge metagenome | biome: Activated sludge suspended growth; feature: Anammox Sidestream; material: Wastewater; isolation source: activated sludge from anammox sidestream of wastewater treatment...
CCTTTCATTCTGATAGCTCGCGCCCATGCCGGGCACACTAGGGACTGCTCCCCGAGCAGTCCGAAACCAACAGGAAAATTAAAAACGGCGTGATCGGAGAACCCGCCATACAAAAACACGGAAGCCGACTACGACGGAAACGATAGCATATTTATTTGATATTATTATTTATTTGTGATAGAAGTTGCGCCGGATGTATCCAAGCATTTGAGCGCTACAATGTGCAAGGAGGATATAGTATGAAAAAGATTGAATGGGGAAACTTTATACATTCAGATCCGGATGTCCTTTTGGGTAAACCGGTCGTAAAGGGCACCCGGCTCTCGGTTGAGTTTATTCTCGGACTCTATGCGCAAGGATGGACGGAAAATCAAATCCTCGAAAATTATCCCAATTTGACAAAAGAAATTCTGCTGGCCGTTTTTGCCTATACACACGATTGCATGCGCGAGGAATTCCTCTATCCGCTTTCGGCGGAGGCCCTCTAATGGATTTTCTGGCCAACGAAAAAAAGATTGACATAAATATCAATATTGATACTATATGACGCATGGCCAGCATCGAAGATATTCTTGCAAAGATGAAAAATAATCCCGCGAATGTCCGATTTGCCGATTTAAGCAAGGTCTGTATCTCTTATTTTGGCCAGGCACGACAGAAAGACGGCAGTCATCATGTTTATAAGACACCGTGGAAAGGAGATCCGCGGATCAATATTCAAAACAATAAAGGGAAAGCCAAATCATACCAGGTAAAGCAGGTATTGTTGGCTATTGAGAAATTGGAGGTTGAAAATGCCATTGAAAAATGATCGTTATGCTTACCGTGTGATCTGGTCAGAAGATGACCAGGAATATGTTGGTTTATGTGCCGAATTTCCCAGCTTGAGCTGGCTTAGCAAAACACCCGAATCGGCGCTAAAGGGTATACGAGAGGTGGTCGATGATGTGATTAAAGACATGAGTGATGCTGGTGAAGAGATACCTGCACCGATTTCTGGCAAGAGATACAGCGGCAAATTTATGGTGCGTGTCCCTCCTGAAGTGCACAGAAATCTTGCCATCCAGGCAGCGGAGTCAGGTGTAAGCTTGAATCGGATTGCTGGATCGAAGTTAAGCCGATAGCAGCAGAGGGAAGTATCCCAACTCCATCATAGTGATTCCTAAGCGCGGGGGGAAACCCCCGCACCCCTTCATCGAGGAGAAAAATTCGGAAGACATACTGGCAACTATTCCGGCGGGCTATGTCGCCACCACCCGGTTTTTGCCCTGCGCCTTTGCCCTGTACATGGCTGTGTCTGCTTGAGACAAAAGCTCTCCCAGCGCCAGGGTTCCATCAATTTTGACGAGGCCGATGCTCAGACTCAAAGGGAACACCCGGCCCTCCAACTCAAAGCGATGCGCCTCAACGGCTGCGCGCAGACGCTCCGCGGCCAGCAGGGCATCCCCGCCGTCGATGCCGTCGAGCAAAACGGCAAACTCGTCTCCCCCAAGCCGAAAGACGATATCCTCCGTCCGCAACGCCGCCTTGAGGAGATCAGCCAGAATCATCAGAACTTCATCGCCCGCGCTGTGGCCGATGGTGTCGTTGACATCCTTGAAGTTGTCAAGGTCCGTATAGAGAAGCGAGCTGACCCCTCCGCGCTTCGCTTTCGCAATGGTCCGGCTGAGATTTTCCTCCAGACCGCGTCTGTTTAAAAGTCCGGTAAGCTGATCATGAACGGCAAAATGTTTCAATTTATCTTCATAGAGCTTGCGTTCGGTAACATCATCAAAAACAGCGACAAAGTAACCCTTTTCGGGGCTGTAAACCGAAATGGACAACTGTTTCCCCAGTGGCTTGAAATCGATTTCAAATTTTTCAGGATTGCCGGTCAACGCGACCCGGCCGTATATCTCGAACAACTCCGGGGTCAACTCTTTAACGCCCGGAATCGCCTCGGTGACTTTCTTCCCCGTCACATCCGTGAGCCCCGTTAAACGCTCGAATCCCGAGTTGACATCCAGATAGATAAAGTCCGCCGGACGTCCATTGTCGTCATAGATCATCCGGCAGTAGGCAAACCCTTCGAGCATATTTTCAAAAAGGGAATGATAGCGCTTCTCGCTTTTCTGCAGAGATTCAGTTCGTTTTTGGACAAGTTCTTCCAGATGGTCCCGGTCATGACGAAGTTTCACCGACATCTCGTTGAACGTAGCGGTGAGTTCGCCGATTTCTCTTCCAAAAGGCTGAGGAAGTTCTTCGCCCAAATGCCCCTCTTGTGTTGCGATTTTATTTGCCTTTTCACGCATGAGCTCAAGGGGCGCCAGGAGGTAGCGTCTGTAGAGCCAAAACTGAATGCCAAACAGACAGAGCAGAACAACCAGCAGGATGGCGGAAAGCTTCAAGGAAAACATATTGGCCGCCGCATAGGCTTCCGCCAGCGGGATGCGCAGTGAAACAATACTGGCCAATTCTCCTTCCCGACGGTTAAAGCTTCTCTCCGATCCGTAGTAATCCGTCAATCCTTTCGGAGCGTTTTCGGGACGACTATGGCATCTCAGACAGGATGCCTCCATCACCTCGCCTTTTCTCAAGACAACCAGATAAGGCTTCCCGCCGATGTTGCGGACTTTGGACTCCGTTTCCGGCTGCCGGCCGGCTTTGATATTTTCAAAGAAAACCTTTTCATATTCATCCGCCTCGTTCTCCGGACTTCTGGCGTCAACGGCCGAATCTTTAAAGGAATATCCGGAAGGGTTTAAAGCCTTGAAAAACTTTTCGATCTCGCGGAGCGCATAGGTGGAGGACATCCACGTATGGTCGAAGTAGTCTTTCGAGCGGAACGGTTCGCTCCAGGCAAAAATACTGGGTTTCATAATCCGGGAGAAGTAGGTATGGGTGGCAAGATTACGATCCAGGATAATGCGGGCTTTCGACTGCGCTTCGACAAGCGCCTGCTCTCGCATGTTGTAGTTAACGCTGACAACCACAACGACGGCGGCAAGAATAAAGAAGCCGCCGATGCAAAGATTGAGAAACATTCCTAACCTGGCGTTACGAATCCATCCGGCCATCCTGCCTCCCATAGACTCCTCGCAAAAAGGAAGTTCCTGTCAAATCAACCATCTCGCAGCAAGCTGTCGAGGCATGAAATGAACATCATTTATATCGCAGCAATCTGCGGAGAATGAACGCTCGTCCCGCTTCAGCGGGATTCAATGGATCAGCCCTCCGTCTCCGCTTCGACCAGACTGCCGGAGAAGTACTTCTCACGGAGCTTCGGCTTTTCAATCTTTCCGGTGGGATTGCGGGGCACCTGTTCAAAAAAGATTTTGCGCGGACGTTTGTAGCGCGGCAGCGCCTCGCAAAACTTTCCCATTTCGGCTTCCGTGCTGGAAAAGCCCGGCTTCAGCTCGATGACCGCCGCGACGATTTCACCCAGCCGATGGTCGGGCAGCCCGATCACCGCCGCATCCTTGATCGCTTCATGCGTGCGCAAAAAGTCTTCGATCTGCACCGGATAGATGTTTTCACCGCCCGTAATGATAACGTCCTTCTTGCGGTCCACCAGATAGACAAAGCCGTCTTCATCCATCTTCGCCATGTCGCCTGTGAACAGCCAGCCGTCTTTCAGGATTTCGGCCGTGGCTTCGGGGTTGTTGTAGTAACACTTCATCACGCCGTCCCCTTTGACGCAAAGCTCGCCCACCTCGCCCTGCTTCACGGGGTTGCCGTTTTCATCCACAATCCGGATTTCCCACCGGTAGCCGGCCTTTCCGATCGCGCCGACTTTGTGGATGTTTTCCATGCCCAGATGAACGCAGCCCGGACCGATGGATTCCGACAGGCCGTAATTGGTGTCGTAGTCGTGGTTTGGAAAATGTTCTTTCCAGCGTTTGACCAGACTGGGCGGCACCGGCTGCGCGCCGATGTGCATCAGCCGCCACTGGTCGAGCTGATAATCTTTCGGCTTAATGTCTCCCCGCTCGATGGCGTCCAGAATGTCCTGCGCCCACGGCACCAGAAGCCAGACAATCGTGATCCGCTCCTCGGACACCGCCCGGAAGATCCACTCCGGCTTGACGCCGCGCAGCAAAACCGCGCGGCTTCCGGCCAGGAAGCTCCCGAACCAGTGCATCTTCGCGCCGGTGTGATACAGCGGCGGGATGCACAGGAAATTATCTTCGCGCGTCTGCCTGTGATGGTTCATCTCCACTTCACAGGCCATCATCAGGCTGCGGTGGTCATGAAGGATCGCCTTGGGAAAACCGGTGGTGCCGGATGAAAAATAGATGGCTGCGTCGTCCGTGTCGGAAAGCGGAATTCCGGGCGCCACGGAGGAGCAGCAGGCGGTGAGCGCGTAATAGCTTTCGGCAAATGAAGGGCAGTCCTGTCCCACAAAAAGCCGTATCTTGATCCGGGGCATCTGCCCGCGAATCGCGTCAATTCTTTCGATAAATTCCGGCCCGAAGATCAAAACGTCACACTCGGCCAACTCCAGGCAGTATTTGATTTCATCTTCCGTATAGCGGTAGTTGAGCGGCACGGCAATGGCGCCCGTCTTGAGAACACCGAAATAGACCGGCAGCCATTCCAGGCAGTTCATCAGTAATATTCCGACCTTGCACCCCTTTTCCAGGCCTCGTTGCAAGAGAAAGTTGGCCAGGCGGTTGGCCTTGTCGTCAAACTCGCGCCAGGTCATCTCCCGCCGATAGCGATTTTCCGGATTGGTTTCGACCAGCTCATAATCCTTCCAGCTTGCCTTGACTTCTTTGATTTGGGGATTGATCTCCACCAGGCTTATTTCTTCGCCGTACAGGGCGGCGTTTCGGGTAAGAATTTCTGTGATGGGCATTTGTTCATCCTTTGAGGCTTTTTCGCGGGGGAAGCATAGAAAACGCGGTCATGGATGTCAAGAATATCTTCACCGCATTTTTAATGAGGAAGTGAGTATCCCGGCTGCGAAATCGAAATCCAGCATCCGGGGTAAAAGACAAAAGGCCTCGATCCTTATCTTCTGTTCGGCGGGGCTGGTCATGCCGGTTGGCGCCCGGCATCCTTAATGGAAAAGAACGTGGTAAATCACGTAAACCCACGAGAGAATCCCATGGAAAATTGCCCACAGCACCGAATGATTGTAGCTGTAACTGATGGTGATGGCCAGCGCCGTGCCGAATGTAATCCCGGTGGTAATGATATGACCCTGCATGGCAACCTCCTGCAATAATGGAAAATCCTGCTTTTGATGGCGGCATTATAGAGACTCCCCTCTTCGCTGTCAAGAAAACACCGGGTGGCCGTTCCCCTGATTTATTTCAGTTGAAATTACGCAGAAATTGGCCCTATAATGCGCGCCAACGCTAAATACGCAACGCGCCGCATTGAGGTCTATGGGAACGGAACCGAAAACGAACGAACTATCGCTGCAGAAAGAAAATCTGCACCTGAAACAAAGCATCGCCGCGCTGCGCGAGCAGATGGAAAAATTGGAAGCAGCCCGGGAGGAGGCTGTGCAGAAAACCCTCCACGCGGTCCAGGATGAGATCACCCAGCTTCGCGCCGCCGTTGCCGCCATGCGGGATCAGTTGGAAAACACCTGCTATGAAAAGGATTGCGCGGCCCAGGAGAACATGGCCGCTGCAGGCAACAGGGAAAAGCAGTTAACGAACACGATCGCGACCCTGCGCAACGAACTGGAGCGCCGGGAAATCACGCACCAACGGGACATGGAAGCGATCACCAAAACGCATGAGGATGAAGTGAAGCAGCTTCACCAGACCATCCAGGTTTTGAGGGACCGTCTGGAGTCCTTTAATCATTCGTCAACCACAAAGGCCGGAACCGATGAATAACTCCCGGAATAAATCAATGGTAAAGCACCTGAACGCAAAGAAGCTGCAAACGCTGCTGGACGTTCCGCGAAAAGTGGCGGCGCTGGAAACCTTGAACGACATCCTGGACGAATTGATGAAAATCACCACGACCGAACTGGGCGCGGACCGGGGAACGATTTTTCTCAACGATGCGGAAACCGGCGAATTATACTCCCGGGTGGCGCAGGGAAATTTCCACCGGGAAATCCGGCTGCTCAACACCAGCGGCATCGCGGGCGCGGTTTTCCAGACAGGAAAGAGCCTGATCATTCCGGACGCATACAGCGACGAGCGCTTCAACAAATCCGTGGATGAAAAAACAGGCTATGTCACCAAATCAATTCTCTGCGTTCCAATCAAGGCAGCCAAAAACGAAATCATCGGCGTCACCCAGGTCCTGAACAAAAAGGAAGGGGCTTTCACGGAAGAAGATGTAATGCTTCTCGAAGCGATCGCCACGCAGGCCGCCATCGCGCTGCAAAGCACCATCTTTACGGAGCGGATGAACAAATTCCGCTCGAAGGAAATGGCGTTTTTTGACGTGGTGGCCGAAGCGACCTCCGAAATCAACCTGGGCACACTCCTGCGCAAGGTTATGTCGGAAGCCATGCGGATGCTGGACGCCGAACGCTCCACCCTTTTTCTGAATGATGAAAAAACCAACGAGCTGTACTCCAGGCTGGGCGAGGGACTCGGGACAACCGAAATCCGCTTCCCCAACAGCGTCGGCATCGCGGGGGCGGTATTCCGGACGGGGGAAACCATCAATATCCCCCACGCCTACGCCGATTTGCGCTTCAATCCCTCGTTTGACAAACAGACCGGCTTTTTTACCCGCTCTATTCTCTGTACGCCGGTGACCAACAAGGCGGGGAAAATCATCGGCGTCACGCAGGTCCTGAACAAGCGGGGTGGACCGTTCACCAAGGAAGATGAAATGCGCCTCAAGGCCTTCACCGCGCAGGTCGCCATCGCCCTGGAAAATGCCAAACTCTTCGATGATGTCCAGAACATGAAGAACTACAACGAGGGCATGCTGGAAAGCATGTCCAACGGCGTGATCACGCTTGGCGAAGACGGGAAAATCATCACCTGCAACGCGGCGGGCCTTCGAATTCTGAAAGTCGCCGCACCGGAGATTCTGAATCGCAGGGTGGAGGAATTCTTTGCCGGCGTCAATGCCTGGGTGCTGGAAAAGATCGACAAGGTGGAGAAAACGCAGACGCAGGACGTCATTATGGACGCAGACCTGGAATTCGGAAACAACCGTCTGTCCGTCAATCTGACGGTTCTTCCCCTCCTCAGCGTGGAGAAAAAGAAGCTGGGCACGATGATCGTCATCGAGGACATCTCGAGCGAGAAGCGCATGAAGTCCACCATGTCCCGGTATATCGATCCGGCGCTCACCGATCAGATCATGGACTGCACGGATGATTTCATGGGAGGCAAAAGCCTGACGGCCACGATCCTGTTTTCCGACATCCGCGGCTTTACTACGCTGACGGAGGAGCTGGGAGCCCAGGGCACCGTCGCCCTGCTCAACGAGTACTTTACGCTGATGGTGGACTGCATTCAGAAACAGGGCGGCATCCTGGATAAATTCATCGGAGACGCCATCATGGCGGCTTTCGGCATTCCTTTCGCCCATGACGATGACGAAGATCGCGCCGTGCGGGCAGCCATCTCTATGATCACCAGCCTCCGGGAATGGAACCAAAAGCGCGCCGAACAGGGCAAAAAGCCTGTCCGGATCGGGATCGGCCTGAACACGGACACCATCGTCTCCGGAAACATCGGTTCACCGAAACGCACGGATTATACGGTCATCGGCGACGGCGTGAATCTGGCCTCGCGTCTGGAATCCGCCTGCAAACAGTATCACGCGTCCATCCTGATCAGCGAAAACACGCACCGCAAACTGAAGGGCACGTACCGCATGCGGAAGGTGGACCGGGTGGTGGTCAAGGGAAAGACAGAGCCCGTGAACATCTACGAAGTGCTCGATTACCACACCGAAGAAACGTATCCCGGCCTCATGGACGTCATCCATCATTTTTCGCACGGTCTGGACTGCTATCAGAAGGGGCAATGGGACAGGGCGATGGAGGCGTTCCGGCGCGGATTGTCCATAAACGGCGGCGATCAGCTTTCTCAAATGTATATCGACCGGTGCGAATATATGAAAAAAAATCCGCCGTCCGGCGAATGGGACGGCGTCTTTGTCATGACGTCAAAGTAAGCGCACCGGAAAAATATCCCCGGCGCGATGCGGGGCAAGCTCGCGAAAAGAGGCGTTTGTGGCTTCACGTTGAGGATTCCAAAACGCTTTTCTGGATGGCGTCAAAATACTCGTCGGCTTCCTTTGTGTCGGCAAACAGCCTCATTCCCTGCAGCAGGTTGGCAATCTCAAACACCTTCTCGATTTGCGGCTGCACATTCATCATGTAAACGGCGCCGCCCTGGCCGGACATAAACCGCCTCGTTTTCAAAATGATGCGCAACCCCATGCTGCTGATATAATTCAGGCCGGTCATGTCGAAAACAACTGCCCTGGTCTCGGGGTTCAGAAGCGAGGAGACTTTTGCGTCGCATTCTTCGGCGGTCGTCTGGTCAAGCCGTCCGATGAGCGAAACAAACCAGAACCCGGGCCTTTTGGTTTCCATGCGGATCGTCAGAGACATTGCTTTTCTCCTTTCTTGAAATCGAACCGGCGCCCGGCGAAATCATTTCGGGGGCTTTTCGCAGATCCGGGCGACGGCCTCGAGAAAGAGGTCCATTTCCCCGTCCGTTCCGATGCTCACCCGGAGGAAATTATCGATTCCGGGCCTGTCGAAAAAGCGCACGAGAATCCCCTGCTCCCTCAGCTTTTGGAAGAGAACGCGGGCGGCGGTTTGCGGGTGGCTGACAAACAGAAAGTTGGCCTGCGACGGAAGAACCCGGAAGCCGAAATTTTCCAGCCGGGACGATACCCGGTCGCGGGTGCGGATGATCTTCGATTTGGTTTCCTGAAAATACGCGTCGTCCCGGATGGCTTCCCGGGCGCCTGCCTGGGCCAGACGGTCAACGGTGTAGGAATTGACTGAATCTTTAACCCGGATAATTCCATCAATCAGTTCTTTGCTGCCCAGCGCAAATCCCACCCGCAATCCGGCCAGCGAATAGGACTTGGACAGTGTGCGCACCACCAGCAGATTCGGAAAGCGGGCAATCAGGCCAACAGATGATTCGCCCCCGAAATCGACGTAGGCTTCGTCCAGCACCACAACGTTGTTTTCATTGTAGCGGAGGATTTTTTCTATGGATTCGAGCGGCACCCCCATGCCGGTGGGCGCGTTGGGATTGGCAATGAGAATTCCCCCGTTTGCCTGAAGATAGCCTTCAACCGACAGATTGAACTGCTCATCCAGCGGCACCAGACGGTAGGGAATCCGGAAAAGCCGCGCGTACACCGGATAGAAGCTGTAGGTGACGTCGGCAAAAAGGATTGGAAGCCCCTCCGGCTCAAAAAACGCCGGAAAGCAGAAAGCCAGGAGTTCATCCGAGCCGTTGCCGATGTAAACATTTTCCCTAATCAAACCGAAGGACGAGGCGATGGCGTCCCGGAGCGCATCGCCCGACGGATCCGGATAAAGCCGAAGCGTTTCATCGGCCGCGCTTCGGATAACCTCAAGGACCCTTGGAGAAGGCGGATACGGGTTCTCATTGGTGTTGAGTTTAACGTATTTCCGGTCTTTGGGCTGTTCTCCCGGAACATAAGGCTTGATGTTTTTGGTTGTCTGGCTCCAGAACCGGCTCATGGCTTAGCACCCGTAGGGTATTTTTCCAATCTGTAAATTTAATATAGGAAATGCGCCAAAATTTCCATGCTTATCTTTTCTTCTGACCCCCATTCCCGTGGCGGGCACAACAAAGGATGATCATCACCCACGCTTCCCTCTCCCATCGATGGGAAGGGATACAGGGAGGGGCATTTTCACATAAAAGGAGCATCATGTTGAGAGCTTTGAAAAATGTCATTTCGAGGAGCGTGAGCGACGAGAAATCTTCAGGATGGCCGTTTGTTCAAGATTTCTCCCTTCGGTCGAAATGACAAAAACGGCCGTTATTCAAAGCTCTCATGTTATGAGCAGGATGCCGCTTACAATGTATCCCGCCGCAATCAGCGCCTGGGTGAGCAGAACCAGCAGAACGTTGGCGGACATGGCTTTGAGCAGCGTTTCCCTGTCGTCATACCGGAGCGCCCCTTGGATGACCCGGACCGCAATGGGAACGGTCAGCAGGGACAAAAGCGTGAAGGCTGGCATGGAACCGCAAAGAACCGCTCCGATGACCCAGCAATAGACCAGCACGGTGAAAAGAGAAAAGAAATAAGCCGCATTTTTCTTTCCGGCGACAATCGGCAACGTCCGTCTGCCCACGGTGATATCCGCCTCCACGTCCGGAAACTCGTTGATCAGAAGCAGGTTGTGCACCAGAAAAAAAGAAGGCATCGAGGCAATAAAGGCGCTCATTGAATACGCACCGGTATGAACGAAGTAGGCGCCCATGACGGGCAGAATGCCCAATCCCAGGCCCGGCGACCACTCGGTGTATCCCATTTTGAGGATGAGGGGCGTGTAAAAAACGATCAGGGCGGCGGCGGCCACAAGCAGCGGCAGGAGCATCCAGCCCGCTTTCACGACAAAAAACCAGGCAATCGGAATCAGGATAACAAAGCAGGCAATCCCCAGCCACAAAACCTGGGCAACCGTCAGCAGGCCTGTCGGCGCCGCGCCGCTTCCGCCGCTGAAAGGAGTGCGCAGCGTTTTATAGTCCAGACCGCTTTTGGCGTCGAAATAGTCGTTCAATATATTAACCCCCGCATGGGCGACCAGAAGACCGAACGTGGCCAGCGCCGCATACCCGAGATGAAACGGCGAGCCGAAGCGCCTGGATTCATACCAGGCGACGGCGGCGCCCAGAATGCCCAGCGTAAGCGCCAGAATCAAAAAAGGGACGCGGATAACGGTGATGATGCCTTTAAGCGTCATGGGTTTGTCCGTTGACAATCCTTTCTGCGAAGTCGGCCTGCTCTTTAGCAGATGATTGCTCTTTTTGGCAAACCAATTCTCCGGGTCATCCGGGCCGCAATCCTGCCGGAAAACAATACCCCGGTGAAAAGCGCGGCGGCTGCGGAAAGGACCCATCCGGTCAAATGTCTGCCGGCTCACAGATCATTTCTTCCGCCGGATAGGGTTTCAAAATATTCATCAAAAAAGAAGCCGGCATATTCCCTTGACCGGTTCGGATCACCGCGGGAATATGCCGGCCCGGATGGATATTGCGGTCGGGTAAAAAATGAAGGGAGACATCGGTCACGCCAAAGCTTTGCGCGACAGCCGACAAATCCGAAATCAAAACAAACCTACCGCACATGGGCTTTTTACGCCTGCATCACAGTTTGATCTTGCCCTCTTTCAGGGTTTTCGTGGGCTTGAAGATGTCCAGAGGGAACTTTTTGTAAATTTCCCCCAGCTTGAACACCAGCTCCGCGTAACCAATGCCCTGGGCCAGCGCAAAGGGGCCGAAGGGCGAGCCGCCGCCGTTGGCCATCGCCAGATCGATCTCCTTGGGATCGTCCACAACGCCCTCTTCCAGAAGCTTCGTGGCTTCGTTGACCTGCAGCGCGATCAACTGATTGATGTCGTATTCCTTGGTCGCCTTTGCCAGATCGATCGCGGGCCTGCCCGCCGACCAGTCATAAAATCCCCTGCCGGTTTTTTTGCCCAGATGATTGATCTTCAGGTAGGACATCATCGCCTCGGAGGGCTTGTAGTCCGGGGACAAAACCTGCGCGAAATATTCCAGCCCGTGCGCGGCCACGTCGATGCCGACATAATCCACCAGTTCGAACGGCGCCATCGCCATCAGGGGCTTGAACGCCGCGTCAAATTCCTCCGGGGACGGATGGCCCGCTTCCAGGATTTTGGACAGCAGAACCAGCGTCGGTTCGTTGACCCGGTTGTAGATGAAGCCCGGGGAATCCTTCTTGACGATGACGGGAACCTTTTTGATCTTTTTGGCGATGTCATAGCCCACCTGTACGGATTCATCGGACGTGCCCCTGCCCTTGATCACTTCCACCAGCTTCATCAAAATGGCCGGATTGAAAAAATGATAGCCGATGACCTTGTCCGGCCGCTGCGTGGCGGAGGCAATCTCGGTGATGCTGATGTTGGAGGTGTTGGAGGCCAGAATGGCGTGTTTCGGCGCATATTTGTCGATGTCGGCAAAAACGCTTTTCTTCAGCTCCAGCTTTTCCGGCACGGCTTCAATCACGAAATCCGCGTCTCGGACGGCTTCCTGAAGGTCCACTATCGGGGTAAGGCGCACCAGCGCGTGGGCAAAGGCATCCGGCGTAATCTTGCCCTTCTCCCTGAATTTCTCCAGGCTCTTGATAATCCCCGCGACGCCCTTGTCCACAAATTTCTGTTCGATATCGCGCAGCACGACGGCATATCCGCCCAACAGGCAGGAAGCCGCGATCCCGTGCCCCATATCCCCCGCGCCGATTATGGCAATCTTTTTTACATCTTCAGCTTTCATGTTGCGTCTCCTTTTCCGAAATGAATAATTAAGATAAGGCGGAAGACGGTTTCCGTCGTCCGCCATCCTTCCCCCAGATCGAGGCTTTTGCCAGCGCGTGGGCCAGCCGATGGATGCCCCTCCCCGCTGCAGGATCCAGCTCTTTCGACCGTCGCTTCGCTATTCTTTCAGCGCTCCGGTGAAGTTATCCGCCTCGACCTTCAGCGCCGCGCCTTCATTGTTCACGATGGCTGCGATACGGCCGAAGAATTTTGGAAATTCCGCGCCGATATAGAACTGCGACGAGAGCACGCGGCCGCTGTAGTAGGCGGCTTCCGGATTTTCCGCGAGGATCTTCGCGCGATCCGCGCCCTTGGCGTCGCCCACGAGCGCTTTGGCTTTGGGCGTGGTGAGGGTGAGGCTCCACAGATGCAGCCAGGCCAGAATCAGCGGATACATGGCCTGCTGGAAGGGGGTTGCGTTGTTGAGCAGGAGAAGAATTTTCATCTCGCCCAACTGCTTCTTCATCATCTCGATCACTTCTTCAAGTTTTGCCAGACCCTCGACGACCGGGTTGACATACCTGTCGTCAACAATGCCTTTGGCTTTGGCAATCGTGTCGCTCATCCATTGCTTAAGCTGAGCGTAATTGTACATCTCGGGATTCATGAGGATCTTGCGCATGACCAGATCGAGCGACTGGATGGCATTGGTCCCTTCATAGATCGAGAATACCTTGGTGTCGCGGGCGTACTGCTCGACCGGGTATTCCTGGCAGAAGCCGTAGCCGCCGTAAACCTGCATCGCCTCGGCGGTAACGAGCCAGGAGGCGTCGGAGATGCCGGCCTTGACGATCGGGGTCAGGATTTCGACGATGCCGGTCGCCCTTTTCACTTCTTCGGGATCTTTCGACGCGCGCATGATGTCCTCATGCAGCGCCAGGAAGAGGCACAGCATGCTCATCCCCTCCACGTTGCTCTTCATGTACAGGAGCATCCGCTTCACGTCGGGGTGATTGATGATGGTCACGGGGCCGCCTTTGGGATTCGTGATGAGCGCGCTCTGCACCCGGTTGCGGGCGTACGTCACGGCGTGCAGGTAGGCGGCGCTGGAGCAACCCAGGGCCTGGACGCCCGTGTGGATGCGGGCGGCATTCATGAGATGGAACATGATCTTCATGCCTTCGCGTTCTTTGCCCAGGAGGTAGCCGACGCACTTGCCGTTGTCGCCGAAGGTCAACATGGAGGTCGCATTCCCCTTGAGCCCCATTTTGTGCTCGATGCCGGCGCAGATCATATCGTTGCGTTCGCCCAGCGAGCCGTCGGGGTTGATCAGGAATTTGGGAACGACGAAGATCGAGATCCCCTTGGTCCCTTCCGGATCGCCTTCGATGCGCGCCAGCACCGGGTGAATGATGTTCTCGGTCATATCGTGTTCGCCGTTGGAGATGAAGATCTTTGTGCCGGTGATCAGATAGGTGCCGTCGGGCTGTTTGACCGCTTTTGTTTTCAGCGCCCCGACATCCGATCCGGCGCCCGGCTCCGTCAGACACATGGTGCCGCCCCATTTCCCTTCCATCAGCTTGGGGACGACCATGTTGTACAATTCCTTATTCGCAAAGGGGGCAATAATGGCAATCGCCCCGGTGATGGAGCCGCAATACATCGTCAGGGATGTGTTTCCGGCATTGAAATATTCCGCGCAGGCCATGGAAATACTGGAGGGGAGACCCGTTCCCCCTATTTCCTGCGGCAGAGCCAGGGAATGGAATCCGGACTCGATATAGGCATTGAAGCCCTTTTTGAACGATTCGGGAACCTTGACCTCGCCCGTCTTGGGATCGAACTTCAGGCCCGTCTTGTCCCCTTCGGCATTGGTCGGATAAAACTGCTGAACGGCAATTTTCTCGGCCAGTTCGAGCGTATCCTCGTAAACGCTTCGGTCAAAATCCTTGAAGGCGTCGAACCGGTTCAATTTCTCCAATTCCAGCATCTCAAACAGGGTAAAACGGACATCACGCGAATCGATTAACTGATTTAACGACATACTTTCCTCCTTAAAAATTTTTACAACGAGTGTTGTTGTTTTTCTTAACAGATCAGCATCGAAAAGCAAGAAATATATTGTTCATTACACCGGATTTTATGATACGAAACCTTATGCAAAAAACGGTGCGACATCAGGCGGTGGAAATCCTGACCCGCGTTTCACAAAGCGACGCTTTCGCCGGCGATCTGCTGGATTCTTGTCTTGAAAAACAAAACCTTTCCCGGACGGCGGACGGCCGCCTGCTCACACATCTGGTCTATGGCGTTTTGAGGATGCAGGGGCATTTGGACTGGATTCTGGCCCGTCTGTATCGCGGCAACTACTTGAAAATGGAAGAGAATATCAAAAATGTCCTGCGCACGGGATTGTATCAGCTCCAATTCAGCGACCGGCTGCCGGCCTTTGCGGTCGTGGATGAAGCGGTCAAAATTACCCGGCGCGTCCAGCCGGCGGCGCGCGGGCTGGTCAACGCCGTCCTGCGAAGTTATTTGCGCAGCCCCGGCCCCTGGTCTTTCCCCGACGAGAACAAAAATCCGGCGGAATATATCGCCGCTTTTCATTCCCACCCCTTGTGGCTGGTCGAAGAATGGCTGAATGTTTTCGGACGGATGGAAACCGAGGCGTTGTGCGCCGCCAATAACGAACTGCCGCCCCTGACGGCCCGCGCCAACACACTGAAATCCGGTCGCCGGGAGCTCATTGAAAAACTGGCCGGCGAAAATTTTCAGGCTGAAGAAACCCGGCTGTCTCCCGACGGCATCCGTCTGTCCTCTTCTTCTTTGCCAATTCAGAAAACTCTTTTCTTTGCGGATGGGCTTTTGCGCCTTCAGGATGAGGCGTCCCAACTGGTTGCCTATCTGGTCAACCCCCGAAAAGGACAAAAGATTCTCGATGCCTGCGCGGGAAGCGGCGGAAAGACCACGCATCTGGCCGCCCTGATGAAAAACGAAGGCGTGATTGTCGCACTGGACCGGGATGCGGAAAAACTTGTGCAATTGCAAAATGACGCCGCAAGAATGGGCATAACCATCGTCAAAACAGCCCGCGTGGATCTGGAGCGCCCTCTGTCGGCCCAATATCAAAATGCATTTGATACGGTTCTCGTGGATGCTCCCTGCTCGGGAACCGGCACGCTGCGGCGCAATCCCGAAATCAAATGGCGGCTAAAACCAAAAGATATCCATCTGTATGCCGATCTCCAGCAATCCATCCTGCAAAATGCGGGGGCGGCGGTTTCCAAAAACGGTTTTCTGGTGTATTGCACCTGCTCTCTTTTTTCTCAGGAAAATGACAGGGTGGTGCGGCGGTTTCTGGCGGATTTCCCGCAATTTCAGCTTTTGCTGCCGGATTCCCCCGTTGTGCAAGGGCTCATTGATAGTCGTGGATTATTCAGGAGTTACCCTCATCGCCATTCGATGGACGGTTTTTTCGGCGCTGTTTTCCGGCGCCGGATTTAATTTGACGAATTCCATGCGATCATGCTAGTTTACCTCCCCGTAAAATTGAGGAGATCAAATCATGTTTATTCAGCAAATGCAGGTGGGCCACATGGCGGTTTTCGCCTATCTGGTGGGGGACCCCGTCACCGGAGACGCGCTGGTCATTGATCCAGCCGACAACGTTCATGAAATTCTCGCCCTGGCGGCAAAAAACAAACTGCGCATCAATTCCATCGTCAACACGCACGGCCACGTGGACCATATCGGCGGCAATGCTCAGATGAAAAAACTCACAGGCGCCAGAATCATCATCCATGAAGACGATGCCTTCATGCTCACTTCGACGCCGCCCGCCATGCTTCGAATGTTCGGCGCGGCGCAATCGCCGCCTGCCGACCTCCTCGTTTCCGACGGGCAGATTATTTCCGCCGGCAATATCGAACTGAAAGTCCTCCATACACCGGGTCATTCGCCCGGCGGCATGTGCCTTTACACGCCGGGCTATGTTTTCACGGGCGACACGCTGTTTGTGGAGGCCGTCGGCCGAACCGACCTGCCCGGCGGCTCCTGGCAAACCCTGTATCGGGCCATCAAAACAAAACTTTTTTCGCTGCCGGACGACACCAAGGTGCTGCCCGGCCACAACTACGGCCGCACCCCAACGTCCACCATCGGCCACGAAAAATTGCACAACCCATCCGTTCGATAGAGGGAAAAAACGACCCATGTATAAAACGATTGCTCAAACTCATTTTCCAAAGCTGAAATTTCTCACACGCGGCAAGGTGCGCGACCTTTATACCGTGAAAGACTATCTGCTGCTGGTGGCGACGGACCGGATATCGGCTTTTGATGTCATCATGCCCAATCCGATTCCGGGCAAAGGCGCCATCCTCAACAAGATGTCCCTTTTCTGGTTTCAGAAGATGGAAGACATTATCGGCAATCATATCGTGTCCGCGGACGCCGCCGATTTTCCGGCGGAGTGCGAGCCCTACGCCGAAGTCCTGCAGGGGCGAAGCATGCTGGTTCGAAAAGCAACGCCTCTGCCGGTGGAATGCATCGTACGGGGCTATCTGGCCGGGTCCGGCTGGCAGGAATACCGCCGCGACCAATCCGTTTCGGGCATCCAACTGCCCGGGGATTTGAAGGAATCCTGCAGGCTGCCGCAGCCGGTTTTCACACCGACGACCAAAGCGCCGGAAGGCGAACATGACGCTCCCATCACCCGCTCGGAAATGGAGGACCTGATCAGCCCGGAAATTACCGAACAGGTCATTCAAAAATCCCTGGCCATTTACGAACGGGCGGCGGCGATCGCCCTGAAGGCCGGGATCATTATCGCGGATACCAAAATGGAATTCGGCCTGATCGGCGATCAATTGATTTTGATCGATGAATTACTGACGCCCGACTCGTCGCGCTTCTGGCCGGCCGACGATTACGAAGAAGGGCGCCCGCAAAAAAGCTTTGACAAGCAGTTTCTGAGAGATTATCTGCTTTCCATTGCCTGGAACCAGAAGCCGCCCGCGCCCGAGTTGCCGCCGGATATCATCGAGAAAACCCGGTCAAAGTATGAAGAAGCGTTTTCCCGTCTGGTAAAATAATACCCAGCCATTGACAGACGCAGGACCGTTATTACATTACGCGGTGTTTATCTTTGCGTTGTCATTTTACGAGGAGGCATTCCTTGATCGCAAGAAAGCTGCCGGATTACCGATTAAAACAAAAAATACTGTACATCGATAAAACCTCTCCCGAATCGCTGATCAGCTACGGGGATATGTATTGGGAAGCGGGAGCCTTTTCCGATGCGCTGGACTTTTATGCCCGGGCATCCCACACGGCCGGCATAGAAAAAATTCGAAAACAAGCGCTGGAAATCGGCGATGTTTTTCTGTTTCAGGGCGCGGCGAAGGCGCAGGGGCTGGAACTTCAGGACGCCGACTGGGAGAATATCGCGCAGACAGCCGTTCGTCTTAAAAAATTTTCCTTTGCCGGGCAGGCTCTGAAGAAAATCGTGGACACCGGACGGGCCAACGCGCTCGCTACCATGATCAAAGCGGAGGAAGCAAAACAAAGCGCATGACCAAGAGGGATTACTATGAAATTCTGGGCGTCGGCAAAACCGCCTCGGAAGAAGAGCTGAAAAAATGTTACCGGAAAATCGCCATGCAGTTCCATCCCGACAAAAACCCGGGAAACAAGCAGGCGGAGGAAAGGTTCAAGGAAGCGGCCGAAGCCTACGAGGTGCTGAGCGACCGGCAAAAAAGAGAAATCTATGACGCCTATGGACACGCCGGCCTGAGCAACACCGGCTTTCAGGGGTTCAGCGGCTTTGACGACGTTTTCTCCGGTTTCGGCGACATTTTTGAGGACGTGTTCGGATTCGGCCGGGGACGCGGAAGGGGGCGAACGCGCCCGGCGGCAAGGGCCGGCGCCGACCTGCGCTACGATCTGAAAATCTCTTTTCTGGACGCCGCCTTCGGACTGACGACCACCATCGACCTGGAAAAGCTTCACCCCTGCCAGGCCTGCGGAGGAACGGGCTCGGCGCCCGGTACGACGCCTTCGACCTGCCCCACCTGCAACGGCCGAGGCCAGGTGGTTCAGTCGAGCGGCTTCTTCACGATCAGCTCCACCTGTCCCCATTGCAACGGCCACGGCAAAGTCATCGCCAAAGCCTGCCAGACCTGCCGCGGCACGGGCAGGGAGAAGCAGCGCAAAACCGTCGAGCTGAAAATCCCCGCCGGCGTGGAAACCGGTTCCCGGCTGCGTCTGCGCGGAGAAGGAGAAGCGGGAGATCAGGGAGGCCCCAACGGGGATCTGTATGTTTTTCTGCAGGTGGAAGACCACGAGTTCTTTGTTCGTTCAGAAGACGACATTGTGTGCCGCGTCCCGATTTCATTCGTGCAAGCTTCTCTCGGCGCGACAATTGAAGTGCCCACCTTAAAAGAAACGGAGAAAATCAAAATTCCCCGCGGAACGCAAACCGGACAGATCTTCCGCCTGAAAGGCAAGGGGATCCCCCATCTCCAGGGATACGGGCGCGGAGATCAGATCATTGAAGTCTTTGTCAAGATTCCAACGGAGCTGACCCGAAAGCAGGAAGACCTCCTGCGGGAATTTGAAAAAGCCCGATAAAATCCATCGACAATCAAGTTGCAATCCATTTCGCAATATGTTTACATGAGCGCAACTTCAACAATCCGGAGGAATGCACGATGAAAAGCAAAATAGGTCGCCTCGTGGTTTGCGCGTTTGCCCTGATGTCTCTTGCGGGATGCGGCGCTTTGGTTGCCGGCGGAGCGGTGGTCGGCGCGGGCGCGGGAACCTACCTGTACGCCAACGGCGAGCTGAAGACGGACTACGCGGCCTCTTTCGACAGCGTCTGGAGCGCCTGCGAAAGGACGATCGCACAGATGCGCGGAACGCAGGTTCAGCCCGTTCGGGAAATTTCCAAGGGAACCATTTCGGCCATAATCAACGACGAAAACGTGAAAATTGAAATTGCCTATCGGGCAAAAAATCAGACAACCGTCGGCGTTCGCGTGGGTCTGATGGGCAACAAGCTGTCTTCCCAGGTGATCCATGACAAGATCGCCGATCAACTGGCAAAACGGTAGGGTTTAGCGACGCCCCGCCGGGACCGGCGTCGGCCTTTTCATGAACAAGAAATTTCTTTTCGGCATCCTGCTGGGCGTGGTCCTGATTTACTTTTCCCTTCGGGGCATTAACTTCAACGACACGCTGACTTCCCTGAAGAAAATCCATCCGGGCTGGGCGGCGCTGTCTCTTTTTTTCATCGTGTTCATGCAGGCGCTGCGATCCTATCGCTGGGGCGTCATCCTGGAACCGATGGAAAAAATTTCCCAGGGAACGCTCTTTGCCGTGACCAGCGTCGGATTTCTGGCCATTGCCGCGATACCGGCCCGGATCGGGGAACTCGCCCGGCCCTATCTCATTGCCCAGAAAAGCGCCGTCAAGATGTCTTCGGCGCTCGGCACGATTGTCGTGGAGCGCGTGCTCGACAGCCTTGCCGTGCTGACCATCACCATCGCGGTTCTCATGGCGCAGAACGACCTGCCGCGCTGGATGGTTACCTCCGGAATTCTGTTCTTTCTTGGGACCCTGATGATGATCTCCTTCGTGATCGGGCTGGTCTGGCGCCGGGAAACCGCCGTCTCCATCATCGACCGAATCCTGCGGCGTCTGCCCGGCGCGCTTGCGCAAAAAGTCAATCCCCTCATCCATCATTTCATCGACGGCTTCCTGGTCATCACCGACGTCAAACGGCTGCTGTATCTGCTGGTCCTGTCCGCCGTGGTCTGGCTGGTGGACGTCGCCGCCATTTACACGCTGCTTATTGCATTCGGCTTTGATCTGCCGGCGCTGGCGGCTTTCGTGGTGATGGTGATCCTGATCGCGGGCATCGCCATTCCCACCGCGCCGGGTTTTATCGGCAACTGGCATTACGCCTGCATCCTGGGATTGAGCCTGTTCGGGATTGCCAAACCGGAAGCGCTGTCCTTCGCGCTGGTTTATCATTTCCTGTCGATGATGGTTGTGGTCGTTCTGGGCGCGGTGTTTTTGCCGTTCAATAAATTTTCACTTTCGGAGATGACGAAGCAGATGAAGAAGGCTGAAGACCGAAGACCGAAGACTGAAGGCTGAAGGCTACTACGGATGTGCCGCGCACTTCATCTGAAAAAAAATATAAAGGGGCAAGACATTAATTGCAATATCTTACCCCTTGATTGTTGGTTCATCCGGCTGATGCCTACTTTTGACAAAAATCGCGAGAGCTTCGAATAACGGCCATTTTTGTCATTTCGACCGAAGGGAGAAATCTTGAACAAACGGCCATCCTTAAGATTTCTCGTCGCTCACGCTCCTCGAAACGACATTTTTCAAAGCTCTCATCGCGTTGTTTACCACTTGCTTACATCTACAATATTGCAATATCGTTATATCCGACAAACTAATGCTTTCCAGTTGAAAGGTTAACGCCGAAGTGAGCCGGAGCGCAGCGATCGGGGCCACTGATTTGTTGGCTGATTTATTTTTTTACTGCGCCACTCATTCATAATGCGTCCACATTCTGATTACCTTTACCGTGCGAACGTCTTTCAGTACTTGATAAACTAAGCGATGCTGTATATTTATTCTTCTTGAGTATGCACCTGAAAGATCACCCATGAGCTTTTCATAGGGTGGTGGATTTTGAAATGGATCTTTTTTGAGAACATCCAGCAAGCGGCTTGCCTGTGGTTTTAGGCCGGATTGTGCAATTCTCTTTGCATCTTTCTGCGCTTGTTTAGTAAAGACCAATTTCCAACTCACCAGCCGGGCTCCTCCTTGCATTTCTCCACAGGAGTTTTCAAACCTTTCTTAATGGACTCTCGCATACCCGGAATGGACGCAAGGTAAAGTGTTTCTTCCATAGCTCGCCAATCTTCTTCGGATACTAATATGGCGGAATTTCTTTTCCCTACGATCTGAACCGGAACATGTGAATCTTTAACTTCATCTACAAGATTATATAGACGTTTTCTTGCTTCTGATGCTGTAAATGTTGTCATTTTTTTACCTCCATAACGTACGATATACGGTACGCCGTTCAACGGCGAATGTCAAATCATTTTAAGGCCAACGAAAAACTAAGCCGGAGCAGCGCCCCTGGCGCTGCAATCGGGTGGATTGATTTTGTTATCAATTTTTATATTTTACGTGCAGACTGTCAGCGACTTGCGCCAGTTTCTTATCAAGTGTCCAGATCGGAACGCCCGTTAATACAGAGGATGCGACAAGCTGAGCATCTACATAACCGATACCTTTACCCATTAACCGGTTATTTTCGATAAAGGATAATACTTCTTCATGTTCTGCTTCAATGCACATGGGTAACAGTTTAAGAAAAGAAAGGATGACGGCTCTGTCTTTTAAATTTCCACACGCTAGTTCCCCGACAATTAACGGGTGGCATAATACCCTGCCATTATTGAGCAAGGCTGCCATTTCAGTATTCCCATCTCTCAAATGTGAGACCCAAACAGAAGTATCCACAAGAACCATGATTGATCATGCTCCTTTTCTTCGTGGTATTTCCTGTAGCTGTTTTTGCGTTCCGCCTAACTTTGCAAGCCTCCGTGCGCTTTCTCTGGCAATAAGCGCTTCCAATCCTAGCTTAACTAAAGTTGTTTTCTCTTTGATTCCGGTAATTTTTGTTGCTTTGTCAATTAAATTATCTTCAATATTCAGTGTTGTTCTCATGTTTTTTACCTCATACTAATGTGATGCCATAGCATGCACATTATATGCATATATTTCAAGATTATTTTTTGATAACGACAAGCTGAGCCGGAGCGGCCCAGCGAGCCGCGATCGGGTGCAGCGCCTGGTTACCCGATTTTTTCTGGTTCATCAGGCAATTGAGCGCCATGCCATACCGCCACAATCCATACATTATTATCCTTGACCTTATAGAAAAAACGATATGGACTTACAATAACCTCGCGAAAAGATAGTTCTGGAAACTCAGGGAGTGGCCTTCCCGATTCAGGAAACTTCTTTAACCGCGTTAATAATTTTTCTGCTTTTTGGCGAAAGCTTACTGCCGCAGAAGGCTTGTCGCGGTGAATGTAAGAAATGGCGCCAAGGAACTGGCGGCGTCCTGTGGGCGTAAATAAAATTTTCAAATTTTTGCAGCCTCAAGATAATGATCTGCTTCCTTTAACACGTCAGCGAGTTCATAACCGGTACCTGCCGCTATTTCCTTCTCGCCTCTGGCGAGGAGGTGTAAAATATCTATTTCATGTTGTGCGTTTTTATAAACTTCCATGCTAACCATGACAGCAGCAGCTCTTCCGCGCTGAGTGATAAAAATAGGTTCTCGAGAAGATGAAACACTCTTCACGACTTCGCTTGCGTTTTGCCTAAGATCAGAAATGGGTATAATTTTTGGTGCATTTGGCATTGGATGTACCTCCTATTGTACGAATAAATGTACCTCCAATTTACGACTTAGTCAAGGAATTCTTTGGCATATTTTATGGGTAACGAAAAGCTAAGCCGGAGCCGCGAAGCGGCGATCGGCTTGAGCGTCCTTGTTAGCTGGTAATTGCAGTTTTAATAATAGCAGTAGCAACGTCTGTGGCAACTTTCTTGACTAAGTCAAAAGTCATGGTCAGCCCACCTTTAATAAAAGAGTTCTTCGTCTTATTCCACACAGTGTCACTACGAATTGCATCCAGAAATTCATGTCCTGCCCATGTTAATCGATCAACGATAAAGTTTTGCGCATGCCGCCCAATCGTTTTTGACATATGCCCATGAACAAGACCTGCCTCAAGCAGAAGCTCAACATGATATGAATACTCATAAGCCTTATCGCCTGGGAAACCACTTAATTGAACTCCACCATTCTTAGGATCATGCTCTTCAAATTTTATTAGTATTTCTCTTATAATGTCCCAATCGCGTTTCATAATATTCCTCTTAAGCTAACGAAAAGCTCACCCGGAGCGGGCCAGCGGCCTGCGATCGGGTGCAGTGCCGGGTTATCTGTATTGATCAAGAACTTCTGTTGGCGCAACCGCTAAAATAGATCCATCATTTCCAATTGAAAAAAAGATGTCATTTACATTGATATCCTCGAAATGCAAAAGGCTGTAGTCCTCTAGCAATGAAAAGTTTTGTGTATTCAATATCTCGATTAACTTTGCCTCCATTGCAAAGAATGCTAGTGTAGTGTTACAATAAAATCTTTACAATGATCACGGTCTGTGCTATTGCTGTCTGCATGTGGAAGACAGCCGAAAAATTGTTGATGACGGAAGTACAGCGGATGACCCTGAAAACTTGGGTTAGTGCCAAAACCAGTCCTCAGCGGACCGTGCTGCGTGCAAGTATTTGTCTGCTTGCTGCCGATGGTTTGCCTAATAGAATCATTGCCCAAACCTTGAAGACCAGCCGCCCGACGGTACTGCAATGGCGCAAGCGGTTTGAAGAACGCGGTCCGGAGGGATTGTCGGAAGATGCGCCTCACGGCCCGAGTTCCCGTAGCCTGTCTGCCGAAAAGATCAAAGAGATTGTGGAGGCCACTCTGCACACGACGCCGCCGGATGCGACTCACTGGTCCACACGGACGATGGCCCAAATCATGGGGGTCAGCAACGCCACCATCTCCCGTATTTGGGACGCGCACGGGCTGCAGCCGCACCGCTTGGAAGGATTCAAACTCTCGAAGGACAAACGGTTTGTTGAAAAGTTGACAGACGTCGTGGGAGTGTACCTGAATCCGCCGGACAAGGCCGTTATTCTGTGCATGGACGAGAAGTCGCAAATACAGGCGCTGGATCGGACACAGCCTGGTTTGCCGATGAAGAAAGGTCGCTGCGGAACGATGACGCATGATTACAAACGCAACGGCACTACCTGCCTGTTCGCGGCACTGAATGTGCTGGAGGGAAAGGTCATTGGCTCTTGTTATCCGAGGCATCGCAATATCGAATTCCGAAAGTTTCTGCGACAGATCGACAGTGAAACTCCTAAAGACCTGGCGATTCATATGATTCTTGACAACTATGGTACGCATAATCATCCCAAGGTTAAGGCATGGTTGGAAAAGCATCCCCGTTTTCATTGCCACTTTACACCGACATCGTCTTCATGGCTCAATCTCGTTGAACGATGGTTTGGAGAGATCACTCGCAAGCGTATTCGGCGTGGTGTGTTCAAAAGTGTATCGGAACTGGTCTTGGCCATTGAAGAGTTTATCCGCATAAATAATGAAAATCCTAAACCGTTCGTCTGGACGAAAAAAGTTGGCGTTATCTTAGAAAAGATTGCTCATTGTAAAGCCGTTACTGTAACGGCACACTAGCTTACCCTTTAAATCTAGATTGAAACCAAAACCGTCACCTTTTGGGAAAAACACTTGGCTTCTGAAATCACCTACTCTTATTTCAATAGCATTCCCAATTTTAATAATGTTGTCATATTCAAGTTCTTTACCATCAAATTGTTCAAGCGGTGCACCTTTTCCTATTGCTAGTGCTCTCTCTGAAAGTAAATCCCCCATACGCCAAAAACCTGTCGTGTATGATAACCTTGAATAGTAAGAAAGCATTTTTTGGATTCTTTCTTCGCGGGAAATACGTCGCGGTTCGAACGCTGGATCTATAACATTTACTGATGTGCAGTGTCCATCCCGTGGCAGGCTGCTTATTACTCCATATTTCGGGAAAGAAGATGAATAATTTTGTTTTTTCATAAAAATATCATTTATCGCTTGTGTAGTACTTCCTTTTCTTCCTTTTGATTCAATGATGTACTCTAGCGAGTTTTTAATAAACCTGAAATCGCATCTTTTTTTCACGTCTTCTATTAAGTAGATAAGGTTTTTATTTATATTGAAAAGCTCTGACATAATTTCAATACAAAGACCAACAGCGATAACTTCACTCGATTTTGCTTGAAACTCATTACTTTCAATATCGTTAAAATAAAGTTTTCCGTCACCATATTCACCTACTGATGTAAAAATATCTAAAAAAGCATTTAGCAATCTCATCGACTTGCTTTTTCTAAATCGCCCCTGGTAATGGATTGCCGAAGAATGGATTATATTTAAGGGTGACTTTGATAGGCCATATTGTCTTATTTGATTATATTTTGATCTATCGAACAAAGAAATATCAACATTGTGCTCTGGATAGTCAGTAAAGATTACGGGAATATTTCTTTTTCTAAATATATCCATCTAATAAATCCTCATCATTCATTCAAGATAACGGCGGAGCTCAGCAGTGGCATAAGGTCTGCCGGGACGCGAAGCGGACCATGCAGACCTGTGACACGAGCTGCAGCGACTTGTTGGCGCCGAGCG
>WBZY01000608.1_pt1 | contig 25788 bp, 19 predicted proteins | sample 5204191 | NCBI WGS metagenome assembly WBZY01 (sample SAMN12344363, study PRJNA552823) | activated sludge metagenome | biome: Activated sludge suspended growth; feature: Anammox Sidestream; material: Wastewater; isolation source: activated sludge from anammox sidestream of wastewater treatment...
ACGGCTCTACGTGGTCGGTCTGGAGCCCTATCCCGAGCCGCCCTCCAGCGAGGATGAGAAGCTGGTGCTGGAGATCGCCCGCCTCCGAGACGCCTGCCACCTCCTGGCGGGCCAGCGCCCCCACCGCCGCCCGGGCGTGTAGCGGGGCGATCTCGGTGACCGAACCGGCGTCGGCCAGAGCAGGATCGTAGGGATCACCGATCTGCTTTTTGAGCAGGATATTCTCAAGCCGTTCGCGTTCGGATGTCGGGGCAGGGTCTTCCCACTGCGTGTGCAGAACGCAAGAAGAGCTGCCCTCGATCATCAACGCGAATTCCATCAGGTCGGACCAAATCTGTCCGAATGCCGACTGCCGGTCGCGGACCTTGGCGATGAATCGTGTTTCGCTTTTCTTGAGCGTCTCACCGCTTGGCTGCCCGCGCATATGCGGCATCAGATAATGCAGCGGCGTGCCGGTGACGCTGGCGATGTCGATACGGAAACTGTCCTTTACCTTAAGGAATTGATCGAGCTGTGCGGCTTCGAAATCACCAAACTTCGAGTTCGGGTCCTGGGCCACCCACAATCGATCGACGCCGGATCTGAAGGGTGCGATCGCTTTGCCGTCAGCGTCGAACTCGACCTCGATGCCTGATGCCCATCGCTGGCGGAAAGCGGAGAATTCCATCGCGACGAGCATATCCAATACCGATTTGTTCAGTCCGTCCTGGATGGGTATTGCAGCCTCAAGCTCCGACCGGCCGAGCATTCCGATGTCAGCGTTGTTCGCAAAATGAAATACGGGAACAATGCCGAACGGATTATTGACCATCGAGAGATCTGCTCCGGACCCCGCTGAAGGCTGTGCATTTAAGTGCGAACTCGCGACGAATGGTACGAATTCCGAAGATGCCGGCAACGCGGCTTCCGAAGGTTTTGCCGTTATGTATCGCTCGATCCGGTCGGGGAAGAAAAGATTCAGACGAGTGTGTTTATTCGCCGTTCTCCACACCTTTGCGGCGCTTATGATTCGGCCCGGCGATTCCTCATCATATGTCACGCAAATATTTGCGGCCTTGTTCGGATGGATCATTGCGCGGCCGCTTCCGTCCGGCCAGACGATCGCGTAGGCATCGCCGTTCTTTAGAACCTCTTTATGGACCTCGCCCGCGCGGAGTCCCATCCGATTTTGTTCCCAGATGCGGGCGGCACGTGAGGCGTGATCGGACGAACCCGGACCGGCCACAAACCCCGTGATCTTTAGCTTGTCCTTGACCGCATCGCACACGGCGGGACAAAGGTTCATTGCGAATTCGCGGAACTGTGTGCCGAAAGCGTTGGCGAATTTCTCGGTCGCAAAACTCAGTTCATGGGTGCCATTGTAGTAACGCTCAAATCGTGCGTAACGGCCGCTGTTCAGTCTCAGGTCTGTAAGTGCTTTCTCAATGTTTGTGTTCATATGGCGTGATAGGTTGATCTTCGTAAATTCCTAGATCCGGTCGGTTGTTCTTGTGGCCTGGCGTGTCTTCCACGCTAATTCAGCACGGTGGAAATCGCGACACCGATCAGGATGTCGCCAAGGCGTTTCCAGGCCGAGGACCTTCGCTTCTTGAGCTGAATAATGAGCTCGTCCTGTTTTGCAATGACTACGTTCTTGGCGGCGATCGTCTCATCCTTAGCGGCGATCGCCGTCCGCAAGGCGCTATTCTCTTTCTGACTCGATTCGTTCAGTTCTTTCAGAGCGGTTTCCATTTGGGACGCCGTATTGATCCGATGGCGACTACACGAAGAACGCCGACATCGACGATCCGGAAACCTTGAGCGACAGCGACCTCTCGCTGGTGATAGACCAATCAAAGTATTTCAATTTCTACGTTGACAGCATCGACCGTGCGCAGCAGAACGTCAACGTCCTCGACGAGGCAATGAAGCGGGCGGCGTGGAAGCTGCGCGAAACAGCCGACACTTATCTCGCGGGCGTGATGGATGCGACCGTGCCCGCCGGGAGCAAGATCGGCTCGACGGCTACGCCGAAGGTGCCGACAAAGGACGATGCATACGAATATCTCGTAGATCTGGGCGTATTGCTTGATGAAACGGATACGCCGATCGACGGACGGTTCGTGGTCGTTCCGGCGTGGTTCCACGGCCTTTTGCTCAAGGATGAGCGCTTTATCAAGGCGGGCACTGCCCGCTCTGACCGTGCACTGATGAATGGAGAGGTCGGCGAGGCTGCCGGTTTCACCATTCTGAAATCGAACAATGTTCCCAACACCACAGGGGCGAAATACAAGATCATCGCCGGCCACCGGATCGCGACCGCTTACGTTGAACAGGTGCTCGATGTGCAGACGTTCAAACCCGAAAAGCGGTTCGGCGATGCCGTAAAAGGCCTGCACGTTTACGGAGCAAAGGTCGTTCGCTCGACCGCGTTGGCGTGCCTGATCGCAGACAAGGCTTAGGATACAAGGACCGATCTATGGATACACCACTCGAAAAACTCAAGAAACTCACCGCGTGGGACACCGACCCAGCGCTCACCGAGGGCGAACTGAACGAACTACTCGCCGCGGCCTCGCTTGAAGACAAGGATGGGCTTGCCCCGAGCGATCTCCTATGGACACCTACCTATGACGTCAATGCTGCTGCCGCGATGGGCTGGCTGATCAAGGCGGGCCGTGCATCGAGCACGACAGAAACTGAACCAGACTCGTTCTACGTAACGTCAAAGGTGTTCGACAACTGCTGCAAGATGGCGAGGATCTATCGGGCAAGAGGCAACACGTTCACAAGCATCGCTGAAAACATTGAATGAAACCTCGTCCAAACTGCGGTCACAGGCCCGGCATCTTGTCGGGCCTTTCGTTCTCCAGCGTTCACGGGACCCGCTAGTCATAGATCGTAAAGCGGTTCAGGTCGGGACAGCCGGTTGTGTCGAGATCATAGGAAGCCGATCCTAGCGATCGCTCGGCCGAATATCTCGGCCAGGTGAACCCGCGCAGGTCGCGAGTCGAACGCAGATTCTCACGCTGTTCCTTCAATGCGTGCTTTACCACGCAGCGATCGCTCTCGCTCATAGCGTCGAGCGATTCAAGCAGTACCGGAACGGCGTCAGCGCTCAGTTCGGAATTGTAATAGGCATCGAAAGTGCGGCCTTGCCGCATAAGTTGTACGTTCGTTCTGACAATGAATGCGTCCGGGTTAAGAACGTGTACGCCAGCCAGAACGATCAATGCCGACCAAAGAGCGCCCCAGGCAAAATATTGCCGCGCGCCGCGTAGCACTGTCAGCCCGAACCAGACGAATACGATCGCGAACCAGATCATTACGACCATCGGGTAAAAACGAACGGTGGTCAGGCCGTATCCGAGATCGCCGGTGAGAAGGAAGAGGCGTTGAACGGCCGAAGCCATGACCACGAACAGCAGCACTATCTGGACGCCCGCAAGCACACGGTAAACCTTCTCGTTCAAGGAGCTGTCCTTCCGCAGCAGCCAGTGCGAAGCGAGCAGTATCGGCAGGACCAGCACGGTCACGGCAACTAGTTCGCCAAAACCGCGGCGGGCGTATTCCGCGAGCTTGAAATCGGGTGTTGCCTGGACAAGGTCCATGCCGCCGAATAGGTATGGGACCTGGACGATCACAAAGCTCAGGAACAGCAAGTTCATCAAACCCAGAACGATCGACGTTTCGATCACGCCTAGCGTAAATGCTTGCGGAATCGACCTGTTATCGAAATTCTGCCATTGCCGGGCTCTTTCGCCGATCGGAGAGCCATTATCCGCTGCTTCGGAGTCGGGCGGATCGCTCCGGTTGATGTGTTCGAGGATCGAGGCGTTATTTGGCAGCGTCTCGGCCTTGTCGCCCTCCTCGGCGCGCACCTGGTCAAAAGCGCTTTGGCCCGGGGCCGGCGATGGCGTTTCCACCATGCTGGGAATTGGCCCAACGATGTCAGCCGGTTCAGGCGACAGCCCGCCGAACAGGATCCCGCGATAGTAGCCGGCAGTCAGCCAAAAGAATATCGAAGTTACAATGAGATGCTTGAAGACCGTCTCTGACGGCACATCCAACACGCGCTGGATCATCCCTTCATAAACCGCATCGGCCGCCGCGAACAATGCGCCAAAGATCAATATCAGCGGCAGTGCTATCAGGATCCCGCGGATCGCAGCGATCAGATGGCGCGACCAACCCAACCGCGGGACCGAGTTCCACTTTACGTCGGTTGAAAGCAGTACGGCCGGAGCGAACGCGGAATTGATGCCCGCCCAGAATACGCCGATCACGTAATGGAGGACGCCGCTTATCTTTGCCGACAATCTCATCGACGACAACATCAGCACGCCCATCAGCGTTATGATCGCCAGCGTGTCGATCGTTCTCAGCTCGATCGAATCGCGCCAGACGAACATCGACGACAGGAACACCATCGCCGCGCAGAGCGCGATGTTCTGTCGGGTCAAGAGTTCTGGCCGACGCCGAACAACGACCATCGCCATCGCTGCGACGAACGCGGTCACGAAGAGGAATACATTGAGGCCCCAGGGCACTTCCCGGAGAAGCAAATTACCAAGAATGCCGATAAGAAATGCCGCTTGCAGAATTTCGAGGCCGGTTTTTGTTCGATCGGTCATACAAATATTTGCGAACTTGTTCCCGTCTGTTCTAACGTCGCACTTCCATTGTTTTGTTACCGTTGATCCCGATCCGCTTGTGCTGAACTTTGACGCTTTTCGGGTCGCTTTGTTCCCTTATCTTTAGCCCGCTGCGGTCCAGTATATCGACCGCCCAACAGGCGGGTAATGTGGCTAACCACAGCGCCCACCTGGTCCGCTCACGCCCGCTTCATCGCTTTGATCAATGCTTCCATGTGGTCGAGATATCGCTCTAAGGCCTTGCGTCCATCCTTCGTGATCGAATACTCCGTTAGCGGCATTCGGCCGGAGAATGATTTTGTGCAGGTGACGTATCCTGCCTCTTCCAATTTTCTGGCGTGGACGCTGATGTTGCCGTCCGTGGTGTCGAGCAGCTTTTTCAAATCGCTAAAACTCAGTTTGGCGTTTGCCGCGAGGGCGCTGATGATGCCCAACCGCATTCGCTCATGGATCACCTTGTCGAGGCCGCTGCCAACCTTGCCGGCAGCCGTCTCGATGCTGAGGGCCCTCGGTGAGCTCTCGGGATGCTTTGCTGCTGCATTCTTTCCAGGCATATGCTTAGTTCGCTCTGATCAACTTCCGGCAAATGGCGACCCAAAAAGACCGACGGCGAGTTCGGCCCATACCACGATCAGGATGACAAGAATGGCCGTGCATATGGCCATCCGGATCTTGTTCGAGGTCACGCGCCTTAAAACCATTTCACATGCCAGGCCCGTACCGAAAAGTAGTGCGCCCGCAACAACGAAATCCATCGGCCCCCATTTCACGTCGCTGGTTACCTGCATCGCAATGAATGGGATCAGAAGCAGCAAAGCCGCAGCGATCATGATCCCGCTAAGTCGAAGATCCTTAAGTGTCATAGGTCGTTCATGCATGATTCTCACGCGAGGTCAGCCTCCATAACGTCGGGCGATGATCGCACCAAAAATGATATGGGTTAAGCCGAAACTCGCGCCCATCAGATAGTTTCCAAGGTCGGCGGGTAACAGGAAGCCGGCCGTCCCGATCGCAATGAAGATCCAGCCCATGATGGGTACGATCTTCACAGAAAATGCCCCGCCGGTCACGACCGCCGTTCCATAGAGCACCATCCACACAGGTGCCATGATCTCGTATTGCTGGTTGCGCCATAGGCCCAGCGTGATCACAAAACCGGCGATCATCGGCGGTGCGAACCCAAAAGCGAATTTGCGCGCGGGTGCCGACAAAAGTGACTCCCCGGCTATTTTCGATTTCTGCCACATTGCCAGCAGCCCGATAGCAAAAGCGAGTGTCGCCTCGGTTAGCCAGACCATAAGCCACTCGAACGAAGGTTGTTTTTGCGATCCGATGTAGGCCGCCGCGATGGCAGTGACGCCCATCAGGATGCCGCCATAGCCTGGGACGGCCGTAAAGTGGGTCGACCGCTCCATCGTCTCACGGATATAACGCAGGTTGTCGATGGCCCGGTCGCTCAAGTTGACGGGCTGGTTCGGCTCGTTCGGGTACTTGCGGATGGGGTCAGGGCTTGGCATTTGAAATGAGAATACACCAAGAAGTTGGATGTGTCAAGTACTTTATGATACAAAGTCGCACTGCGCGGATATATCTTTGGATCCATTCTGATGTCTATTCCTCAGCGCTTGATCGGCTTATGATTATCTCGGGGTTTTCTGCCGCGAACTGTTCAGCAGGCAGCGAATCTATCGCGCCGCGCAATGGTTTAGAGCCGACATTTGGCCGGAATTTTCCGCTTTCGTCATAGAGTCGTCGGTATTGGGCCGAGTTGCGGATCACACCCTGGACATAGCCTTTTGTCTCGCGGAACGGGATCTCTTCGACAAACTCGTCGATCTCTGCGGGAAGCGCGGCACGCCATTGCGGGACGCGTCCCGGCCCGGCATTATAGGCGACCGCCATGTATTCGATCCGGCCGAACTTGTCCAACTGATCGCGCATATATGCCGTACCTAGTTCGATATTAAGCGGCGGGTTATAAAGGTCGGTGGGTGTGACCTGAGAGATCTTCGCAACGTATTTTTTTGCCATTGTGTTCGCGGTCGGAACGATCAATTGCATAAGTCCGAACGCATTTGCCCCCGATCTCGCGCGCGGATTAAAGACCGATTCCTGGCGGATGAGGCCCGCGACCTGATACGCATCTAGTCGTCGCTGAGCGGCCCAGTACTTTATATCGCTCCAGCTGATCAATGGGTAGAAGATGTCCCATTCCTCACGCCCCATTTCTTCCGGAAACATCTGCGAATAGTCCGGATAGCTTTTTGCGAGGGCCAAAAGGGCATTCACGTTGTCGCCTTTCATCCGATAATGGCGTGCGAGGGCAAGATTGATCCGCGGCGATTCCTGGGCGGTCTTCTTAGCCTCTTTCAATTCATCCATTGCCCAGTCGAAAAGGCCGATCGTGGTCAGGTCATCGCTCTTTTCAGCCCGTGCGATCTCAGCTGGCCCGGAAGTTTCTGGCGCCACGGTCACGGTCTTCAAGTGGGCCGCGGCCTGCGCTGTAAGTTCACTTGTCCCATCGGTTCCAATTCCGGAACATTTCCCTTGCTTTTTAAGAGCTTCGCGCCGATCGAGGGCGATATAGCCGTACCAGTTAGCCGAATACCGATAGATCACGGCATCGTAAAGTAAACACGCATCACCGATGCGGCCGGCGCGCTCGGAATCGCGTGCGGCCCAATAGCCGGCCCGGCCGCGATTGGTCGTATCCTTGTCAGCATAGCGGGCAAGGTGTTCGATCAGGAGCTGCGATGACCGCGAAAAATCTCTTGCCTCGTGTGCCATCCAGGCAAGTTCAAATTGGGCTGAAGCCACTTCGACCGCAGTCGGATAGCTGATCAGCGCCGCTCCGAGAAAGTATTGCTCCTCAGTTTTATTCTTTGCGTCCCGCGCGGCGAGGCCCGCATCGACCCACGCCTTTGGCGTAAGCCCGCCCTCAGCAAATTTCTGACGCATTTCCTCGGCAGTACGACGGGCATCGGGCCATTGACGCAGTCTTGCATAATCGATCACAAGGTCGTAATAGGCTTTCTCCTTCTCGGGAGCTGAAGCCGGAATGCTATTGAAGACGCTTTGCGCGTCGGCCATTCGTTTTAGATTGGAATACGTATCGATGCGTTCGAGTTGGACCGTGACTGAAAGGGCCGCAGGAAATCTGGTTGCGAGTTCGGTGAATGCCTTTTCCGCCTCTGGCCAGTTCCGAGCGGCATAAAGGCCTCTGGCACGGCTCAAGATCTCATCGGCGTTTTGCGGCGTCAGCGGCTGTGACCGGGCATTCAGTTTCGCCTCGGCTTGTCGAGCTTCGTCCGTTCCAGCCCCGAAAAAGTAGGTTTTACGATAGTAGGAGATCGCGGCACCTTGGTCGCCCGCTGCCTCGGATGCGCTCGCGGCAGCAAACAGGGCCCGAGGGTTCCGTTTTGAGATCAGGTCTGAAAGTTCGGCCACAACCTTGTCCGCCGCCCCGGAGGCGATCGCCGATTCGGCCCACAGCACCTTTGCGTCAAGCGCTCTTAACGAATCGGGCGACTGGGTCCAGACCTTTGCCAACTCTGTCATCGCTTCGCCGTGTTTGCCTTCCGTGCGAAGAGCACGCCCGCGAAGCCAATGCGCGTAGTCGGCTAGTTTCGTTTGTTTTGCAAAAACGTCCGAATCAAGAATTTCGGCGGCGCCGGCTGGATCATTGTTCGCCTCAAGCCTGACCCGCGCCCGCAAGAGTTTTGCAAGGGCTCCTGTCCGCTTTCCAGCAAAGCGGGATTCTATCGCGGCCACCGCCGATTCGGGCGGCAGTTTCCCGTCCTTTGTCATCTGCCTGAGCGACTCGAGCGCTTGCTCTTCGGTCTGCTGGCCCGAACATGAGCAATTCAGCAAGATCAAAATTGCGACCAGGAAAGCTGCGGTCCTGGCGAATGGATGGATCAGTAATGTTATCTTGCGGTCAGTGGTAATCCTCATTGTTATACTTGATGCGTGTGACGGGAAAAGTTCTGTCCATCAAAATGTCTTCAATTTGCCGACGTAAGAGTTCTATAATAGCAAGAATTTTCTGTCTATCGCCCAATTTATCTATGCGTTACAAATTCAAACTCCTCATTCTCATCACGTCCTTGGCTGCGAGTACCTCAGCAGGTCAGCAACCGGTCGCGCAGCCGACGCCGACCCCTCAGAAGGAAGAGAGTGTTGTCAGGATCTCGACGAACCTTGTTCAGGTGGATGTTACGGTTACCGACAAAAACGGAAGTCCGATACGCGATCTTCGGCGTGACGAGATCGAGATCTACCAGAATGGAAAGAAGCAGGATATAAGCAATTTCTCATTCATTGAGGGACAAAACCTCTCGACTGACGAGATACGCGAACGGAGTCGTTCCAGCGGCGAACGCCCGGCCGTGCTTCCACCGGCAACGATCCGTCCAGAGAACGTAAAGCGGACGATCGCTGTCGTGATCGACGACCTGAATCTGTCGTTCGCCGATGTCTATTTTGCGCGAAAAGCCATCAGGAAGTTCATTGATGTGCAGATGCAGCCGGGCGATTTGATCGCGATCATTCGAACCGGCGGTGGCATTGGCGCTCTTCAGCAATTCTCTAACGACAAGCGCCAGCTATACGCGGCTATCGACCGGATCGAATGGAATCCCTCCGGGAATGCGGGTGTTGGCTCCTTCAGCCCGCTGACGGCCAAACAAGACCTTGGCGATGAAGATGCTCAGAAGTTTATGGAAGATGCGCAACAGGATGCCGAGGATTTTCGGGCAAGCGTCTTTGCGACGGGCACTCTTGGAGCGATCAACTACGTCGTCCGGGGAATGGCCGATCTTCCGGGCCGTAAGTCGATAATGCTCGTTTCGCAGGGTTTTTCGTTGGTGACGCGCGGCCGCGACGGTTTCGCCGAAACGAACCGCGTCCTCGAAGCGATTAGGTACCTGATCGACGGTGCAGCCCGTGCAGCCGTCGTGATCTATTCGATCGACCCGCGAGGCCTTGTCGATGCCAGTTTCAGTGCCGAGGATGACCTGAGCGGACGGACGATGGAGGAGATCACTGCCCTTCAATCGGCAAGAAGTGCATCGGTCAGCGACACGCACGACGGGCTTCGATATCTGAGCGAGGAGACGGGCGGGTTCGCCATCTACAACAGTAACGACATATCGTGGGGGATTCGTAAGGTGCTTGACGATCAGAACTATTATCTGATCGGCTATGTGCCGGATGACGACACCTTCGATCCTAAGCTCGGTAAATACAACAAGCTGGCGATCAAGGTTCTTCGGGCGGGAGCGCGCGTTCGCTATCGGCATGGCTTCTACGGTGTTGAGGACCTTGCAAAAGTGGGGAAGCCGAAAACTTCTGAGCAACGGATGCTTTTGGCATTGACCTCGCCGTTTTCAGCCAATGAAGTATCCCTGCGCCTCAACGCGCTGTTCACCTACGACGCAAAAGAGGGGCCGTTCGTGCGCTCATTGCTCCATGTGGATGGTTCGAAGATCAAGGTCGCAGATGCTCCGGACGGTCGAAAGGCCATTTCGTTCGATATCGTCGCCGTTGCGTTCGGCGACAACGGAGTTCTTGTCGATCAAGTTTCACGTACCTACACAATCACTTTGAGCGACTCGGCTGCTGAAAAGCTTGCGTCGAACGGATTCGTATATAACTTTGTGTTCCCGATCAAAAAGCCGGGAGCTTATCAAATGCGGGTTGCTATCAGGGACCATGGCTCCGACAAGATCGGTTCCGCGAACCAATTTATCGAAATACCGAATCTCAAAAAGAAACGATTAACACTCTCGGGCATCGCGCTCGACAATTTCGCCTATGATGACTACAAGTTGATCGCTGCGGACAAGTCGCCGAGGGCAAGGCGGTTGGCGGATCCGATCTCGGCCACGGCAAGGCGCGTCTTTAAGCGCGGAACTGTTGTAACGTACGGCTTCTCGGTTTACAACGCCAAAGGTTCCGGAAAAGAGCCGGAGGGCCTGACATCCCAACTTCGACTTCTTCGCGACGGAAAGGTGATCTTTGAAGGAAAGCCGCTGCCCGTCTCGAACACTGCACCCGACCAACCGAGCGGCGTTGACATTGCTGGCTCGCTAAGCCTAGGGACCGAAATGGTGCCGGGTGATTATGTGATGCAGGTCCTCGTTACGGATGATCGTGCAAAGGCGAAGTATCGGACAGCGTCGCAGTTCGTGCAGTTTCAAGTGACCGAATAGGACTTTGCAGAAGCGACACCGTTCCGTACGCTTCTTCGGCAACGCCCGATCGGAATCACGCTGCCAGCGTTGGGGAAGGGTGGCTATGTTAGTACGAATACATGCGGTTGGTGATTCTATTTTTGCTCTGCTTCTTGATCTGTGCTGAATCAGAGGCGCAGTCGGTCGCCGGCACGGTTTCCGACGAACGCGGCGCCGCGATCGCGGCGGCCGAGGTGAAGCTTTTTAAGGGCCATCAGGTTGAATCCATTACAAGAACCGATTCGAACGGAAGATTTTCGCTGAATTTGAATGGCGGAGAAAATCGAATCTTGATTGTGACCGCGGCAGGTTTTGCGAGCTATTCGCAGATCGTCAACCGGCGGGCAATTTCGCCGGTCAAGATCGTGCTTCATCCGTTTTTGACATCGGATGTGACCGTCTCGATCACCCGCACTGAAACCCGATTGAGCGATACGCCGGCGAGTGTTGTTGTGCTGGGCCGTGAAGAACTCGGATCTACCGCGGCACAGACGATCGACGACACGCTTCGGCAGGCTGCCGGTTTTACGCTTTTCCGCCGCGGTTCGAGCAAGATGACGAACCCGACCGCCCAGGGAGCAAATCTTCGCGGCGTGTCGGGCAGCGGTGCGTCGCGTGCGGCGATTTTATTCGACGGGCTGTCGCTGAACGACGCGTTCGGCGGTTGGACCTACTGGTCGCGAGTGCCGATGATCGCGGTCGAACAGGCCGAGGTTTTGCGTGGCGGTGCGAGTTCGTTTTATGGAAGCGGCGGATTGAGCGGTGCGGTCAACCTTGTTTCGCTTCGGAAGAACGAAGATGGGCCAACGTTGAATTTCCGGGCATCGGGCGGTACTCAAAACACGCATGACGGCAGCGTCTATTCGGCGTATGCGAAGCGCGGTTGGGCTGTTGATCTCGCCGCCGAAACGTTTCAAACAGGCGGTTATATTCCGGTTGCAAAGGGCGAACGCGGCCTTGCGGACGCGCGAGCGAACAGCAGGCACAACAACGCGATCTTTGGCATTGAGCGAGAATTTTCGATACACAATCGCAGCGGAGCGGAGAAGCGTTTGAGCGGTCGCATATTTGCCCGCGGTAATCTCTTCGATGAACGCCGCGATAACGGCACCTCGCTCACCTACAACAAGACCTATTTCCGCCAGGCCGCCGCCGGAGCCGATGTATTTCAACAAGACGCGGGCGAGTTCCGATTTCGTGCCTTTATCGAAGCGCAGGTTTATGATCAGACATTTTCTGCCGTTTCCGCCGACCGAAATTCCGAAACGCTTTCGCGGCTTCAGCGTGTTCCGTCGCAGGCGGTTGGCGTAGGAGTTTTTTGGACAAGGCCGATCGATTCGCACACGCTTTCAGCATCGTTTGAAACGCGCGAGGTGCGCGGATTCAGCGACGAGGTCGGCTATTTCGGCGGCCGCGCGACCTCGCTATCCGGTTCGGGCGGGAGCGAGCGGACGATCGCGTTTTTTGTGCAGGACGCATGGCAGATCAATGGAAAATTGAATCTAAATCTCGGTGCAAGAGTCGATGCGTGGAAAAACTTCGACGCCCACGCGGCCACGCGTTCGCTTACGACCGGAGCTGTGGCGGACACGTTGTTTGCCGACCGTAACGAATCCGCTTCCAGCCCGCGTGTCGCCGCGATCTATCGGATAAACGACAACGCTTCACTTTACGGCGCCTACACACGCTCGTTTCGCGCACCGACATTGAACGAACTCTATCGCGGTTTTCGCGTCGGCAGCATTGTCACCCAGCCGAACGAGAACTTGCGGGCCGAATATGCCAATACATTTGAGGCCGGCGCAAGCGTCGCAATGTTGGACCGCCGCATCAGCCTGCGGGGCAATGTGTTTGCGGCGACAGTTTCCGATCCGGTGGTTAGCGCAACTTTGACGACCACGCCTAACCTGATAACCCGCCGCCGGCAAAATCTTGGCGAAACGCGAACCCGCGGGGTCGAGCTCGACGCCGAGTTTGCGATACGCAACGATCTTCGGTTTTCGGCAAGCTATCTTTTCGCCGATTCACACGTGACCGAGTTTTCGGCGAACCAACTGTTGGTCGGGAAATTTCTGCCGCAAATTCCGCGAAATCAGTTGACGTTTCAACTGAATTATCGCCCGCCTTCGCGCTTCTCGTTCGGCGTCCAATCGCGAATCGCCGACGGTCAATGGGAAGACGACCTGAACACTCTCCGCCTCCGGCCGTATTTCACAACGGACGCGACCGCAGTCTATCGTGCACATCGCGGCTTCGAAGTTTTCGCCGCCGCCGAAAATATCTTTAACTCGCGTTACGACATCGGGTTGACGCCGGTTCGCACGGTCGCGGCGCCGGCTAGTGTGCGAGTTGGGATTCGAGTTGCGATCGGGAAAAAGTGAGATCCGTCTGGGGCGAAACTAGCTCGACCAGATCAATCGCAGTTTTGCACGCGGAGCACGCACACAACGCAAACGAAGAAGTGAAAGAGGAAGCGACCAACACTCTGCCGCTCTGCGACTCTGCGGGAGAAAACCACTTTCACCCAGAGTCCGCGAAGGACGCAGATGAAGAAAAAACAAGGCGTCTAACGACTGGTCCAGTATAAACCTTGCGCTTCTGCGGGGCCTTTGTGTTGGGCTATTACCGCATCCAGAAGAGATACAGGAAAGCCATTGAGACGACGAATAATATCGCCGCCATTGGCGCGCCGACGCGGACGAAGTCGCGGAAGCTGTAGCCGCCGGGACCCATAACCAGAACATTTACCGGGTGGCCGAGCGGCGTGATAAATGCCATCGACGCGGCCACCGCGACGCCCATCGACAAAGCCCGCGGATCAATGCCCGATTGCTCGGCTATGCTGATCGCCAACGGCCCCATGACGGTTGCAACAACGGCTCCGTTTACGGTTTGGACAAGCAATGCGGTTACAAGAAACAGCGACGCGAGCAGTGCAAGCGAACCCAGGCCGCCGACCATTGCGATCATGTGCGAGGCAAGCCACGAGGCCGCGTTCGTTTTTGAAAGCGCGATGCCCATCGGCAGCATTCCGGCGACGAGAAAAACGCTTCGCCAGCCCATCGACGACCACGCCTGATCGGTCGTCAGAATGCCGGTCAGCATCATCACAAGCGCTCCACCGAGCATTATCGGGCCGGTCATTCCCGGCATTGTTGCCGCGAGAAACAGCGTAAGAACAAAGATTAGCAAAGCAGCTTTACCTTTTCCGTGCACAACCGCTGCCTCGTCGCTGGGCGTAAGTACGATAAGGTCCGGGTCCGCCGCCGCGATCTTGATGCGCTCATGTCTACCCTGAAGCAGGAGCGCGTCGCCGAATTGCAGCGGCTCGTCGGCAAGCCCGAGCGTTATTTCGCTGTCGCGCCGCCAGATGGCGAGCACGTTCAACCCATATTTTTCGCGAAAATTTGCATCGCGCAGCGTTTCGCCGATCAGCCGCGAACGCGGGGCCAGCATTGCCTCGACAACCGTTACGACGGCCGAACGCAGATCGCTTTCCTGCCAGCGCGAAGTCGGCAGAAACTCCATATATGGCTCGACATCGCGCTTTCGAAAATCGGCTTCATTGCCTTCAAAGACGAGAATGTCATCATCTTTTATTTCGGTGCCCGGCGACGGAGCGACTATCCTTTGCCCGCCTCGCTCGATGGCGACGACGCTGACGCCGAACTTCTCGCGGAGCGTGCTTTCCGCAAGCGTCTTTCCGGTCAGGAACGAGTTGTCGGGTACGCGCGTGCGAAACAGGTTTTGGCCAAGCGAGTAAGCTGCGATGAGATCGGAACTGTCGGCCGCGTTCGGCGCCTGTGTCCGCTCGATCTGCGATTCGCCTTTCAAAAGCCGCCCGCCGAAGACCGCCATATAGACCGCACCGGCAACCGTCACCGGGACGCCGACCCATGCAAAATCGGTGACGCTGAATGAATGAAGGCCGCGGTCAACGAGCAATGAATTGATCACGATATTCGCCGTCGTCAGCAGCGTGGCCGTTCCGCCGAGTATTGTGCCGAAGGCAAGCGGCATCAGTATCCGCGAAGTATTTACGCCCGCCTTTTTGGCCGCACCCGAAGCCGCCGGAAGCAGAACCGCGGCGGCGGCGATGTTGTTCATAAACAGCGAAAGGAACGCTCCGGACAACATAACGATTATCGTCAATCTGACCTCGCCCTTTCCGCCTATCTTTAATAGAAGCTGGCCAACCTGGTCTGACACGCCGGAACGCCGAAGAGCTTCGGCCAAAATGAACACCGCCATTATTGTGATGACAGCCGTTGTGCTAAACCCGGATAAAGCCTCTTGCGGCGTAAGCACACCGCTGATAGCAAGCGCCACCGCGACCAGCAACGCCACAAGCTCCGACGAAAGCCGATCGGTCAAAAACACGATCAACGCTACCGCCAGGATCACAAGCGTCAGAATGAGGTGGGTTTCCATCGAAAGCCTTTAGTGTAATTTGCGCAGCTTACCGATTCAAAGCGGCTTTGTCATTTGGCGTCGGCCGCAAAAAATTATTGTCCGTTGCGAGGCCGGTTGGAATGAGATCTTTGCAAGGCGACGTCGATCATCGGATGTGGCGAGTTTGGAAGCAGCGACAGCACGTAGCCCGAAGCGTAGCATGGGGAATTTGCGGGATACGATCGCAGAGCCCGCGTGAGCGGGCGATAGCAATGGCAATAAAGCTCATGACGGCGCCATTAGCGGTAATTTCTGTCGCCCGCTCACGCGGGCTTGCAAACAATTTTGCCGTTTTCCCCAGGTTTCGCTTCGCTTCACCTGGGGCTATATGCTCGTCGCTGCCTACGGCAGCTACGGAGCTTCGCATTTGTTCGGGGCTATATGCTCGACTCTGCCTACGGCAGCTAGTTTGTCTCGGAGAGTCACACGTCTCGGTTGCATTTCGTCGTTTTTCGGTAGTCGGGGCAGGTGTTAATATATTAAGTTTGATTTCAAATAATGAGCAATAATAACGAACCAAACAAGATCATCTTTTCGATGGTCAAAGTCAGCAAGTTTTACGACAAGAAACCGGTCCTCAAAGATATTTATCTTTCGTTTTTTTATGGCGCAAAGATCGGGGTTCTGGGTTTGAACGGATCGGGCAAATCGACGCTGTTGAAGATCATCGCGGGCCGGGATGCCGAGTTTAACGGCGAGGTCGTATTTTCGAAGGGATATTCGGTTGGATATCTTGAACAGGAACCGATGCTTGACGAATCGAAGACCGTTCAACAGGTGGTCGAGGAAGCCGTCCAGTCAACGGTCGATCTTCTAAAGGAATTCGAAGAGATCAACGCAAAGTTTGCCGAGCCGATGGACGATGACGCAATGGCGAAGCTCATCGAACGCCAAGGCGAGGTACAGGAAAAGCTTGATGCGGCGGATGCCTGGGACCTCGATTCGCGGCTTGAGATGGCTATGGACGCTCTGCGATGCCCGCCGCCGGACACACTCGTGAAAACGTTGAGCGGCGGTGAAAAACGCCGTGTCGCGTTGTGCCGCCTGCTGCTTCAAAAACCCGACATTCTTCTTCTTGACGAGCCGACAAATCACCTCGACGCCGAAACCGTTGCGTGGCTAGAACAGCACCTGCAGCGTTATGAAGGGACGATCATCGCCGTTACGCACGACCGCTATTTTCTCGACAACGTTGCGGGCTGGATTTTGGAACTCGACCGCGGCGAAGGCATTCCGTGGAAGGGGAATTATTCGAGCTGGCTTGAACAGAAACAGGCGCGGCTTGCTCAGGAGCAGAAGACCGAAGACAAACGGCAGAAAACGCTTGAACGCGAACTTGAATGGATCCGAATGGCACCAAAGGGCCGCCACGCGAAATCGAAGGCCCGCATCAACGATTATGAAAAACTCGTCGCGACCGAATCGGAAAAACGCAGCGAGGAACTCGAGATCTTTATCCCGCCGGGCGAACGGCTCGGCGACAATGTGATCGAAGCTCGAAAGGTCGGCAAAGCCTACGGCGACAAGCTGCTTTTTGAGAATATGGATTTTGCGCTTCCGCCGGGCGGAATCGTCGGCGTTATCGGCCCGAACGGAGCGGGAAAGACTACATTGTTTCGGCTCATCACCGAACAGGAAAATGCCGACAGCGGCGATTTCAACGTCGGCCCGACAGTAAAGCTTGGTTATGTTGACCAGTCGCGCGACGATCTTGATGCGAACAAGACGATCTGGGAAGAGATTTCGGACGGACTCGACGTCATACAGCTCGGCAAGCGCGAGATGAATTCGCGTGCCTATGTCTCGCGATTCAATTTTTCAGGTGCCGACCAGCAAAAACGCGTCGGCCAGCTATCGGGCGGCGAGCGCAACCGTGTACATCTCGCAAAAATGTTGAAATCGGGCGCAAATGTATTATTATTGGACGAGCCCACCAACGACCTCGATGTGAACACAATGCGGGCGCTCGAGGAAGCACTTGAAAATTTTGCAGGCTGTGCCGTCGTCATCAGCCACGACCGCTGGTTCCTCGACCGCATCGCCACCCACATCCTGGCGTTCGAAGGCGACAGCCATGTCGAATATTTTGACGGCAATTACAGCGAATACGAAGAAGACCGGAAACGCCGCCTCGGCCACGACGCCGACCAGCCGCATCGGATCAAGTATCGAAGCCTGACGCGAGCTTGACCGAGCAAAAAATGGCAAGGTCAAAAAAGCCAGATAGTTTCGGCAGTCCGCTGTTTAGTAGTTTTCGCTCGATTCCCGTGGCGGATTCGTCTCGGTTAGATCGATAAAGGATGAAAAATCAGATAAAAGATATAGCGTTCCTCTTCGCTATTGCTGTTCTTTTGTTCAACGCTTCATGCGGCGGCGCCGGGGTAGAAGAAACTTCGGTCGCTCCGGAACCCAGCCCGGCCGAACCCTTGAAGAACTTTCGCCCCGCCGAGGCGCAACCCTCGCCGGCGATGCCGGACCTCCAGGCCGAGATAATGGACGGGCGCGGCGAGATCACTTCATCACCGATCGGACAATTCGATTTCGAGAATTTCACTTACCCGCTTCCACGCGGATGGCAGAATCCTGATGACGATGCGATAACGCTCGTCGAAGGGAAATTGGCGCCCCAATTTCGTGATATTCAGGAAGAAATGAGCCCGGAGGAGAAGTCGGCGGCGAGGGCCCAACGCCGAATCGGGATGTCACATGTCGTGACAAAATACTTCGATGTCGACGGCGACGGTCAGGATGAAGCGATCGTTATCTTGAAGGTCGAGACCGGCGGTGCGGCAATACCGCAGCTCGTTTACGTCTACGCGTGGAAGGACGGAACTCCCGAACTTCTCTGGAATTTCCGCACAGGCGACCGCGCTGATGGCGGTTTGAAGGACATCCGGACCGAGAACGGAGATGTTGTCGTCGAGCTTTACGGACAGGACCGTTTTTTGCTCGGCCAGGCCGAAACGGGCAAGATAACCGGCGATGAGGAGCAGCTTTGCTGTCCTGTCTACTTCACGCGGACGCGATACAAATGGAATGGCCGCGTATTTCTTATGCAGGGCAAACGCCTGACATTTTCTGTCGAAGATCCAACCCGACCGCCGCTCGAGAATTTTGGCGAGATCATGAACGATCCGGTGAAGTCGAAGAAATACCTTGGGACAAAGTAGGCGAGGTTCGTCACGCTTTCGGGTGGGCCTTATCGTAAACCGCGATCATCTTTTCCATCGAAACCTGCGTATAGATCTGCGTGGTCGAAAGCAAAGCGTGCCCGAGAAGTTCCTGAATGTCGCGGAGGTCGGCGCCCGAATCGAGAAGGTGCGTGGCAAACGAGTGCCGCAGGCTGTGCGGCGAGATGTCGTGGATGTCGGAGCACAGCTTGATGTATTTGTCGATCATTCGCCCAACGCTGCGGGTGGTTATACGCGTACCCTGATAATTCAAAAAGAGCGGCCGTTCATCGCGCTTCGACGCAGGACAATTGTTCAGGAAGGCAGGCCGTGTTTCGGCGATATAATGCATCAGCGCTTGAAGCGCGTGCTGGTGAAATGGCACGATCCGCTGTTTCTTCCGTTTGCCGGTAACGCGGACGAGCCGCTCACGGAAATCGATATCCTTCAGATCGATGTTCACGAGCTCGCCGACCCGGATGCCCGTCGCATAAAGAAATTCGATGATCGCCCGGTCGCGGCGGCCAAGATCAGTGTTTGTGTCGGGCGTTTCGATCAATCGAACAGCATCCTCAACCGAAAGATGATTTGGCAGCTTGCGCTCGATCTTTGGCGTTGCAACGAGCTTGGCCGGGTTCACATCGACAACGCCTTCTCTAATTAGAAACTGAAAGAACGTCCGCAATGACGCCAGCTTCCTTGCTACTGAGGTCTTCTTGTGGTCATTGTGCAGCGAGGCCATCCATTCGCGGATCGTGAGGCGGTCGATGTCTTTGATGTCGACGTCGGGCAGCTTCACGATCGAACAGAGATGATCGCGAAACTGAGCCAGATCGCTGGCATAATTGCGCAGCGTGTGCGGGCTCATATTCCGCTCGTGAACGAGGTGTTCGAGGAATTTGGAGATCAGAGCTTGAAGCACGGTTCAATAAAACTCGGGAGAATTCTCATCGATTCGCATATCAGAAAGCTTCATCAAGTATAAACACGCTTCTCGAAAAGGGCCGCCTGGAGGAGATTGTTGGCCCGCCACGTAGTACCGTCCTTCGCGGAAACCTTCCATCACCCAGAAGGCGCCGTCATGGGCTACCGTGCCAACCTTGATCTTGTCCATACTCCAGAAATCGGCCTCGTCAAGAAGCTCAATAAAACGACACCAGTCTGAATTACTCAACCTTTTTGAAGAGTTTATCGCCAAGTTCCCCAGTTGGTAGCCCGATCTCCCGTCGGTTTGCTTTGCGACCAAATAGAACTCAGCCCCCGACCGATAAATTCGAAGAGGAAAGGTCTGTGAAAAGTCCGCAGCCAGAAAAACCGGTACATTTCGTCAATATCGTGTTCCCGCGATCCTCTCTGCTTCAATGGATACGCCTCCGGAGACCGCTCCTCGAAAGCCGAATAGATAGCGGTCGGATCACCTACGGCAAACTCTTTCTCCTCAAATACGGACAGGAATTCTTCGGATCGGTCCTCAAGTGATATCGACTTCGCGGGGAACTGGTTCGATAGACATAACTCTGGTGGTCGCTCCAGTTCATCAGTAAACAGGTGATATGTCCAAACCACGGATGCGCCCAGGCAGGTCAAAAAAGCAACCAATAGAAGCGAAATCCAGCCTTTTGTCTTCGGTCTCATTGATTGATTAGAAATTTACTTCTTCGGAACGTAATATCCTTTCCGCGTTCTCACATCCAGATTTGGATACTTCTTAACCGCCAATGAGATCTCCCGAAATTCGCCGGCCTTTTCGTTTTGCGGGTCAGGATAATAGCTGAGAATGTACTGCTCTGAGAGTTCAGCCGAGATCTGGCGAAATGCCGCATCGAGTTCCTTTTCGTCGATCGGCGAATAGACACGCCCGCCGGTTTGGTCGGCAATCTCCAACATTCGTCGTTCCGCGGCCAACTGGCGAATATTTGCGTTGCCCGTTCGCGACTTGGTGCGGACGTAATTCTCAAAATCGGTCGTTTTCACAACATAGACCTGGCAATTAGCCGTTTGTAGGGAACGCAATACTTGATCGAGCGTCGCATCGCTGTACGTATCGTCCCCGTCCGAGACTATCACGATCACGCGACGGCCCTGCACATTGGTTAGATATTCGGCCGCTTTTACGATCCCGTCGAGCAAAGCTGTTGCACCTTCGGGCGGCGGAAAATACTCGACCGACCTGGTCAAAAGCCGAACGTCGTTCGTGAGCGGCTGCTCCAGCCGGCTGGCCGTAGCGACGCTGAACAACGCGGCAAGGTCCTTTTCAGGGCGGATCATCCGGTCGAAAAATCGTATCGCCGCCTTTATCTCAAACTCGCGAGCGATCGAGACGCTCGACGAATTGTCGAAAAGCATCGCCAACCGTATCGGCGACTCGGAACGAGCGATCTCGGTTATCTCAACGGGTTTCCCATCAATCTGAAGTTCGAAATCGCCAAGCCGAAGATCAGTAATGCTCCGGCCGGACCGATCGATAACGGCTGCAGGGATCGGTACAAGCGTCGAATCAACTTTGATCACTCCGCCATCACTTACGGGTGCAGGCGAAGGAACTCGCATTTCGCCCGCTTTTTGTGTGGGGTTGTATGTTATCGGGGTTCGCTGCGATGGTTTTGGGGTTGGTGTTGGCTGTTCGGGAGCCTTCACGCGACCTGATTGCGCGGCGGCGATCGAGCAACACACGAGAATGATGGCAAAAGCTAACTTCATTCAGCAGGCCAAACAGATCCACAATAGAACAGCAGCCGCAAACGAGCCCTAAGCAAAAAGCAAAGTTAATTAGGACAACATCTTTGATTACTCAACTGGCAAAATATTTGCCCGTGAACATGCTCACGACTTCGAGATCACCAATTAAATACGATCGGGGCTAGTTCATCCGCGAGCTTCGGCCCGTTGGGTGAAGGTTAACAGAAATGCATCCCAATCGCTCAGGGCCCGCTCTACCTGAACTACATGCCTCTCGCGCTTGCTGCGATGTTTCTTCCGGATCTCGACAGGGAGCGGCTCTAATAGTCCGAATGTGATGTTCACCGGCTGAAAGTTTTTCGTTTCAACATTCGAGACGTATCGGCACAGGGCCCCGATCGCCGATGTCGGCGGCGCCACAAGCAGAGGTTGCTCTCGCAAAAGGCGCACGGCATTCAGGCCAGCCAGCCAGCCTGTCGCGACCGATTCAACATAGCCTTCCACGCCGGTTATTTGCCCTGCAAAAAACAACCGAGGATTCGAACGCGTCGCCAATGTTTCATTCAAGATCTTTGGCGAATTGATGAATGTATTGCGATGGATCTGGCCGAACTGAAGGAACTCGGCATTTTGCAAACCCGGGATCAGCCGCAGAACGCGCTCTTGTTCACCGTAGCGAAGATGGTTCTGAAATCCCACAAGGCCATAGGCGTCGGCCATCAAATTTTCCTGCCTGAGTTGGACACAGGCGTAAGGCTCTTCGCCGGTTCGCGGGTCCGGCAGGCCTTTTGGCTTCATCGGGCCGAACCTTAATGTATCGACACCGCGACGGGCGATCTCCTCGATCGGCAGACAGCTTTCGAACCATTGCGTTTCCTCAAACCGCTTCACGGGCACCGACTTCGCTACGACCAAGGCATCGTAGAATGTCTCGTAATCTTCCCGTGACATCGGACAATTGATGTAATCGTCGCCGCCTTTGCCGTAACGGGCAGCCTTGAACGCGATATTCATATCGATCGAATCGGCTGCCACGATGGGGGCGATCGCATCGTAGAAATACAGCTGGTCATCGCCCGTAAACCGCATTATCTCGGCGGTCAGAGCATCGCTCGTCAGCGGTCCGGTCGCGATTATCGTCGGGGCGCGATTGGCTGCAGAAGTTCGGCTGTGATGGTGGTCGTCCGCTTGAGCTTCAGGGCCTTGCCCGCGTGCCTGCTTCTGCACCAACGCAGGCAATTCCTTCGCCTCCTCTCTGAGAATCTCGATATTGGGATGACGCTCGATCCTCTCTGTTATCAGCTCGGCAAACTTCACGCGATCGACCGACAAAGCGGCTCCCGCAGGGACCCGTGTCGCGGCCGCTGCCTTCATCACAAGCGAACCTCCACGTCGAAGTTCTTCTTTCAAAAGATAAGGGGCCGAACCCGGCTCGTCCGATTTGAGCGAATTCGAACAGACGACCTCCGCCAGCTTGTCGGTCCTGTGGGCGGGTGTTTGCATGGCGGGGCGCATCTCATACAACTTCACTCGAGCTCCAGCTTCAGCCGCCTGCCACGCCGCTTCGACTCCGGCCAATCCGCCGCCGATCACATTTATATGGTCATGTGCCACGACTCGATTATACGTGAGTGGTCTGCCTCCCGCATCTCGAAGATCCAGCTTGATCACCGCCACAAAACAACTAACCTAGCCCCGAAAACCTGCTGGTCAGAACTCTTCCGAATGAATTCATCACATTTTTAAACAACACCCCGGCGACCCAATGTAGAATAGTTTGTGATCAGGCCGTGACAAGTTGGCTTGCCTTGGGTGTCGATGGCTTGTTTAGGTAGCCCTCGGTCCTTACGAGGCATCCGTTCCGGAGTTTGAGGAGGTTGGCCGAGATGAGAAAAGGCCTTGTTCTGTTGGCAACGATCTTTCTTGTTGCAGTCTATGTTGACGGCCAATCGGCCGGCCGCAACCGATCGCGTCAGGGCGCGCGGGCCAAGGCCCAAAGTGGGAAGGTTACGCCTTCTGGGCCATCATCGAGTCCCGCCGGAACGGCACTTCCACCACCACCGCCCTTGACCAATATTAAAAGTAAAGAGGGTGACGAGATCATCCGGATCGAAACCGACCTCGTCACCACCCCCGTTAGCGTGATGGACCGCAGTGGGCGGTTCATACCCGGTTTGCGTAAAAAAGATTTCAAGATCTTTGAAAATGGCGTCCCTCAGGAGATCACCTATTTTCAATCTGAGGAGACGCCTTTTACGGTGATCTTGATGATCGATACAAGTCCATCAACCAAGTATCAGATCGATGAGATTCATTGGGCAGCACTGACATTCGTGAACCAGCTTCGGCCTGCCGACAAAGTGATGGTCGTCGCGTTTGATCAACGGACAAAGATCTTGTGTGAGCCGACCACCGACAAGAAAACATTATTCGCGGCAATATACAAGGCCAATTTTGGGAGCGGAACCAGCCTTTATGACGCTGTTGATGCCGTGACAAACCTTGAATTTGTGAATACGCCGGGCCGCAAGGCGGTCGTGATCTTTACGGACGGGGTGGATACGACGTCACGCCGGGCGAGCTTTGAATCGACCGTCGCCGGCGTAGAAGAGGTGGACGCGCTGTTCTATCCGATCCGGTACGATACACAGGACCAAATGAACGCAAACAGTAACCAGATCGCCGGCATGCCAGGCATAACGATCCCGCAGGGAATGTCCGTTCGAATGAGGGGGGCCAGCAACGCCGAATATGCTCGTGGGAAAAGTTATCTCGAGGCTCTAGCGGCCGGAAGCGGCGGCCGCATCTTTGACGCGGGCACCATTAAGAATCTCGAAATGGCCTTTGCTGGCGTTGCCGAAGAACTTAGGCGACGCTACTCGATCGGCTATTACGCGAATACTGATCGAGTCCCGGGCGAACGCAAGTCGATAAAGATCCAGGTCGCCAAGCCCGGTACTGTGGTCCGGGCGAAAACGAACTATGTTGTGAAACAAAAGCGTGAAGAGCGGCCCGACCTGAACGTTTCAGGCGTCGAATAATGCCGGCGGGGCGTCCCTGAAGAGGACCTTTACGCATATCTGGCGGGTCCGCGATGGATCTCGACATCGCCAAACCCCTCGGAATTTCCTTTTTCCTTGATTTTGTCACGGTTGATGACTATATTTGATGCGTCATTTACCGGACCTATCAACTGGAGCATCGAGCCTCACTTCCCCGCAACGAATGGAACGCGATCTAATCCGGGAATACCTTACCTTCATCAAGGTTGAGAAAGGCCTGTCAAAGAATTCGATCGAGAGCTACGGCCGCGATCTTGCTAAGTTGCGCGTCTGGGCAGACAAGAACGGCTTAAGTGTGGTTGAACTTTCTCGGCAGGACCTGCGTGAATGGATGATCGACCTTAGCAAACGTGGCTTGTCGGGCAATTCAAAACGGCGGCTAATAAGTGGTTTGCGCGGGTTTTATAAGTTCCTAATGATCGATGGGCATATAAAGGATAATCCCGCGGAATTGCTCGATGTGCCCCAAAAGGGACGATATTTGCCACGTTTTTTGAATCAGGCTGAGATAGGCGCTATGTTCTTGCAGCCCGACACATCGACCGAGATAGGTCTTCGTGATAGGGCGATCCTTGAATTGATGTACTCGTCGGGCCTGCGAGTGTCCGAGGCCGTATCGATCGGGGTGAAGGACATCGACCTTGATGCAGGTATCCTGACGACGACCGGAAAAGGCAATAAGACCCGCCGCGTGCCAGTTGGCTCCAGTGCGGTCGAGTGGCTGAAAAGCTATCTGGCTCTGCGGCACAAGAAGGACGATATTACGGTGCAAAACATGTTCGTCACCCCGGCCGGGCGGCCGATCACGCGGCAGACAATATTTCTATTCGTCAAGGACTATGCAGAGAAGTGTGGCTTCGAAAATGTATCGCCGCATACGCTGCGGCACTCCTTCGCGACGCATCTTGTTCAAAATAGGGCAGATATTCGTTCGGTCCAGCAGATGCTCGGCCACGCTGATATCTCGACCACACAGATCTACACCCATATGACCGACGCCCACCTGCGAAAGGCTTACGAGACCTTCCACCCCCGATCGAAAGGATGAACGGCATCGGAACCCCCCGCAATTGACTGCTGAGAACCTGCTTGAAGATGAAATCCGCCTGCGGGGACTTGCACCACTGCAAATACTTCGGTAATATTGGAAATTTGCTAATTGGCTCAAGAAGTCGATTTAGCGAACAATGTAAAGGATTGCATGGGTGGTCGAGCGGTCAAAGGCAACGGGCTGTAAACCCGTCGGGTTAACTCCCTACGTAGGTTCGAATCCTACCCCATGCACCACGGGCGGGAGTAGCTCAGTTGGTAGAGCGTCAGCCTTCCAAGCTGAATGTCGCGAGTTCGAGTCTCGTCTCCCGCTCCATATTGTTTCTGCCAAGGTGGTTTTGACAGGTTCGCCCAAGTAGCTCAGGGGTAGAGCGCATCCTTGGTAAGGATGAGGTCGCGGGTTCAAATCCCGCCTTGGGCTCCAGATGTAGTTAGTAATTTCAGATTTCAAATTTGAGATTTAAGAGGAAAAGGAACAGATGAGCAAGGAAAAATTCGACCGTTCGAA
>WBZY01000609.1_pt1 | contig 25778 bp, 24 predicted proteins | sample 5204191 | NCBI WGS metagenome assembly WBZY01 (sample SAMN12344363, study PRJNA552823) | activated sludge metagenome | biome: Activated sludge suspended growth; feature: Anammox Sidestream; material: Wastewater; isolation source: activated sludge from anammox sidestream of wastewater treatment...
GGGCCTCGATGCCCGCCTTCTGGAACGCGTTGCGCAGCTGCGCGGCGATCTTGCCGAGGAACTCCTTCTGGTTGCCGCGCGCGCGGCGCACCGCACGCTCGAGCACGCGGTAGCGCTGCGGGTGCGCGGCCTGGAAGCCGAGGTCCTCGAGCTCGAGCTTCAGCTTGTAGAGGCCGAGCCGCTCGGCGATCGGCGCGTAGATCTCGAGCGTCTCGCGCGCGATCGCCCGGCGCCGCGCCGGCGCCATCGCGTCGATCGTGCGCATGTTGTGCGTACGGTCGGCGAGCTTGACGAGGATGACGCGCAGGTCGCGCACCATCGCGAGCAGCATCTTCCTGAAGCTCTCGGCCTGCGCTTCTTCGCGGTTCTTGAACTTGATCTGGTCGAGCTTCGTGACGCCGTCGACGATCTCGGCGACCGCGGGACCGAAGCGCTCGGCGAGCTGCTCCTTGGCGATCGGCGTGTCCTCGATGACATCGTGCAGGATGGCCGCGACGATCGTGTCGGCATCGAGGTGCAGGTCCGCGAGGATGTCGGCGGCGGCGACCGGGTGGGCGATGTAGGGCTCGCCCGAGAGGCGCTTCTGGCCCTTGTGCGCGGTCGCGCCGAATTCCGCCGCCTCGCGGATGCGCTCGACGTCGGCGGGCGGAAGGTAGGTGGCGGCCTGCGCGAGCAGGTCGCGAAGGCCCGGGGTGCGCCTTGCGCCGGGAAGCAGTCCCAGGAGCGAAGACGCGTAGTCCATAGAGTGCCGGGCGGCGGGTCAGTCTCCCAGGCCGAACTGGGGCGCGCGGAACATCGACTGGTTGTCCGCATCCGGCACCGGCGCCTGCACCTCGGGCTCCGGCTCCTTCAGCATCTCGGCGGTGATCGTGCCCTCGGCGATCTCGCGCAGCGCGACGACGGTCGGCTTGTCGTTCTCCCACGGCACCGTGGGTTCGGCGCCGTTGGCGAGCCGGCGCGCGCGCTGCGAGGCGAGCAGCACGAGCTGGAACAGGTTATCGACGTTCTGGAGGCAGTCTTCGACGGTCACGCGGGCCATGGTTCAACCTGGGCAAATCGGGCGAAAGGTCGGTCACTATACCACGCGGCCCGTCAGGCCCGCGACGAGGGCAGCGAGGCCCGGCCGGTCGGCACGCCAGGCCGCTCCATCGCGCCCGACGATCCGCGACAGCGCTTCCAATGCCTGCCCGAAATCGTCGTTCACGACCACGTAGTCGAATTCCTGCCAGTGCGAGATGTCTGCCTCGGCATCGCGCAGGCGCCTCGCGATCACCGCTTCGTCGTCGGTGCCCCGCTTGAAGAGGCGAGCTGCCAGCTCGGCATGCGAGGGAGGAAGGATGAAGATGGTCTCGCACTCGGGCATGCGCGCGCGCACCTGCCGGGCGCCCTGCCAGTCGATTTCCAGCAGGACGTCATGGCCCGCCGCGAGCGCACGCTCCACGCCCTCGCGGCTCGTGCCGTAATGGTTGTCGAAGACCTCGGCGTCCTCGAGGAAAACCCCGGCGGCTTTGAGCTCGGCGAAGCGTTCGCGCGTCACGAAGTGGTAGTGCTCGCCTTCGCGCTCGTTCGGGCGCCGGCGGCGCGTGGTGTGCGAGATGGACACCTGCAGGTTCGGCGTGCACTCGATCAGCGCCTTCACGAGCGAGGTCTTGCCGGCGCCGGACGGTGCGGCGATCACGAACAGGCGGGCGGGGAACATGCCGCGCAAGTGTATCGTGCCGGCCGCGGCAAGGCCCGGGCGCGATTCCTCGCTCGCGAATTCGGCGATGCGCCGCGCGGATGTCTCGGAGGGACGCGCCGGCCTGTCGCTGGCGTTCGTGCTGAATGTCGTCGACATGAGCAACGCCTGCGCGCCGATCAGCGACGTGGATGCCTGCATCCGGCACTGCGACCGCGACGGCGCGTACTCGGGCCACGCGAACCAGGGCACGGCCGGCGAGTCGACGCAGCTGCTCGCGATGTCGGGCAGCGTGGCGGCGGGCTACCCGGGGACGCTGCAGATCGGCATTGTGATGCAGGACGCGGCGGGGCCCGAGGCCCGGCCGTTTGCTCAGTACATTGAGCAAAAATACTCAAGGTCGTGAGCAAACGGGGGATCGTCTCGCGGCACGGCACTTGGGGTAGTGCACGCACGCGCCGCTGACGGCTATTCGATGTTCTGCACCTGCTCGCGCATCTGCTCGATCAGCACCTTCATGTCGACCGCGATGCGGGTGGTCTCGAGGTCCTGCGACTTCGACGACAGCGTATTCGCCTCGCGGTTGAACTCCTGCATCAGGAAGTCGAGTCGCCGCCCCGCGGGCTCGCCGCTCGCGATGATCCGTCGCGTCTCCTCGATGTGGCCTGTAAGCCGATCGAGCTCCTCCGCGACGTCGAGCCGCTGCAGCAGCATGACGATCTCCTGCTCGACGCGGTCCTTGTCGACCTGCCCCGCGAGCTCCGCGAGCCGCTCCCCGAGCCGGCCGCGCACGCGCGCGTGCACCTCGGGTAGCCGTGCGCGTACCTGCGCGACGAGCGCCTCGAGCCCGGCGCAGCGCTCGCCGATCAGTTCGCGCAGTCGCACACCCTCTCGCGCGCGCGCCGCGACGAGATCGCGCGCCGTGGCCGCGAACAGCGCCGCAAGCGCGGCGTGCAGTCCTTCGGCATCGACCGCCGTCTCGCGGATCACGCCCGGCCAGCGCAGCACCTCGAGCGCATCGACCGACGGCGCGGGCAGGGCCGCCGCGACTTCGCGGACCCGCTTGACGAGTCGCGCGAGAGCGGCCTCGTCGATGTCGAGCGCGCGCGCGGCGCCCTCGGGCTCCCGCAGATGCACCGTGCAATCGACCTTGCCGCGCTTCAGCGCCTTCGCGAGCGCCTGGCGCAACTCGCTCTCGCAGCCGCGCAGGTCTTCCGGCAGGCGGAACTGCGATTCGAGGAAGCGGTGGTTCACGCTGCGCAGTTCGCAGGTGAGGGTGCCCCAGGGGCCGGTGGCCTCGCCGCGGGCAAAGCCGGTCATGCTCGTGATCATTGGATGGCGGGATGCTATAAATCGCCGCCCAGTTTAGCCAACGCCAAAGGTCGCCGCTTGCGCATCGATTACGCCGAACTCAGCCTCATCGGAGCGCGCGACGACAACCAGGACCGCGTGGCGACCGCCGTCGCCGAGCATGCGGCGATGCTCGTCGCGGTCGATGGCATGGGCGGCCACGCCGACGGCGCGCGCGCCGCCGAGGCGACGCTGAAGGCGCTCGTCGAGGCGTTCTGGCACACGCCGCAGCCGCTGTTCGACCCGATCGGCTTCCTGCACCTGACCCTCGGGCGAGCGCACGACGACGTCGTGAAAATGGGCACCGCGCTGCCGATCGAGCATCGACCGCGCGCCACCTGCGCCGTGTGCATCGTGCAGGGCAACTCGGCGTACTGGGCGCATATCGGCGACAGCCGCGTGTATCACCTGCGGGGCGCATCGGTCGCCGAGCGCACGCGCGACCACAGCCACGTCGAGTTCCTGCTGCGGGAAGGGGTGATCACCGCCGAGCAGGTGCTGAGCCACCCGATGCGCAATTTCGTCGAGTCCTGCGTCGGCGGCGATCCGATCCTGCCGGAAATGTCGATTTCCGGCCGCCATCGGCTCGCGCCGAACGACATCGTGCTCGTGTGCACCGACGGCTTCTGGGGCAACCTCACCGACGACGACATCGCGCGCAGCCTGCCACCGGGCGGGGCGCCGCTGCGCGAGGAGCTCACGAAGCTCGCCGAGCGGGCCGTGCTGATCGGCGGCGCGGTGAGCGACAACACGACCGTCGCGGCGCTGCGCTGGATGGGGGCGCAATGAGCGACCGGGCCGGGGGCCGCGCGGCCGATGCGCTCCGCGACGTGCGCTTCACGCGCCGCTACACCCGTTATGCGGAAGGGTCGGTACTCGTCGAGTTCGGCGCCACGCGCGTGCTGTGCACCGCGTCCATCGAGGACGGCGTACCGTCCTTCCTGCGCGGCAAGGGCAAGGGCTGGGTCACTGCGGAGTACGGCATGTTGCCGCGTGCAACCCACACGCGCGGTGCGCGCGAAGCCGCGCGCGGCAGGCAGTCGGGGCGCACGCAGGAAATCCAGCGCCTCATTGGCAGGAGCCTGCGCGCCGTCATCGATCTCGCGGCGCTCGGGGAACGCACCGTGACGCTCGACTGCGACGTGCTGCAGGCCGACGGCGGCACGCGCACGGCATCGATCACGGGCGGCTATGTCGCGCTCGCCGACGCCTGCCAGTCGCTCGTGGCGCGTCGCGCCCTCGCGGCCGTGCCGCTGCACGGCCAGGTGGCCGCGGTCTCGGTGGGCATCGTCGACGGCGCGCCGGTGCTCGACCTCGACTACGCGGAGGACTCGAGTGCCGAGACCGACATGAACGTCGTCATGCAAAGCGGCGGCGGCTTCGTCGAAGTCCAGGGTACCGCCGAGGGGCACGCGTTTCGCCGCCATGAACTCGATGCGATGCTCGATCTGGCGGTGAGCGGCACGGCCACGCTCTTTGCGCTGCAGGCGCAGGCGCTGGCGGCCGACTGACCGGAGCGGCCCGTGCGTGTCGTCGCGGCGACCGGCAACCCGGGCAAGCTGCGGGAGCTCTCGGCGCTGCTCGCGCCGCTCGGCATAGAGGTCGTGCCGCAGTCGGCGTTCGGCATCGAGCCACCGCCCGAGACCGGCGCGAGCTTTCTCGACAACGCGCTGATCAAGGCGCGCCACGCCGCCGCGGTGAGCAGGCTGCCCGCGATTGCCGACGATTCCGGGCTCGAAGTCGACGCGCTCGGCGGTGCGCCCGGCATTCATTCCGCACGCTACGCGGGCCACGGTGCGAGCGACACGGCGAACAACGCCCGGCTGCTGGCCGCGCTGGCGAATGTGCCGCCCGGGAAACGATCCGCGCGCTATCGCGCCATTATTGTGTTCGTGCGCACCGCAAACGACCCGGCGCCGCTCGTCGGCGAAGGGCGGTGGGAGGGGCGCATCGCCCTCGCTGCGCGCGGCACCGGCGGCTTCGGCTACGACCCGTTGTTCGAGCCGCTCGATGCCTCCGGCACGGCCGCCGAGCTCACGCCCGCCGAGAAGAACCTGCGCAGTCATCGGGGTGCGGCGCTGCGCGCGCTCGTGGCGCAATGGCGCTGATCACGCCACCGCTCGCGCTGTACGTGCACTTCCCCTGGTGCGTGAGCAAGTGCCCGTACTGCGACTTCAATTCACACGCCGTGCAGGGCGAGCTGCCGGCCGCGCGTTACGTCGCGGCGCTCGCGGCGGACCTCGAAGTGCAGGCGCCGCAGGTCGCGGGTCGCACGGTCGGGAGCGTGTTCCTGGGTGGCGGCACGCCGAGCCTGTTCGCACCGTCGGACATCGCGCGCGTACTCGAGCATGCGCGCCGGCATCTCGCCTTCGCGCCCGATGCCGAAGTCACGCTCGAAGCGAACCCCGGCACGATCGAGCGCGGCCGGTTCGCGGACTACCGCGATGCAGGCGTCAACCGCGTCTCGCTCGGCGCCCAGAGTTTCGATGCCGCTGCGCTCAGGGTGCTCGGGCGCATTCACTCTCCCGACGAGACGCGACTCGCGGCCGAAGAGCTGCATTCGGCGGGACTGGCGAACTTCAACCTCGACCTGATGTATGCGCTGCCTGCGCAGACGCGCGCCGCCGCGCTCGACGACATCGATGCGGCCCTCGCGCTCGCGCCGGCACACCTCTCGCATTACCAGCTGACGCTCGAGCCCGGGACACTGTTCGCAGCCCGCCCGCCAGCGCTGCCCGACGACGACACGGCGCACGCGATGCTCGAAGCCTGCATCGAACGACTCGGTGCGCACGGATTTGCGCGCTACGAAGTCTCGGCGTACGCGCGCGCGGGGCGATGCTGCCGGCACAACGTGAACTACTGGGAGTTCGGCGACTATCTCGGCGTCGGCGCCGGCGCGCACGGCAAGCTGACGCGCAGTGCGGACGGCGATGGTGACAGCGGCGACGACAAGGCGGTCGTCATCCGCACGACCCGGCCGCGCGAGCCGCGCCGCTACATGGCCGCTGCCGGCTCGACGCCCGAGGCCCGCGCGGTCGCGCCCACCGAATTGCCGTTCGAGTTTGCCCTGAATGCCCTGCGGCTCTGCGCCGGGTTCACGCCTGCGCTGTTCGAGGCCCGCACGGGGCTTGCCTTCGAGACGATCGCACCCACTGTCGAGCGCCTGATCGGGCGCGCGCTCCTCGAGCGGGCCGGTGACAGCTGCCGGCCCACAGGTCGAGGCCTTGCCTTCCTGAACGACATGCTGCTCGAGTTCCTGCCGGAATCACGAGCAGGGGCAGCGGGTTAGGCGCTTTATCGCCAAATCACGAGCGCCTTTATGCACAGCGTTCCTGAGTGGCACCACAAATGAGTGCATTACGTCTCATTGCAGTCAAACAGCTCGATATCACATTCGTAATACATTGATTTTATAGAGGGAAATGGGCTGGTCATTTTTTGACCAAGCCTGCAGAAATGCGATCCTGCCGCCCATTCGGGGATTCGGCCAGCGGGATACCCACAAAGTTATCCACATGTTTTGTGGATAACGGGGCGGTATCGCAATGCGGCAAAACCGGGAGGCTAAAGTGCCGCAGGCACCGCCCCTTGAGCGCCCCGGTCTGGCTCGCTAAACTGCGCGCCCTTTTGGCCGGGCCCTTCCCGGCGCGGGCAGGACCATGAAAGCCGATACGCATCCGACCTACGCCGAAATCAACGTCACCTGCACCTGCGGGAACACGTTCAGGACGCGTTCGACGCTCGGCCACGACCTGCACGTCGAAGTCTGCTCGAGCTGCCACCCGTTCTACACCGGCAAGCAGAAGATCGTCGACACGGCGGGCCGAGTCGACAAATTCCGCAAGAAGTACGCGAGCGCCGCGGCGCGCGGCTGAGCGCTGCGCGTGGCTGGATGCCACGCGAGCTGATGGCTCCATGGCCTGTCGCTCACAGCCAGGGGCGCTGTGTGCGGAGCGCCTGCCGGGTGTTCGCCGCGCGTCACTCACTGTTCGCGGGTTCAGGGGCCGGAACCTGTTGTCCGCGGGTGGCGTCGCAGCTATATAGGCATCAGTTCCGCGACGATGGACCGGCTCATGCCCCGATTCATGATGGCTCTCGTGCTGGCTGCAGCAACGGCATTCGCGCCGGGGCTCGCGGCGGCCGCCAAGCCGCATGCCGAGAGCGAGTCCTCGCGCAAGGCGCACGTCGAGATCCTGAAGTTTTATGGCCTCTACGAAGACCAGGCCATGCAGGACTACGTCAACCAGGTCGGCACCCGCGTCGCGCGCCAGAGTGACTGGCCGGACGCGGAGTTCAAGTTCTTCGTCCTCGACGACGATGCGATCAATGCGTTCACGACGGGCTGCTGCTTCATCTACGTGCACCGCGGCCTGCTCAGCTACCTCGAGAGCGAGGCGGAACTCGCGACGGTGCTCGGCCACGAAATTGCGCACGTCACCGCGAACCACCCGCAGAAGCGCCGCACCCAGGGCATTCTCGCCAACATCCTCGCGATCGGCGCGACGCTCGCGACCGGATCGGGCGCGATCGGGCAGCTCGCGAATCTCGGCGCGGGCGCATGGATCCAGGGCTACGGGCGCGAGAACGAAATGGAGGCCGACCGGCTCGGCCTCAAGTTCGCGACCAAGGCCGGCTATCGCCCCGAGGCGATGGCGCATGTATTCAAGGTCTTCAAGGACCAGGAACGCTTCGAGATGGACCGCGCGCGCCGCGAGGGCCGCGAGCCGCGCATCTATCACGGCATTTTCTCGTCGCATCCGGCGCCCGATGCGCGCACGGTGCAGGCCGCCATGGGCGCTGCGAGAATCACGAACGAACCGCCCGGCGGCTGGATCGACAATCGCGAGATCTTCCTGCGCAACCTCGATGGCCTGCCTTATGGCTCGAGCCGCGCGCAGGGGATCGTGCGCGACAACCGCCTGTATCACGCGGGTCTCGGCATCACCATGGCGTTTCCGCGCGGCTGGACCGTCGAGAACCTGCGCGACCGGATCCTCGCGTACACGCCGAACAAGGACAGCCTGATGCAGGTGACCGTCGATGCCCGGCCACCCACGCAGTCGGCGCGCGAGTTCCTGCTGACGCGCCTCAAGGGCCAGTCGGTCGCGCTCGGCGAAGCGATCGAGTCGAACGGCATGCAGGGCTACACCGTCGTGACACGCGGCGGCTCGCCGCTCGACAACGGCCGGGGGCCCGTGCGCTGGACCGTGCTCTACCGCGAGAACAGCGCGTACGTGTTCGCGGGCGCGAGCCGCGCGTCGGTGAATTCGCGCCCCGAAGCCGACGGCGTCATCAGCTCGGTGGTCGGCACGATGCGCAGCCTCAAGCCGTCGGAATTCCCGCTCGCGGAGCCGTATCGGATCGCGGTCGTGCCGTATGACGGCAAGACGCCGCTCACGACCTACGCGCGCGACGTGCCGGTCGAGCGCTATCAGCTCGAGGAGCTCGAGCTGATGAACGGGCTCTATCCCGACAAGCAACCCGGATTCGGCGAACTCATCAAGATCGTGCAATAGCCCCGGCGAGCGCATGCACCGCGCCCGCTGCAGGGCGGACCTGCGGCTTTCGCGCCTTGATTCCGGCGCCGCGCCATGGAATCCTCGCGGTCCCCCGTTGCAAATCCGCTACGGGCGCAGCCTGGATCGAGTGCATGCCCAGCAAGACCTTCGAACTCGTCGATTCCGCGACCGGCAGGAAATCCTCGCTGCCGATCCGCTCCGGCACGATCGGCCCCGACGTCGTCGACATCAGCCCGATCCACAAGGATCTCGGTGTCTTCACGTTCGACCCGGGGTTCATGGCGACCGCGAGCACGGAAAGCCGCATCACCTACATCGACGGCGACAAGGGCATCCTGCTGTACCGCGGCTACCCGATCGAGCAGCTCGCCGAAAAGAGCTCGTTCCTCGAGGTCGCGTATCTGCTGCTGGACGGCGAGTTGCCGGACAAGAGGCAGCTCGCCGAGTTCACCACCAACATCTCGCGGCACACGATGATCAACGAATCGTTGCAGCGCATGTTCAACGGCTTTCACTACAACGCGCATCCGATGGCCATGGTGTCGGGGATCGTCGCGTCGATGTCGGCGTTCTACCACGACTCGATGGACATCAATAACCCGCGCCATCGCGAGATCTTCGCGCACCGGATCATCGCCAAGCTGCCGACGATCTCGGCGGCCGCGTACAAGCATTCGCTCGGCCAGCCGTTCGTCTATCCGCGCAACGACCTCAGCTACTGCGCGAACCTGCTGCACATGTTCTACGCGGTGCCGTGCGAGCCGTACGATGTCGATCCGCTCGCCGCGCAGGCGCTCGACCTGCTGCTGATCCTGCACGCCGACCACGAGCAGAACGCCAGCACCTCGACCGTGCGTCTCGCCGGCTCGACCGGTGCCAACCCGTACGCCGCGATCTCGGCGGGCGTGTCGGCGCTCTGGGGGCCTGCGCACGGCGGCGCGAACGAGGCCGTGCTCGAGATGCTGGAATCGATCGGCACGCCCGACAACATCCCGAAGTTCCTCGCGAAGGTGAAGGACAAGAACTCGAACGTGCGCCTGATGGGCTTCGGCCATCGCGTGTACAAGAACTTCGACCCGCGCGCGAAGATCATCCGCGAGATGTGCCACAAGGTGCTCGCGAAGATGGGCCGCGCGGACAACCCGCTGCTCGAACTCGGCGAACGGCTCGAGGAGGTGGCGCTCAAGGACGACTACTTCGTCTCGCGCAAGCTCTACCCGAACGTCGATTTCTACTCGGGCATCATCTACAGCGCGCTCGGCATTCCGCGCTCGATGTTCACGGTGATGTTCGCCGTGGCGCGCACCGCAGGCTGGGTCGCGCACTGGCAGGAGATGATCTCAGAACCGGGCTACAAGATCGGCCGCCCGCGCCAGCTCTATACGGGGCCCACGCAACGGGACTACACGGACATCGGCAAGCGCTGAGCCGCGGGGAGCGGCGCTATGTGCCGCGCAGGTGCTGCTCCACCCGCGCGCGCGGCAGGCGGCAGGACACGGCGAGCCACATGATCGCCGCCGAGAAGAGCGCAACCACGAGGATGGACCATCCGAACGGCAGCCAGCCGAGATTGCCGGCTCCCGCGGCGGGCGCAGGATAGATGCCGAGGTAGCTGATCAACGCGAGGCCGCCGAGCCAGGGAAGCACCCAGAACCCGGAGCGCCATTCGAGCGGCGGCGAGTCGCCCCGTCCTGAAGTCTCGTGGATCGCGAGCACGACGAAGCCGAGCAGCACCGCAACAGACAGCTTCCACTCCGTATCCCACCCGGACCAGTACACGATCAGGTTCGACGACAGGAACGCGAGGTAGGCGAGCGCATTCGCCCACGGCAACCGGAACGTGCGCTTGCGGTCGGGCAGCTCGCGGCGCAGACACAGCAGCGCGAGGGGACCGGAGCCGAACGAGAGGACGGTGGCCGATGTCACGAATCCGACCAGCTTCTGCCAGCCCGGGAACGGCAGGAAGAAGATCAGCCCGACGACGAAAGTCAGGATGACGCTCACCCACGGCACGCCGCGTCGGCTGACACGCGCGAGCGCCTTCGGCGCGTTGCCATTGCGACCCATCGCATAGGAGATGCGCGACGTGACGGTGGTGTAGATGAGGCCGGTGTCCGCCGGCGAGATGACCGCGTCGATGTACAGCAGCACCGCGAGCCACGACAGGCCGAGGAGGCTGGCGAGCGCCGCGAGCGGGCCGAAGGTCGCGGCAATGTCGGCCGCGCCGCCGGAGAAGCTCGTGCCGACCTGCGCCCAGCCGTGGCGCAGCGCCACGTCAGGCAATGCACCGACGAAGGCGACCTGCAACGCGATGTAGATCGTCGCGGTGATCGCGAGCGAGCCGATGATGGCGATCGGCACATTGCGCTGCGGATTGCCGGTTTCGCCGGCGAGCTCCACGCCCTGGCGAAAGCCGAGATAGGAAAAGATGATGCCGGCGCCGGCAATGGACGAGAACACGCCGTGCCAGCCGAACGGCAGAAAGCCGCCGGCCAGCGCGTGGCTGAAGTTGGCGCGATGGAAGGCGGTGGCGAGGAACACCACCACCACGAGCGCGATGACGATCAGCTTCCAGGCGACGAGCAGGTTGTTCACGCGCGCAAACCAGCGGATGCCGATCACGTTGACGAGACTGAACAGTGCCATCAGCGCGGTGGCGACCGCGTAGCCCGGCAGCGTCAGCACCGGCACGCCATCGGCGAGCGTCTGCAGCCAGGGCACGTAGTTGGTCGCGTACTGCATCGCCGCGAGCACCTCGATCGGTGCCGTCGACGCGGCCGCGACCCAGGTGATCCAGCCGGTGGTGAAGCTCGCGAACGAACCGAACGCATAATGCGGAAAGCGCACGACACCCCCCGACACGGGAAACAGGGTGCCGAGCTCCGCAAACACGAGGCCGATGAAGAGGATCATCACTGCGCCGATGAGCCAGGCGATGATCGATGCGGGCCCGGCCAGTTGCGACGCGGTCAGCGCGCCGAACAACCATCCGGAGCCGATGATCGAGCCAACCGCGGTGAACAGCAGGCCGAAGATGCCGATGTGGCGCTTGAGGCGACGATCGTCCTGTGCCCCGGTCATGTCATTGCGCCGGATGCACGCATGCGGGAATCTGACCGCGACGAGCCCGGCAGGTTCCGGCGGTCCGCCTTGCGGCCGGCCACAACGACGCGCCGCTACATCCCGGTCGATTCCCCGTTGCCTGCCCGCTGCTCGCCCGCGACCAGGGTCGCAACCTCCGCGAGGTCCGCCCTGCGCATCGGGCGGCCGTCGACCGGGCTGACGGGCGCCTGCCGGATGCCATCGCGCGGAAACACGATCGCCTCGATCGCGATATCCGCCATGTCGAACCGGATGGTCGGACAGCCGACGACGCGCTCGGCGTTCAGCTTCACGCGCCGCTCGCCGATTTCGTGCGGCACGCCGTGGTCCATCAGCTTGAGCGCCACGGTCTCTGCGCGGTCGGCGAACAGGTGCAACTGTACGTCGACATGTTCAGTCGCCGTGCCCGCGAGCACGGGGCCGACGAGCCGCGGCTCGAACTCGGCGAGCCACTCCATCGCCTCGAGTGCGGCACTGCGCTGCGCGAGCAGCGATTGCGCGTGGGATGCGCCGCCAAAGAGGCGCTGGTAGCCGGCGAGCGCCTCCTCGATCTCGATGTTCTTCGGCAAAAGGCCGCCGTCGAACACGCCGTAACGTTCGGCCGCCTTGCGCTTCGCGACGTAGAAATCGCGAATGCCGTGCTCGGCCATGATGCGCGCCGCTTCCTGCGCGATCGCCCGGCGCAGATTCTCCGCGCGGGCGGGCTGGTGTCTGCTCATCGCGCCCCGAGTGTAGCCAACTCGGGCGCGCCGCGCAGTGCGGCGCGCCTCAGAACAGCGGCTCGCTCGCCTGGGCGTTGTCGATGGATGCGGGCGCGCCCGGCGTCGTGCCCGCCTCGCCGCCCGGCAGATGGTCGACCATGAACAGCTCGGTGACCGCATCCGGATCGTCGGCAGGCGCGAGTCGCCCCGTCTCCCGCGAGATCGGCAGTTCGATCACGCCGGGCGGTCGCGGCCGCGTGTGTTGTGGCAGCGCCTTCAGCGCCTCGCGCATGAAATGCACCCAGATCGGGACGGCGGTGCGGCTGCCTTCCTCGCCGGCGCCGAGCGAGCGCTCCTGGTCGTAGCCCACCCACACCGTCGCGACCAGGTCGCGATTGAATCCGTTGAACCACGCGTCCTTCGCGTCGTTCGTCGTGCCGGTCTTGCCGGCGATGTCGCTGCGATTGAGCACGTTGGCGCGTCGCCCCGTGCCGCGCCGGATCACGTCGCCCATGATGTCGTCCATGATGTACGCGTTCGGCGCGCTGACAATGCGTTCGGCGACGCGGCTCGCAGGCAGCAGATCGATGCCGCCGCGCAGCGCGCCGGCCGCCTGCAGTGGTCCGGGCACGTCGAGCGGCGGGGCCGCGATCTCCGTGGCGGGTGCTCCGCACTCCGTGCAGACGACTTTCGGCTCGGCGCGGTACACGATCTTGCCGGCGGCGTCTTCGATGCGATCGATGTAGTACGGCTCGATCTTGTAGCCGCCATTGGCGAAGGCCGCGAACCCGGTCGCGACGTCGAGCGGCGTCGCCTGCAGTGTGCCGAGCGCGAGCGTCAGGTCGTCCGGCATCGACGCGCGCGAAAAGCCGAAACGCACGGCATAGTCGATCAGGGTGCGGATGCCGATGTCGCGCAGGATGCGGATCGACACGAGATTGCGCGAGCGCACGAGCGCCTCGCGCAGGCGGGTCGGGCCGGAGAATTCGCCGCTCGAGTTCTCCGGGCGCCACGAGGTCTCGGAGCTCGGGTCGTCCATCACGATCGGTGCATCGAGGATCACGGACGCGGCCGTGAAGCCGTTCTCGAGCGCCGCGGAATACAGGAACGGCTTGAACCCCGAGCCCGGCTGACGGCTCGCCTGCACCACGCGATTGAACTTGTAGGCGTAGTAGTCGAAGCCGCCGATCAGCGCCGCAATGGCGCCATCGTCGGGGTCGAGCGCGACGAGCGCGCCCTGGGCCTCCGGCACCTGCACGAGCTGCGCAGTGCGCTTGCCGTCGGTGACGACGTACACGACATCGCCCGGTGCGAGCACCTCCGATGCCCGCTTCGGCGCCGGTCCACGCAGGTCGTCGCCCGTGACCGGTCGGGCCCACGCGAGGCCGTCCCAGGGAATCGTCACGCGGCCGAGCCCCTTCACGTGCACGTCCGCACTGCGCTCCGCGACTGCGATGACGAGTGCAGGATCGATGTTGCCCAAACGCTCGTAGGGCACGAGCAGTGCATCGAGCGCGGCGGGTGCGCGGTCTGCGGGCAGCGCGACTTTCGCGGTGGGTCCACGCCAGCCGCGACGCCGGTCGTACTCGAGGAGCCCGAGTCGCAGCGCGCGATTCGCTGCCGCCTGCAATCGCGGATCGATCGTCGTGAACACGCGATAGCCGGCATTCTGCGCGGCCTCGCCAAAGCGTCGCACCAGTTCGAGGCGCGCCATCTCCGCCACATACGGCGCGTCGACGTCGTTGAGCGGCGCATTCAGCTTGCCGGACACCGGCTCGGCATTGGCGGCTGCGAGCTGCGCGTCGTCGATGAAGCGCAGTTCGTGCATGCGCCGCAGCACATAGCTGCGCCGCTCACGCGCACGCTGCGGGCTCGCGATCGGGTTCGTATCGGTGGGCGCCTTCGGTATGCCGGCGAGCAGCGCAGCCTCACCGACGGTGAGCGCATCGAGCGGCTTGCCGAAGTAGGTCTCCGCGGCCGCGGCGATTCCGTATGAACGCTGCCCGAAAAAAATCACGTTCAGGTAGAGCGCGAGGATCTGCTCCTTCGAGAACTCGCGTTCCATGCGCCAGGTGAGGAACACCTCCTGCAGTTTGCGGCGCCATTCGCGCCGCTGCGTGAGGAACATGTTGCGCGCCACCTGCATCGTGATCGTGCTCGCGCCCTGCGCGCGATTGCCGGTGAACAGGTTCACCGCCGTCGCGCGCAGCACGCCCGCGTAGTCGATGCCGTGGTGGCGGAAAAACCGGTCGTCTTCGGCGGCGAGGAATGCGTTGCGCACCGTCGCCGGAATCTCCGCGTAGGTCACCGGGATGCGCCGCTGTTCGCCGATCTGCGCAATCAGCTGCCCGCTACGCGTATACACGCGCAGCGGTACCGCGAGCTCGACGTTCTTCATGTCGGCGCTCGTCGGCAGCGAGGGGGCGAGGAACGCATACGCGCCGGAAATGCCGATCGCCGCCAGCAGTGTGATGCCGGTCACACCGGCAACGGCGATGACTCCGATGCGAAACCAGTTCCACTTCACAGAAAACCACTCTCGTGTCTTGCCCGCATTGCGTGGGCTATGCATAGTAGCCCGCGAACGCTTGGCAAACTCATCGAAAGGTGGGGACGCAAAGCCTCCGGTCTAAGGGCGCAGGCCTACGACAGCGGGGTTGCCGGCCGGGTGGCTGACGCTTGCCCACCCGACTGTCGATTGCCGCTACTTGCCATGCGCTCCGGGCCCGGGGTCGAGGGTCTCCTTGAGGCGTGATGCACATTGGACAGCGACTGCACTGCCAGTTCCCGCCACCCGCCTCGAAGATTCGGGGAGTTTCGTGAGCGTTCTCACGTTCTATTTGACTTTACGCTGATATATAGTTGGCCGATAAGTTACAAAAGGCGACGGGTTCGGGGCATAAGTTGCTGAAAAGGAAAGACAAAAGTGTTCCTGCTTCGCCGTAATTACCGGCCCCTGCTCGGGCTGGACATCACGACTTCGTCCGTGAAGCTGATCGAACTCGCCATGGCGGGCGGTCAGTACCGGGTCGAGTCCTACGCGGCGGAGCCGACGCCGCAGAACGCCATGAACGAAAAGGCCATCGTCGACGCGGAAGCCGTCGGCGAGGCCATCCGCCGCGCCGCGAAGCGCGCCGGCGCGAAGAGCCGCGAGGTCGCGATCGCGATCAGCGGCGACGCCGCGATCACCAAGGTGATCCAGATGCCGCGCTCGCTGCGCGAGCGCGATCTCGAATCGCAGGTCGAGATGCAGGCCGACCAGTACATCCCCTTCCCGATGGACGAAGTGAGCTACGACTTCGAAGTGCTCGGCCCGTCGGAAAAGGACACGGACACGAACGACGTATTGCTCGTCGCGACGCGTACGGAGAACGTGGAGCAGCGCCAGGCCGCGGTGAACGCCGCCGGCCTCACCGCGAAGATCGTCGACGTCGAAGCGTTCGCGCTCGAGAATTCCTGCCGCCTGATGACCCACCAGATGCCGGACGGCGGCATCGACCGCACGATCGCCGTGGTCGACTTCGGGGCGAGCAGCACCACCTTCAGCGTGCTGCGCAACCTCAAGGTCGTCTACACGCGAGACTTCGCGTTCGGTGGTCAGCAACTCACCGAGGAGGTCATGCGCACGTATGGCCTTTCGATGGAAGAGGCCGGGCGCGCGAAGAAGGAAGGCGGGCTGCCGGGCAACTACCAGACCGAGGTGCTCGACCCCTTCATCGACGACATGACCCAGCAGGTCAGCCGTTCGCTGCAGTTCTATCTCGCCTCGGGCAGCGGCCGCGAGCAACCCGAGAAGATCCTCGTGTGCGGCGGCTGCGCCAACATCGCGGGCGTCGCCGAAGTGATTTCGAGCCGCGTCGGCATCGCTGCCGAGCGCGGTGACCCGCTCGGGCAGATGAAGCTTTCGTCGCGCGCCAAGGCCCAGGCGGTGCAGCGCGACGCCACGGCCCTGCTCACGGCTTGCGGACTTGCGCTGCGGAGCTTCGACTGATGCCACAGATAAACCTGCTCCCCTGGCGTGCCGAACAGCGCAAGGAACGCAAGGTTGCGTTCCTCGCCGCGCTCGGCGGCGGCACGATCGCCGCACTGCTCGCCACCTTCGTGACTTACCTCATCTTCGGCTCGATGATCTCCGGCCAGCAGGAGCGCAACACGAAACTGAAGGCCGAGATCGCCACGCTCGACAAGCAGATCGAGGAGATCAACAGCCTCGAGGCGCAGAAGCAGCGGTTCATCGCGCGCATGGAAATCATCGAGAAACTGCAGCGTTCGCGCCCCGAGATCGTGCACGTGTTCGACGAACTCGTGCGGACGCTGCCCGACGGCACCTTCCTCACCGGCGTCACGCAAAGTGGCAGCCGCCTGAAGATCGACGGTGTCGCGCAGTCGTCGACCCGCGTGTCGACCTTCATGCGCAACATCGACAAATCCGCGTGGCTCCGGAATCCCGAGCTGTCGGTGATCGAGACGAAGTCCGGCCAGTCGCTCGGCTCGGCATTCACGCTGTTCGCCGACGAGGTCACCGTGGCGGGCGCGGACGATGCCGATACGGGCAAGCCCAAGCCGCGCGCGAACAGGAAGGGGGCCGGTTCATGAACCTGATGGAAGAACTGCGCGCGCTCGACCCGAGCGACCCCGGGCGCTGGCCGCTGCCGATCCGCATCGGTGCCGTCGCCGTGTGGTTCGTCGTCCTCGCTCTCGTGCTGTCCTACGTCTTCGTCTGGCAGAAGCAGCGGCCCGAGCTGCAGCGCTTCCAGGCGGAAGAGCAGAAGCTGCGCGGCGAGTTCCGCGACAAGCACGCCAAGGCGGTCAATCTCGAGGTCTACAAGCAACAGCTCGCCGACATCGAACGATCGTTCGGTGCGCTGCTGCGCCAGCTGCCCGGCAAGACCGAGGTGCCGAACCTGCTGGTCGACATCTCGCAGACCGGCCTCGCCGCCGGGCTCGAGGAGAAACTCTTCCAGCCGCAGCCGGAACAGAAGAAGGACTTCTACGCCGAGCTGCCGATCAAGATCCGCCTCACCGGCAACTACCACGAATTCGGCGCCTTCGTGAGCGGCATCGCGGCCCTGCCGCGCATCGTCACGCTGGGTGATATCGCGATCAAGCCCGATTCGAAGGACGCGTACGACGTGCTGACGCTCGATCTGACCGCGAAGACCTACCGCTATCTCGACGAGGAGGAAGTCGCGGCGGCCGAGGCGGCCCGTCGCGAGGCCGACAAGGGCAGGCGCAAGTCTTCGGGAGGTGGCGCATGAAATCCATGCTCGCCTGCGCAGGGCTCGCGTGCGCCGCACTGCTCGTGACCGCGGGCTGCTCGAGCCGCGACAGCGACCTCGACAACTTCATCGCGCAGGTCAAGAAGGAGCCGGGCGGTCGCGTCGATCCGCTGCCCGAAGTGAAGCCGTACGAAAGCTTCACGTACGACGCCTACAGCCTGCGCTCGCCGTTCATGCCCGGTGGTTCGGGGGCCTCGAGCGCCTCGCATATACGCCCGGACAGCAAGCGCAATCGCGAATTCCTCGAACAGTTTTCGCTCGATACGCTGCGCATGGTCGGCACGCTGAAACTCGGCGGCCACACCTATGGCCTCGTGAAGACGAAGGATGGCCTCGTGCACCGCGTCCTGCCCGGCAACTACATGGGCCAGGCGGAGGGCAAGGTGATCGATGTGGGCGCCTCGAAAATCGATTTGATTGAAATAGTTCCGGACGGGCTTGGCGGGTACATGGAGCGTCCCGCCTCGCTCGCCCTGAGCGAGTGATCGGCAGGGAGAAAGTCAGAATGAACCGATATGTCGCGTTCGAACCCGTGCGGAGCACGCTGCTGTGGCTGTTGGCCGCCTGCGTATTCCTCGCCACAGGTCAGGTCGCATCCGCTGCCGATCCCGGGAATCGCCTCGAGGCGGTGGATGTGCAGACATTGCCCGGACAGGTCGTGCAGCTGACGCTGCGCACGTCCGGCCCCGCACCGGAGCCGGTGGCCTTCACCATCGACAACCCGGCACGCATCTCGCTCGACTTGCCGGATACGGCACTCGCGCTGCCGTCGCGGCGCGTCGACGTGAACTCCGCGGGCGTCGATGCGGTGCTGGCGGCCGAAGCGTCCGGGCGCACGCGCCTCGTCGTGAACCTCGATCACATGCAGCCGTATACGACCCGCGTGGCGGGCAATGAAATCATCGTCACGATCGGCGCCGGCCAGGGCGTGGCGGCCGCAGGCGCGGCGTCCGAGGCCCCGACCGCGATGGCTGCGCCGACGATGCGGGCATTGCGGAACATCGACTTCCGTCGCGGCAAGGACGGCACCGGCCGCCTGATCGTGCGGCTCACCGATCCACGCACGCCCGTCAACGTGCGCCAGCAGGGCGACCAGATCGTCGTCGATTTCACCGGCACCGACGTGCCGAAGAACCTGCTGCGCCGTTACGACGCCACGGACTTCGCGACTCCGGTCACCGGGTTCGATGTCCTCAAGGTGGGCGACAGCGCGCGGATCGTCGTCAACGGTTCCGGCAACTACGAGTACCTCGCGTATCAGTCCGATGACCAGTACGTCGTCGAGCTGTCGCCGGCGCGCAAGGCCGCCGCGGACGCCGACTCGAAGCCCGTGTACACGGGCGAGCGCCTGACACTCAACTTCCAGGACATCGAGACGCGTGCGGTGCTGCAGCTGCTCGCCGATGCGAGCGGCCAGAACATCGTCGTCAGCGATTCGGTCACGGGGAATGTCACGCTGCGCCTGCAGAACGTGCCGTGGGACCAGGCGCTCGACATCGTGCTGCGCACGAAGGGCCTCGACAAGCGCAAGCAGGACAATGTGATCATCGTGGCCCCGGCCGATGAGCTCGCGGCACGCGAGAAGGCCGACCTCGCCGCGAAGAAGGACATCCAGGAACTCGCGCCACTGCGGTCCGAGTACCTGCAGGTGAACTACGCGAAGGCGGGCGATCTCGCCGAGCTGATCAAGTCGCAGGGCGGGTCGCTCCTCTCCGAGCGCGGCAGCGTCGCGGTCGACGAGCGCACGAACACGCTGCTGCTGCAGGACACGGCAGACAAGCTCGCCGACATCCGCCGCCTCGTCGGCACGCTCGACATCCCGGTGCGCCAGGTGCTGATCGAGGCGCGCATCGTCGTCGTGAACGACGACTTCACGCGCGAACTCGGCGTGCGCGCGGGCTTCAACGGCCTCGATATCCGCAACGGCGGCACCGAGCTCGGCATGATCGGCGGCAGCGCGGCGGCCACCGACACGGGCCTCGCCTCCGCGCTCGACAACCTCGCGAACAGCGGTACGGTCACCCCGGTGGAGATTCCGACCGGTGCCGGCGCCGCCAATCGCTACAACGTGAACCTGCCGGTCGCGAACCCGGCCGGGCGGCTCGCGTTCATGCTGCTCGGCTCCGACTACATCGTCGACCTCGAACTGTCGGCGGCGCAGGCCGAAGGCCGTGGCGAGATCATCTCCTCGCCGCGCGTGATCACGGCAAACCAGCGTGAGGCGAGCATCGAACAGGGCGTCGAGATTCCGTATCAGGAATCGGCCTCGAGCGGCGCGACCACCATCCAGTTCAAGAAGGCGGTGCTGTCGCTCAAGGTGACGCCGCAGATCACCCCGGACAACCGCATCATTCTCGACCTGAACGTCAAGAAAGACAGCGTCGGCGCCGTGATCGTCGGTTCGGGCGGCGTCAACGTGCCGTCGATCGACACCCGCGAGATCACGACCCAGGTGCTGGTGAACGACGGGCAGACCGTGGTGCTCGGCGGCATCCTCGAGACGGAGCGCCGCGAGACCGAGAAGAAGGTGCCTTACCTCGGCGACATCCCGGGTCTCGGCATCCTCTTCAAGCAGAAGAGCAAGACGAACAACAAGGACGAGCTGCTGATCTTCGTCACCCCGAAGATCCTGCGCGAGGGCGTCAACGTCTACTGAGGCGTGGCGACCGGGCGCGCCCGCGGCGCCTCCTGCTAGACTCGCTGGCCGCCTTCGGGCGGCCAGCTTCATTTCGGGCGCCGGAATCCGTCATTTGCTCGGCAAGCGCAACATCTTTCTGATCGGCCCGATGGGCTCGGGCAAGTCCGCGGTGGGCAAGCTCCTTGCCCGCCACGTGCGCGCGCCGTTCTACGACAGCGATGCGGAGATCGAGATTCGTACCGGTGTCGACATCCCCTACATCTTCGAGAAGGAGGGCGAAGCGGGCTTTCGCGAGCGCGAGCGCGAGGTGATCGACCTGCTCACGGCCATGGAGCCGGTGGTCGTCTCGACCGGCGGCGGGGCAATCCTGCTGCCCGAGAATCGCGCATGCCTCGCCGGGCGGGGCGTCGTCGTCTATCTCGAGACTTCGGTCGATCAGCAGGCCGGTCGCGTGCAGCATGGGCGCCATCGCCCGCTGCTGCGCGACGTCGACCCGGCGCAGAAGCTCGGGGAACTGATGGCGATCCGGGAGCCGCTGTATCGCGGCATCGCGGACGTGACCGTCGCGACCGACGGTCGCAAGGTGCAGCAGGTAGTCGATCGCATCCTGCGCGAGATCCAGGGCGCCGCACCGGGCTGATTCGCGGGCGCGAGGCCGGGGCGGGCCACTATAATCTGCGGCGCGTGGACACCCTCAGCGTCGAACTCGGCTCGCGTTCCTATCCGATCCTCATCGGCACGCAGTTGCTCGCGCGGGGGGACGAGGTTTCCAGGCACGTGACGGCCCGGGACGTGCTGATCGTCACCAATGCGACCGTCGCGCCGCTGTACGTACCGCCGCTGCGCACCGCGCTCGTGGACCGGCGCGTCGTCGAAGTCGTGCTGCCGGACGGCGAAGCCCACAAGACGCTCGCGAATGTGTCGCGCATCCTCGACGTGCTGGTCGCCAACCGGTTCGGGCGCGATGCCTGCGTCGTCGCGCTCGGCGGCGGAGTCGTCGGCGATGTGGCGGGATTTGCGGCCGCCTGCTACCAGCGCGGCATCGCCTTCGTGCAGGTGCCGACCACTCTCCTGGCGCAGGTCGACTCGTCGGTGGGTGGCAAGACCGGCGTCAACCATGTCGGCGGCAAGAACCTCATCGGCGCGTTCCACCAGCCCGCGGCGGTCATCGCCGACACCTCGACGCTCGATACGCTGCCCGAACGCGAACTGCGCGCCGGCCTCGCCGAGGTCGTCAAGTACGGCCTCATCTGCGATCGGGACTTCCTCGCGTGGCTCGAGCAGCACGTCGACGCGCTGCTCGCGCGCGAATCGGCTGCCCTCGCGCAGGCGATTCGCCGTTCCTGCGAGCTGAAGGCGCAGATCGTCGCCCGCGACGAACGTGAACACGGTGAACGCGCCTGGCTCAACTTCGGCCATACCTTCGGGCACGCGATCGAGGCCGCGACACACTACACGTCGTGGCTGCACGGCGAAGCCGTCGCGGCAGGCATGCTGATCGCCGCCGACTTCTCGCGCGCCTGCGGCCGGTTGACCGCCGCCGATGTGCAGCGGATCGGTCAGCTGCTGTCGCGTCTGCAGCTGCCGCTCGACGTCCGCGCGATTCGTGCCACCGATGCTCTCGAGCTGATGCGGATGGACAAGAAGGTGCAGTCCGGGCGCATCCGCCTCGTGTTGCTGGACCGGATCGGCACGGCCCGTGTGACGGCCGACTATCCCGAGGAGGCGCTGCGGGCGACGCTCGCGGCGCATTTCGGATGAGCGGCGGGGCCGCGTCATCCGGCGGGCGCATCGTCGCGCCCTATGCTGCGCGGCGCGAAACCTCCCGAGGTCGCCGCTACCCGGAGCCGGTATCCGAGCATCGCTCCGAGTACCAGCGCGACCGCGACCGGGTCATCCACTCGAATGCGTTCCGGCGGCTCGTGTACAAGACCCAGGTGTTCGTCAACCACGAGGGCGACCTCTACCGCACGCGTGTCACCCATTCGATGGAGGTGGCGCAGATCGCGCGCTCGATTGCGCGCGCGCTGCGTCTCGACGAGGATCTCACGGAAGCGATCAGTCTCGCGCACGACCTCGGCCACACGCCGTTCGGCCACGCCGGCCAGGACGCGCTCAACGAATGCATGCGCGACTACGGCGGCTTCGAGCACAACCTGCAGTCGCTGCGCGTCGTCGACGAAATCGAGGAACGCTACGCGGATTTCCCCGGGCTGAACCTCACGTTCGAGGCGCGCGAAGGCATTCTCAAGCACTGCTCGCTGACCAACGCGCGCACGCTCGGCGAGCTCGGACAGCGCTTCATCGAGCGCCGCCAGCCGGGGCTCGAAGCGCAGCTCGCGAACCTCGCCGACGAGATTGCCTACAACAACCACGACGTCGACGACGGCCTGCGCGCCGGCCTGATCGAAGTCGCGGACCTGCGCGACGTGCGGCTGTTTGCGCGCCATCACGATGCGGTCTGCGCCGCCTACCCGGAGCTCGCACCGCGCAGGATGGTGCACGAAGTGATACGCCGCATGATCAACGAGGTGGTGCTCGACGTGATCGACACCAGCGAGGAGCGCATCGCGCGCGCTGGAGTCGCGAGCATCGACGATGTGCGCGCGGCCGGCGGCGGCCCGCTGATCGCCCTCGGCGCGGCGCTGCAGGCGGAGCACCTTGCGCTCAAGCGCTTCCTGGGCGAGCACGTCTATCGCCACTATCGGGTGCTGCGCATGACGACGAAATCGCAACGCCTGGTGAAGGAGTTGTTCGAGGCGCTGTTCGATGATCCGAGGCTGCTGCCTGACGAATATGCCGACAACGCGCGCGCCGCGGAGGCGGAGCAAGGCAAGGCCGGCCGGGCGCGCGCGGTGGCAGACTACATTGCAGGCATGACCGACCGTTACGCGCTGCTCGAACACCGCAGGCTTTTCGATCCTGGCGAACGCACATGAAGATGATCCCGCCGCGCGAGCGGTTGATATTTGCGATGGACGTGGCCGATCCGGCGGCCGCGCGACGGCTGGTCGAGGTGCTCGGCGACAGCGTCGAGTTCTACAAGATCGGCCTCGAGTTGTTCATGAGCGGCGGCTACTTCGAATTGCTCGACTGGCTCGCGGCCCGCGGCCGGAAGATCTTCGTCGACCTCAAGTTCTTCGATGTGCCGGCGACCGTGGCCGCGGCCGTGCGACAGCTTCGCAATCGGGGCGTGACCTTCGCGACCGTGCACGGCAACCAGTCGATCATGGAAGCCGCAGCGGCCGCCAAGGGCGACGTGAAGGTGCTTGCGGTCACGGTGCTCACGAGCCTCGATCGCGGCGACCTCGACGATCTCGGGTTCGCGTGCGACGTGGAGCAACTCGTGCTGTCGCGCGCCCGTCGCGCGCTCGAAGCGGGCTGCGACGGCGTCGTGTCGTCAGGCCTCGAGGCAAAGATGCTGCGAGAGTTCGTCGACGACCGCCTGCTCGTCGTCACGCCGGGAATTCGCCCGGTAGAGAACCGCCCCACCGACGACCAGAAACGCGTCGTGACAGTCGAGCAGGCATTCGAATGGGGCGCGGATTACATCGTGGTCGGCCGGCCCATCCGTGACGCGGCGGACCCGCGCGCGATGGCCGAGCACATGCAGGCAAGTATTCTCGCCGCCGTCGGCGGGAGGTGAGCAGCGATGGTTGAAGAAATTACCAAAGGTGCGAACGCGAAAGACCCGGGTGCGAAAGACCCGGGCGCCAAGCCGGAAGCGACCATCGACGAGATGACCGCCGAGGCGCGCGCGCACCTGCTGCAGGCGTTTCGCCGCATCCTTCGGCCGCTCGTGAAATTGCTGATCCGGGCGGGCGTTCGCTTCGACGAATTCTGCGAGACCGTGAAGGGCGTGTACGTCGAGAGCGCCGTGCGCGACGGCCTCGGCCCGCTCGGCAAGGGCACGCGATCGCGCATCGCCTTCGTCACGGGGATCCCGCGCCGCGACGTCGATCGCTACATCGACGATCCCAGTCTGCTGGCGGGGCCGCGGGCGACAGACTCCAAGACCATTACAGAGATTCTTCATGTCTGGCACACGGATCCTAACTACCAAGCGCCATATGGAGTTCCAATCGCGTTGGATTTCCAAAGAGAGCGCGGTCGGAGCTTCACTGAGTTGGTACGTCGCGCTAACCCAGGTAGTGATCCAGTTGCGGTGCTTGATGAATTGCTCCGCGCGGGCGTAGTGACAGGATCAGTTGATCAGCTCGTGAGGGTGCGTTCACGTGCCTATGTAGTTCCGGAGGCATTGAGCGCACCAATGCTTGAGCACATGGGTACAACGCTTGCGAACTTGGCCTCAACTATCGAGTTCAACATCGCATCAGACAACGACGAAAAGCGCTTGGAACGGAGTGTTATCGCAGATCGGGGACTGCCCGAGGAGGTTATTCCGCGGTTCGATGCCTTTGTTCGCGGGCTTGTAAAGGAAATGATGGTAGAGATTGATGACTGGCTGGGAGATCTAGCTAAGAACGAACCACATGTGCTCCAAGGGCCAAACCGAATGGACACCGGCCTCACGGTGTTTCACTACGTAAGAAGCCAGAAACCCCTACCCCTCATTAGAGACCTTATTGGGAAGGACTGATCTGTTATTTTGCACTGCAGTGCCTTCTAGCACCTTCTGACAAGTCTTTGACGTAGTTCACACTTTCCTGCTAAGTTACATAACGTTAATACATAATTAGGCGAAGACCGTAGGAATGCCGCTTGACACGGCAGTACATGCGGTAAGCGTTTGATTCGGCAACAAAAATAGCAGGGGCCAGTTATGGTGCTTGTCGGCAAGTCCCGCGTACTCGGTCTGATTGTTGGTATCGCCGCATGTGCAGCAAGCGCTCAGTCTTCGGCTGCAGATGTGTTTGTTGTCGGGCCCGTTGAGAAGGTCAACGTGGCGAAGAGTGAGGCTGTAGTCCTCGGCCAAACCGTCCGACTCAGGCGTAATCAGCTGATACAAGTTCAAAGTGCCGCCCAGAAGCAGGGAGCAACTGGCTACCCGGCCTATGTGGAAATCACTGGTACCGAGCTGCCCGATGGCGCCATATCCGCCACGACTCTGCGCAGTGCGGGCGCCGCTGCGTATGTAGCAGGCTCGAGTTTGGTCGCTGTTCGAAATTTCGTTCTCGCGTCTGATTCGTGGCGCGGCCAACTGGTAATTGGAAGCCTTAAGGTAGATGCGTCGCAGGTACCAGGGGACGCGCAGGTAGGTGACTTAGTCGAAATCGCAGGGATTCAGCCAAGTTCCCGTGGTGTAACAGTCGCTACCATTGTTAGAAAGATTTACGGTGACGGAATCATCGGTTCCGGCCAGAACGGGATCATTGGCTCGGGTCAGAACGGAATCATCGGTTCCGGCCAGAACGGCATCATTGGCTCGGGTCAGAACGGAATCATCGGTTCCGGCCAGAACGGCATCATTGGCTCGGGTCAGAACGGGATCATCGGTTCCGGCCAGAACGGGATCATCGGCTCGGGTCAGAACGGAATCATCGGTTC
>WBZY01000224.1_pt1 | contig 25704 bp, 24 predicted proteins | sample 5204191 | NCBI WGS metagenome assembly WBZY01 (sample SAMN12344363, study PRJNA552823) | activated sludge metagenome | biome: Activated sludge suspended growth; feature: Anammox Sidestream; material: Wastewater; isolation source: activated sludge from anammox sidestream of wastewater treatment...
GACGTTACCCCGTTGTATCGGCAGTAGATTTTCAATAAGCTTGAATTGCGATGCAGATATTTCCATTCGGTAATTTTAATACAAATAGTGTTAACAGGACCTAAGAATGAGGAGACCATCGTCATCGGGTTGAGGTAAGCGTTCATATACCAGCACCTGATTTTCTTTTTCCTTACTGACAGGCAAAAGAAGAACATACGTTTTTCCATGTGTGATGTGCAGAAGCAGATAATCATGGTCGTTTCCCTGTATACGTTCTCCCCGTGTTTTAACCTGAAATACAAGATGGTGGTTGTCGGGCGAAATATCTGCCATTACACGTAAAATATCCAGTTCAGGTGAAATGGATTTATCCATAAAAGAAACCACTACCCGAGGATCCGGATTTATTCTCATGCCGGAAATAGACCCCGTGATCATGAGCAGTGCTATTGCTATCAAAGCTCTGTTCATGATTTGAATAATCCCTTGTTATCTTTAAAGATTCTGGCTACATCGGCAGCATCTTTCAGTGCATCAAAAATTACCCTGATTTTTCCTGTCGGATCGATCAGGAAAGCTGTAGTACTGTGATCAACCTGATAGTGGGTTTGATTACCTGCATTTTTTGTATAGAAGATAACCTCTACCTGAAAAGCATTTTTAAAATGCTCAAGCTCTTCCCCTTCAAAGCGTAAATAGGTAATGCCAGAACCAAAGCCTTGTGTATAGCCGGATAAAATTTCTTCTGTATCTCTATCCGGATCAACCGTGACAAAAACCCCATTGAGCTCAATCTGTTCACTGGCTGCTGCTTTAACCAGCATAGATAAATTAGCGAGAGACATCGGGCAGATATCTTTACAGTGAGTAAAACCGAAGACGACCAGTTTCCATTGATCGGCATTGGTTGTATTCACTTGTTCCAGGTGAGTGATGGTTTCTGCCTGTAATGCTACCGGACGGGATAATGTGATGGTTACTGCTCTGACATCAGTTAGTACAAACATAAGGAAGATGGCAATGATGACCGGGAAACAGTAGCTGTCTAAGTGTAAGGTTCCCGGTTTCATGTTATTTATCTTTTTCATTAGTCGCCCTGAAGTTTTTATATATTTCACAACCTAACTTTAGGCCGACTCATCTTGATTTCTATCTGATGAACCTTCGGGTAGAAAAAGATGAGTCGGAATATAAAACGAGAAAATATTAGTGAGGATTAATCGCGTCGATTACCTGCAGTAAAGATACCGTGAGGTTTGATCAATCCATCACGAGGGCCCCAGACTTTGACAATCGTATCTGTTTCAGTATCGAGCTTTAGTACATAGCCGGAAAACCAACTGATTACCAGCAAAAAGCGATGATCTGGTGTTGGGGCTATGGAGTGAGCAGTTGTAAAGCCGTTGGGTAGTTCACGGCCTGCTTTGAGCCGTTTTATGAATCGAGGCTTGTAGCGATCAGTGAAATCAAAAATCGAGATATATCCGTCATTGGCAAATGTGTGATCAAGTGAGTCTTCCTCTGCAATATAGAGTTTGCCGTTGACTACAGCTACATCCGACGCTGAACGAAAAACACCTTTTCCATTTGGATGATTAGTATCGTCGATGATCTTTGTTGCGGTCCCTTCCACAGTGTCAAGCAGCCATACGCTGGGCGGGATAATCTTCTTGGTAGTAGCTGGAGTGAGTGAGGTTTTATCGAGCTGCAATGAGGCTGTCAAAGCATATCGCTCATCTAGCCAGTAGATATGGTGAGTAAATGCTGCATGCCGTTTTTCGTCACCCAGCTTGATCTGGCCAATTGTTTGCAACTCGCCTGTTTGTCTATTGGGTTTGTAAACGTCGATAACGCTATTGTCAAAGTAATAACCTGTGCCGAGACCAATAGTGCCTGATTGATTAAAGTTGATACCATGCGTTTGTTCTGTATAACCGGGTATGGCGATGGGATCTATGCCACTCACAAATTCATTTGTTTTATGATTGATAACGCGCACCCTGTCTGAAGTGAGCTCTGTCAAATAAAGAAAATCTGAGTAGGGTAAAAGTGTGGGACCGTGTATTTGTGTTGCCCCTCTCCCAATCAGCCAATTGGGAATTGCCTGGGCATTATTGACTGACTCAACATAAGGAAATTCTGTTGGTGTACCTGGGTTGTCTGCTGCAATTACCGTTTCTACAGAGAGTGAAGCTGTTCCTGCATCCCAGTCAATATTATTTATGTTTAATACGATTACGTAAGCAGAATGTTCTGGCGTATTATCAGATGTAATAAAAAATTTGTTGCCTTCAGGTAATAGCAGTGTGTGTTGTAGAGGAATATCCCCAGGCCAGCCGCTGAGGCTTGTCGGATCAACAATAATCAGCTTGTCATTCTCGTAATTAAACAGATAAATCATCCCGGAGTGGTAATCTATCGCGGTCGCTAACGGTTGCAGATAATGGTTATAAGCAGTTGGGTACTGATATGTCGGTAATGGTGTCGGATGATTGTCTTTTTTAGCAAGGATTACCCCGGAAGATAGTGAAAACGTGCATATTGCTGCTAATGTGACTCCTCTGGCCCAGCTTCTTAGAATCATTTATAAGTTCCTTTTTATGCTATTTAAATAAATTCTCAAGTAACCGGATGATAAAAACCGGTTACTTAAGAATGCTCGTCAGGAAATACCTTCCTGATTTCAATGTACCCATGATTGACTTCATATCTGTTTCATTAATCGCGGGTGGCAAGCTGGCAGATTATCTATGTGTCATATCTTGGAATTCGGGTAATACACTTTTCTGACCGGAGACGGCGTTGACGATACTCAGATTAAATTTATTTAATAATTTTTTTGCTTCTATAAGACAAAGGTTGTCATTGGCTATATGGCATCAGAATATTGATATCATGCTGCTGTTGCGATGGTATGACGGTACTTGATTCTAAGATGTGGTGTATTTCACATACGATGCTGCTTTTTTCTTTATAAAGGAGAGTGGCTCATGCCAAAGGAGGAAAGTTATTTGATAGCCCAGTCCGGTTGAACTACATCATAGGAATAAAATTCCCATATTCTGGACAGTAACTTGCAGTTGAAGTGGTCGGTCTTGCTTGATATCGACGGGAGCTGGCTGAAACAGCTGAAGAGCAGTTTGACAGCAGTTTTTTTCTGATGACGTAAGAATTGCGGCAATTGTTGCCGGAGTTGATGGAGGCGCTGGGCGGAACAGCCAGCGAATGAATGGCCTGCAATGGCCGGTAGCGATAGGAGACCATTGCAGGCGGAGTGAATAGTGAATGTTTTTGTTGTTACTGTGTTGTACCTGATTGTTCCTGTTTTCTTTCTTGCAGTTTCTCCTGATGTTTTTTGTGCCACTGTTCCTGCCGGCACTGTTTCAGTTCCTGCAGTTTGGAATACTGCTCAGGTGTCAGAATGGTTTTCAGTTGGGACTGGGTTTCCTCGCGGATCGCCTTGAATTTTTCTCCATTTTGTTTGAAGAGTGTGTCAATCCTGGATTTCTGGTCGTCAGTCAGGGACAACTCTTTGTCCAGCCGTTCTATTTTCTTCGCCCGGTATTGTTCATGATCATGTTTGTGCTCTCCCGGGTTGGCAGTAACCGCCAAAGGAAATGCCAGAGCGAGAACGATACCGATAAGTTTTTTGTTCATGATGAACCTCCTGGTTGATTTTCAGAAACAGAACGGAATGTTTTCCGCCCTTGATGACAACTATACTTTGCCAATTTGCAAATACTTTGCAGAGATTGTGAAAAGAATGTGAAAGATGCAGGAACACAATCTGACTCAAATATGCTCCCGATGTTCAATCGGTTGTCATGTTGCCAAGCCTGAACATGCAGATAACCAGACGCAGACACAGGTATTTTTGTCCTGATTTCGGTCTTATGGTCATGGTATTTCTTGTACACTATCCCCCGCTAAATTCAGGGATTTTGTAACTATCTGTTTTTATTGAAGGAGAGGGTTCATGATCTTCTGGCGCGTAAAATCGCTAGATGCCATTCTGGCTACAGCCGAAAAGAAAAGTCTTCACCGTTCTCTGGGCGTGTGGCAGTTGACGCTGCTGGGGGTGGGAGCGATTATCGGCACAGGTATTTTTGTGCTGACTGCCGAGGCAGCACAAAAAGCCGGCCCCGGTATGATGATTGCTTTTGTCATTGCCGGTTTCGTTTGTGCAGTGGCCGCACTCTGCTATTCCGAGCTTTCTTCGATGGTACCGGTATCCGGGTCTGCTTATACCTATTCCTACGCCGTGCTTGGTGAACTGATCGCATGGATGGTGGGATGGGCGTTGATACTGGAATATTCTGTTGCAGCCGGGGCAGTGGCCGTAGGCTGGTCGGGCTATTTCGTCGGGTTGCTGAATAATGCCTCGCTGGGATTCGAAATTCCCTATGTGCTGGCGAACGGGCCGTTTGCCGGGGGTATCATCAATCTGCCTGCGGTTGTCATCTGTCTGCTGGTCGTCGGCCTGCTGATCATCGGAACACGAGAGAGCGCCATGTTCAATGCCATACTCGTTGCAGTCAAAATCATCGCTCTGACGGCGTTCATTGCACTGGCACTGCCGGCTACCGACATGAACCATTTCGACCCTTTTCTGCCACTGGGAACTTCGGGTGTCGTTGCTGCGGCTGCTTCCATTTTTTTCGCATATGTCGGTTTTGATGCGGTATCAACCGCAGCGGAAGAAACAAAAGATCCGCAACGCAATCTTCCGATCGCTCTGATCAGCTCATTGCTGCTGTGTACGTTGTTTTATTTACTGGTATCTGCCGGGGTGATCGGCGCAGTGGGTGCACAGCCACTGGTCGATGCCGCAGGCGAGGGGCTCGCTCCCGGTTCCAGGGAAATGGCTGCGCAGTGCAAATCACTTGCGGCAGCAGGGCAGCAACCGGTGGTTTGCTCGCATGAAGCGCTGGCGCATGTGTTGCGTGAAATAGGCTGGGAGAAAATTGGTAACCTGCTTGGTCTGGCTGCTTTCCTGGCACTTCCCTCGGTGATTCTCATGATGCTGTTCGGACAGACGCGTATTTTTTTCGTCATGTCGCGTGATGGTTTGCTGCCGGAAGTATTGAGTCGCATCCATCCGCGCTTCAAAACCCCGTATATCGTTACGCTGGTTACCGGTGTCGGCGTAATGGCAGCAGCAGCTTTCCTGCCGGTGGGTAAGCTTGCAAATATTTCCAACTCCGGAACATTGTTCGCTTTTCTGGTCGTGGCATTGACGGTCATGATTCTGCGAGTCAGAGACAAAAATCGTCCCAGGCCTTTCAGGACGCCCATGATCTGGCTGGTGGGGCCGCTTGCCATTGGCGGTTGTCTGATTCTTTTTCTGTTTTTACCGATGGATGCCAAACTGGTGTTTCCAGTCTGGACCGGAATCGGCTTGATTTTTTATTTTCTTTACGGCTACCGGAGAAGCCACGTTTTGCTGGGTATCGATACGCCTTCGGGTGGTGAGAATCTGATCGAACCGATCCGATCTCTCGCGGATGGCAGTGATGAAACCGAAGTGAAAGTGAAATAAACCTTTCGCCTTACGGCGAGGATCGCATTGTTTTATGTCTACTGCTTACATCACTCACCCCGTCTGCCTCGAACACAACATGGGATACGATCACCCGGAATCTCCCGGGTGGTTGATGGCACCGGAAGCTTTCCGGCCGGAAATGATGAGTGGGAAAGTTGAAGCGACGAAGTCCCGTACCGGATCGTTATTCTTCGGGCTCGACAGATTGTGGATCATAGCGATAACCCGCGCCATAGACTGAACAGATCACTTCTTTTTCCGGAATCAGTTCAGCAATTTTTTTCCTCAGCTTCTTGATGTGGCTGTCTATCGTTCTGTCTGAAACGATGCGCTGATCCTGATAGATCAGATCCATCAGTCTGGCGCGCGAGAAAATACGCCCCGGTTGCTGATATAACGTATAGAGCAACTGAAATTCAACGGCAGTCAGCTCGATTTCTCGCCCATCGTATTGGACCTTGAAACTTTGAGGGGAGAGTGTGAGCGCCTGCTGCGCCGAGTTCGGGGCGGGCGGCTGCAGTCTGCGCAACACAGCCTTGACGCGTGCAACCATTTCTCTGGGACTGAAAGGCTTGCAGATATAATCATCCGCTCCCATTTCCAGTCCCAGCAAACGGTCGATTTCCTCGATTCGTGCGGTCACTATGATGACCGGCACCTGGCTGAAACTGCGAATATCGCGGCAGATATCGAGACCATCCCGCCCCGGTACCATCAGATCCAGCAATATCAGTTCGACAGTATTTTCCTTCAGCCAGGGGATCACTTCTAGCCCCTGACTCAGGCAATGAGTCTGGAAACCGGCATGCTGCAGATAATCGGCTTCCAGTCTGGCTAGCCTGGGTTCATCTTCGACGATCAGAATACGGCTCATGGCGTAATTGGCAGCTCGATATGTATCGCCAGACCGCCCAGAGCCGAATGGGATGCCATCAGCGTTCCTTCATGCGCTCTGACGATATTGCTGCAGATGGCCAACCCCAGGCCGGCTCCTCCCAGATGCCGGTTGCGTGAATGATCGACACGATAGAAACGATCGAACAGATGCGCGATATCCTGATCCGAGACACCGGGACTGCTGTCCGCCAGTTCGATCACCAGCTTGTCTGCCAGGCGCTGAACCGTGATTTCCAGTTGTCCTCTCGCATCCGTATGGTTCAGACTGTTGGTCAGCAGATTGCGGAACAATTGTGATAACCGGTCAGGATCAGCATTGACCAGTACAGGTTTGAACAGCCGGTTGATCCATCTGACACTGATCTGCTTATGATTGAAATCAGTTGTGAACGTTGCCAGATCTTCTCGCAGCAAGGGTACGGGGTCGAGCAGTACTTTCCGGTAACTCAATGCACCCTGATCGGATAAAGCAAGCTGGTAAAGATCTTCTGTCAGACGATTGAGCCGCAGCACATCACCGGACAGGGATTCTATCGCTGCGGGAGTCAATGGGTGAACCCCATCCAGGATGGCTTCCAGCTCACCACGCAAAACGGCCAGTGGTGTACGCAATTCATGAGAAATATCGGCCACCCACCGTCTGCGACTTTGTTCTGCTTGCTCCAGTGCAGCAGCCGTATCATTGAAATTCAGTGCCAGTTGGCCCATTTCATCCTTCGATATGACAGGTAGTCTGGCTTTGTAATCCCCCGTCGCCAGCCTTTGTACCACCGCTGCGATCTGCTTGAGCGGCCGTCCGAGGTGATAGGCCATCAACCAAGCGATCAGTGCAGACAGTACTACCATGGTCAACGCAATCCAGAAGAAAAAGTCGGCCTGTTGTTCCATGAAATAAATGTCGCTGGCCTGACTGACCGGGTTTCCTGGCAACAGGCCAAGAAACCCGACCGTCCGGTGTTCATACTGAACAGGATGCAGGCTCAGTTGAGAAATCAGTTCCTTCCGCCCGAACAGAATCGATCGATCTGCATCCAGCAGTATTACCCGTAACTCGAATGGAGACCACTTTCTTTCGGCTGTTCCGGGTGTTACTGCTGGTGGCCACTGTCGATCGGGCTCATGCTGTGCCTGTTCGATAATCCACTTCGGCGGACGATGCCGGTGCGGGCCGGCATGCCACAATAACGAAATCCAGTGTTGCTTGTTTCCGGCCAGCTCTCCCCAGCCACGGTGCTCAGCATAGTGTTCCTCCAGTACATCGATGATTTTATCCAGCCGTTCCTGCTGTCTTTTTTCGATGAACTCGGTGAATCCTTTCTCCAGGGACCAACGGGTGAAAAAATGCATCCCCATCACCACTACGAACGTAGTCAGCAGAAAGGCTAGGAATAATTTGACTCTGATCGACATGAATGTTGTTTTTCTGGAAATCCTATGATGATCGGGAGGAACGAGTATAGAAAACAGCCGAAAAACCAATGGCTGCAGAGTATCACATCACTGTGTCACCGTGATCATGGGTAACCGAGTATCGGTCGGTCAGCGTGAAATGGCGTAATCCGGTAGGTGTTATTTGTTCCCTTTTTCATACGCTCGCCATGGTTGCCAAACCAGTATAATTGACGTTTTTTTAATTTCTCGAGAGGAAAACTGATGCATACCGGTACTACCCTTACCCAGTTCATCATTGAAGAGCAGCGTCACATCGCGGGAGCGAGCGGTGATTTCACCGCATTGCTGAACGATATCGTGACTGCCATCAAGACCATTTCCAATGCGGTGAACAAGGGGGCGCTGATTGGTGTGATGGGGGCGCTGGATACAGAAAACGTTCAGGGTGAAACCCAAAAAAAGCTGGATGTGATTACCAATGAAATCATGATCCGCAACAATGAATGGGCTGGTCATCTTTCTGGCATGGCATCGGAGGAAATGGATGATGTCTACTCGATTCCGTCTCCTTATCCACTCGGCAAATATCTGCTGGTATTTGACCCGCTGGATGGTTCCAGTAACGTGGATCTCAATATTTCCGTCGGGACGATTTTTTCGATTTTGCGCTCGCCAGTGCCAAGCCGGGCTGCCAGTATGGAAGATTTCCTGCAACCCGGCGTCAAACAGGTTTGTGCAGGTTATGCATTGTATGGTTCATCCACCATGTTGGTGCTGACCACAGGCCATGGTGTCAATGGTTTTACGCTGGATCGTGATATCGGTGAATTCGTGCTGACACATCCAAACATGAGGATTCCCGCCGATACCAGGGAATTTGCCATCAATGCCTCCAACCAGCGTTTCTGGGAAGCACCGGTACAGCGTTATGTGGCGGAGTGTCTGGCAGGAAGTACCGGGCCGCGCGGTCGCGATTTCAATATGCGTTGGGTGGCTTCGATGGTGGCAGAGGTGCATCGTATCCTCACTCGCGGTGGTATTTTCATGTATCCGCGCGATACCAAAGATCCCTCCAAACCCGGCAGACTGCGTCTGATGTACGAAGCCAATCCGATGAGTTTTATCGTCGAACAGGCAGGCGGGTTATCCACCACCGGCTACGAGCGCATTCTGGATGTCGTGCCGCAGGATCTGCATCAGCGTGTACCGGTGATTCTGGGCTCGAAGAACGAGGTCGAGGTGGTTCTGGAGTATCACAATGCCTGATGCCATCTGATTGATGCTGGCTGAATTATCCGGGGGAGGAGAAAGCCTGCACCCGGTTATGCGGCCGGGTGTAATCGATATCCGGCCCTTTAGGAATGATCTGGGTCGGATTGATGGTCGAGTGGCTGTAGTAGTAATGGGTTTTGATGTGTTCGAAATTTACGGTACCGGCGATACCAGATATCTGGTATAGCGCACGCAGGTAATTGGATAGATTAGGATAATCTTCGATACGCTGTTTGTTGAGCTTAAAATGGCTGTAATACACGGCATCGAAGCGAATCAGTGTGGTGAAAAACCGCCAGTCAGCCTCAGTCAGGCGATTACCCGCGAGATAGCGGCGGGTATTCAGGCTGTCATCAATTGCATCCAATCTATTGAAGATTCGATCGTAGGCTTTTTCGTAAATAAGCTGGTCAGTGGCAAAACCGGCTTTGTAAACTCCGTTGTTGAAATCCCGGTAGACCACTTCATTGATGGTGCCGATCTCATTGCGCAGGGCTTCGGGGTAGAAGTCGAGATCATTGCCGGTGAGCGAGTCAAACGCACTGTTGAACATGCGGATGATGTCGGCTGATTCATTGCTGACAATGGTGTCGCGTTGCTTGTCCCATAGCACCGGTACCGTAACCCGGCCGGTATAGTCCGGTTTGGCCCGGGTATAGAGTTGGTGCAGATAGCGGATGTCTTGTACAGGATTGTCACGAGAAATCTCACTGAACGCCCAGCCGTGCTCCAGCATTCTGGGATCGACGATGGTAATACCGATATGTGCCTGCAGATCTTTCAGATGGCGGAAGATCAGAGTGCGATGTGCCCACGGGCAGGCCAGTGACACGAACAGATGATAGCGGCCGGATTCTGCAGTAAATCCTCCCTCGCCGGAAGGGCCGGGTTGCCCGTCCGGGGTGACCCAGTGACGGTACTGAGCATTTTCACGTACAAACTCTCCATTTTGGAGGGTATACCACTGATCCTGCCATTTTCCGTTTATCAAGAGTCCCACTGGCTTATCCCTCCGGATTCAGATTCAGGCGACAGCAGTGCCAATCCATCGAAGAATTCACCGGATCCCGCCAGTAATGCCATCAGGTAACCGGGATTGGGGCCGATTGAGTTCATCCACTGACCGGTCGCTTCAAGGCCATTGACACCAAACCAGCTAAATAGCTTCTGTGCACCATGTGCCATGAAAACGCCACCTGTTGTGATACGCAGCAGCAATATCACCAAGTCAGTTTTGTCATGTGTTGCCAGAATCGTTGAAATCTTCATCTGTGACCTCATGTTACTTTTTTGTTATTACAGCCGCTGCAGACCGGGAAGAATCTGCTGTTAGATATCGGTGTGTTCATCGTACTGCAGCAAACATTTTTACCGAACTGGCTGCTTGCCTTGATAGTGGCAAATTGGCAGGTTTTCAAGTGATTGAATATTGCTATGACTGATATGGTTGCGATATAGCTGATTTACCCGTGCTTTTTCCAGAAAATAACAGGGTTATATCCGTTGTAGTATGGAATCGTGATTATTTCCGGTAACGACTACATGGCTGTTACGTTTGTTGGTAAGTGCCGGGAAATCGGAGTTATTGAACGATTCTGGAAATCCTGTGTCGTAAACAATAATTTTTGCGCGGATTCCCGCAACTGGTAAACCCTCTGATGGCCATGACTAGAACTGGCCTCCCTTCGAGCCTGTACGGAATTTCCGTACAGGCTTTTTTTCATAGTGTGCCCGAGATTGTATATTTCGATTGTTACCGGGTAAAGGTATCGAATTTCACCCGTTCACTTGGCATGATACGTAACTACGTAACAGGGCTGAAGAGTGTGCGCCTGAATTTATGCTGCCAGTAGAACTGGAAGATCCGGAATCAGACCAGGGAAAACAAGGCAGATGTCTGCTGTCTTCTCTTCAGGCCTTATTCATGACGTAACGAAGAAGATCTGTCGAGGTAAGAATACCCCATGGCTGATTTTCTTCTGCCCTGACGATGAGACTGTTGATTTTATTATCTAACATGATTCGGATAGCCATATTGATTTCGGCAGAGGGATCGATGACGACGGGCGTATCAGTCATCAGATCCCTGACGAGATGTTCATCCTTAGTGTTGCCTGAACCATGCCAGGCCATTGAAAGATCTCTGTCACTCAGAACGCCAACCAGTTTCCCGCCATCGAGTACAGGCAGATGATGGCAGGCACATTCTTTCATCATGACCAGGGCTTTTTCTACTGAAATGTCGAAACCTATCGTTTTCGGCATAGGGGTCATCAGATCACGTACCTTTGTCATTTTTTGCCTCGCAATATTTCTACCAGAATATCCAGTGCATCGGTTACTGTGAATATGCCTTGCAGGTTTCCCTGTTCATCACTGACCAGAACGCTGCCGATCTTTTTTTCCGACATCTTCAGGATAACGTCCTCAATGGATGTGCTGCCCCGGAAAATTATAGGATCGGGTGTCATCAGATCGGCAGCCCTGACCAAAAATTTCTCACGAGTGCTCAAAGCCGAGATAATTTTGAGATCCCGTTCACTGACGATACCTGTAACCTTGCCGTCTGACATGATGGGAATGTGCCGCACTTTGAGGTTTTTGATGAGATCCAGCAATTCTTCGATCGAGCTGTCCTCGCGAGCCGTGACCGGATAGGGGGTGGTAAATTCCTGAATCGGCAATTCAAGTTTCGTGCTCATAAAACATCTCCATATACGTGAACTGGGCTGAGTTATACCAGATCATGAGGTATTAGGGAATCTTGCCCGGGGAGAAGGGCCGACAGTCTCTGGCAAAGAGGGAGTCGTACCTGGACCACGGATTCCGGATTTGCAGTGAATGCTGCTCGTTTCTGATCGGTGAAAACGCAGGGCATACTTCCTGTTGTTATTTTCGTACTTTGGTTTTCTTAGCGGATTGTGCAGATCGGGGTTTGAGTTTTCGTTTGGAGCCGGGTTTGAGTGTATCTGGAGTCATAGCTCTGGCGATTTTTTTATCAGGATTTATCCGGTATATAATCAGAACTCTGCCGATTTGCTCGACGGGTGCCGCGTTCAGTGAGAGGCAGATTTGCTCCAGCAGGGAAGCTCTCTGATCCCGATCGCCATCGAGTACCTTGACCTTGATAAGCTCATGTTTCAGAAGGCTTCGATCCAGCTCGCCAATGACATTTTCAGTCAGGCCATCCTTGCCAATCGTGACTGTCGGATTCAGGTGATGTGCGCTGGCTGCAAGTTGCCGGCGCTGTGCCATATCGAGTTCAAGCATTAAACCTTCCTAAAAGAGTTGAATTTTACCTGATTTTTACCTGATGAAATCTGCCAGAACCAGCAGGGCCTGGATAAAGGCTCATATCAACGATAATTTTGTCCGCAAGGCCAACCACGAGGGCTATCGCTCGCGTGCCGCATACAAGCTGCGGGAAATTGCCGAACACGATGCCCTGTTCGTACCAGGGATGACAGTTGTCGATCTGGGTGCAGTGCCTGGCAGCTGGTCGCAAGTAGCACTCGAATCCGTTGGGCCGACAGGAAAGGTGTTTGCGCTGGATATGCTGGATATGCAGCCACTACCCGGTATGACGTTCATTCAAGGAGATTTCCGCGAAAATGAGGTTCTGGCGATGTTGGAAGCAGCACTGGGCGGGAAACGTGCAGACCTTGTTATTTCCGATATGTCACCCAATCTTACCGGTATCCGTGTCAGTGATCAGGCTCAAGGCATGTATCTGGCCGAGTTGGCCTTGATATTTTGTCGTGAACATTTGAACCCTGGCAAAAATTTCCTTGTCAAAGTTTTCCAGGGAAGTGACTTTGAAGCTTTCCGGCAGATGATGCAAACCGATTTTTCAAAAGTCGTCATCCGGAAACCAAAGGCTTCGCGAGATCGCAGTAAAGAGCTATATTTGCTGGGACTAGAAAAAATAATCTGATAGACTGCGGTGACATCTTGTAAAAAGTAAACCGCAATGTGTCAGAAACCCGGTTTCGTCGAGAAGCAAAATTGAGGAGCTAATATGAATAATCTGATTAAGAACATGGCTATCTGGTTGGTGATTGCTTTGGTACTGATGACAGTATTCAATCAATTCTCCACACGGCAACCATCACAGCCCCCCATGGAATATTCACAGTTTATTAGTGAAATGCATCAGGGCAGGATTGCCAAGGTAGTGATTGACGGCCGGACTTTACGAGGATCGAAAACAGATGGTCGTCAGTTTATCGTTCATTCACCCTCCGATCCGTGGCTGGTAAGTGATCTGTTGAAAGCGGGTGTATCAGTGGAAGCAAAACCGGAAGAAGAGCCATCCATGCTGATGAGCATACTGGTGTCATGGTTCCCGATGTTGCTGTTGATTGCCGTCTGGATCTTTTTTATGCGTCAGATGCAGGGAGGCGGCCGGAATGGCGGTGCTTTCTCGTTCGGGAAAAGTAAAGCCAGGATGCTTGATCATAAGAACAACAATGTGACTTTTGCGGATGTGGCTGGTTGTGAAGAAGCCAAGGAAGAGGTTGCCGAACTGGTGGAATTCCTGAGAGATCCCTCCAGATTCCAGAAACTGGGCGGACGTATTCCTCGTGGCGTTTTGATGTGCGGCAGTCCGGGAACGGGTAAGACATTACTCGCTCGTGCCATTGCCGGTGAAGCAAAAGTGCCATTCTTCAGCATTTCCGGTTCGGATTTTGTTGAAATGTTTGTAGGTGTGGGTGCTTCCAGGGTGAGAGATATGTTCGAGCAGGCGAAAAAGCATGCACCCTGCATCATCTTCATCGACGAGATCGATGCGGTTGGGCGTCAGCGCGGTGCCGGGCTGGGAGGTGGAAACGATGAACGTGAACAGACCCTGAACCAGTTGCTGGTCGAGATGGATGGTTTCGAAGGCAATATGGGTGTGATCGTCATTGCGGCTACCAACCGTCCTGACGTACTTGATCCTGCATTGTTGCGTCCAGGCCGGTTCGACAGACAAGTCGTCGTTCCATTGCCGGATATACGTGGCCGGGAACAGATCCTGCAGGTGCACATGCGCAAGGTTCCGGTATCTCCTGATGTCAAAGCCGGTATCCTCGCCAGAGGTACACCCGGTATGTCAGGAGCTGATCTTGCCAATCTGGTCAATGAGGCTGCGCTGTTTGCTGCACGCGCTGGTAAACGCCTGGTCGATATGGATGATTTCGAACGTGCGAAAGACAAGATTCTGATGGGTGCTGAGCGTCGTTCCGTCGTCATGCCGGAAAATGAGCGCCGTAATACTGCCTATCATGAATCCGGACATGCAGTGGTAGCTTACCTGTTGCCTAAAACTGATCCGGTTCACAAGGTTTCGATCATTCCGCGCGGGCGTGCACTGGGTGTCACCATGCAATTGCCTTCCGAGGATCGTTACAGCATGGATCGTGATCAGATATTGCAAACCATAGCGGTCATGTTTGGCGGCCGCATTGCAGAAGAAGTGTTCATGAGCCAGATGACTACCGGTGCCTCCAATGACTTTGAACGGGCAACGGATACTGCTCGCAAAATGGTAATGCAGTGGGGTATGTCTGAGACGCTGGGACCTATGGTGTATGGTGAAAATGAGGGCGAAGTGTTCCTTGGTCGTTCAGTCACCACACACAAGAATCTAAGTGAAGCAACCATGCAGAAGGTCGATGCCGAGATCCGCCGTATCATTGATGAGCAGTATGCACTTGCACGCAAGCTGATCGAAGAGAACAAGGATAAAATCGAGGCAATGACTCAGGCACTGCTTGAATGGGAGACGATAGACAGCGACCAGATCAAGGATATCATGGAGGGTCGCCCGCCACGTCCGCCACAGGCACCGACTTCTTCTGCGCGGCAGGATAAAGGTTCGGCAGGCTCAGCAGCCAGTGAAGTAAAACAACCTGCTGGCGAACCTGCAACGACCGAGGCTCCTGCTGCCCAGAAAGTCGAAATCTAAAACAGTACGTTATTTTCTTTCCAGTGGCCTGTACGTTCTTTTGACGCACAGGCCATTTTTCTTGCCCAGTGAACAGACTACAAAGAATTCTTCAGCAAAATCGTCCGCTGATCATGGGCGTAATCAATGTCACGCCCGATTCCTTTTCCGATGGTGGATATTTCGATACGACCGAAAAAGCAATTGAACAGGCAAGGCGCCTGATTCAGGAAGGGGCCGATATCCTCGATATTGGAGGAGAGTCTACCCGTCCGGGGAGTCGGTCCGTGGGGGGGGATGAAGAGCTGTTACGGGTGATGCCCGTCATAGAGTTTGCTTTGAGCATGGATATTCCGGTATCCGTCGATACCTCCAAGCCTGAAGTCATGCGTGCCACAATTGATGCCGGAGTGGATCTCGTCAATGACATCAATGCGTTGCGGGCTCCGGGTGCACTGGATGTCGTTGCAGACAGTGCAGTCATGATTTGTCTCATGCACATGCAGGGAAAACCGGAAACGATGCAGCACAATCCTCAATATTCCGATGTGGTTGCCGAAGTCATATCATTTCTGGAGCAGCGAGTTGCAGCAGCAGTATCAACCGGAATAGAGCGGGAGCGTATCATCATCGACCCTGGTTTTGGTTTCGGCAAGACATTCGAGCATAATCTCATGCTGCTGCGTGGGCTGGATCGTCTTGTTTCCACGAATTTTCCCGTTCTGGCAGGTCTTTCACGCAAATCCATGCTGGGAACGATCACGGGTAATGCGGTGAATGACCGTGTCCATGCCAGTGTGGCTGCAGCGCTGTTGGCGGTGGGTCAGGGGGCCCGGATCATCCGGGTACATGACGTCAAAGCGACACGTGATGCATTCTCAGTTTTTGCAGCAGTGAATCGTATTGCCCCGGGCTTTCTGCTACATCTGTAATCCTGTCAGTGACCGGCTGTGATGATAGTCACTTCCGGATTGTCATAATTGTGTCAAAGTTGGCGATCAACCGGCGTTTGACTGGTTGCCGGCGGAGCATTATGTTTGTGGAATGCGGATATTGATTTTGCAAACCCGATCAGGGCATATTCAGGTATTCATCGAGAAAACAATATTGAAATGAAGAAAAAATATTTTGGTACGGATGGCATTCGCGGGAAGGTGGGAGATTTTCCGATCACACCGGATTTCTTTCTGCGTCTGGGGTACGCTGTCGGCAAGGTGTTGCTGGCTTCTGACCGGCAACTGGCTGCGGATAAACGACCAACAGTGCTGATAGGCAAAGATACGCGGATATCGGGCTATATGCTGGAATCCGCACTGGAAGCCGGTTTCTCGGCAGCAGGCGTGGATGTGCTGCTGTCCGGGCCATTGCCGACACCGGCAGTGGCTTATCTCGTCCGGGCGTTGCGTATCCAGGCAGGTGCAGTCATTTCTGCTTCACACAATCCGTTTGATGATAATGGCATCAAGTTTTTTTCTTCTGCAGGCTCAAAATTGCCAGATAGCATGGAGCTTCAGATCGAGGCTGAACTGGATCAGCCCATGAAAACGACACCTTCCATCAAATTGGGCAGGGTACAACGTCTCAGAGATGCCGCCGGCAGGTATATCGAATTCTGCAAAAGCACTTTTCCCAATCAGCTCGATTTGCGGGGGCTGCGCATCGTGGTCGATTGTGCCAATGGCGCGGACTACCATATTGCCGGGCATGTCATGCATGAACTGGGGGCCGATGTGATAACGACCCATGCCAGCCCGGATGGCTTCAACATCAATTACGAATGTGGAGCGACTCATATCGAGACACTTCAGAGTTCAATCCTGCAGCATAAGGCTGATATCGGAATTGCCGTGGATGGTGATGGTGACCGGGTACTGATGGTCAGCAGGGAAGGGGTGCTGTACGATGGCGACAGCCTGGCTTACATCATTGCCAAACACCGGCAGCAGCTTGGTGTGCTGCAGGGTGGGGTGGCCGGAACACTCATGACCAATCTGGCGGTCGAGCAGGCTTTCGAGCGACTCGGGATTCCATTTGCCCGGGCAAATGTCGGAGACCGCTATGTTTCCGAGCTGCTGCAGCAAAACGACTGGTATCTGGGTGCCGAGAATTCCGGCCATATCATCTGCCGGGATAAACACACGACAGGGGATGGCATTATTTCAGCCCTCCAGGTCTTATATGCATTGCGTGATACCGGCCTGACACTGGCTGATTTTATGCGTGATGTTCCTTTTTTCCCTCAACGTCTGATCAACGTAAAGGTTTCCGGAAATTTTGATTTCCGCAGCAACCCGGCGGTTGCAGCCTGCAAAAATGAAGCGGAACAGGCGTTGGGAAATGATGGACGTATTCTCCTGCGCGCTTCCGGAACGGAGCCGCTGATCAGGGTCATGGTGGAAGGAAAAGTACTGCAACAGACCGATTACTGGGCAGAAAAAATTGCTGAAACGATTCGCCAGCAGGCAGCTTCTTCGATGACCGGAAGCTGAGTTACCATCGCAAATCTGTAATATCCTCTGTTTATTCTTATTGCATACCTGATGACTGTCATCAGGTATGAGTTGCCATCAGTCGTCATTACCAAATAATTCTTGAAAAACAGAGAGGTTATCATGCAACAATCTTTACTGAGATTCGATACCGGATTTCTGGTCGCAATCCTTGGTTTTGCTCTCCTGAGCGGAATCGGCACGATGGTTCAAGCCAGACCGCTGGTGAAAATCAGTGGTTCGAGTACGGTCTTTCCAATTACAGAGGCTGTTTCAGAAGATTTCCAGGCTGCCAAGAAAGGAGCCATTATGGTCACTGCCGGTATCGCCGGCACGGGTGGGGGATTCAAGAAATTCTGCCGGGATGAAGTCGATATCGTGAATGCTTCCCGTCCGATCCTGTCCTCTGAAATGGAGCAATGCCGGCAGAATGGTGTGCAGTACATCGAAATGCCAATTGCTTTCGACGCTTTGACTGTGGTGGTCAATCCTGGAAATGACTGGATCAAGTCCATGACAGTGGCCGAATTGAAAAAAATCTGGGAGCCGGCAGCACAGGAAAAAATACTCAACTGGAACCAGGTCAACCCGGCCTGGCCCAATGCCAGAATCAAACTGTTCGGTGCAGGAGCAGACTCAGGGACGTTCGACTATTTCACCGAGGCCGTGGTCGGCAAGGCAAAATCCAGTCGTGGAGATTTTACGGCTTCGGAGGATGACAATGTACTCGTGCAGGGGGTGGCGAGTGATTTGAATGCATTGGGTTTCTTTGGCTTTGCCTACTACATTGAAAATCATAAAAAACTGAAAGCCGTGGCAATTGATAATGGTTCAGGTGGCATTCTGCCTTCCATGCTTACGGTCCAGAATGGAAGTTACCAGCCGTTATCGCGTCCCCTCTTTATCTATGTGAATGCAAAATCGGCGGGTAAGCCTGAAGTCAGGGAATTTGTCATCTTTTACATGCAACATGCGCAGCAACTGGTTGAGGAAGTGAGATATTTTCCATTGAAAAAAGAGTTCTACGATTTCAACCTCAAACATCTTCAGAACAAGACACTCGGTACGGTATTCGGTGGTGAAGCTGGCATGGGGATATCCATCGAGGATCTGTACAAGCGGGAAAGAGTTCAATAACCGGCAGGCGATTCCAAATAAGGTTGTGATTACAGGTACGGAATGATACACGTGTACCGGTAGAGATTCGCCTGGTCCGGCCGTGTATCATGAGGTCATTGCATCATTCTGGTAACATTTTCAACGGATCCAACGATTCCTTGCTTGTTAAGTTCCGTTGCCTGTATATGGATTATTTACCTGTTTTTCTCAACATCAAACAGCGTGACTGCCTGGTTGTGGGCGGCGGGGAGATTGCCGTTCGCAAAATCAGGCTGCTGTTGCGGGCTCATGCCCGTATCCATGTGGTATCTCCTGCCATCAGCGAAGAGCTGAGTAATCTGCTGTTGCAATCACCTGCGATCACCCATACTGCTGAATCTTTCCGGCCGGATCATTTGCAGGATAGGGCGCTGGCCATTGCTGCCACCAATGATCATGAAGTGAATCAGGCAGTCTCCGCTGCTGCCAGGAAAGCAGGCATTCCGGTAAATGTCGTAGATAATCCGGATTTATGTACCTTCATCATGCCGTCTATTCTCGATCGTTCTCCGATCATCGTTGCGGTTTCAAGTGGTGGTACTTCTCCGATATTGGCGAGGCTGTTACGTTCGCGGCTGGAAGCGCTGATTCCTTCTGCCTATGGTCGGCTGGCCGAGTATGCCGCACGGTTTCGTGACAAGGTCAGACAGCGTTTTATCCATCAGGAGAATCGTCGTTTTTTCTGGGAGAGAATGCTGCAGGGGCCGTTTGCAGAAATGGTTTTCGCCGGCAGAGATCAGGCTGCACAGGATTATTTGTCAGAAGCGCTGGAAAACAGTACCGATCAGCTCCCGACCGGAGAAGTTTATCTGGTGGGTGCAGGCCCGGGTGATCCCGATTTGCTTACTTTCCGGGCCATGCGCCTGATGCAGCAGGCGGATGTGGTCATCTATGACCGGCTGGTTTCTCCCGCCATTCTCGATATGGTCAGACAGGATGCAACGCGCATCTATGTTGGAAAAGTGCGTAATCAGCATACCCTGCCGCAGACATCGATCAATGAACTGCTGGTAAAGCTCGCCCAGGAGGGTAAACACGTTCTGCGCCTGAAAGGAGGAGATCCCTTTATTTTCGGGCGAGGGGGTGAAGAAATCGAAACCCTGTCGCAACACCACATTCCGTTTCAGGTGGTTCCCGGGATCACGGCGGCTTCAGGCGTGGCCAGTTATGCAGGGATTCCCCTGACCCACCGTGATCATGCACAATCCTGTGTCTTTGTGACGGGACATCTGAAAGACAACACTATACAGCTCGACTGGCCGGCGCTGGCGCGGCCAAATCAGACCATCGTCGTCTATATGGGGCTGCTGGGGGTCACCGAACTATGCCGGCAACTGATTGCTCATGGTCTGCAGGCAACCACACCGGCTGCGATCGTTCAGCAGGGTACGACCCCCAACCAGCGCGTGCTGACAGGTACGCTGGAAACGTTACCGGACATCATTCAGCAGAATCCACTGAAACCTCCCACACTGATCATCGTGGGAAACGTCGTCAAGCTTCATCAAAAACTCGCCTGGTTCAATTCAACTTCGGAACCCATGGGCACATCTTCCGGGCCGGGATACCCTTAATTCCAATTTGCACGCCGGTCGGATGACCGGACGTTCAGCCGTTTCGAACGCGGTAAATCACCCCCTGCGACAATTTGTCGCATTTTCAGCCGGCCAATTTGTGAAGATAATCTGCACATCGCAATGTGTGCTGATTGTTTCAGATTCTATTTCTCAAAGGCCATTTCCATGCAGGAATCCTCTGCCGCCGATACGGGGACGGCGGTCATCGATGCGTTGTATCGCGAACATCATCGCTGGTTGCTTATGTGGCTCAGAAAAAAACTGGGTTGTCCGCAGAATGCTGCCGATCTCTCGCACGATACTTTCGTTCGATTGCTCTCGTTGCAGGAAATGCCTGTACTGCGGGAACCGCGTGCCTACCTGCTGGTAACGGCCAATCGGCTGATGATCAACCTCAACCGGAAGCATAAAGTCGAGGCGGAAACCCTGCACAGCATTGCTGCGCTGCTTTCAGAACGCACAGAGCAGGATGTCGCTCATGTTGCTGCAGTACGTCAACTGCTCGAAGCAACCGTGCTGATGCTGATCGATGGACTGGATGAGCGATCACGCCAGGCTTTCCTGCTGGCGCGCGTCGAGGATATGACCTATGCGGAAATTGCTGAAACGATGCAAGTCTCGGTCAGTCGGGTCAAGCAATATCTCGTCAAAGCGCTCGCCTACTGCCATGTTCACCTGCATCAGCTCAAGGAAGATGTATGTCTGAAGTAACGGATCACCATACCGTTTCCCTGAGTGAACAGGCGGCCGAGTGGGTCGTGCGGCTGTCGGACAGCCAAATCAGCACCGCACAGCAGGCTGATTTCGAAGCCTGGCTGGCGCAGGATATCAGGCATCGTGAAGCCTACGAACAGATCAGTCGCCTCTGGCAAAGCGTCACGCCGCAACGGCGCAGAAAGCACCGATCAGCCGGGTTGCTGGCCAGTATCGTACTGGTACTGATTGGTATTTACTGCCTGCCGTTATCGACGTGGCTGGCAGATGAACGAACGGCAACGGGAGAAATTCGCCAGGTGGCATTGCCTGACGGCAGTACCATCACGCTGGATAGCGATTCTGCAGCCGATGTCGTCTTCGATACTCACGCACGCCGCATCATTCTGCATCGCGGCCGCATATTTGCGGCAGTGGTTCCGGATGCAGCAGAGCAGGGTGTTCATCACCGGCCCTTCATCATCGAAAACCGTGATGGAACTGCCCAGGCACTGGGTACCCGTTACATTGTTGAGCAGACCGGCGATCACAGCCGGGTCAGCGTCGTGGAGTCGAGTGTCAGTGTAACCAGCCGTGACCGGCCGGATCAGTCCATTACCGTGTACAGCGGTCAGAGTATACGTTTCGACAGTGAGCAGATCCATGGCCAGGAACCGATCCCGCCCGCTGCAGCGAGCTGGGTGCAGAGCAGGCTGGTTTACCGCAATGCGCCACTCAGCCAGGTGATCGATGATCTGGCCAGATATCGGACCGGTTTTTTGAGAATCAGCGGGGCCGCTGCACAGCTTCGCTTTACGGGTGTGCTGCCAGTTGATGACCCCGATACTGCACTCAAGATTTTGCAGCATGCCCTGCCAATCGGTATCGATCGCTACACCCGGGCACTGATCTGGATCAACCTGCAAACCTGATCGCCGTCGTGCGATTACTTCCCTCTTGGAGGAGCAATTCCTCTTCTAATCTGTCCTCGTCCGGCTGCAGCAGGAATGCAGTTGTTGCGCGATTACTTCCTCCCGGAGGAGCAATTCCTCCTCTAACCCGCCACCCGGTCGGCTGCAGTAAAAGCGTAGTCGGCCGGGTGTTTTGCCAGAGATCGGCTGAAATATAACCTATGTGCCACTTCCTGCTTTCTGGATCGCCACGTGATTGACAGTGGTGAATTTAAAAATCATGTAATCAGCACTGCCCGGTTTTCCGGCTCGTGTCTCATGGATAACAGAAGCACATTTTTTACCGACCAGACACAGGGAGTTTTCATGATTATAAAAATAATTTCGTTATATCACGGCTTTTTGTTTGGATTGGTGCTGGCTGCCGGCCTGTTCATCTCGGCCAATGTTGCTGCGCAGTCTGCCGTCACTCAGCAAACGATTGCAATCGATATTGCCGCACAGCCCCTCGAACAGGCGATCACGCAGCTTGCCACCCAGGCAGGTTTGCTCATCGGCGTTGATGTCAGTCTGGTTGCAGGTAAACAGGCTCCGGCACTGAATGGGCGCTTTACTCCCCTGCAGGCGATCGGGCAACTGCTCAAAGGCAGCGGACTCACCGTAGTCGAGAATGCACCGGGACGCTACACACTGGAAGCTGCCCCCGCAGGGCACACGAACAGTAATACAGAGGCAGTGACTTTGCCGGAAATGAAAATAACCAGCGTGATCGATCCTGATGCACCGGATAACCCAAGTTACCAGAAAACAAAAGCTTTTTCAGCCACAAAAACCGATACATCGATCATGGAAACACCGTTTTCAGTGCAGGTAGTGCCTCGTGCCGTCATGGATGACCAGAAATCGACCAAAGTGAAGGATGCGCTGGAAAACGTCAGCGGTGTGCGCTCGCAGCCATCGTTAGGTGGCGGTGGCGGCTTCATCATTCGCGGCTTTAGAACCGGGAATATTTACCGCAACGGGTTGTTAACAAGCGAAGGTGGTTTTGGAGATTTCGACGCCAGCAATCTGGACAGCATTGAAGTATTGAAAGGCCCTGCGCAATTGTACGGGCGTACCGAGCCGGGTGGACTGATCAGCGTTATCACCAAAAGGGGACTGGAAACCCCCTATTATTCGGTGGAACAGCAATTTGGCTCTTATGATTATTTCCGGACACAATGGGATGCAGGCGGGCCCGTTACGGAGGACAAAAAATTGCTGTACCGGTTTTCGGGTGCCTATCAAAGCAACAATTCGTTCCGTGATTTCATTTCCGGGGACAGGAAAGTATTCAATCCCAGCCTTACCTGGCGGCCAACGGATGCTACCGATGTGACGATTGACATCGAAGGTACCGAGAAATTTGCTTCTGCTGACTTTGGTATTCCGGTGATCGGCAATCGCCCCGCGCCGATTCCGATCAGTCGTAATCTGGGCGATCCCAACACGCCGACAGGTGATCAATCGAGTGTGAAGGTCGGCTCCGAAATCAACCATCGTTTCAGTGAAAATTGGGCAATACACCACCGCTTTCTGGCCAGTCTGGCTGATGGCATCACTACCTTCGTGAATCCTGCGCCCGCGTTCAACGCGGCCGCTGCATTGAACCCGGCTACCGGACTGTTGCAACGTAATATCTTTGGCCAAAGCAGTGAACAGGAGCATTATGCAACCAATCTGGATGTTACCGGCAAATTTGACCTGGGGTTCAGTCGTCATCAAGTATTGGTAGGGTTTGATTTTTACCGCACCTATAACAAATATGGCGCAAGGGGTATTTGGAAAACGGCCGATCCGGCACTTGCTATCAATATTTACAATCCTTACCCCAGCTATGGAATTCCACAATCCAGTTTTGATGCTGCCGTCATTAACTCTGAGACTTTCGGTACAGCACCTAATATAGGCACTCACGCCGTGATCTATAACAATTGGTATGGCGTTTATTTCCAGGATCAGATCACCTTGTGGGACAAGTTGCATATCATCGGTGGCGGTCGCTATGACTGGGCGGAAACCGGGCGCGGCAATAGCAATAACTTCGATACAGCAGATTCTCTGGTCAAGCCAAATATCCGTAAAGATCAGGGTTTCAGTCCCAAGGCCGGCATTTTGTACGAGCCCTGGAAAGAACTCAGCATCTACGGTAGCTGGACTACATCATTCGGCGCCAATAACGCACCGGCGGCTGACGGAAGAACTTTCGATCCGCAAACTGCAGAGCAATTCGAAGCTGGTGTCAAAACCCAACTGTTTGACCGCCGTTTGACAGGAACACTGGCGTATTACCATCTGACCAAAGACAATATTCTGGTCAACGACCTGTCAACAGCCGACCCGTTCGACAAGATCGCCAACAAGCAGCGCAGCCAGGGGATCGAACTGGACATATCGGGTTATATAACAGACAGCTTTAGCGTGATCGCCAGTTACGCCTTTACTGACACCCGCATCCTCAAAGACTATTCTGGCGCTACAGCGGGCAATCGGCTTGCCAATGTGCCTAAACATGCTGGCAGTGTCTGGCTGCGATACGATGTGAAAAAATTCGCTCCACTCAACGGTTTGAGTTTCGGTTTGGGCGTTTTCGCAGCTGGAAAGCGGGAGGGGGATGTCCAGAATACCTTCCAGTTACCGGGCTATGCCCGCCTGGATGCATTTGCCGCCTACCGGATGAAGCTCGGCCCGACCCGCCTGACCGCGCAGATCAATGCACGGAATATTCTTGACAAACGCTACTACGAATCGACTGATCCTGATAGTAATGTCGCGCCCCGGCTGGGTGTCTATCCCGGTGCTCCGCTGACCATTCTGGGTTCCTTGCGTCTTGAATATTGAGCCTGGGTAATTCAACAAATTGGGCAGGATGTCATCCTGTGAAGGTAATGATCCCATCGCGATCATTCATTTTATTTTGGAGGACGAAAGAAATGACGATTCAAAACACGTTGACAAAAATTTTCCCGGTCGGGTTGCTCGTATGGTTCTGCTGGTCACTGCCAGTGAGTGCAGAAACTGGCCAGCCCGGGTTTCCAATACAAGAAATCACCGTTCCGACCAGTGAAGAGAGTAAGCAGCATCATTTGGCGAAAACAGCTGATGGCCGCCTGATCCTCAGCTGGGTCGAAAGCGACGGGCAAAACAGCACGGTCCGTTTCGCCATTCGCGAGGGGCAGGGCTGGTCGCCTGTCCGTACCGTGACCTCAGTCGACGGCAAGCTGGGTGACCCGCCCGTTGTATTCGGTCTCGACGATGGCAGTTTGGCGGCTGCCTGGATGCCTTATGTCAAAGGCGGAAAAAGCAAATATGCGGCAGACATTTTCCTGGCTCGTTCGCAGGATGGTGGCTTGACGTGGAGCAAAGCGTTCAAACCTTATGGCGAATCGGCACGTATCTACGATGCGCAAATGTCGCTGACGGCGTTGCCAAATGCCCGTATCGCGCTGGTCTGGACCGATATGCGCGAAACAGGTGATCCCGGGAAAAACGATCGCTACCAACTGATGGCCACTGTGCTTGCGAAGGGGCAACAATCGGCAGGCACGGAGCTGAGGCTGGATGATGATATTTGCTCCTGTTGCCGTGCATCTACCACTGCTGAAGGAGAGAGCCTGTTAACGGTTTACCGCGATCATAGCCAGGGCGAAATACGTGATACCGGCGCTGTGCGCTGGGATACAGACGGCAAGGTGCAAGCACTCTCTGCCCCGGGTGATGGCTGGCGTATCGAAGGTTGCCCAAGCAATGGCCCGGCGGTTGATATATCCGCTTCGTCGGTAGCCTTAGCCTGGTTTTCCGCTGCTGACGATAAAGGCCGTTT
>WBZY01000575.1_pt1 | contig 25695 bp, 24 predicted proteins | sample 5204191 | NCBI WGS metagenome assembly WBZY01 (sample SAMN12344363, study PRJNA552823) | activated sludge metagenome | biome: Activated sludge suspended growth; feature: Anammox Sidestream; material: Wastewater; isolation source: activated sludge from anammox sidestream of wastewater treatment...
AGCGAAATGCCGCCGGTATCGAACGTGATGCCTTTGCCGACGAGGGCAAGCAGATCACCCTTCTTGCCGGTACTTTTAGTTGGTGTATATCGTAGGACGATCAGTTTGGCGGGCTGAGTGGATCCCCGAGAAACGCTGAGCAGCGAGCCCATGCCGAGTTTGCCCATCTTGGCCTCATCCAGGACCTCAATTTTCAGTCCTGCTTCCTTGGCGATCTTCTGTGCCCTGTTCGCCATTTCAGTTGGCGTCAGGATATTCGGCGGCTCGTTCGCCAGATCGCGCGTAAAATTCATTGATTCGCCAACGATCTGACCTCGATTCAGGCCTTTCTTCAAATCGGCGCTTGATGCGCCTTCGACACAAACAATGAGCTTGTTGACGGCTTTCGTCTTCTTGTCCTTTGTTTTGTACTTGTCCAGTTCGAATTGGCTCGTGATCGAGCTTTGCGCGGCGTTCTGAGCGACCGCAACAACATCACCGTCGCAGCGTGGGAAAAAGGCGAAACTCCTGTTGTTTCGTGTTCGCAAATATCGCGTGGCAGTACCTGAAGCGACGCCGACTTTGGCCGGCGTATAGTCGGCCTTTTCTCCGACTCCAAGCAGCATAAGCGATCTAGCTTTTATCTTGCCCATCGGGGTGAATCTGAGCAGGGCCGTTTCGCCCGTTTCGCCCTTGAAATCCTCCGACTTCAGGATCGCGGCGATCCCGCCTCCCGTGAGCTTGTTTAGGTCGCCCAACAAACCCGAACCGGCCTTTTCACCCTTGAACACAACGACCGCCAAAGCTTCCGCGTTCGCTTCTTTAAAGTTAGATGTTATTCCCTGAAATTCCATTCAGTACCTCAGTATATCTCGTAGCAATATTCGTGAAACTTGTTGTCATACCATAACTTATCTGGCCCGCTCTTTCAACTGCTGGCGTGTTTCGCGTTCTATCGTCTTCCGCATTTCTGTCTCGCGCTTGTCATAGAGTTTCTTGCCTTTCGCGACGCCGATCTCGAATTTTATCCGGCGATCCTTCCAATAGATGGACGTGACGACAAGCGTCATTCCCTCAACGGTGGTCTCGCGATCGAGTTTTTCGATCTCCTTCTTGTGGAGCAGCAGCTTCCGGCTGCGTAACGGATCGTGATTTTGGCGGTTGCCGTGCGAATACGGCGAGATGTGCGCGTTCAAAAGCCAGACCTCGCCATCCTTGACCGCGACATACGAATCCTTTAGCTGGATGCGACCGGCCATAATGCTTTTCACTTCGGTGCCGACCAGCGAGACACCGGCTTCGTATCGATCTAAAATGTGATATTCGTGAAAAGCCTGCCGATTTGTCAGAATCGCCTTGTCACCTGACATAAGGTTAAAAGGTAGATAGTTTGGAAGTGAAAGTCAAAGTCTTCACGGTTTGAGCTTTAGCGTTTTTCGGACACGGCCGCGAGGCATCGGCAATGCCGGTGGGGCCATCTTGCCACCGTTTGACAAAGCAGGATTTTGGCACGTAAATTAATAACGACGCTGGGAGATCGTCTAATGGTAGGACTGCAGTCTCTGGATCTGCCTATCGGGGTTCGAATCCCTGTCTCCCAGCCAAATTTTTAGTGGCGGTCTTTTACTCCCTGGCCGCCGATCCCCGATGGCGTACGGCTGATCGTATGGACGGCTGGCATGAATCCGAAATTCGCGTTCGTTATGCCGAGACCGATAAGATGGGCATAGTCCATCACTCGAACTATTTGATCTGGTTCGAGGCTGGTCGCAGCGATCTTTGTCGTGCCAGAGGCTTCTCCTACAAGGAGATGGAGGAGAACGACAACGCCCTGATGGTCGTCGCCGAAAGCTACGTCCGTTATAAGTCACCCGCCTATTACGAAGATATTATAACCGTCCGTACACGCGTCGCTGAGATCCGCAGCCGCTCGATCCGATTTATCTACGAAGTATTTCGCCCCATTGACCAGATGCTGATCGCCGAGGGCGAAACACTGCATTTGGTTACGGACCAGGCGAAAAAAGTGCGGCATATTCCCGCCGTTTACAAAGAGCGCTTGTTAAGCGAAGATGCCGTTTTAGCAGAAGCTTTCCCGGCGGATCAGGCGCCGCATTAGCGACTGCCGCGCTTCAACAGCTTTGGCCACCCGGGCTAGAACCCGCGTTGATGCGACAACCCTCACAAATACGTTCACAACTTGAATCGTGTTGCTGCGGACCTTAAACTGAAAACGTGCCTTCCAGTACGGCGGAACTTTACTTCATTGTCCTGATGATGATCCTGATCCTGGTGGTCTGCGCGGTGGTCGTTTTTTTCTTCATTCGCCAATACCGGCGAGAAATGAAACAGAAAGCTGACGCGGCGGCAAGGCGTTCTGCCGAGGACGGAATTGAACAGGCAACCAGGCCGAAGAACGACTAGGCGCGTCACACAATGTCTCACGAAAACACACTGACAAGCGAGAGCTGTATTCTAATGATCGTCGATGTTCAGGAAGCATTTCGCGACGCGATCGGAAACTTTTCCGAAGTTTCATCTAGCATCGCGACGGCAGCCCGGGGTTTTGCCGCCCTGGATGTGCCGATCATCGTGACTGAACAATACCCGAAGGGACTTGGCCCGACCGCCGAAGAGATCCGGCTATCATTGCCGGAAGGAACCGAGCCTTTCGAGAAAACGACGTTCAGTTCGTTTGGTTCTGCCGACGTGCGGGTGAAACTCGAATCGCTGGAAAGGAGGCAAGTGGTGCTTTGCGGGGTGGAAACGCACGTTTGTGTGAATCAGACGGCGCACGATCTGCTTCGGAACGGGTACAAGGTCCATCTGCTGACGGATGCGGTCGGATCGCGCTTCGATCACGACAAGGCCGCTGGCCTGGATAAAATGCGTACTTTCGGCGTGATCGCATCGAGCGTTGAGATGGCACTATTCGAACTGATGCGCGACTCGCGTCATCCTAAATTCAAGGAAATTCAGGCATTGATCAAGTAATGGATCTCGTCTCCTCACTAAACGAACAACAGGCAGAAGCTGTAAGGACCACCGAAGGGCCGCTGTTGATCCTGGCCGGCGCCGGATCGGGGAAGACGCGTGTCATCACCGTGCGTATCGCGTATCTGATCTCGGAGCGGCAGGTTCCTCCGCATCAGATCCTCGCGGTGACGTTCACGAATAAGGCGGCCGGTGAGATGCGCAACCGCGTCGCAAACCTGCTTAAGGGCTTTCAATTAAATTCGGCTCCTCTGCTCGCGACATTTCACAGCCTTTGTGTTCGCATCCTCCGCCAGGACATCGAAAAACTCGATGATGGCTACACGCGTTCGTTCACGATCTACGACACGGACGATTCACAAAGGGTACTAAAGGCGTGCATAAAGGACCTGGGGCTTGATGAAAAGAAGATCGTGCCGCGCGTGGTGCGAAGCGTGATCAGCGCCGCGAAGAATCGAGGCGAGGATGTCCAATTGTTCACATCGTCGGTTGAGCAGACCGATGAGAAGCAGGCGGCGTATGCAAAGATCTTTAGGCTTTACGAGGAGCGGTTGCTTCGCGCGAACGCGCTGGATTTTGACGACCTTCTCATCAAGACGGTCAAACTCCTTCGGGTGTCGCAGGAGACGCGTGATAAGTATAACGATAGGTTCAAATACATCCTTGTTGACGAATACCAGGATACCAATTCGCTGCAGCTTGCCCTGATCACCTTCCTGACCGAGAAGCAGCAGAACATCTGCGTCGTCGGTGATGATGCGCAAAGTATTTACGGGTTTCGACAGGCAGATATCCGTAACATCCTCGAATTCGAGCAGCATTTTCCGAGTGCCAAGGTTATCAAGCTGGAGCAGAACTATCGTTCGACTCAGACGATCCTGGACGCGGCCGACGCGGTGATCGGGAACAATCTGAACCAGAAGAAGAAAAAGCTCTGGACACAGAATCCGGGCGGAGAGCGGATACTCTATTGCCAGGCTGTGGACGGCGAGGCAGAAGCTCGATTCGTAGCATCGAAGATCGAGGCCCACCGCAGCCGTGACGCGAGTAAAAGGATCGCTGTCCTTTACAGGACGAATGCCCAATCACGCCTGTTCGAAGAAGCACTTCGCCGCTTTCGGATCGACTACAACATTGTCGGCGGCTTTTCTTTCTATGAGCGCGCCGAGGTGAAAGACGTCGTCGCCTATCTCAAGCTGATATTGAATCCGGATGACGATATCGCATTGCTCCGCGTGATCAATACACCTTCACGCGGGATCGGCAAAGCGTCTATCGACGAACTGCAGTCGATGGCGCGGCAGACCAACGGATCACTCTGGTCCGCGATCGGCGATGTCGTTGAAGGCCGGTCGACAGCCTTTGCACCGCGCGCAAAGAATGCGATCGTTGCGTTCTGGAATACGATCGAAAAGCTAAAGGCAAAGGCCGAAGGTTTTGCGGGAACCGATAAGCCGGTTTCGGAAACCGTTATCGCCGCGATAGATGACAGCGGATATTCACAGATGCTCCGGGAAGAAAATACCGATGAGGCCGAGGGCCGGCTTGAGAACCTGGAAGAACTTGTCAACGCCGCTGCTGATTATGACAAGGATCCTGAGGGCGGCCTCAGAGAGTTCATTGACCACGCGGCGCTGACGAGCGATACCGACAAGTATGATGGAAATGCCGGCGTCACATTGATGACGATCCATTCGGCTAAGGGGCTTGAATTTCCGATAGTGTTCATCGTTGGCCTGGAAGACGGCGTGTTTCCACATTCGCGGAGCGTTAACAACCCCAAGGAACTTGAGGAGGAGCGGCGTTTGGCGTACGTTGCGATCACCAGAGCGGAGGAACTGCTTTACATCACACATTCAATGCGGCGACGCTTTTACGGAGACGAGATCACCGCCGAACCGTCGCAGTTCCTGAACGAATTGCCTTTGGAATTGATCGAGGACCTTTCCCGTGGGCCTTCGTGGCTCTCGTACGCCCGGAGCTATGGAATGGGCTCCGAAAAACGGACACCCGTAACGACGATCGACGCAAATGTGCACGAAAAGCCGCGAGCGGTCTACACGGGCAAAACCTACAATAGCGCCGACGCGATCGCGGAGTTCTTCAAGAACAAAGGCGGACGGGCTTCGAGAACCGGCGAGACGTTCTCGCGATCATCCGACGTATCGAGGCCATCGACCGGATATGACCGGCTTCGCGCCGCCGCATCGGAAAATGCTCGCACCGGACGAAGTGATCGCGACGACGACGCGTTCGTTCCCGGCTCGCATGTTCGGCACGCGAAGTATGGAAAAGGACTTGTCCTTCGCCGCGAGGGAACCGGCGATAATGTAAAGCTGACAATCAGTTTCCCGGGATTCGGCCAGAAGAAGCTGATCCAGAAATTCGCGAACCTCGAACGGGCGTGATCGACGGCCTGGCTTGGAAGGTCTGACCGGAGAAATACGCCGAAGCGGCAAATTCTGCCTGGTGCCTCGTCTGCACCTTGGAGATATGTGGTATATGAAAAACGCTATCCAACTTGTGCTAGTGCTGTCGATGATAGTTGGCCTTGGCCTTGGCTGCAGTTTGCTCCGTCGAGATCAGTCGAATCCAGAGTCGAATGGATCGAATAGGTCGCTTACGGATAAGACAGTGGACAAAACAGTTGGAAGGTCAAACATCGGCGTCCCCGAATGTGATGAGGTAATGGACGCGATCGAGGCGGAATTGAACAATTCTGACGACAACTTTGTCGTAAAGGCAGCTAAAGCGACGTTCCTGAATCGAATAAAGGATAGTATTCGCGAGAGTGTTGAGAAGAATCCGAACGATAAGGAAGAGCTTGCAAAGACCTGCCGGGAATTCAAGGCACAGTTCGATAAATACAAGGCGGAAGAGCAGAGCCAGAAGGCGAATTAGCTTGATCTGAGGTTTCGCGCAGAACGCCCCGAACCAAAGCTCCCATTTGCCATTACACGCTCATGATCTCGTGCTCCTTGTTCTTTGCGAGTTCATCGATCTTGCTGATATGAGTGTTCGTTAGTTTTTGAACCTCATCAAGGCCGCGCTTTTCGTCGTCCTCCGAGAGTTCCTTTTCCTTTAACGCTTTTTTGAGGGCATCGTTCGATCCGTGTCTAATGTTCCGGATCGCGACACGATGTTCTTCCGCGATCTCATGGATCTGTTTGGCAAACTGTTTTCGGCGTTCCTCATTTAGGGCAGGGATCGCAAGGCGGATGAGTTTGCCGTCGTTGGACGGGTTCAGGCCCAGATTTGCCGCGATGATCGCCTTTTCGACCGCCCCTAGCTGCGAGATATCCCACGGCTGTACGGTCAGCAGCTGCGGTTCTGGCACAGCAACCGAGGCCATCTGATTCAGAGGCGTGGGCGTGCCGTAATAGTCCACCATGACCGGATCGAGGATGCCGACCGTAGCGCGGCCCGTCCGAACATTCGAAAGCTTTCTCTTAAAATCCTCGATCACGGCTGCCATTTTCGGTCCCGCCGCACCCGTTACAGTCTCTACACTCATAAGAATCCGTGCCGCCGATCCCGGCTTGTGCAAAAAAGGTCCTAGGCGACAGTTGCCGTGCCAGCCACCGATACGAGCGTGCCGAGGCTCAGGTCGCCCTCAATTACCTTGGTGATATTGCCCGGTTCGGTCATGTTGAAGACAATGATCGGAAGGTCATTGTCCATACAAAGCGAGATGGCCGACGCGTCCATCACCTTCAGTTGCTTTTCAAGTACTTCCTGGTAAGAGATCTTTTCAAAGCGGGTTGCCGAAGGATCTTTCATCGGGTCGGCAGAATAAACGCCATCGACCTTGGTCGCCTTAAGGATCACATTTGCCCCGATCTCGCATGCCCGAAGTGCCGCCGCAGAATCCGTAGTGAAGTAAGGATTTCCAGTTCCGGCCGCAAAGATCACGACCCGCTTCTTTTCGAGATGCCGGATCGCACGGCGTCGGATAAAGGGTTCCGCAAGTTGGGGGATGTCGATGGCGGACATAACCCGCGTGAAAACATCCAATTTTTCGAGAGCATCTTGAAGGAGTACCGCGTTCATTACTGTCGCTAGCATTCCAATGTAATCGGCCGCCCCGCGGTCCATGTTTCCTGCCGATCTTGACACACCGCGAAAAATATTGCCGCCGCCGACCACGATCGCAACCTCGACACCCAGATCATGGACCGCCTTGATCTCGCGAGCGACCGATTCGGCAACCGCAGTATCGAAACCATAATTCTGCGAGCCCATCAGGGCTTCGCCGGAAAGTTTCAACAGAATTCGGTCGTACATAATCGCAACACGGCCGCTTTTGCCCGCATGAACGCTCAGCACTGATCTCTTCGCCGCTAACGGCGACGCGGACACAAGTGTCCGCCCTCCACTAACCGACCATCGATGCTACTTCAGCCGCAAAATCGTCAGCTTTCTTCTCGATGCCTTCACCCATCTTATATCGGGTGAATCGACGGATCGAAATGTTCTCTTTGATCGACGCGATCTTTTCCGTCACAAGCTCGCCGATCGTTTTGCTCGGATCTTTCACGAATGGCTGGTCGACCAGGACGTTGTCCTCGTAGAATTTGTTCAAGCGGCCCTCGATGATCTTGCCAAGAACATCTTCGGGTTTGTTCGCGTTCTTTGGGTCATTCCTAAGCTGCTCCATCAGGATCTCGCGTTCTTTATCAAGTTCAGCGGCCGGGACCTCGGCGCGCGAGGCGTATCGCGGGTCGGCGGCTGCGACGTGCATTGCCACATCTTTTACCAGCTGCTGGAACTCCTCGCCGCGTGCGACAAAGTCGCTTTCGCAGTTGATCTCCACCAGAACACCGACCTTTCCACCCATGTGGATGTAGGAGCCAACAACGCCCTCGGCCGTAACACGGCCCGCTTTCTTTCCGGCCGTCGCCATTCCTTTCTTTCGCAAGATCTCAACCGCCGCATTCTCGTCGCCATTTGCTTCGACGAGTGCATTCTTACAATCGATCATTCCCGCTCCGGTCTTTTCGCGGAGTGACTTAACCAAACCTGCTGTTATCTCTGCCATTATTATTGCTCCAATCGATAAGCGGACGCTTCGGCCCACGTTTGTCTGATATCATCGGACATGAATGTCCGCATTCCACGATAGTTGGACGACAAGGTCCACGGCATATTTTGAAAAAGCGTAGCCAATTCGTCCTTGAGAGGGAAACGGCTACGCTTTCGAATTGAAAAAACCTTTAGCTCGCGGTCGCTTCCGTCGTAGCGTCTTCTATTTCCTGTACTGCGGTCTCGGCCTCCGGCTCATTTGCCAATGCGTTGGCTGGCAACGTTCCGTTCTCCGGAACAGTCGCGTCACCGGCCGGCTGATCAACAGCTTCCGCAGGTTGTGCGTCCACGTCGGCTGGTGGCGGAAGGCTGCCTTCTGGTTCCGCATCTTCGCTCTCTGCGTCCTGACCGGCCGTGCGGCCCTCGGTGCCGACCTGTTTGCCTTCGATGATCGCATCCGCGATACGCGACGCAAACAAGCGGATCGCACGCAAAGCGTCGTCGTTGCCGGGAATGACCTGATCAATGCCTTCCGGCGAGCAATTAGTATCAACCACAGCCACGATCGGAATGCCGAGCCGGTTTGCCTCTTTTACGGCAATATCCTCTTTGCGAACATCGATCACAAAAAGCATGTCCGGGTGTCCGCCCATTTCTTTGATCCCGGCCAGGTTCCGCATCAGGCTTTCGTGCTCGCGGTCAAGCTTGAGGCGCTCTTTCTTCGTCAATTTATCGAAGCGCCCATCTTCACGCATTGCCTCGATCTCTTTTAATTTATTGATCGACTTTTTGACCGTTTCCCAGTTCGTGAGCAGTCCGCCAAGCCAGCGGTTGTTGACGTAGTATTGCCCGCAGCGTTCCGCCTCTTCCTTGATCGCGTCCTGTGCCTGGCGCTTGGTGCCGACGAAGAGCACCTTCTGATTCGGGCGTTCGGCCAGCGATTCGGTGACGTAGTTCAGAGCGTCGCGAAACAGCTTCTGCGTTTTCTGCAGGTCAATAATATAAATGCCGTTGCGTTCGCCGAAAATGTACTCTTTCATCTTCGGGTTCCAACGGCGGACCTGGTGACCAAAGTGAACTCCGGCTTCGAGGAGTTCTTTCATCGTAACTGTAGCCAAAACTTATCTCTCCTTTTCTAAATTGGTTTGTGTACTCGCCGGAAACTTATCAATAAACCAAGGAGTCCCGGCGATGGATTTCGTATTCGTAAATCGTTAATAGTAGATCGTGAAGGTTGGCGATGGCCAGTTCATCCACGACCCGCTATTAAACATCCACTATCGCTTCGAGAACTGGAATCTCGCTCGCGCGCCCTTCTGGCCGTATTTCTTACGTTCCTTCTGGCGCGGATCGCGGGTTATCAGCCCGGCTTTCTTCAATGTCGGGCGAAGATCGGCATTATATTCGATCAGAGCCCTTGTGATCCCGTGACGCACCGCGCCGGCCTGGCCGGCGGTTCCGCCGCCATCGACGTTCACAAGAATGTCAAATTTTCCCGCGGTTTCCGTCAAATGCAGCGGCTGACGAATGATCATCTGCAATGCTTCGTTAGGGAAGTAAGAGTTGAACTCACGCTTATTGACCGTGATGTTGCCCGTGCCCGGACGCAGGTAGACGCGTGCTGTCGAGGTCTTTCTGCGGCCGGTGCCGTAATACTGAATGTCTGCCATAGATGTCGATCTTAGATTTCAAATTTCAGATCTCAAATTTCAATATTTTGCAGGTGAAATTTGAAATCTATAATTTCACTGCCTCTGGTTTCTGGGCCGCATGACGATGGTCCGCGTCGGCGTAAACCTTCAATTTCTTTGCCATTGCCTTGCCGAGTTTTGATTTCGGCAGCATGCCTTTGACCGCAAGTTCGATGACCTTTTCGGGCTTCTTCTCGAACATTTCCTTTACGGTGGTTTCGCGGAGGCCGCCCGGATATAGGGTGTGGCGATAATAGACCTTCGATGCGTCTTTTGCGCCCGTAAACTTTGCGTGGCGGGCATTTATCACGATGACGTGTTCGCCCATATCCATAAAAGGCGTCCACGCAGGGTTATTCTTGCCGGACAGAATGCGGGCCACTTCGGTCGCCAATCGGCCCACCGTTTTGTCCTTTGCGTCGACGATCAGCCACTTGCGACCGTCGGCCAAACCCTTTCCGCTTGGAAAATATGTACTCATACTGAACTCACACTACTAGCCTTGTTCGCGAGAAAGCGAACTCACAGAGTATCGAAAACAGGCGGTAACGTCAAGTTGTGGAGGGCTTTTCGGCAGCTTCTTTCAGTCGTTTTGAGGCAAGTTCGATGCCGATGAGCGTTTTGGCATCTTCGATCCGGCCATCGCGAGCCATTTTGAGCAGTTCGGTGATCGCGTGCCGTTCGACCGTCAGTATTTCGTCTGCCTCAAGGTCTTGGCCGGTTTTTGTTAGATCAGTAGCGAGAAAAAGGTGCATTTTTTCGGTCAGGAAACCGGGCGAGACATAAAACTCACAGAGTTTTTCGATCCTTAAGGCACGGACGCCGATCTCTTCTTCAAGTTCGCGCAGCGCTCCGGCTTCCGGGCCTTCGCCGGCGTTCAACGTTCCGGCACAAACTTCGAGCAGATATTTTCCGGCGGCATGCCGATATTGCCTGACAAGAGCGACGGTCCCGTCGTCAAAAACAGGGATCACGACGGCACTGCCCTTGTGAACGACGATCTCGCGTTTGTACTCGATGTCGCCTTCGCGGATATCGTCGATGCGGATATCGAAGACCTTGCCGGTGTATACCAATTCGGAGTTGAGTGTTTCAGGTAAGTCTGCCATTCATCTGATGGTAAACAGTGAGTGCTGTCGATGCCAGCGGCGGCGGAACGGTCACGCGATAGGGGTGTTTTGCGAAAAATCCTGGTATTTGCACCACCGTGACCCCGATCTTCGCAAACGACGACGCGATCGCCTCGTCCGAATGGCATTCTAGTCCAAGTTTGTCGCATGCCCTGAGAACAGCGTGGCGCAGACGGTCAAGAGCCAATTCGCGATCTGCAAGTCGATGCCCGCGCGATTGGAATTCGCCGAGGGCATATAGGATCGCTTCCTCGAGAGAAGCGGACGAGGCTGGCGGATCGAATAGTCCAGCTTGCATTATCGGTTGAGTTCGAGCGAAATTTTAGCATAGTTCGAGGCTGGTTTGAGTTAGAATACGGCTTGATCCGCCACAACGAGGTAGAAAACGATGAAAACTTTATTTGATCCGAACACCCGCGACGAGATTATCGAACGCCTTGGCCGCCTGACCGCGGATTCCGAGCGGATCGTATTATGAACAATTCTCTTAGTGGATTTCGCGACTTTCGTGGGAAAATCCATCCTGTGGTTAATTTCAAAATAGGTTTAGGTGTTACCGGTGGGATCGCGGCTTATAAGGCGATCGAGGTGATGCGGCTTTTGCAGAAGTCGGGTTGCGAAGTGAGCGTGGCGATGACGCGGCATGCGACGGAGTTTATCCGGCCGCTGACGTTTCGGGCGTTGACGGACAAGCATGTGATCGTGGACGACTATGATCCGGCAAATCCTGATCCGATCGCGCATATCAATTTTTCGCAGAACATCGACCTGCTGCTGATCGTGCCAGCGACGGCGAATATCATTGCCAAGCTCGCCAACGGGATCGCGGACGATTTTCTTTCTTCGACCTATCTTGCCTCGACGGCTCCGGTGATGATCGCTCCGGCGATGAACGTGACGATGTGGGAACAGTCGGCAACGCAGCGAAACATCGAGCGGCTAAAAGCCGATGGCGTGCGGTTTGTCGAGCCGGTGGCGGGCGAACTTGCCTGCAAGACGGTTGGGACAGGGAAGTTGGAGGATGTTGAGAATATCGTCGAGCAAGCTTTGAAGTTATTAACCGCAGAGACGCGGAGACGTGGAGAAGATAGAAATGAATCTCGGCCTCTCTGCGTCTCTGCGGTGACGACCGATCTAAGCTGCGAACGGTTCCTGATCACGGTCGGCGGCACGCGCGAGGCCATCGACCCCGTACGATTCATCTCGAATCATTCGTCAGGGAAAATGGGCTTTGCAATGGCCGAAGCGGCCCGCGATCGCGGGGCTCGGGTTACGGCCGTTGCGGGATCGACGAGCGTCGAACCGCCCAAAGGCGTAAATGTAATTCGCGGAACTTCCGCCGAGGAAATGCATGCGGCTGTAATGAACGAATTGTCGAATACCACGATCTTTATCGGGGCCGCAGCGGTGGCTGATTACCGGCCGGCAAATGCTGCGGATGCAAAGATCAAGAAGGACGGCAAGGACACCATCACACTTGAGCTTAAAAAGACGCCCGACATTTTGGCGGAAGTATCCAAAAGGCGGATGCCCGAACAGATCATTGTCGGGTTTGCAGCCGAGACGAACGATGTTGTTGCATACGCCCGAGCGAAGATGGAAAAGAAGGGGCTCGATATCGTGGTCGCAAACGACATCACGGCGAAAGGTGCGGGCTTTGATACGGACACCAATATCGCAACTATCATCGTTCGCGATAAAAGTGATGGTTCTGCTTCGGGGCATGAAGTTGAGCTCCCGTTGATGTCAAAACGCGATCTGGCTGATAAGATACTGGATGAGATCGTAAAGCTAAGAAGCACCATTTCAGCCAATGCCGCGAGATCAGGAAATAGCTGAACTTATTGCCGATATCAAAGAACAGGTCCTCTACTTGCAGGAGCTTGGCATCGATCACCTTGGCGTTGAACTTGCTCCGCTCGCAGAACCTTCGGCTGCAGCGACTAGCGCGGCGACGGAATGGGAAACGGAACCACTAGCGCGAGAGCCTCGGCCTTCTTTTGGCGCAAACGCACCTCCCAAGCGTGCCGGGTCGAGACTCTCGTCGCTGCCTTCTTTATCGAAACGCAGATCTTCAAGCGAGAACGGTACTATTATTGAGCGCACTGCTCCCGTAAAGCCTGTCGAGCCGGTGGCTGAGGCCGCGCAACGGCAGGTTGGTGACAGTTTGTTCGGCGAGATCGGCCCAACGCTGCCAGAGGCCGGGGAAACGATCGGATCGATCTGGGCTGAGATAGGCGACTGCACGCGGTGCCCGCTGCATCAAGGCAGAACTCAGGTCGTTCATACAACCGGCAACTATAATGCCGACCTGATGTTCATCGGCGAAGCTCCGGGAGCTGACGAAGACGCTCAGGGTGAGCCGTTCGTCGGGCGTGCGGGACAACTGCTGAACAAGATAATCGAAGCGATCGGGATGACGCGAAGCGAGGTCGCGATCGGAAACATCAACCGCTGCCGCCCGCCGGGGAATCGGGCGCCGACGCTCGACGAGGCCCACACGTGCCGCCCATTCTTGCTGCGCGAGATCGCAGTGATCAGGCCAAAAGTGATCGTCGTGATGGGCAACACAGCGTTGCATAATCTTCTCGACACAAAGGCCGGCATCACTAAAGTTCGCGGCAAGTTTCAGGATTATTTTGGTGTTAAAGTGATGCCGACGTTCCATCCGGCATATCTCCTGCGCGATCCGCACAAGAAGAAGGACACGTGGGAGGATATGAAGATGGTGCGCGACTATCTGAATTCGCACAAAGATCAGGCTGCGTGATGCTAAAGCGATATCACATCAATATTCTTACTGGGATCGTTCTCATCCTGCTTGCGGCCAGTGCATATTTGATGGCTAATTTCGGCACACAGGTGTGGCCGCGTGTGCTTGTGTCGGTTGGAGTTCCGATCCTCGCCTTTCCGTCATTTTGGGCGTTGAAGATGTGGCTCGGCTGGCCGCGGGCCGGGATTCTCGTGATAGTTCTTGGGTTGTGTGCTCTGGCCATTGCGACCGCCGCAGCCTTAACGGGCTTGCCATACGGCTATTTTGGATATTCCGATCAATTGGGCTACAAGCTTTTTGGCGTCGTACCGTGGACGCTCGGCCTTGCCTGGACGCCGCTCATGCTTTGCGCTTACGCTGCCGCACGCGACCTGTTCGTTTCGCGGGTGCGGCGGATCGTTTGCTCAACACTGCTGCTGATGGCGTTCGATCTCGTACTTGATCCAGGCGCGGTCAGGCTTGGGTTTTGGCAATACGCGGGCGAAGGCATCTACTACGGCGTGCCGTCATCCAATTTTCTCGGCTGGCTTGGGTGCTGCGCGACCGGGTCGATCGTGACCGAGGCGGTGATCAGCTATTTTCGGCCGATCCTTCCTCCGCCGGTGCAGGTCGGATCGAGCGCCTTTTTCATCGTATTTTTTTGGACAGCCGTCGCGGCAGTAACTGGGCTTGGGATACCTGCGGCGGTCGGCGGCGCCATCGCCATCGCGATGTACCTGTGGTACCGGCGATCATACTACGCCTTTGACGAGATGGTGGTGCTTGTTGATGAGCAGAACAACCCGCTGGCGACCGCACGCAAATCGGAGACGCACCACGGCGACACGCAATTGCACAGGGCCTTTTCTGTCTTTCTGTTCAATTCTGACGGCGAACTCCTTCTTCAGCGTCGCTCATTTGGAAAGTTGACGTGGCCGGGAGTTTGGTCCAATTCATGTTGCGGACACACGATGCTGAATGAACGGACCGAACAAGCAGCAGCGAGGAGGCTTGCCTTTGAGCTTGGTCTGCGAAATGTGGAACTCCACGTGGCCCTTCCGGACTTTCGTTACCGCGCCGAGAAAGACGGAATAGTCGAGAATGAGATCTGCCCGGTGCTGATCGGCTTTACAGACCAAGAGCCAACGATCAACCCGCGCGAGGTTGCCGAGATCGAATGGATCGATTGGGACGATTTTCTTGATGCGATAGGCCGCCCGGATCACGAACTCTCACCGTGGGCGGTCGAAGAAGGGCGTCTGCTTGCTGAAGATACATTCCTTCGGAGGAAATTAGGGATCCGTGGGTTAAAGGCAGCGGCCTGATCGAGCGAAACCGAAAGATCGCCTCGATCTGTTTACTTTTCGATATTACTATGAAGAAGTTCATTTCATTTTTATGTTTCGCTTTTTTGCTCTGCCCGGCAGCGGGTATTGCACAAAAAGGGGCGCCGACACAGGTTGTTCAACTCCAAGGGCCGCAGGATCCGAGGCTTGGCTTTGTTATCCATGGCGGGGCCGGTGTGGTGAAGAAGGGCTCGTTGACGCCGGAACAGGAAAAAGCCTACCGCGACAAACTACAGGAAGCGGTGCTGGCCGGTTACAAGGCGCTGCAGGCAGGGAAGTCGGCGCTGGATGCGGTCGAGATCGCCATTCGGATACTCGAAGATTCGCCATTGTTCAATGCTGGGAAAGGAGCCGTCTTTACGCACGACGGCAAGAATGAACTCGACGCCTCGATAATGGACGGAAAGACCCTTGCGGCAGGGGCCGTCGCGGGTGTTCATCGGGTTAAAAACCCGATCACGCTTGCTCGCGCCGTAATGGAAAAAAGTCCGCACGTAATGATGGTCGGCGATGGTGCCGAAAAATTTGCCGCCGAGCAAAAAATGGAGCTGGTCGATCCGAAATACTTCTGGACGAAGCCGCGCTGGGACGCGTTGCAGCAGATCTTAAAGGAAGAGAAGGCCGAGAGTCCCGCGACGAAAGTCAAAGGATCAAAGCCGGGACTTTTGGGTCGAAATTTCACTGAGCTACCGTATAACAAATTCGGGACGGTCGGCGCAGTGGCCCTCGACAAGAACGGCGATCTTGCCGCTGGGACATCGACCGGTGGTATGACAAATAAGAAATTCGGCCGAGTCGGAGACGCTCCGATAATCGGTGCCGGGACTTATGCGAACGATCAGACCTGTGCCGTTTCAGGCACTGGCTGGGGTGAATTCTTTATCCGCCTTGGCGTAGCGCGCGATATAAGCTCGCTTATGGAATATAGGGCATTGACGGTCCAACTCGCGGCGGACACGGTTATCAAGCAAAAACTCCAAAAGCTCGGCGGCGACGGCGGGGTGATCGTCCTGGACAGGTTTGGGAATATCGGTGTTTCGTTCAATTCGGAAGGAATGTATCGGGCCTATATCGATCGAAACGGAAAGCCGGTCGTCGAGATCTACTAAGGTAAGGCTCACGTCGTTTTTATGCTTTCAGCAGAGATCATTGCCGTCGGCTCTGAGTTATTAACGCCGGAGCGGACGGATACGAATAGCCTCTGGCTTACCGGAAGGTTGAACGAGGCCGGTGTCGAGGTAATGCTCAAGACGGTGGTCGGCGACGATGAGGCTCGCCTTGAAGAAGTTATTCGCGATGCGTTGAAGCGTTCTGAGATCGTGATAACGACTGGTGGCCTTGGCCCAACCGAGGATGATGTAACGAGACAGGTCTCAGCGAGGGCCGTCGGCCGGGAACTCGTCTATCACGACGAACTTGAGACCAGGCTTCGCGAACGGTTTCGCATGTGGGGCCGTGAAATGCCCGAGATCAACAAGCGCCAGGCATTCATTATCGACGGTGCCGACATTCTGCCAAACCCGAACGGCTCGGCGGTCGGAATGATGCTGATGGCTGACGGTAAACTCCTTGCCGTGCTGCCAGGCCCACCCAAAGAGAATCAGCCGATGTACGATAACTTCGTCGCTTCGCGCGTCAAGGCGATGGCGGGCGGCGAATTGGTCAAGCGACGCGTCCTCCGCGTTTCCGGACTGGGCGAATCGGCGGTCGATGAGAAAATAGCACCGATCTATAAAGCGTTCCCGTCGGTTCAGACATCCATCCTGTTTAGCAAGACCGAGATCGAAGTGCATCTCGCGGCACACGCGACGACCGATGGCGAGGCTGATGCGACCCTGGCGGAATTGTCGAAGCAGATCGCAAAGACGCTTGGATCAGCGATCTTTGCTACAAATGGAGAAACGCTTGAAGAGGTCATAGGTGCGATGCTCAAGCAAAGTGGCAAAACACTTTCGGTTGCCGAGAGCTGCACTGGAGGCCTTATCGGGATGCGCCTTACTGATGTGCCCGGATCATCTGCCTATTTTCTCGAAGGTGCGGTTACCTATTCGAACGAGGCAAAGATCCGAACTTTGAGTGTTCCAGAGGCGACGCTTGCCGCATTTGGTGCGGTCAGTGCCGAAACGGCTGAAGCGATGGCGCGGGGAATGCGCGACCGGGCAGGTACCGATCATGCTATCGCAGTTACGGGCGTGGCCGGACCTGGTGGCGGCAGCGATGAAAAGCCGGTCGGCACGGTTTATATAGCCTACGCCGGGGCAGACACGACCCGTTCGGTAAGGTTCAATTTCCCTGGTGATCGTTATTTGATCCGGTGGCGTGCAAGCCAGGCGGCCCTGGATTACCTGAGGCGCCGGATGCTCAAGTCGTGAACCGCAAATGTTTGGTGAAAGCTTCCTTCAACAACCGAAAAAGCTTGCAATTCCACGAGTTAAATAAGAAAATCTAGGTTGCCGCATCGCGCGGTTCCCGTAGCAACTGATGTTTTTGGAACTTTGCATGTCCCACAACGTGTAAGCTCAGTGAGCAATAATTGACACCACGACCAAGCCTTCGCTTACAGAATTTATGAAACGATCAATGCACGTCCGAGTTATGCTGACCGGCCTGCTTATGTTCGCAATGCTTTCGCCTACGGCGGTGCTTGCGGGCGGCGACGGAAAGAAGTTTTTCAAGCAGGGAATGAAGCACGAAGCTGCCGAACAATGGGACCAGGCGGCCGAGTCGTTCGCTCTTGCCGTTGCCGACAACCCTAAGAACCCGGAGTATCGGCTTCATCTGCAGCGCGCCCTATTTAATGCGTCGCAAATGTATATGAGAAAGGGGAACGTTGCTGCCGGCGAGAAGGACTACGAAGGGGCGTACATTGCCTTTCGGAAAGCATATGCCTATGATCCGGTGAACGAGCTTGCCAAGTCAGAGATGGCTCGGATGCTAAGGCTCCAGCAGGATCTCCTTGACGGCACCGGAAAACCTGTAAAACCGAGCACCAACGGCGACAAGGTCAAGCTGGTCCAGACCAGCTATAACACTTCGGCCACACCCGCAAGGGACGACGTGCCGCAGAAGCTTGACCAGATCAGGCAGGTGCCATTCCCGAACGGCGTCAATTTGCAGTACATCATAAAGGAATTGGCAAAGGACCTTGACCTCAACGTCCTGTTCGATGCCCAATCTCGGCTCGAGGGACGCACGTGTCGGATCGATCTTAAAAGCGTTACGCCTGCTAAGGCACTCGATTATATATTTCTGCAGGAGAATCTGTTCTTCCAGAAGGTCGGACCGAGAACGATACTTGTTGCCGATGGCTTGAGGCGTGTCAATTTCCAGCAGCTTGTTTTGCGGACGTTCTATCTTGCAAACGCCAGCCCGAAGGATGTGAAGGCAACGATAACTGCCGCGATCCCACCGCAACCGGGCCGCAGCCAAACGATCGTACTTGAAGATACCGCAACGAACAGTATTACGGTTCGCGATACGGCTGAGAATATTGCACTGATCGGCAAGCTGATCCAGTCGCTTGATAAGGACCGGGCAGAGGTTGTGATGGATGTCGCCATCTATGAGGTCAATAAGAGCGATCTGCTTCAATTCGGAAACCAGATCGGCACAAAGGATTCATTGACCAACCTTGGCGGAGGCGGGATCTCGATGTTGAGTACTGGCGGAAGCCAGGGGATCATCAGCGACGCGATGAAGTTTGCCGGGCTTGGCCTATCGAGTGTTGCGTTGGGGCTGCCGGCCAGCGCCATTGCGGCCCTGCAGCAGAAGAACAACACTCGGCTTGTGGCTTCGACACAGATCCACGCGTTCAACAACGAAGATTCATCGGCCCGGATCGGCCAGCGCGTTCCGGTGAGGACCGCTACTTTTGCGCCGATCAATAACACAGGAAACACGAATAATAATAACTTTCTGGGCGATGTATATAACTACGAACAGGTCGGCCTGACACTCAAATTCAAGCCAATTGTTTTCCCGAATCAGGACGTTCAGGTCCAGATGGACATCGAATCGAAGGACGTTTCGGGTGCGTTGACGGATCAACCGGTCTTTATCGAACGCAAGATCACCGGCACCGCTCGTGTCCAGAACAACAAAACGCTGCTTCTGGCAAGCGTTGCACAGAATACGGAATCGAATGGTCGCACGGGCCTCCCGATCCTTGGCCTGATCCCGATCATTGGGAGGCTGTTTACGGCGCCGACAAAGGACAACCGACAAGTCGATATTGTGATAGCGATAACTCCACGCGTGATCCGGTCTCCCGCAATAACGCCGGAAGATGAGATCGAACGGCCGACTGGAAGCCTCCAGACGCCGACTTCCGGGTCGCTCGAGGCAATGGTTATCGCCGAGGACCGCGAAGAACTGCTTGCTCAGGCCCGGCGTACACCTACCAATGTTGATGTCCAACTTCCAGATCAGGAGGCACCGGCGTATGTGAGATCGTCTACGACGTCGAACGCAGATGCTCCGAAGGTATCGGAAACGAATACCGCGGAGAATACGCCAGGTACATCCCCATCGGCGATCGATGTTAAGGTTAAGCCCATCGATGCTGCCGTGAAGACGATAGACGTGGCAAAGACCGCGGACACATCGGGAAATACTGTACTCGGCGAGCCGAAACCTGCCGGACCAGTGAAGACGCTTGGTATACCGGCTGACACGAATGAAACGCCCGCGGCCAAGCCTGTTTCAGAACTGATCCTGCCTGCAACGCTGCCGGAGTTGAAGCGAGGCGACAAGGTAAAGATACCGATCTCGGTCAACGGTACGGCCCTGTTCCGGTCGGCCGTCCTCGGGTTGCGGTTCGATGCAAAGAAGCTTGCCATCCGATCGGTCACGATGGGCGACATTTTTGGCCCCGGGTCGGCGGCGACGCCTGTAGCTCCGTTCATTAATAACGACGGCAAGATGTTCGTGTCGCTTTCGCTGCCGTCGGGCACGGTCACATCGGCATCGGGCGTACTCGCGATCGTTGAGGTCGAGGCGTTGCAAGCGGGCCGCGTCGAGCTTGGATTTGAGAAGGATGTTGTCAGCTTCATTGCTCCGGATGGAAAGAACGTAGCCCTGAAGTTTTAGCATTGGCTGCGAGCGGAACTGTGGTACGCAGTATGTACGGACATGGGTTGAAATTGAGGTGGGCAGGCGCTGAGAGCGGATTTTCGCTTTTTGAGCTGATCGTTACTCTGTCAGTGCTTGCGATCTTGGTGATGGGGACCATCCCGCTGGCGCAGAATTCGGTGAAGCGGCAGAAGGAACTGAAGCTTCGCGAAACGCTGCGTCAGGTCCGGGCTGCTATCGACGAATTCAAACGAGATACCAACGGATCCTGTCCGCAAGGGATCGGGGCGATCGATCAGGTTCAACCAACGCGGCGTGCGTTCTCAATACCTACCGACCCGCGGAGCCGTGTCGTGATCGACGACTGCACGATCTTCGACAGCGAAAATCTCGATCGTTATCCGCCGACGCTTGAGAACCTGGTTCAGGGCGTTGCGGTGCGCGATCGCGGAATGGGCATGGTTTCGACTGGCCCGAGCAGCAACATCCAGGCCACGGAGATGAACCAGCTTGACGAAAAGACCAAGATCTATCTCCGGCATATGCCTATTGACCCGATGACCGGCGAGTCGGACTGGAAACTAAGGTCATCGTATCAAGCGCCGGGCGATGACACGAATTGGGACGGAATCAACGTGTGGGACATTCGATCGGCGTCGAAGGAAACGGCACTTGACGGAACAAAATACAGCGATTGGTGAATTGCCGCCTGCGGGTGTGAAGAAACAAGTGAGATGTGATCGGCTAAAACGCGAACGCGGCTACTCGTTGCTTGAATTGATGATAGCGATGTTCATCATCATTATCCTCATTTCAGTGGCGGTGCCGTCGTACCAAAAGGCGATGCAGAGCGCCCGTGAGAGCGTTCTTAAGGAGAATCTTTGGCAGATGCGGCGGGCGATCGATCAATATAACGCCGATAAAGGAAAACCACCGCAATCTATCGACGATCTTGTGACGGGAAAGTACTTGCGTGATCGTCCGATCGACCCGATGACGGAGAAGGACGATTGGAATGAGGTGATGGACACAGATGCGTCGTCCGAAACGACTGAGTCCGGATTGAAGGACGTTAAGAGTTCATCTGACCGTGTCGATTCTGACGGTAAAGCATATTCGGAATACTAGACGGGGCGGCGGCCGCCCGTATGAGTTGTAATGTTCTCTTTTCTAACAGAGCCAAATTATCCGAAAGCGGCCATTGGGCTTGAGCGCGAGAGGATCACCGCACTCAGCCTGCACCGCGAAGGCCGTGCGTTCGGGATCAGGCAGGCAGCGTCCGTGGAACTTCCTGTGGGCCTGCTTAACCCAAGTTTTTTGGAGCGCAATATTTCAAATGCGTTCGAACTCGCGGCTTTGCTCGAAGAAGCGGTTACATCTGCGGGGCTGTTGAAGCAAAAAGATTGGTCCGTCTCATTGCCGAGCAATGCCGCCCGCTCGGCTATTTTGACCATTGAAAGCGGTGCTTCCGGGAAGAACGAATCCGAAGAGATCATTGACTGGAAGGCGGAACAGACTTTTGGAGCTCCGGCGGCCGAACTTCGAATGACGCGGCATAAGATACCGGCGGACGGGGAAGGGCGGACTCGGTATTTCGCTTCAGCCGTCAAGCTCTCGGTGATCGACGAATATGAGACGGTTTTCGAACGGTTCGGATGGAAGGCTGGCCTGATACTCCCGCGCGCGGTCAGCGAATCAAAATGGATCACAGCCGATTCCGCGCGGGCCGATTCAATGCTTATAAGTTCGCAAAGTGATGGTTTCAGCGCCATCCTGATGCGGGCCGGCGAACCTGCGGTTATTCGTAGCGTTACTTGCGCTCCGGCCGAGTTGGATGATGAGATCTATCGCCTGTTGATGTTCTACAACGACAGATTTGCGGCCGAAAGCCGTGAAAGGCTGCTGGAACGCATTCTGCTTATAGGGAAAGGACTGATCCCGGAAAAGATCCGTGAAATATCCGCGGAGGCCATGGGCCGAACTCTTGAAGTGCTTCGCCCAGAGGATGTTGGCCTCAACATGCCACCAAACACGCTGACCTTTGATGACGTTGCCGCGCCTGCGGGCCTGGCCGCGTTTGGGTGGAGATAATGCCGATCGTTCATTCGGCCAGTTTGAAATAGCTCTCCGGAACCTCAGAATTCACCAAGATCTCTTTTGCCTTAAAGGTCGCATAGATCGTGATCTGTTCGGTGTCGAATCGCTGCGCATACCTTTCGGGCACGAGAACGCCTTCGACCGTTCGATACTTTTCTATTTCGACCGTGGTTGTGACCGTTCGTCCGTTGATCGTATAACTCGAATCGTAACCCGCGATCTGGCCAGTCTTTCCATTGACGTAGAAGTCCGTAAAATACGCCTCTGGCGAGGTCATGCGAAATCCCCTTCGCTTTTTCTTGTTCTCCCCCAGGGCCGTGACTATGTAGCCCTGCCGGCCGAGGTGCTGGAGCAGCGGGAGGCCGAGCCGATTGATCGGCGGAAGGGTGAACCCGCCGCGTATCGACGAGGAGGTTCCTGTACCGTCATAAACCTGTTTCAGCGGTTGGATAGGGTTGGCTATCTCGATACGGTATTTGTCGCCCGAAAAGATTGTGACGAAGCTGGCGGGAAAAGGCTGGGCAGATGCCGAGGTCGTCACATCTACCAAGCCTCTAACAACAAGAGTCTTCATATTCGCGAATTTGTCGCCGCCGTGCGCCGCTATGGCAAGTTTCGCCAGTTCGATCTCTGCGGCAAACCCGGCGGGCCCAGGCCCGGCCTGTGACCGGGCGGACGCCGCAAGTACCGCTATAGCGAAAACCACCACGGTTGAGCCTTTGACGGTGTTCATACGAATTCACACAAAAAGAGGAAGCCCCATCGGAGGCTTCCAAGTATACAACCCAATGGAGGGATCTTACCAGCTAAACCTGGCTTGAAGCTCGATCTTACGGTTTGCCGCACTCGACCCACCGCCGAATCCGCCGCCGCCGCCAAATCCGCCAAAGCTGCCGCCAAGTCCTGTCGGCTGACCGAAACGACTGGAAATGATGTTGCCAACCAAGCCGCCGTAATTGACGTTGTTCAGCAGGTTCTGGAAGTTAATGCTCAAATTCAGGTTGTAGGGTTTGCGCTCACTGCCGCCAAATCCGCCCATCATGCCCATCCGGCCGCCACCGCCGCCGAATCCGCCGCCGGGTCCGCCACCTCCGCGCCGCCCGCCGCCAGAGTTGCCGCCTTCATTGCTCGCAACCGCTCTTGAGGGCGAACTGCCAAAGCCGAAGTTTCGTCCGACCCGCAGGTTAACCGAGAACGACCCCGGCGATTGCCCATAGTTGCGCGGAATTATCGCGTTCGGATCCTTGCCCGAGACGTCACACCAAGAAGCCGTGACATTGTGTGTGGAACAGGCTTCGGCCAGTTGGCTGAACGTCGGCCGCTCATTGAACTGAAGGTCGCCATTCAGGTCCTGGCCGGTTGTGATGTTGAACGGCCTGCCTGTGCTGGCCATGATGAACGGGCTGAACGAAAAGCCCCACGGAGCATTTATATTTCCACCGAGAACAAAATTATGACGAATGTCCGATGACGAACGGCCCCACTCGTCTGTTAGGTCGTACGAGTACGCGGGGAAACTGCCTGAACCATCTGAGTTGCCGCGGGCAAACCCAAGGCTGTAGTTGGCGAACAACGTGAAGCTCCGGTTATACATATTCCGGATATTTACGCTCAGTCGGTTTTGATCAAGGGTCCCGGTCGATTCGTACTGATAGAGTGCTCCCATCGTGGGGTCAGGCCGTGGAGCATCCGCACAATTGACCTGTTCTGGACAGATCGGGGCATTGATATTGCGAATACGAAGAACATTATTCGTGCGCGACGACACCCACGTCGCACCCATCGTCGTTTGATACGGCAACTGACGTTCGACCGCGAATGCTGCCTGATACATCATTGGCGACTTCAGATCGGGCGATATTTGACGGATAGTGTTCGATTGCGGCAGAGCGGCCAGGATCTGAGCGGCCGTCGGGACGTTCGTTACACCATCTACCGTAAACAACGACTGGCTGAGCAATGCAATAGCAGCCGCACGGCGAATCGGGTCGGGGTCGTTTGCACTGACGACGAGGTTTAGCTGGGAGGTGCCGTTGAACCGCAAAGCGGTCATCGTGAGGCTCTCGCTAAGGCGGTCATAGAAAACGCCGAATCCGCCACGGAAGACCGTTTTCGGAGTTTTAGCTCCGCCCGCCCCCGGCGACCAGGCGAACGAAAAGCGGGGAGCAAAATCGTTATTGTCGCTGAGATTTGTTTGATTCTCGTACCTAAGCCCGAAGCTCAGCGTAAGGCCCGGGTTCACACGCCAATCGTCCGTGACGAACAAACCGGCATCCGTACGCGAAACAGACTGGAGGGGCGTTCCGGTCGTTATCGTAAACTGGTTCGGTATTTCGGTCCCAAGGATCGAATTGCGGTAATTATCCAGGTTAAGAAACGTGAACGTACCGCCGTAGTTATTTTGCGATTGATCGTCGATCGAACTTCTACGAAGCCGCACACCGAATTTCAATCCGTGCTGAGAATTGGCGCCGAGTGCTGTTGTTGTGTAATTCTGCAGCTCCCACTTTTTAGTGTCGTTGAAGCTGATGCCGATCTGTGCCCCGCCGCCCGTGAATGCATCGGCTACGGAGATCGTCGGGATCGAGTTGTCCCCGATCTGGTCACGTTTGTCCCAGTTGAGCTCGAAACGAGTTTCGTTCACCGTTGTCGGATTGATGATCATCGTTTCGGTAAGGCGCAGTTCGTGGCCGCTGCTGGTCGTCGAATAGGCCCGCGACGGCAAAGAGAACGTGCTGATACCCTGGTTCTCTGCAGTCGAACGCTGAAAACTGTAGCGTGCGACAAGCGTGTTCTTATCATTGATCGCGTAATCGAAACGCGGGCTGATCGAGAATCGACGGCTCGGCACCCGGAATTCTTGAGTGAACGGTATTACGTTAAGATTGCTGTCCAGCAGGCGAGCGTTCACGACCGAATTGCTGTCGTCATCGCGATTGCTGACGTCCACAAAGAACGACGACTTACCTTTCTGGATGGGGCCCGAAACATTGCCGCCAAAGAAGCGCCGCTGACTCGGTGCTCGGTTCTGTGCGAACGGATTGCGTGAGTTCAAGCTCTCATCATTGAAATTGCCGAACATGCTTCCACGCCATTTGTCGGAACCCGGTTTGGTAAGGATCTCGATACGGCCGAAACCAAGTCGATCGTACTCCGCCGAGAACGGATTCTGATTTATTCGGATCTCGCGGATCGAATCCTTTGGCGGGAGCTGGCCGCCAGTAAAACCGTCAATATAGATCTGGCCGCCATTCGGTCCTGCGGCCGGGCCTGCAAGGGCCTGAAGTGCGGCTTCGAGCTCATCAGGATCATCCGGCAGAGCGTCAAGCTCCTTGTCCTTCAGAATGGTTGCCCCGGCATTGTTCGCGGGATCGGTTGAAACCCCGCTGGTACCCGATATTTCCACCTGTTCCTCAACGCCAGCGACCGTCATGGTTGGGATCAGTTCGGTTCGGGCCCCGGCAGTAACCTCAACTTCGGTGTTCTCATACAAAGCGAATTTCGCAGCCGATACGCGTACCGTATATTTTCCCGGAGCAAGGCCGCTGATCGTAAATTCGCCCTTTGAATTTGTGGTGGCCGTTTTTTCGGCACCGGTGGGGGAAACGGTAGTG